>Ga0207670_10000637_pt1 | contig 18717 bp, 21 predicted proteins | sample KBSS23HmetaG_FD_184339 | JGI IMG/M metagenome (GOLD analysis project Ga0207670, IMG submission 184339) | Switchgrass rhizosphere microbial communities from Kellogg Biological Station, Michigan, USA - KBS S2-3H metaG (SPAdes) (version 2) | ecosystem: Host-associated > Plants > Roots >... | reverse complement strand
GGGCGCGCGGCGTGGCTGATCGTGTGGCAGAACTTCACCAAGCCGTTCTCCGAGCGCCACGGCGGCGGCACGCCGGCGATGCGGCTCAAGCTCAAGGAGCGCCCGATCCCGATCCGCGAACTGCTGCGCGAGCGACTGTTCCCGACCCGGGTGGAGCTGCCGGAGGAGTGGGCCCGCTACTACTGGGGCGAGGTGCTGACGCGGAGGATCCCCAACGCCCGCCGCCACCGGCTGAAGCTCGCCGCCTGAAGGTGCCCCGGACCGCGGCGCGGGCAGGCCACGGACCCTGCCAGCAACAATCTTCGCTGCACAACCCAATTCATACAATTTCCTATTCTCGGAACCGCCCAAAAGTGCTCTCATGGCGCTCTCAGCCCCAAGCCAAGGAGTCCCTTATGGCGTTCCGTTCGTTCGGTTTCCTCGTCTTGTGCGTGAGCGCGTTGGCCTTGCCCGCGCTCGTGAGCGCGGGTGACCTCGAGGGTCCCGTCACCGCCAAGCCCAGCCGGCGTTCCGGCGCCACGTTCGACGTGCTCGGCGTGCCCGTGCTGGTGGACGCGAACACCCGCTTCGATGATTCGGATGCCCAGCCCGGCCTGACGCCCGGCAGCGTGAAGCCAGGCCAGGTGCTGGAGCTGAGCGGCTATTTCGACGCCAACGGCGTCCTCCACGCCACGCGCATCGAGGCGAAGGTCGCCTATGCGGGCCGGGCGTTCGAGATCAAGGGCCAGGTCACGGACCTCCGCGGCTCGCCCCCCACCCAGACGTTCAAGCTGCGCGGCGCCTCGTTCACGACGAACGCGACCACGTATCTGGCCCTGAGGGGCGGGCTCGTGAATGGCGCGGTGGTGAAGGTGAAGACGCAGTCCACGTCGGCGCCGTTCGTTGCGGCGCACGTGAAGGGTCAGTCCGACGATGACGATTTCGACAATGACCACCACGTCGAAAAGGCCAGGGCCAAAGGTTTCGTCACCGGCCTGACCGGCACCGCACCGACGTTCTCGTTCATGCTGGACTCGAGGCGCGTGACCACGACCGGCGCCACGAGGGGCCTGATGCACGTCCTGCCGAACGCGCGGATCAAGGCGAAGGGCCCGATCGACTCGACCGGCACGATCATGGCCACGAGGATCTCAACCGGGGACGACGGCGAGCGCGACGACGAACACGGACACGAGCACGGACACGAGGACGACGACTAGGACCCGGAACGCGGAGACGCGCCGGGTGCCGGCACGGTCCCGCGCCGGCACCCGGGTTCACTCGGTCAGGCGTGCGTCGGCGTCGCGGCGAGCAGTCCTCGCAGCACGTCGATCGGCCCGAGCTGGCAGAAGCGGCGGGACGCCGGCGGGCCCTGGAGGCGCATCCGGCCCGTGTTCAAGGCGCTGATCATCTCGCGGAAGAGCTCCGCCGTGGGTTTCGGGATGCCCATCCCCGTGAATGCCGGGACCACGGCGTCGAGCGGCCCGGGCTGGAGCACGATCGGGCGGCCGAGGAGCTCGGTGAGCGCGGCCGCGATGTCTTCGGGCGTGTGGTCCGGCGAGTGCGCCAGCTCGACCACGCGCGTGCCCGTGGCGGGCTCGAGCAGTAACTCGGCCGCGACCCTGCCCACGTCAGCCGTCGCCGCCATGGGGATCGCCTTCCCGGGGGCCAGGAACGTGGGCAGCACGCCGCCCTGTGTCGCCGGCAGCACCATGGCGAAGTTCTCGAAGTAGTAGCCGGGGCGCAGGAACGTCACGTTCTTCGCCGCCTTGGCCAGCGTCACCTCGGCGTGATGGAGCCCGCGCACCGGTCCGGTGCCGTCGGCCAGCTCGGCGCCGACGGACGACAGGAGCACCAGGTGCGGAACGCCACTCTTCCTCACCGCCTGCGAGATGGCCTCGGTGATCGCGCGATTCGTCGAGAGCAGGTCGTCCGTCTGGTAGTTCGGCGGCAGCAGCACGTAGGCGCCCTGGGCGCCGTTGAACGCCTGCGTGAGCGCGGCCGCGTCGGCGAGGGGAGCCACCGCCACCTCGGCGCCGCGCGCTTTCCACGGCTCGCCCTGCCTGGCGTCGCGCACGATGACGCGCACCTTCTGCTTGCTCCCCAGCAACGTCTCCGCGGCCGCCCTGCCGGTGTGACCCGTCACTCCCGCAATGACAAACATGGCACGTCCCTCCGTGAGGATCTTCTACGGACCGTTGTTCGCGCCGCGCTGGCGCAGTCGGCGCCGGGCCTCGTGCTGCAGCACGTCGAGCATCCCGATCAGGCCCTGGCCCTTCCCCATCGAGATGTCGCGGCCGAAGATCTTGAAGATCGTCTCCTGCGGCACGCTCGCCACCTGCTCGAGCGGCTGGCCGGAGAGCGTGTCCCTGAGGATCGCCGCCCATGCCTTCGCCGAGAGGCCCTGTGGGTTCTCGACGGCGAACCACAGGTCCAGCGTGCCGTCGGGCCGGTCCGTGACGAACACGAATGCCTCGGACTCACAGCGCGGCGCGCGCGCGACCTCGGGGAACGGCCGGCTCGCCACCGTGGCGGGCACGGACTCGAACTGATCGGCCCACTCGATGAGCATCTCGGAGCGCATGCCGCGGTCCACGGCGTCGAACTCCGCGACCACGTCCGCGAGCGGCGCGGGCAATGCCCCGTCGCCGCTCGCGCCCGGGTGATCGTTCAAGGCTTCTCGATCGGCATGCCCACCGCGTTGCCCCATTCGGTCCAGCTCCCGTCGTAGTTCCGCACCCGCTTGTAGCCCAGCAGGTACGTGAGCACGAACCAGGTGTGACTGCTGCGCTCGCCGATGCGGCAGTAGGCGATGACGTCGTCCTCGGACTTCAGGCCGATCTCCTTCTCATAGATCGCGCGCAGGCCCGCGGCGTCCTTGAACGTGCCGTCTTCCGGATTGGCCGCCCGCGCCCAGGGCACGTTCTTCGCCCCGGGGATGTGGCCGCCGCGCAGCACGCCTTCCTGCGGGTACTCGGCCATGTGCGTGCGCTCGCCGGTGAACTCCTGCGGACTCCGCACGTCCACCATCTTCTTGTGCGCGCGCATGTGCGTGACCACCTCGTCGCGGAACGCGCGGATGCGCGAGTCGTCGCGCTCGGGCGCCGGGTAGGTGCTCGCCGGGTAGCTCGGCACCTCGCGCGTCGTCGGCCGGTTCTCCTTCTCCCACTTGAGCCGGCCGCCGTCCATGACCTTGGCGTTCGTGTGGCCGAAGAGCTGGAACACCCAGAACGCGTAGCACGCCCACCAGTTGTTCTTGTCGCCGTAGAACACCACCGTGGTGTTGCGCGTGACGCCGATCTTCGACATCAGCTTCGCGAAGCCGGTGCGGTCCACGTAGTCGCGGCGGATGGTGTCGTTCAGGTCGAGCGCCCAGTCCACCTGCACCGCGCCCGGGATGTGGGCCGCGGGGTAGAGCAGCGAATCCTCGTTCGACTCGATGATGCGGAGGTCCGGGTTCTTGAGGTTCTGGGCCACCCACTCGGTGGTGACGAGCACGTCGGGATTGGCGTAGCCGCGGGCGACGATGTCGGCGAGCAGCGCGGTCTCGGACATTGGTGATGACCTCGGGGGTTGGGGCGAATCGGTGGGGGGTCGCCCGCTATACTAGCCCTCCTCGCCCCACTGTGCCGGTGCGATCGCGGGCCCATGTTCACGCGTTGCCAATAGGATGCGAGGCCGCCCGGAGAGATCCGCACGGAGTTCCACACCGCGCCAGTCGCGGGCGCCGTCGAACCAGCCGGCCACCTCCGCGGCGCGCGATTCGGCGAGCTCGAGCGCCAGCAGCCCTCCGGCGCGCAGGTGGCGCGGCGACTCGTCCACGATCGTGCGCAGGTCGGCGAGGCCGTCGTCCCCGCCGAACAGCGCTGCGTGTGGCTCCCAGTCATGAACGTCGCGCGGCAAGTCTTCCGCCTCGGGCGCGGAGATGTACGGCGGGTTGGAGACGATCACGTCGAAGCGCTCGTCGCTGGCGAGCGCGTCCAGCCATTCGCCGCGCACGAACGTGACGCGGTGCGAAAGAGCCAGGGCTTCAGCATTCTCGCGCGCCACCGCGAGCGCGTCGTCGCTGGCGTCGGTGGCCACGACCTCGGCGCGCGGGTGCTCGTGGGCGATCGCGAGCGCGATGCTGCCGGAGCCGGTGCCGAGGTCGAGCACGCGCGGCGCGCGTGCCGGCGGCTCGTGCGCCGCGAGATACTCGAGCACGGCCTCGACCAGCCACTCGGTCTCGGGCCGCGGCACGAGCACGCGGCGGTCCACGGCGAGATCCAGCGAGCGGAACGCGGCGCGCCCGGTGATGTACTGCACCGGCTCGCCGCCGAGCCGGCGGGCGAGCTGCTGGACGAACGTACGAGTGTGTTCCCCGGAAAGCCCCTCGGCGACGCGCGCGCGCAGCTCGCCGCGGCCGACGCCGAGGAGCCGCGAGAGCAGCTCCTCGGCATCGCTCGCCGGAAACCCCTCCGCCGCGAGCCGCTTCGTGGCCGCGCGCAGCGCTTCGCCTACCGTGGTCGCCATGCGGGGAGCATAGCGGCCGCGCGGCCCCGGTGCCTTCAGGGTGAACCCAGCGCGTCCAGGAACGCGAACGAGCACGCCGCCACCGCGACGCCCACCCACGGCACCGGCGCGGGCATCGCGAGCTTGAGCGCGAACCCGCACACCACGGCCATCACCACGCCGACGCGCGATTCGGGCGACTGTCCGTCGCCCGCAGCGCGCGCGATCGGCGTGCCGCCGGCAATGAGCGACAGCGCGAGCGCGCAGGCGACGATGCGACGCGCGGGCACGACACGGGCCGCGATCATGGCTGGCCTCCGGGAAGCGGCGGCTCCTCGAGGAAGAGCCGGCTGCAATCGATCGACGCGACCATCCAGTCGGTCGGCGTGATCGCGCGGAACACGTGGAACGCGCAGCGCGCGAAGCTCAGGACCTTCTTCCAGCCCTCCGCGCTGACATCGTCCCCTGCGGACGCCCGGGCCGGCGCGACGTGGAACGATGCCGCGAGCGCGAGCGCGACGAGTGCCGCGCGGTACCCGGCGACGCCGGGCCGACCGCGGTTGCTGCGACTGAGCATGGGACACCCCCTGTGGCGTATACGGGGGCATGGAGTGCGCCGGCCCCGCGAGCGTGGAGTTGCTCGCGCGCCAGCGCCGGAGGCGACCGCGTTGGCTTGCAAGGGCCGTACCGCACGTGGGCCCCTGCGCCGCAGGCCGGCGTCGCGCGGCGGGCCGCGAACCTCGTCGACGACCCGGGCGCGCGGGCGACGGCCACGGCCCGTAACGGCGCGACGCGGAGACACGAACGCGTCGTGGTAGCGCCGTCAGCGATGGACTAGAGTGGTGGGCCACCGCGGAACAGCGCCTCCCATCCCCCTGATGACATAGCGTCCTTCGAGCTTCCTTCAGACCCGCGAACTGGAGGCCGCAGCCGATGGAATCCGCGATCTTCTCGAGAGAACGTCCCACGGTCGGCTCGATGCTGAGCCTAACGTTCAAGATCTTCTCCGCGAACTTCATCCCGCTCTCGCTCATCGGCATGGTGGCGTTCCTTCCGCTGACGCTGATGTCGGCCGTCACCGCGTTGGCGAAAGACAAGACCGCGCTGGCCCTGGGGCTGCTCATCCCCATCGGGCTCGCGCTCATGATCACGTTTCCCGCGGGTTACGCCGCGGCGCTCAACGGCGTGTTCCAGGCCGCGATGGGCCGGCCCATCCACGTCGGCCAGTGCCTCGCCACCGGGTTCCGCAAGCTCCCGCGCACGCTGGGTGTCATGTTCCTCGCGTCGTTGGTGACCATGCTGGGATTCATCGCACTCATCATCCCGGGCATCATCGCCTACCTCGCGTTCTTCCTGAGTGTGCCGGTCGTGGCGGTGGAGGAAGTGGGCGTGGTGGGAGCGCTCAATCGCAGCTCGGAGCTGATCAAGGGCTTTCGCGGCATGGCGTTCGGAACGAACTTCGTGCTCGGCCTCCTGAACTGGTGTTTCACGCTTGCGGCCAGCTTCGTGATCGTGTTGCTCGGGAACCAGACGGTGCTGGCGATGTTCCTGAACCTGGTCGTCACCGGCATCACCGGCGGGCTGGGCATCGTCGCCGCGGGGCTCATCTATTTCGCGGTCCGAGCGAACAAGGAGTCGATCGGCGTGGACGCGATCGCAGCGGTCTTCGACTAGCCTTCGCCGATCGTGCCGCGCCTCCCCGTCACCCCGATCCTGGCCGTGGTCGCGCACGGCGCCGCCGGGGCCGACCGGGATCTCGCGCGGGCCGTGCTCGCGGACCCCCACTACCAGACGCGGCTCACGGATCCGGCGCTCGACTGGTCGATCCAGTTCCCTTCGGGCTCGCTGAACCTCCCGTTCCTGTCGGTCGCCGTACCCAACTGGGTGGTGCTGCTCGCGCTGGCGCTGCTCGTGGCGGCGGTGGCGTGGCCGCTGCTGCGCCGGCTCACGAGGCGCGAGCCGGAGTCGGCCGACGCCGCGGTCGACGCGCCGCGTTCCGCCGCGGTCCCGAACACGCTCGCGCGCGCCCGCGCGCTCGGTGAGGCGGGCCTCCACCTCGAGGCGGTGCACCTGCTGCTGCTGGTCGCGGTCGAGCACTGGAGCCGCCACGCTCCGGCGCCCGTGCACCCGGACCAGACGAGTCGCGAGCTCCTGCGCTCGCTGCCGCCCTCGCTGCCCGTCGAGCGGCGCGAGGCGCTGGCGGCGCTGGTGCGCGCGGTGGAGTGGTGCTGGTTCGGCGGCCGGCCGGCCGGGAAGGCCGAGTACGAACAGGCGCTCCGGAGCTGCAGCGTGTTCCTCGGCGAGTCGGCATGACGCCGCGCGTCCAGGGTTCCGCCGGCGTGTGGTGGGCGGTCGCGCTCGTGGCCGTGTCGATGGTGTTGGCGCTCGCGCTCTCGGCCCACCCCGAACGCCTGGAGGCCGTGCGCTCGGCAGACACCGACAGCTACAGCTACAGCCTGATCGGGTATCGCGGGCTCCACGCGTTCCTCGAGCGCTCCGGCTTCGAGGTGTCGCGTGTGCGCGTCCGCCACTGGTACGGCGACACCGGCACCGTGCTCGTCATCGCCGAGCCGGATGCGCCCCCCGTCGGCCGCGTGGTCAAGGACTCCACGGATACCGATGAAAAGTCGCCGATCGACGTCGGGCCGATGCCGGGCGAACTGGCGCTGGTGCTGCCCAAGTGGCGCGGCGTTCCCGACGAGCGCACCCCCGCGTGGCTGCACGAGATGAAGCTCCTGCCGCTCGCCGACGTGGCCCGCGCGGGGTCAGCGTACATCCACCCGCTCACGACGCTCGTGCGCGGGGGCGGCACGGATTCGCTGCGCTGCGCGACCGCCTGGGGAGAGTCGCTCACGGTCGCCGCCCCCCGGCTCCAGTGGCTCAAGGCGCCCCCGAGAGCCGTGCCCATCGTCTGGCGCGACTCGATCGTGATCGTGGCCCGGTTCGAGCGCGAGTTCCGGATGTTCGACTGGGATGACGAGGACGCGGACACCCTCGAAACGGTGCTCGACCCGCTCTACGTGATCAGTGACCCCGACCTGCTCAACAATCGCGGGCTGGCGCGCGCCGACCATGCGCGGCTCGTTCGACGTCTCTTCGCCGAGGAGCTGGCGGTCCACCGTGTGCTGTTCGACGAGCGCATCCACCACGGGCTCCTCTCGCGCTCGCTCGCCGCGGAGCTGCTCGGCTTTCCGCTCGTGCTGCTCTTCGCCCAGGCGATCGTGCTGCTCGTGTTCCTCGCCTGGGCGTCGAGCGCGCGCTTCGGCGCGCCCACGGCGCTCGCGCCGCGCCCCACGAGCGGCGCCGCGCTGGTCGACACCGCGGCGGAGCTCCTGTCCGCCGCCGGCATCCCGGCGCTGACGCTGCAGATCTACTGGGAGCAGGTCCTGCGCGAGGTCGCCGGGCGTTACGGGATCGGGACCGCCGGCACGCGGCGCCGGCTGCTCGCCGACGTGGCCGAGTTGAGCCGGGCGCGCGGCGCGCAGGCCGACGTCCGCACGCTGGAGGAGGACGTGGAGCGACTGCAACGGACCACGGAGCACCGCGACGTCGTCGTCCACACGGCACGGCGCATCCACGGCTGGTATCGGGAGATGATCCATGGACGCTGAACGGGTGCGGGAACTCTGGCAGCAGCTCGACCGCGAGAGCGGCCGGGTCGTGATCGGACAGAGCGACACGCTGCGCATGCTCATGGTCGCGCTGCTCGCGGACGGCCACGTGCTGCTCGAGGGCGTGCCGGGGACCGGGAAGACGCTGCTCGTGCGCACGTTCGCCACCTGCCTGGGGCTCGAGGGCAAGCGTATCCAGTTCACGCCGGACCTGCTGCCGGGCGACATCATCGGCACCAACCTGTTCGACTTCCAGACCAACCGCTTCACGCTCACACGCGGTCCGGTGTTCACCGAGGTGCTGCTCGCCGACGAGATCAACCGCACGCCACCCAAGACGCAGGCGGCTCTGCTCGAGGCGATGCAGGAGCGCTCGGTCACCGTGGATGGCCAGACCCATACGCTGGCGCGCGACTTCTTCGTGCTCGCGACGCAGAACCCGATCGAGCACGAGGGCACCTACCCGCTGCCCGAAGCGCAGCTCGACCGCTTCGTGTTCAAGCTCGTGATGTCGTACCCGCCGCGGGACTCCGAGGTGGAGATGGTGCGCGTGCACGGTCACCGCACCGCGATGCCGCGGATCGAGGACTTCCACATCACACAGGTGCTGTCCCGCGAGCTGCTCGGCGAGGTGCGCGACTACGTCGCGAGCCTGCGCGTGGCCGACGACGTGCTCCAGTACATCGTCGACCTGGTGCGGGCCACTCGGCACGATCCGTCGCTGCGCGTGGGCGGCAGTCCGCGGGCCTGCAACGTGCTCGCCTCGGCCGCGCGCGCGTGGGCGGTGCTCGAGGGCCGCGACTTCGTCATCCCCGACGACGTGAAAGCCCTGCTGCTGCCGGTGCTCCGCCACCGCGTCATCCTCTCGCCCGCCGTTGAAGTGGAGGGCCGGACGGCGGACGAGGTGCTGACCCAGATCGGCGCGCAGGTGGCGCCCCCGCGCTGAGCACCATGCGACCGACGCCGATCGCGGTCCTGCTGGTGGGTGCGGGGCTCCTGCTGGCGCTGCCGCCGAGCCTCGGGCTGCCGCACCTCGCGTTCCTGATCGCGGGCTTCTGGGCCGTGTTCGCGCCGCTGCTGGTGCTCGACGCCGTGCTCGCCCCGAGGCGCGCCGGGCTCTCCTGGCGGCTCGAGACGCCGGAGGTCCTGCACGTCGGCGTTCCGCATCCGATCGCGCTCGTGGCGCGGCTGCCCGGGACGCACGCGCGCGGGTTCGAGGCACGGCTCGACACCGCCGGGGTGCTGTCGCCCCTGCCCACCCGCCGCGGCGAGCCGGCCTCCGATGGCACGCGCGTGACGTGGGAGCTGTTCGCGCCCCGACGGGGCGCGGCGCGGCTCGAGGCGCTGTGGATGCGCTTCGAGAGCCCGCTGCGACTGTGGCAGTCGTGGGTCACGGTGCCGCTCGGTCGCGAGGTCACCGTGATCCCCGACGTGCCGCGCGTGAAGGCGGCGGCCCTGCGCTTTTTCTCCGAGCGCGAGTTCCGCACCGGGTTGAAGACCGAGCGCTACATCGGGGACGGCTCCGAGTTCGACTCGCTCAAGGAGTTCGTGCGTGGCGACGACCGGCGCGCGATCGACTGGAAGTCTTCTGCGCGCCATCGCCGGCTGCTCGCTCGCGTCCACCGCGCGGAGCGCAACCACCGCGTCATCCTCACGCTCGACACCGGTCGACTCATGAGCGAGCCGCTGGGCGCGCTCACGCGGCTCGACCACGCGATCCACGGCGCGCTGCTCCTGGGCCACGCCTGCCTGCGCTCCGGTGACCAGGTGGGGCTCTTCACGTTCGACGCCCGGGCGCGCATGGCCCACCCGCCGGCCGGCGGCATCGGCGAGCTGCACGCGTTGATCGCCGCCGCCGCCCGCGTGCAGTACTCGCACGAGGAGAGCAACTTCACGCTCGGCCTGACCCAGCTCGGCCAGGCGCTCTCGCGGCGCTCGCTGATCGTGCTGCTCACGGAGTTCGCCGACACGGTGAGCGCCACGCTGATGATGGAGAACGTCGGCCGGCTCGTGCGCCGGCACGTCGTCGTGTTCGTCACGCTGCGCGACCCCGGGCTCGACCGCGCCACCCACCAGGCGCCCGATTCGCTGGACGCGCTGAGCGCGGCGGTCGTGACCCGCGGGCTCCGGCGGGAGCGCGACCGCGTCCATCTCGAGCTCAGGCGGCTCGGCGTGCGGGCATTGGACGTCACGCCGGACCGCGTGGCGCCCTCGCTGATCTCGGAGTATCTCGAAGTACGCAGCCGGGAGCTGGTGTGAACGCGGGCGGCCGTTTCGAGCTGCGCTCGGCGCAGTTCCGCCACGAGCGGCAGGCCTCGTGGCAGGAGCTCGAGTCGTTGCTCAAGCGCATCGAGGACTCGGGCCTCGCGGTCCTGAGCCACGATGAGCTGACGCAGCTCCCGCTCCTCTATCGCTCGGCGATCGGCTCGCTCTCGGTGGCGCGCGCGATCAGCCTTGACCGCAACCTGGTCCAGTACCTCACCGGGCTCGCTCAGCGCGCGCACCTGGCGATGTACTCGGGCCGCCGCAGGCCGGTCGAGGGCGTGGTGCAGTTCTTCGCCCGGCGCTTCCCGCAGCTGCTGCGCTCGTTCCGGGTCCCGTTCGCGATCGCGTTCGGCTCGTTGCTCGCCGGCGTGCTGATCGGCTACCAGCTCACGCGCCACTCTCCCGATCGCTACTACGGATTCGTGCCGGAGGCGTTGGCGCAGGATCGCACGCCGTCGACCCCCACCGCCCAACTGCGCGCCATCCTCTACTCGAAGCCGCGCCAGGGCGTGGCGCTCGACGTGTTCGCGTCGTTCCTGTTCGACCACAACGCGCGCATCGGCATCTCCTGCCTGGCGCTGGGCTTCGCGGGCGGCGTGCCGGTGATCCTGCTGTTGTTCTCGAACGGGCTGACGCTCGGGGCGATGGCGGCGCTCTACGCCTCGCGCGGTCTCGGCGGCGAGTTCTGGGCGTGGATCCTGCCGCACGGCGTCACCGAGCTGCTCGCGGTCGTGCTCTGCGGCACGGCGGGGCTGGTGTTCGGGGCCGCGATCCTGTTCCCGGGCTCGCTCAGCCGGCTCGACCGGCTGCGGACGCGCGGCCGCGACGCCGGGTTGCTCGTGCTCGGCGCCGTACCCATGTTCTTCTTCGCCGCGCTGTTCGAGAGTTTCTTCCGCTCGCTGTCGCAGGAGCCTTCGCTGCGCTGGACGGTGGCGGCGCTGGTGGCAACGGGCTGGGTGCTCTATTTCGCCAGCGGTCGGGAGGCTGCGCGTGGCTGAGCCCGCGGGAGCCCGGACCGTCGACGTGCTGGCCACGGACGGCACCGTGCTGCCGTTCGAGCAGGCCGGGCTCGTCGAGCGCTGCGCGGCGCTGTGCGTCGACCAGGTCATCATCTTCGCCGCGACCGGCATCATGGTGCTCGGAGCGCTGCTCGTGCTCGGCGGCGCGCTCGGGATCCACGTACTGTCGCTGATGATCGTCATCAACTTCGTGCTGCGGAACGCCTACTTCTCGTTCTTCGAGGTGCGCGGCGGCGGCGCCACGCCCGGCAAGCACTGGTTGCGGTTGCGGGTCATCTCCCGCGACGGCGGCGCGCTCCAGCCCGAACAGGTGCTGGTGCGCAACCTGACGCGCGAGTTCGAGGTCTTCGTCCCCATGAGCGTGCTCGCCGCACCGCAGGGCATGTTCCCCGACCTGCCGCCGTGGGCCGGGGCGCTGTGCTCGCTGTGGCTGCTCGTCGGGGCGCTGTTCCCGTTCTTCAATCCGCGGCGCTTCCGGCTCGGCGACCTGCTCGGCGGCACGATCGTGGTGTCGATGCCGCGGATCGAGCTCAGGCCCGAGCTCGTGGCGGCACCCGTCGAACGCCGCAGCCAGCCCACAACCGACACCGAGTACGAGTTCACGAGCGTGCAGCTCGGCCAGTACGGCATCGACCAGCTGCAGGTGCTCGAGGACCTGCTCCGTGTCGACGACGAATTCGAGCACAAGGAGACGCTGGTCGCCGTGTTGCGCCGTGTCGAGGCGAAGATCGGCTGGGACACGCCGACGCCCGAAGCGCGCGCGGGCGAGTTCCTCGCGGCGTTCTATGCCCAGCTCCGCCGCCACCTGGAGCAGAAGGCGTTGTTCGGCGTGCGCCAGCAGCACAAGCGGGAAGGACGACTCGAGCGCGGCGGCCGATCAGAGCCGCCTACCTGAGTCAGGAAGCGTCCCCACGGGCGTGGCTGTAATGAGATGTCCGCGCGCGTCGAACCGGAACGTCTCGCCGTACACGCGGCGCCCCCACCCGTCGCGCCACACCTGCGCGCTGTCCCACCACGCGCCCGCGGCGAGCGACACGCCCGACAGGTCCAAGTCGAGTCGAGCGGGCCGCGCCGGCTGGTCCACGACGATCACGCCGAGCGCCGGCGGGTGGGCTCGCGACGCGATTCGGCGAGCGAGCGAGCGCAGGTGTTCCTTACAGTGCGGGCAGCGCAGGTTCACCGCCACGAGCCAGCGCTCGCCACGCGTCTCGGTTGCGGGCGCGAGCTGGACGAACCGAGACGTCTCCCACACCGGCGTCGCGTAGGGTCGCGCGCCGTCGCGCCACCACGCGATCCCCAGCGCCGCGAGCGTCGCGACCGCGAGCGCGAGGCTCAGCGTCGCCGCGCGCTCCAGCGGCAGTGCGCCCCGGCCACGGCTTTTCACGGCTGGAAACTGCGGCCCTGAAGGAGATCGAACGTCCACCACACGGCGAGCCGCGAGCCGAGCCAGAGCGCGAGCACGAGTGTGATGGCGGAAGCGAAGCTCGCCCGTGCGGCGCGCGCCTGGAGCCACGCCGAGAGCAGCAGGCGCACGATCGCGAGGAGCCCGACCGCGGCGAACGCGGCAGCGAGGCCGTGGGGCGGTGCCGATTCCGCCGCCCGCGGGCCCGCGAGTGCCAGCGCCCAGCCGCGCGGCAGGTGGGCTCGCCCCGCGGCGATGCTCACCGCCAGCGTTTCGGCCGCGGACGCCACCAGCAGCCGCGGCGCGAGCGCGCTCCAGCGCACCCGGCGTCCGATCGCCTGCCAGCCGGCAGCCGCAACCGCGGCCTCACCGGCCGTGAACGCGAGTTGCGCCACGAGGCCGGCGCAGGCCACGAGCCAGGGCTTCGCGGTGTGCGCTGCGCGCGCGGTCGCTTCCAGCACCTCGAGCCACATCGTGGCGACGAGCAGCGCGGTCACGCGCAGGCGCGCTTCGGCGGTGTCCACGGCGGTGGCGGGAGCGATGGACGACGAGGTCATGGCGCGCGGCTCCGGCTCCGGGGTCGCGGCGGGTCGCTGCATCGAGCGTGCCGCGGGCGAACGCTGGCCGGGCGCGCACATGGCATCGGCACATGGACGCCGCCGTGAGCGGATCGCTCACGCCGGTGTCGATCGATGGTTGTGCTGCGACAATTGTTGCTCGTGCCGGAACCGGCTCCCGTGAGTGGATCTCAGCCTCTACGCACAACGACTTACGCCCGCCGGGCAGTGCAGCAACAATCTTCACAGCACAATCATCAGTCCTCGGGCTCCTGGGCGTCGATCGGCCGCCGGGTGGCGAAATCGAACCCCGTCGTCCGCCGCAGGTTGAAGTACGCCATCCAGTACCCGCGCAGCGACTCGACGTGCGCGCGCCGCGCGGCGTCCTTCTCGGCCAGCGCCACGTTCAGCGCCGCGGCATCGCCCTGGCCCGAGAGATAGCGTTGCTCGGCGGCGGCGTAGCGGCGGCCGGCCACGTCGTCGGCCTTGGCGGCGATGCGGATGCGCTCGCTCTGGACGTTGAACTCGAGCACGGCCTGCGTCACGTCCTGCTCCAGGTCGAGCGCCGCCTGCTCCACGGCGAGCATCGTCACCTCGGCGTTCGACTCCGTCAGTCGCTCGTGGGCGTGCGCGCGCCCCCAGTCGAGGATCGGGACGCGGATGCCGAGCGTCGCGCGCTCGTGCTCCTGGCCCGTGTCGTAGAGCGAGCCGAGTTCGTTCGTGCTCTGGTTCAGGCCGTAGCTCACGAACAGGTCCACGGCGCGGCCCGGCTGCGAGCGGGACTCGGCGAGATCGCGCTCGGCCTCGAGCCGCCGCCGCTCCTGCGCCACGACCACGGCGCGGTTCGCGCGTGCCTGGTCGAGCGCCGTGGCCACGTCCGCGGTCACCGCGGGCACGCGGAACGTGATCTGCGGGTGCACCTCGTCGGTATCGCGCAGGCCCAGGTAGGAGCGCAGGCTGAACGACCGGGCGCGCAGCTCCTGCTCGGCACGCTGCAGCTCCAGCCGGGCATTGAGCGAGGCGAGCTCGCTCTGGAGGAGCTCGTCCTCGGACGACTTGCCCGCATCGCGCCGGGCGCGCGTGGCGGCCAGCAGCGTGTCGGTGCTGGCCGTGTTGTCGCGGGCCGTCTCCAGCTGGTCGATCGCCGAGACCACGTCGAAGAAGTTCTGGGCCGCGGTGATCGCGATCCCCTCCGCTTCCTCGGCGTAGTCGCGCCGGGCCTCTTCCAGCCGCAGCGGCTCGATCCGGTCCTGCCAGCGGTGGGGATTGAACGCGAACAGCGGCTGGCGCAGCGCCACGCTCAACGGCGTCGAGAGATAGGTCGGCCGGCCGGTGCCGTCGAGCAGGTCCAGCCGCTCGAGCGACGTCTCCACCACGACCTCGCCGCCGGTCGAGCCGATCGTCTTGCCGATCGAGAGCCGCAGCCCCGAGGAGTTGTAGCTCTGGCGGACAAACGCCTCGCTGCCGTCGGGCAGCGAGAGCTTGGAGATGCTGCGCGTGAGGTCGGGCGCCGTGCCGATCAGCGACAGCGTCGGCAGGTACGAGGCGCGCTGCACGCGAAACGCCCACAGGCTCGAGCGGAAGCGGTCGCGCGCCTGCGCCGCCGCGCGGGACTCCAACTTCGCCATCGCGACCACGCCGTCGAGCGACATCGCGCGCACGGCCGCATGGCCCGCGTGCGGCAGCATGCACAGGGTGAAAAGACCCAACACGACCGGAATGCGGATGCGATGACACATGCTGCCATCGATGCTATCCCGCGCGCGCGGCGCCGCGTGATTGCGAAGCGCTCACCGCGTGTCGAGATGCGTTCACCCGGGGCATTCCCATTGCACGGTGCACGAAACATCCCATTTTGATATTGCAGTTTGCGCGCAGGTTTTCGGATGATTGTGTCCCACCCTGCCGCGGGGCACCTCGTGCCCCCACCTCTCCCCCACCTCTCCAGAGGCACCCATGCGCAAGACCGCGTTCACCTTGCTCACGCTTACCGCCTGCCTGGCGTCGGTCGCTTCCGCGGCCACGATCAGCCAGAAGCTGAGCCAGACCGCGAGCGTCAGCATCAACGCCACCCCCAGCGGTTGCGAGAACAACCCCGGGCCGTACATCACGATCAACGGCGAGATGGTGCTGTCCGGCGTCGGCGCCCGGATCATCCTGTCGAACAACACCAAAGGCACGCACACGGCCGGCGCGGAAGTGAGCACCGACCTGGTGCTGATCCCCGCGGGCGAGTCGATCAAGATCGCGAAGCAGCCCTCTCGCGGCGGCGTCGGCGGCAATCCGTGGATCTACCTGCAGTTCGTGGACGGCCAGGGCGGCTCGCTCGGCTCCCCGCAGCTGCTCGGCCGCTGCGTGCAGGGCCTGAAGAACGCCAAGGGCACGTTCGGGATCCCCACGGGCGCCAACTGCAACATCTCGACGGGCGATTGCACGAACAGCGGCGGTCCGTTCATCACGTTGAACGGCGAGATCAAGCTGGGCGGCCTCGGCGCCCAGATCATCCTCACGAACAATGCGAAGTTCACGCACGCCACGTCGGCGGACGTCGTGATCGACGTCGTGCTGCTCGAGGACGGCAAGTCGATCACGTTCGCGAAGCAGCCGCCGCTCGGCGGCGCGGGCGGCAACCCGCTGATCTACATCCAGTTCATCAACGGCTCGGGTTCGCCGATCGGCAGCCGGATCCTGCTCGGCCGCTGCAACCAGCTGTAATCCGTATCCGCTCCACGGCCCCCGGCGGTCACCCGACCGCCGGGGGTCGAGCGTTCTGGATCAGCGCTCTCAGCCCCCCGCCAGCTCCGCCAGCCGCTCCGCCCCGTCGGCCTCGATCAGCGCGTTCACCAGCTCGCCGATCCCACCCTCCATGAACTCCGGGAGCGAATGGAGCGTGAAGCCGATGCGATGGTCGGTGACCCGGCTCTGCGGGAAGTTGTACGTGCGGATCTTGGCGCTCCGGTCACCGGTCGAGACCTGCGACTTCCGCGCCGCGGCCTGCTTCTGCTGCTGCTCCTGGAGCTTCAGGTCGTAGAGCCGCGCGCGCAGCACCTTGAGCGCCTTCGCGCGGTTCTTGATCTGCGAGCGCTCGTCCTGGCACGTGACCACGAGCCCGGTGGGCAGGTGCGTGATGCGCACGGCCGAGTCGGTGGTGTTGACGCCCTGGCCGCCCGGGCCGCCGGCGCGGTAGACGTCGACGCGGAGGTCCTTCTCGGCGATCTCCACGTCGACCTCCTCCACCTCCGGCAGCACCGCCACCGTGGCGGCCGAGGTGTGGATGCGGCCCGAGGCCTCGGTCGCGGGGACGCGCTGCACGCGGTGGACACCGGATTCGAACTTCATCTCGCGGTACACGCCGTCGCCTTCGAGCGTGAAGATGATCTCCTTGTAGCCGCCGGCCTCGGCCTCGGTGACCGAGAGCACCTCCTGCTTCCAGCGCTTCCGCTCCGCGTACTTGCTGTAGAGCCGGTAGAGGTCGGCCGCGAACAGCGCCGCCTCCTCGCCGCCGACGCCGCCGCGGATCTCCACGATCACGTTCTTGTCGTCGTCGGGATCGCGCGGGAGCAACAGCGTCTTCAGCTCCGCGGCCAGCGTGACCTCGCGGGCCTCGAGCTCGGGCAGCTCGGCGCGGGCCAGCTCGGCCAGCTCGACGTCGCCCGAGTCAACCGCGGCGCGATCGTCGGCGAGCGTTTTTTGCAGTCGCTTGTAGGCCTCGGACACTTCCACGGTGCGGGAAAGCCGTGAACGTTCACGTGACAGGTCCCGCAGCTTCTTCGGGTCGCGCGCCACGTCGGGCGCGGACAGCAGGCGGTCGAGCTCGGCGAAGCGCGCTTCGACGCGCGACAGCGCCTGCTGCAGCGTGGGGTCGATCACTGGACGAAACTCACTTCCTTCAGGCCGCCGGCCTTGCGCGCGGCATCGATCGCCGGATCGCCCATCACCTTCGTCAGCGATGCGATCGCCACCGCGCACATCTCGAGGTCGGGCTCGCGCGTGGTCAGGCGCTGAAACTGCATGCCGGGCCACGCGAGCAGCTTCACGAACGGCTTGTCGAAGTACTTCCCCGAGAGCCGGATGAACTCGAACGCGACGCCGGCGATCAGCGGCATGCACGCCACCCTGAGCAGGTGCTGCCAGATGTTCGCGGGCTTCCCGATGAACGTGAACACCACGATGCTCACGAGCACGACCAGGAACAGGAACGTGGTGCCGCAGCGCGGGTGGAGCCGCGGGAAGCTCTGCACGCTCTCGGGCGTCAGCGGGGCGCCGGCCTCGAGCGCGTGGATGGCCTTGTGCTCGGCGCCGTGGTAGCCGAGCACGCGCGCCATCTCCTTCCACTGCGAGATCAGCCACAGGTAGCCGACGAACGCGAGCAGGCGGAAACCGCCGTCCACGAGCCCGAAGCGCCAGCGGTCCTGGAACCCGAGCCAGCCCGTGAGCCGCGCCGGGAGCACGACGAAGAACAGCACGCCGAGCGCGAGCGAGATGGCGACGATCAGGTACTGGAGCGCGTTCATCCACGCGCTCGGCTTCTCGGCCGCCCCGGTCGCCGCATCGCGCGCGGCCTCGTCGGCGCTGAAGTTGAGTGCGGTGATCCCGAGCGCGAGCGTCTCGAACAGCGACACCGCGCCGCGCACCACGGGCAGCCCCAAGAGCTTCACGCGCCGGGTCACCGACTCGAAGCGGCGCTCGAGGTAGCCCAGCGAGCCGTCGGGCCGGCGCACGGCCACGGCGACCTGCGTCGGCGAGCGCATCATCACGCCCTCGATGACCGCCTGGCCACCGAGCGGAAGGAACGGCATCGAGCCTCCGGGGAAAAAACACACGGCTCCCGCGACGCGTTGGAAGACGCGCACGACGGGAGCCGGTGAAGAGCCGCTACTTGTCGGTCGACTCGGCGGGCGTGACCTTGGCGTAGCGCTTGCGGAAGCGGTCCACGCGGCCGGCCTTGTCGAGCAGCTTCTGCTTGCCCGTGAAGAACGGGTGGCAGTTGGAGCAGATGTCGAGGTGCACCATGCCGTCGCCGGAGGTGGGCTTGAGCGTGGTGCGCGTGGTCCACTCCGTGCCACAGCCGTAGCAGTGGAACTTGCGCGTCTCGTAGACCGGATGGATGCCGGCTTTCATGGCTTGAATCTCCGCTGCGGCGGCGTTCCCCGGGGCCCGGCCCGACGCCGGTTCTGCCCCGTCGAAACAGGGCCCGGCGGCGGGAAGCGGGGGTGTCCCGAGCGCTCCGCCTGAGTGAAAGTGAGGGCGGGGAGTATGCGCCATCGGGCCACGCGTGTCCAAACGCGGGTCAGGGCCGTTCCGTCGCCGGTTTCTCCCCGGGGCCGGGCAGCGTCGGCCAGGCGCCGCCATCGGCTTCCGCCGCGAGCAGCTCGTCGATCGTCTGGTAGCGG
>Ga0207670_10000635_pt1 | contig 18798 bp, 17 predicted proteins | sample KBSS23HmetaG_FD_184339 | JGI IMG/M metagenome (GOLD analysis project Ga0207670, IMG submission 184339) | Switchgrass rhizosphere microbial communities from Kellogg Biological Station, Michigan, USA - KBS S2-3H metaG (SPAdes) (version 2) | ecosystem: Host-associated > Plants > Roots >... | reverse complement strand
CCTGACTCCGTCAATTGATGCACGTATTCGTCATCGCTGTAGGAGGAGAGCACGAGGACCTTGGCGGTGGGCGTGTCCTTGATAATCTGGCGGGTGGCCTCCAGCCCGTTGAGCATGGGCATGGCGATATCCATGACCACGACGTCGGGCAGGAGTTTCGCGGTGAGTTGGACGGCCAGTCGTCCGGTATCGGCTTCGCCGGCCACCACGATATCAGGCTCGGCTTCCAGCAAGGCGCGCAGCCCTTGCCGCACGACGGTATGATCATCAGCCAACAACACTCGAATTTTTTGCATAACAACTCCTGGATTAATCTGCGGGTACTGGTCCGGGCCGGCGGCCCTTGAGGACGGCGAGACGGTTTGATTGTTGCCCGTCGTTCCCGGGAACGACCCGCAAGGGGACCACGACTCGAACCGTGGTTCCGACGGACGGGCGGGCCCGGAGGGTGAATTCGCCATTCACCAACCTGACCCTTTCCTGCATACCTAACAGTCCGAGGCGCCGTTTTCCGCGACTGCCTCGGGCCTGCTTTGCTCCCGTCCTGAACGATTTCCCATTGTCCGATACCTCCATGGAAATTCCTTTTTTGACCTTGCGAATGTTCAACGCCACCTGGGTGGCCTGGGCGTGCTTGGCGACGTTGGTTAAACTCTCCTGGGCCACGCGGAAAAGAACGGTTTTCTCGTCTGGACCCAATTGCTCCGCCGCGGGGTTGCTTTGAAACCGCACCTCCAGGCCGGTGCGGTCGGCGAAACCCTTCAGATATGAGCGCAGGGCCGGCAGCAATCCCAGTTCGTCGAGAACCGAAGGCCGCAATTCGCGGGCGAAGCCGTGGACCGTTTCCATGGTCTCGCGCAGGAGGCGCTGGGCTTCCGCCAACTTTGGGTTTACCGCGCCGGACAGGCCGGCATCGCAGGATTTTAAAGTGGCCAGGGTGACGCTGACCGCGGTGAGCGCCTGTCCGACTTCATCGTGGAGTTCGCGGCTGATCCGTTTGCGCTCTTCCTCCTGGGCGGAGAGCACCTGGTTGGAGAGGCGCCGCAGGTTTTCCTCCATCTGACGGGCCTCGTTGAACAGATCACGATAGTGCTTCTCGCTTTCACGGAGCGCGCGTTCCGTGCGCTTCCGTCCGGCGATCTCGGTTTCCAGCGCTCGATTCATGGACGCCAGATCGGCGTTACGCCGTTCCAGGACGTGGATGAGGCGCTGCAGTTTCTCGTTGGTCTCGCGGAATCCGCGGTGCGTGATCTCGAATGGGGAGAGTGCCTCGAGGAGGAAGGTTTCCGCGGCTCGAAAACGGTTCGAATCCGCCGGAACCTTTGGCACACGCGAGGCGGGCAGGCATCGCTCGAGAACCTGGTGATGAATGCGCGCTACTTTGAGCACTCCCAGCCCGCGGGCCACCGCCCAGCGACCGAGATCATAAGATTCCTCCAGCACCGCCTCTTCCGCGCTCGTGAGATAGCGGCGGAAAACAGCGGCATAGCGCCGCATCAGTTGCTTCAATTCATCGTCCATTCGGCAAACCGAGGTAACGGGCGACCAGCACCAGGGCGTCGTCTGTTCCTTTAAAATGGCGGTTGAGGATTGAATCAGCGATTCGGCCCGGACTTTGGGCAATATAGAGGTCCGACTCGAATCCCGGCGCGATGCCGTCCGTGGCGAAGACCAACAAATCGCCGACACACAGGGGTGCGCTGCTGACGTAGAGCGGCGGCAATCGATAACCGACCAAACCGCCCCGCAGGAGCACTGATTCCACGGCATGGCCACGAATGCCGCCGTTGCGCCGCAACAAACGGCCTTCCACGTTCCCGACGCCGACCCAGCTGATGGTGTTGTTTAGCGCGTCCAAATACGCGACGGTCAGAACAACCCCGCGGGTGTTTTCCAGTGCCTGGTGACAGGACCAGACGAGATGAACGATTCCTTCGCCGGCATTTTTTTCCAGCACGTCGACCGCCGTTTCCGCCACGTCGGTGGCTTCATTGCCGTGGCCGACGCCATCGACCACGGCGAGGAGAACGCCGGTATCGAGGGCTTTAACCAGGTGCAGGTCGCCCGACACGGTCTGGCCGGAGATCGGGCGCGCGGCGACGCACCAATCAATCATTTTGCTGGCGGCGATGCGATTCACGCGACGTTAATGGAGCCATTTTTTCATGGTGACCACGGTGCCCTTGCCAACCTTCGTTTCGATGTCGAACTCGTCCATCAACCATTTGGCGCCGGGCAAGCCCACTCCGAGTCCCTTGCGGGAGGAAAAGCCGTACTGCATGGCTTGTCCAACATCGGGAATGCCGGGGCCCTGGTCCTGCGCCACAATCGCCAGGCCGCGCCGGCTGCCTTGATGAACGGGAGCCAGGACGATCTGGCCACGTTCGGCGTGCTCGATGATATTGCGCGCGATTTCAGAAATTGCCGTGGCGATTACTGTGAGATCCGAGCCCTCGAAGCCGAGTTCTATCGCCAGGCCGCGTCCTTTCTGCCGGGCAGTGACGATGTCCGTCGCGGAAGTGATATCAATTCGTGCTTCGCGTTCCATGGTTTCGATTTCTCTTGGCCAGGCGGTCCAGATAAGCCAGCCCTTCTTCCAAATCCAGGGCTGTGCCCACGCCTTCCAGCGTCAGACCCAGTTGCACCATGGCGAAGGCCACGTCCGGTTGGATTCCTACGATCACGGTTTCCGCTCCCCGCAACTTGAGCATGTGAGCTACTGCCCGCAGCGTGCGGGTGGCAAACGAGTCGATGACGTCCAAAACGGTGACGTCGATGATCACGCCGCGGGAACGGAATTGTCCGACCCGGTCAGCCAGATCGTCGCGCAGTTGCAACAGATCCGCGTCCGTCAGCGCGGCTTGCACGCTGGCGATCAGATAGTCACCTTGTTTTAAAACGGGAACATGCATGGCGCCTCAGGCCTTGGTTTCCTGAGTGGCGACCTTGGCCAATTCGCTGGGCAATCCCAGCAACCGTTCCGCCTCCTCGATTCCCCCCTGCAAATCGCCCACCGCATTCATTTTGCTCAAATTGACCCCGATCGTGACCAGGGTCTGGGCAATCTCCGAAGAGAGTCCCGTGATAATGACGCTGGCTCCCATCAGCCGTGAGGCCTCAACGGTCTGAACCAGGTGATTCGCCACCACCGAATCGATGGTCGGCACGCCCGTAATATCCACTACCACCACCTTGGCCCGGTTTTTTCGAATGCCGCGCAACAATTGCTCGGTCAATTGCCGCGCCCGCTGGGAATCAATCATGCCGATGATTGGCAGGATGAGGAGCCGTTCCCGCACTTGCAGGACCGGCGTGGATAGTTCACGGATCGCCTCCTGTTGCTGGCGAATGACGCGTTCGCGCTCCTGCACAAAGCTGACGGCGACCGTATTGGCCACGCGATTTGCCGCCGGTTCGTAGGCGTCCAGAACCCGGTTCATCAAATCCACGTCGTTCTGATATTTCTTGAACAGGGACCGGCCCAGCACATCGCGCAGGAGGAGCACGATTCCCACGACCTCGTGGGTTTCCACGCCGCGGGGGATGATGCGTTCGGACAAGCTGCGGGCATAGGCTTGCAGAGCCTCCACGCTGCCGGTTTCCAGCACCTCGATGTAATTGTCATACACGGAGGTCGTCTCCGAAAAGATTTCCTCTTTGCTCATGGCCGTGAGGAGCGCGCCGGCGGTGATTCGCCGGGCCCATTCCTCTCGAAGCTGGGTTCGATTCTCTCTCAAGTGAGCCACCAGTTCCCGAAGCATCACGCTCCCGGTTTCGGAATTGCCGGAGGAATTTCGATCCCGGCGGCGGTTGCGATGCAATGTCGTTCCCAGCGGGACGATCGAGTTTCTCTTCTTTGTGCGCTTCACCTGAGAGTAAACGTTTAAGGTTATGTGTGCATTCGTCCGCCGACGTCGGCGGCTCGTGACTGCATAATTATCAGGCCTCTCGTGACTCCGGGCCGTGCAGCCAATGTATAACGATTTTTGGAACCCACTAGTAGGTAAACGCCCCATGGGGCGTCGGTTCCAAATAAACTCTGCTCTATTCCACCATGCCAATGTTGTCTGCCCGCGCCCGTCGCGCCACTGGATTTCTGCATTCCGCCCTCCGGCGGGGGGCCTCCGCGCTGTCACTCGCCGCACTGCTCGCGGCCGCCGCCGGCGGTTCTCCCTCTCAAACTCACGCTGGGACGCTCGATGACAACCCCTTGGCTCTGCCCGTTCCGGGGGACTTGCAGCTGCGAATCCTAACATCCAATTGCCTCGAACTGACGCTGATTACAACCAAGGCGCCGGACCCGGCGGGATTGAATCAGTGGAACTTTGTCGATCCGTCCGGGCGGCTGGGATTGCCTCCGGCTTCCAGCTGGACGGTCTCTGTCGACGGTCAGCGTATTCCGCTGGAGCGGCTTGGATTCAAGCGGCGGGTGCTCTATGCGCCATTGGCCACCCGCGACCTTCGCATCGCCAACTCGTTGTTCCTACAGCTGCCCCGAAATATCGTGAGCGGCCGGCGGGTTGAGATCCGACATCCGGACAGCAGCGTGCTCCCGGCTGGAAGCGTGTCAGCGGTGATGGAACCGTTCCGACTGAGCCCCGCGATTCACGTCAATCAGGTGGGATATGTGCCCTCGTTTCCCAAACGAGCGATGATTGGGTATTATCTCGGCAGCCTGGATGAGCTGAAGATTTCTGCCGGTCTACCCTTCCGAATCGTTGAAGTCCAATCGGGGCAGCCACGATTTGAAGGCCGCCTCGTTCCGCGCCGGGACATCGGTTTTCCGGAGGGCCCGGGATCCTATCAGAACGTGTTCGAAGCCGACTTCAGCGATTGCCGTGCCCCGGGCGAATATCGGCTGGTGGTGGACGGGTTGGGAGCATCGCGTCCGTTCAATATCGATGAAGGCGTGGCTGCCGCCTTTGCCCGGGCTTACGCCCTCGGGCTCTATCACCAACGGTGCGGCACCAACAATGCCTTGCCCTATACGCGATTTGTTCACGGGCCGTGTCACACTGCTCCAGCCAGAGTCCCCACCGAGCGCCATGTGGAAATGCTGAGGTTTTTGGCGGAGGCCACGGCCAACGTGACGAACAACAGCCGCCACGTGGCGCCGCGCCTCAAGGATTTTGGCAGCTCGCTCTACCCATTTGTCAGGCAGGGACCGGTCGATGTCGCCGGCGGTCACCACGATGCCGGTGATTACAGCAAGTACACCATAAACAGCGCGGCGTTGGTTAATGCGCTCGTTTTTGCCGTGGACGTCCTCCCCGGCGTCGCGGACTTGGACAATCTAGGCCTGCCGGAGAGCGGTGACGGAATCAGCGACGTGTTGCAGGAAGCCCGTTGGGAGGCGCAGTTCCTGGCCAAGATGCAGGACGACGATGGCGGCGTGTATTTCCTCGTCTATCCTGAGAAGCGCAAATACGAGAACAATGTTCTGCCGGATCACGGGGATCCGCAAATCGTCTGGCCGAAGAACACGGCGGCCACTGCGGCCACGGTCGCGGCGCTGGCCCAGATCGCGGCATCGCCGGCTTTCAAAAAGGCGTATCCGGAGGAGGCCAAGTTGTTCCTTTCGCGGGCCCTGAAGGGATGGGCGTTCCTCGAGCGCGCCATCAAGAAGCACGGGAAGGATGGCGCGTACCAGCAGATCACCCATTACGGAAATGAGTTCATGCACGATGATGAGCTGGCCTGGGCGGCCGCCGAACTGTTTTTGGCCACCGGCGACGAATCCTTTCAACGCCGGCTGTCGCAGTCGTTCGATCCGGCTGATCCCCACACGCGACGCTGGGGTTGGTGGCGCCTTTACGAATGTTACGGACGGGCGGTTCGCAGCTACGCTTTCGCCGTCGCGGCCAAGAAAGCCAGACCGGATCAGTTGGATGTGGAATTTCTGCGGCGTTGCGAAGAAGAAATTGCCGCCGCGGCTGAGGACCAGCTTCGGTGGGCACGGGAATCCGCCTACGGCACCAGCTTTCCCACCGAAACGAAACGTCGCCGGAGCGCCGGATGGTATTTCTCCCTGGACCAGGCTTACGATTTGGCGGTGGCTTCGTGTTTACCTCAGCCGCCGCTCAACGATCGTCGGTCCCGCTATCTCGACGCCATCCTCACAAATCTCAATTACGAAGGTGGCGGGAACCCAATCAATGTCTGCTTTGTGACCGGCTTGGGGTGGCAGCGTCCCCACGAAATCGTCCATCACTACGCAATTAATGATCGACGTGTTCTTCCGCCGTCCGGCCTTCCCTTGGGCAATCTCCAATCCGGCTTTATGTGGCTCGACAAATATAAAAAAGAGTTGGGGGCCCTTTCCTATCCGCTCGACGGGGCAGGGGACTCCCCATATCCGCTGTATGATCGTTGGGGTGACAGCTTCAATGTGCAGACCGAGTTTGTTGTGCTTACGCAAGCCCGGGCCTTCTCGGTGGCGGCATTCCTGATGGCGCGCACTGCAATGCGAACGCAGCCGTGGAAGGTCGTCCCGACGACCGTGCGCATCGAATCGGGAAAGGGAGCCGGCGGGGAGGCGATATCGATCGCGACCTTGAATTGCTCTCCGCTGGATGCAACTCAAGCCCGTGTGGTTTGGGAAACGGCGGGCCGCCAGCCGGTGTTTGCGCTGGCCCTCACCAATGCATCGCCTGACTGGGTTGAGGCGGAGGCCCAATGGCCTGATGGCCGGAGAGTGTTTGGTGTGCATGAACGGGTCGCTCCAAAACAGTGAACGGAGCGCGGGTCTGTGAGCCGCAGCGGGTGCGGCAGCTTGGGCGCGATCGAGTTTGGCCTAATGCGGCCTGAGGGTCGGGCGTGCTGCGGCTCAAAGAGCCGCGGTCCGCCCTGTAGGACGGATGGGACGTTTTCCCATCGGCGTCAGGGGTCTTTACCCACGTTGAATTAACCCTTCTTCTTCGTAAGTTCGCTTCAATATGTGGCACCGGTTTTCCACGCCCATGAAGCTGCTATTTGTCCACGAATGCTTCGGAGCACTCGGGGGCGCCGAAGCCAATATTCTGGCGAGCGCCACCGGATTGCAGAAACTCGGCCATTCCGTCGGAATTCTTCACGGCCCGTCCACCGGGAATCAGGAAGCCTCCTGGCTCGAAACGTTTCTGCTCCGGTATCCATTGGGGGAACCCGCCGATGCAGGCCACGTTGGTCAGGTCATTGACGCGTATCAGCCTGACATTATTTATGTGCACAAAATGCGCGATGTGAAAGTGCTCCGGGCGCTGGCGGCTTCCGGCCGGCCGATTATCCGCATGGTCCATGATCACGACCTCTACTGCATGCGGAGCTATAAGTACAACTATTTCACCCGCCGAATCTGTGAACGACGAGCTTCGCTGTTTTGCGTCATCCCTTGTGCGGCGTTCGTCACTCGAAATCCCGGCGGGCGGGCGCCCTTCAAGTGGGTTAGCTATACAGCCAAACGAAGCGAACTGCGGTGGAATAAACATTTTCAAAGACTGATCGTCGCCACCCAGTACATGAAGGACCAGCTTCTTCACAACGGATTCCCCGCGGACAAAATTGAAATTCACCCGCCGGTTCCGGACGGTCTGGGTCCCGACCGCATCAGCACTTTCGGAGAGCGCAATCGGATCGTATTTGCGGGCCAGTTGATTCGGGGCAAGGGCGTCGATCTGCTCCTGGAGGCGCTGGCCCAGGTGCAGGTGCCATTTGAGTGCCATATTTTCGGCGAGGGAAATCACCGGTCCTTCTGCGAGCAACGTTGTCGCGAGTTGGGGTTGGCCGATTGCGTTCATTTCCAAGGCCACGTTTCCCGTGATGTGATCGGGCAGTGTTACACGGACGCCAGCGTCGCCGTGGTCAGTTCGGTCTGGCCGGAACCGTTTGGAGCAGTCGGTCTCGAAGCAATGCAATACGGCGTGCCAGTCGTCGCTTTCGACGCCGGCGGCATCAAGGAATGGCTCATCGACGGGTACAACGGATACCTTGTTTCCTGGCGGAACTGCGGGATGTTCGCGCAACGAGTTGAGGAGTTGCTCCGCGACAAATCGTTGGGGCGCCGTCTGGGCCAAAACGGCCGAAAGTTGGTCACCGACGGCTATTCATTTTCCAATTACATCGGGGGCTTGGAGGATTTGTTTCAACGAGTCAGCGGCCAGGCTCCGCAACCCATGGCCACATGCTGAAACATCACAATATTCTCGTCGCCATTACCGGGGGCAGCGGCTCCGGCAAGACCTTCCTGGCCGATCGGCTGCAGATGGCTTTCTCCGCGGTCGCGACCCGGCTTTCGCTGGATGACTTTTATCTCGACCGTTCCAACCTGCCGCCTTCGCGACGGTCCAGGATCAATTTTGATCATCCGCGCGCGATCGACTGGTCAGTGGCGGAGAAGGTTCTGCGGGATTGCCGGCGCGCTGCTCCCATGCAAATACCAAAATACGATTTCGCATCCCATGTGCGCCGGAGTGACGATTCATGGATCCCCACGCCTCTGGTTTTATGGGACGGCCTTTGGCTGCTCTCCCGCCCGGCCTTGCGTTCGTTGTTCGATCTCAAAATCTTTCTGGAGTGCCCGACGCAGCTTCGGCTGGAACGGCGGCTGTCCCGGGATATTTCCGAGCGGGGCCGCACGGCCGGGTCAGTCCGCCAGCAGTTTTGGCGGACCGTCCTTCCCATGCATGTCCGCTACGTGGCTCCGCAAGCGGCCTGGGCCGACATCATTCTACAACAGCCATCGAGCGAGAGCGAAATGGCGGAGCTGGTTGAAATCATTCGGGGGCTTCTCGCGAACGCGGCCTCGAGTCACGGGCTGGCGATGGAGCCTTCGACGTCGACGGTTCCGCCGGCAGCGCAGGGGCGGCCCTCGTGCGGTCGGCTGCGCCTTCACGCTCGTTCGGTTGATCCGACCAATAAATCGCTTAAATCCATATGAAAACCACCATTACCAGTCCGGCGTTTTTCGATCCGTTTGTGCCCGCGCGCAATGCCTTGGGACGCTCTTATCTCAACGCCTGCACGCATGTCGTGCGGTGGTGGTGGCATCTCCATTTGGAGAGCCGGCAGGCGACCAAGCGCGCTTTCGACATCGTGGTCAGCGCGTCGTTCCTCCTCCTCTTCAGCCCTCTCCTCGCAATCATTGCGCTCTTCGTCAAATTGGAGGACGGCGGCCCGGTGTTCTTTCACCAGGCGCGAGTCGGACGGTTTGGACAATTGTTCAAGATGTACAAGTTCCGTTCGATGTGTCCGGACGCCGAAGCGCGCCTGAAGGAGTTGCTGGAACGCAACCAGCACAGCGAAGGCGTCACCTTCAAGTTGAAGGACGATCCGCGGTTGACCCGCATCGGCAAATGGCTGCGGCGCCTGTCCCTTGATGAGTTTCCGCAGTTTTACAACGTGCTGCGCGGCGATATGTCGGTCGTGGGGCCTCGTCCGCCGGTTCCACGAGAGGTGGCCCGCTATTCCCTGGCGGATCGCCGACGCCTGGCCGTCAAACCCGGCCTTACTTGTCTGTGGCAGGTCAATGGTCGCAGTGAAATCGATTTCTCCGGCCAGGTGCGCCTCGATGTCGAATACATCGAGACGCAGGGGTTCTGGACCGACGTCAAGATCCTCATCCGAACCGTTCCGGCCGTGCTGTCCGGCCGGGGAGCATGTTAATGAATGCGTTGCTGATTTGTCCGGCGCGACGTGAACCCGTGGGGGTCCTGATGGCATCCGGGCCACTCGTGACATTGCCGCTTTTGGGAAAGAGCCTGCTGGAGTACTGGCTGGAATCCTTGGTGGAGCGGGGTGTGGCCACTGTCCAGTTGCTGGCCGCGGATCGCCCCGAGATGGTTCGCGCCATTGTGGGCGACGGAGCCCGCTGGGGCCTGCAGGCTTCCGTTACCGTCGAAAGCCGCGAGTTAACTCCTGATGAGGCACGCCAGAAATACCTCGAGAATGATCTCTCGTCGACTGCCTCCGGCGAAGTCGTGGTTATGGATCACTTCCCGGGGTCGGCCTTGCCGCTGTTTGACAGCTACGCCGGATTTTTTGCGGCGCTGATGGAATGGATGCCGCGCGCCGCAACCCCCGATCGCATCGGAATGCGCGAACTTCGACCTGGAGTCTGGGTCGGACTGCATTCCCACCTCTCGCCTCAATCCGAACTGCGCGCTCCCTGCTGGATTAGCGAGAATGTGCATGTCGGGCCCCGGGCCATCGTTGGGCCCGGGGCCATCCTCGAAGCGCGCACGTTTGTCGATTCGGATGCCGAAATTGTGGAGAGCATCGTGGGCGCTGCCACGTTGATTGGAAAACGCACGGAAGTCAGGCAGTCCATCGTCGAGGGCCCCACCCTGGTCAATTGGCGCCTGAATTCCTGCGTGCGCGTCCGCGACGCATTTTTGCTCTCTGGCCTGGAACCCTATTCGTCCCAGTTTGAGCGCGGCGGCTATTTCGGGCGACTGATGGCCTTGCTGGCGTTCATTCTCCTTTCGCCATTGGCTCTGGGAGTCGGGTTGAAGTCGCGGCGCCGGGGCGCACCGCTTTTCCGGGCCGTGCTCGCGGCGCGCCCGTGCCCGGTGACGTCCGAGATCGTGCCAGGCGATACCTTTGTCTATTACCAATTGAGCGGCGTTGAGGGCGTGCTGGGCCGCTGGCCGCAACTTTGGAACGTCGTGTGCGGTGAATTCAGCTGGGTCGGCAATCGCCCGTTGGATCCTCGGCAGGCGGAAAATCTGGCCAACGACTACGAACGGCTCTGGTTGGCCGCCCCGATTGGCCTGGTGTCGTTGGCGGATACCGAAGGCTGTTTGACTCACATGAGCGACGAAGCGCGGGCGCATGCCAGCTACTATGCCGCCCGCGCCGATGGGCGCCTCGATCTGGCCATTCTTTTCCGGATGATTTTTCTGATGATCACCGGCGTCCCCTGGTCCCGTCACTCTGAATCCGTTGCGCAGACCCTGCGCGGCCTGCGCCTTGGAGAGCGGCCGTCGGTTCGCGAATGAAAATTCAACGACAAAGCAAAACCGTTCGCATCACCCGTATGCGGGAGTTGTGCGCCACCAACGCTCAGGACTTTCGCGAACAAGTGGAGGCCGCGCTGACTCCGGAGGTCACGACGGTCGAGATCGATCTTTCCCGCATTCCTTTCATTGATAGCTGCGGATTGGCCGCGCTGGTGGCCGTGCACAAGGCGGCCAACGGAGGTCACGTGGCCGGTCCGGTGAATATCTGTCTGTTCGATCCCACTCCCGCGGTGCGGCAGGTAGTCGAGTTAACCCGCATGGATTGCGTTTTCCAAATCGAGTACCGCCAGTCCGCCGCCCCCATGGATAATCCCCGGCCGGCCAGCGAAACTGCGAGTTCGGCATGAAACCAGTCTTACCGCTCTTTGTATTCATCGATGCCTGCGGGTGGGAGATCCTCAAGAACGACCCCTTCGCCCAATCCCTGGCCTCTCACCGACGGCGGCTGGAGTCCGTATTCGGCTACAGTTCGGCCTGCGTCCCGTCCATCCTTTCCGGCCGGTGGCCGGCCGAGCATCGCAACTGGTCCTACTTCGTCTTTGATCCGGATCATTCCCCATTTCGCGCCCTGCGGTTCCTGCGCTGGCTCCCCAAGATGCTGGTCAACCGCCGGCGTTTTCGGCGCTGGCTCTCGCTTTTCCTCAAACGCCCGCTCAAGTTCCGGGGCTATTTCGATCTCTACAACATCCCTTTCCGCTACATCTCGCTCTTCGATTTCACCGAGAAGAAGAGCCCGCTCCTTCCCGGTGGAATGAATCGCGGCGGAAACATCTTCGATTTCCTCCAAACCCGCAGCATTCCCTACCATGTCAGCGATCCCGCCCGGAGCGAGACGGCAAATCTCGACGATCTCCTGGGCCACGTCCGGAAAGAAGATGTCGATTTCGCCTTTGTTTATTGGCCCGAACTCGACGGTCTTTTGCACCGGGTCGGCCATCAATCGCCGGAAATTCCTGCCAAGCTGCGCTCCTACGAAGCGCTGCTGGAGCGCCTCTGCGCGGTCGCTCACCAGCACTATGAAGAGGTGCGCCTCTACGTCTTCAGCGATCATGGCATGGCCAACTGCGACGAATGCCTCGACCTGCGAGCCCGCATCGAGGCGCTGCCGCTCCGGATGGGGCGCGATTACGTGGCCGTCTACGATTCCACCATGGCGCGCTTCTGGTTCTTGAATCGGAATGCCAGGATTCACGTGGAGGACTGTCTTCGTGAAGTCCGACAGGGATCGATCATCAGTGATGAGCAATTGAAAAGCTGGCGCTGTTTTTTCCCGGATCGTTATTTCGGAGAGCTCCTCTTCCTCGTCGACGAAGGGGTGCTGATTGTGCCCAGCGACATGGGGGAACGCCCGATTCGGGCCATGCATGGCTATCATCCTAACGCCAGTCAGAGTTACGCCTCCTTGCTTACCAATCACTCCGATGTCCCCGATGATATCGTGGCGATTCCTGACATTTACCGGTTGATGACCCGCGACGCCGAACTGGCCCACTCGAGGAATCGAGACGAGATGCCGCCGGTCCGCACGGCAACGCTGGCGGGTGAACCGCAGCTGGCGACGCCTTAGAACGTAGCGCCCGCATCCCTGCGGGCCGGTGAGGCGGCATCCTGCCGCCCTTGCCCGAAAACTTGAAACAAACCCGGAAGGTGCATCCAGTCGGTGCAAGCGAAGCTGGAAGCCTGCCCTGAGCCCGTCGAAGGAGCCTGCCCTGAGCTTGTCGAAGGGCTTCGTCACCGGCCCGTAGGGATGCGTGCGCTACCTCCGAACTCGAAACGGTCACAGTTTTCCGTTTCGCGCCACTTGTTCGAATGAAATCACCTGTATGTCGGAGCGGCTGCCCAAATACTCCGCCGTGGCATGCAGGACTTCGAGGAACGGTTTGTTGGGCACTTGCTGGTGAAAGTATTCCCACCAGTGCGTCACTAAAACTGTCAGCCGACGGCTTTCCACCGAACGTTTCAGTTGTTCCAGCATCGTCCCGAGAGGCCGATGGCGGGAGAGAATACAGCCGGGATGACTAAGCAGCCAGGTTCGGCCCACTCGCCAATGCGGCCGGCGTCTTAACTTGCGCAGCGCGTAGCGGGGCCACCAGGCAACAGGCAAGCGACGCATTTCAAACCATCCCGTCGATACCACTCGAAAACACCGGACGGCTTCCTTCAAGGCCACGCCCGAAAAACGATCGTAAGGCGCGACAAACGTCCGCGGTCTGTCAAATCCCGCTTCGCGCAACAGCTCCATCCCCCGGGCCAGCCGCTGCCGAATGTCCTCGGGCTGGTCGGAATCAAATTCGAACAACGAATGATCGTAGCCGTGCTGCACAATTCCGTAGCCGTTGTTCTCCTGCAGATAGCTGACCAATCGCGGATTGCTCGCGATGGCGGCAGTCCCATCTGGGGGATTTGGATTCTGATCCCGGTTGGGCCACAAGAACTCCTCTTTCGAGCCATCCGCGCGGGCGGCATCCAGGCGGACGTCTGGAATCACCGCGAGATTTACCGGGAGACCCCGATCCAGGAAGGGTCGATAAAGCTGTTCGAGGCACTCGACCGGAGTCGTCGCGTTGGTGTCATCGTCGCGCAGGACCACGTAATGCATGGCGCTCCTCAATCAAGCTTTCGTAGAGCCGTTTCATGCGGCCGGCGACGGCCGCATGGTCGTGCTCCTGAACCACTCTGGTGTTATGGCTGACCATCCGCATCGCCAGCTCCGGACGGCGCAAGAGATCGTCAATCGCCTGCTGAAAAGCTGCCGGTCTTTCCAAATCGAACAACCAACCTTGCCGATGTGACTGGATGAGCGCGCATGAGCCGGAGGTACGGCTGGCGATGACGGGAATGCCCGCTGCCCATGCTTCGATGATAACCAGGCCGAACGTCTCCGAACGCGAAGCCAGAACGAGCGCACGCGCCCCTTGGAACAACCCGATCAATCGCGGGTCCGTTGGCGGCAATCCTCCTGTCACAAGGACGTGGTTGGTCAGGCCGAGTTCGTGAATCCGACGGTTGAGCTCCGCGCCGTAGGCCGGATCGGTGCAAGGCCCCGCCAACACCAGCAACGCCTCGGGATGCCGGCTGACCACGTCCGGCCACTGCTCGATCAGCCACAAGGGATTCTTGATGGGATCCAGCCGGCCGGCGCACAGGAAGGAATGCCGGCCTCGCAGCTGGGGAAACGCCCGCCATGCCGCCTCGCGGTAATCGACACGATAAACCTCCAGAGGAATCCCGTGCGGTTGAACAACAATCCGCTTCGACGGATGCTCTCGCTGAAGCAACTCGGCCTCGGTCGGGTTGCATGTCAGGATGGCGTCGGCGTCGCGCAAAATGCGACGCGCCTTCAACAGCAACCCGAACAACCTGCCCCACTCCAGTCCGGACCTCCTTCCCTCCTCCGGCCGACCTGTTACGCCACACGGCAAATCAAGGACTCCTCCATGAATCGTGACGACAAAGGGCAAACGACGCGCCTGCGCGATCGTCAACCCGATGCCCCCGACCCGGCCGAGAGTGTGGGTATGGATCAACTTCAAGTCGGGCTCCCGCCACAGTTGCGCGATCAACTGGAATGACATCAGGTTGCCTCCCACTCGCGTCATCTGTCTCCGATCCTCCGCGGACAACCCCCAGACCGGAATGACCGCTCGAAAACGGCGGACGAACGCAATGTCTTTCCACGGTTCCTGACGCAGCTTTTGTTCGAGCTGCGGACAGTAGATCACGGAAGTTATTCCTTGCTCATGCAGGCCCTGACAAAGTCGCTCGATGGCGGTTTCGGTGCCACCCCATTCCGAGGGATCGCATTTGCGCAACAGATGGGCCACGGTGCAGGAACGGTTCGCGGAGGAGCAAGAGCCGTCAGGGCGGGTGAGTGCGTAGCCGGGAAAATCGGGCGGGCTTGGCCCGGGACGTTCAGGCGCCTGCAGGCTCATACGCCATGACTCCGCCGTCGGCCCTGGCCCGGGCGCGAGAGTGGACGAGGTTGCGCCGCGCCCGTTTCTTCATCCAATAAAGGCCGGCGAGGGTTCCCATCATGATCTGGACGGTAAACAGGATGTGTGTTTGGCGATACGTCCACTCCGTCATGCTCTGCAGAAACACTCCCCATGTTCCGAAGAAAATTCCAATTCCGACGCGCGAGGCCAGATCGTTTCCTTTTTTCCAAAGGAAGCTCGCGCCCATTTGAAACCAGCGCAGCCACATCAGGCCCAACACGAACAACCCCGGCAGCCCCATCTCCCCGACGGTCAGCGCGGCGAGGTTGTGGGCCGGAGCGGCGTAATCATCGCTCGGCACCTGTTCCGGGTCTGGGTCGGGGCCCAGTCGGTCGTAATCCGAATACGGCGTTCCCAGCCGCGCGCCATACGTTTTGCTCACCCAGTAGGACCAATTGTTCAAACCGACGCCGAGCACGCTGTCCGTGATGATGGCTTGAGCCAGCCGCAAATAATAGCCACGGCCTTCCATTCGCGTGTCGAGATACTCTTCCTCGAAGGTCGCTTCGCCGTAGCGGGCCATCAGCGTGTCCCAGGATTTGGCCAGAATTCCGGCCAGACCCACGAACACCAGCGCGACCACCGCCAGCTTTTGAAAAGTCACCCGCCAGGAGAAACCGAACGCAGCGGTTCCCACCATCGCCAGAGCGAAGGTGGGCATTCCGGCGCGGGAAACGGTGAGCACAATCGCCAGCGTGGCGCCAGCCACTGCAGCCAGGGCGAGTGCCCGCCAGAGTTTGTGAATCGGGGCAGCGACCGCGGCCAGAACCACCGGCGCCACCGCGCAAAGGTACATTGACAGGCTGTTCGCATGCTCGAGGCTGCCGGTCACCCGGTAGACTCCGTCCAGCAACCTTTGTTTGACCGCCAAGGCGCTCTCAAAACACAGGCCGCAGGCCAGTCCCAGAACGAAGATGCGAATCTCTCGCTCCGTGCGAACAAATGAGGCGGCCGCCAGGAAAAACAGGATGCCTCGCAGGATCTTGCTCAGCTCGAACACACCGAAAATGCGCGGCTCGGACCACGCCACGGAAGCGCCGGCACAAAAAAGGTAGAGCAACAACATCCCCAATCCGGCCGGCCAATACCACCGCTGCTCCGAGGGACGGCTCCGCAATAAACCGCCGGCCAGCACGCCCACGGCCAGCAGATCGACCAGGGATACTTCAATGCCCCGCGTCGTGCCGCGATACCACGCCGCACTCAGGAAATTCACATCGAACTTATCCGTGACCAGCGTGGCCACGATCATCAGGAGGAACGCCGCGTCCCGGGCCCGGAACGACATCGTACAAATCCCGATGCTGACGGGTATGCCTGCCAGCAGGAGGACAAATGCGATGAGTTCCTTTGTCTCCATGCCTTGCTCAATAGAAGTAGACGTCGGTGCTCGTTACGCCGGGACGGCCTGGTCCGGCACTTTGAAACCGCCGAACGCTCCTGGCCCGATTGTTCTCCCGCAATGACGGATAACGCCACGAATCGTCGACGATGATGATCCCCCCGCTTCGAATCACTCCTTCCGCCAGGCGAAAACACATGGGGCGGACCTGTGTCCACTCTTCCGAGCCGTCGACCACGATCACGTCCGGCCGTTCGCTGGAAAGGGCGCGCAGATAGTCGGAATTCTCAAATCCAACGGGCTCCTTGAAATTGAAAGGGAACAGTTTGAGGGAAACATTGATGATTCCCAGCTCGCTGATTCGAGTTTTCACACGGTTGAACCATTCCGGGTTGTCTTCCACGCTGACGACGGACCCTGCTCGTCGCGCGAAGAAAATGGTCGATCCGCCCGAGCCATACTCGAATACCGTCATCGACGGCGTGAGATAGTCCTCCAGAAAATCGATGGCGGCATAGGAAAACCACGGAAGCTCCAGATCCAGGGGTGACCGGGAATGAAGCAGGTTGTTGGAAACATAGCGCGACGCATAGCGCGGATGAAACGCCAGGTTCATCAGCAGCCGCGCTGCCTTTTTGGGAGCCGTTCCTTTCATGAGGTGGAAACAATGTTGTTGATGGCAAGACTATCCGCGGAGATCGGAACTGTCTGAAGCGTGTTGAGGCCCGGACTGCGGGTGTCCGGCCAATATTTGTCGAACCCTCGTTTGAGGAATCGCCAGGCCAGCCAGCACGATAGCAGGCTCACACCGAAACCCATCAGCGCGGCCGGCAGAAAGCGCGCCTTTTTTGCGGCTCCCAGCTTCGCCCAGCGTTTCCATCGAAAAGTGAGGACGCCGGGGAACAGCTGCCAGAAATGGCGCGTCTGGCGAACGTGGCTGTTCACCAGGCGGCGCAACCAGGTCGGGTCGAGTTGATCCCGCTCCCGCAGAAGCGTCGCCACGGCGCGGCGATCCCGCGCCATGACCGCTTTCATTTCCTTGTCCAGCAGCGCGTGAAGCATGGTTTGCCCGATGATCTGGCGTTTCTGGTTGCGAATTACCGCCGTCGGCGTCGCGTAGGCTTCGAAAACATGTCCGGCTTCCGGGGCGCGAATAATTCGCCCGGTATTCAATGTCGTGGTTAAACCGTTGGTGCAAACCATCGCCTTGATGAATCCGTCTTCCACCATCACATCCCGGGGCAGGTAAATGCGACGGGCGTGTTCGGCGCGAATGCCGTAGAGCTGACCGGTCAGTTGCGCGCTGTCGCTCTGGGTCATGGACGACGTCGCGAGGGAAACGTAATCCATCAACGATTTTCGCGGCTTTAGGGAAACGTCCTTCTGCGGTTGGTCCACCACCGCCACTGCCTCCGGATTTCGAAACAGCGCCTCGAACATGTTCCAGAGCGTCGCGGTTGTGGAGAACACGATGTCGGCGTCCATTACGAACAGGCATCGTGCGCTTGGGCTGGAGAATTCGTGCACGAACAAGTTCCAGGCATTGGCTTTGCCACGCTGGGGCACATCGGCCACCCGGACTGAAGCCACTTCGCGAACGGGGGTGGACTCCATGAGTCGATGCAGCGTCGCCGCCGCGATCTTCGCCGTTTGATCGCTGCATCCGTTGGCCACCACGATGATTTCACACCGAGCGCCTCGTTTTCCAAGTTCTGCGAAAAGCGATTGTTGAAACAGCGAGCGCAACGTTACCGCGATGGACTCCTCCTCATTCCAGGCCAGCAGACCTATGGAAATCTCGACCGCAGTTTGTTCCGGGACATTCATGCTCGTGCTCTGCTGGCGCACCTCTGGCGCCGGGATCAGCAATGCGGGACAATACCCCCGTGTTAACGGGTGCGGTCAGTGGGTGAACCCCTCAAAGCTTGGTGGACTTCCACCCCATGGGGGAAATCCCATCTTCGCGCTAAACTGGCATCCATGAATGATCCTGCGGTGAGCATCATCCTTCGCTCCTTCAATGAGGCTTGGTCGTTGCGGGACACGCTCCCGGCTTTGAAGGCCCAGGACTACAAGAACTGGGAGCTCATCGTCATCGATTCAGGTTCTTCCGACGGTTCCGTCGAACTCATTCAACGCGCGGCGCCCAGGCAGTTCGTTCAGATTCCATCTCACGAATACAATCCAGCCCGCGTCTTGAATCAGGGCATGCGCCTGTCCACCGCATCCTACGCTGTTTTCCTCAATGCCGATGCCATGCCCGTCGGCGTGCATTGGCTGCGCCCCCTGGTCACGGCCCTGCAGGACGGGCAAACGGCTGCTGTCTTTGGCCGTCAGATTCCCCGGCCGCATTGCCAGGCGATTTATGCCTGTGACTATGAGCGATGTTTTGGTCCCCATCGCGAATCTGCCGGTTGGGATCATTTCTTCAGCATGGTGAACAGCGGCATCCGTCGTGACGTCTGGA
>Ga0207670_10000634_pt1 | contig 18842 bp, 39 predicted proteins | sample KBSS23HmetaG_FD_184339 | JGI IMG/M metagenome (GOLD analysis project Ga0207670, IMG submission 184339) | Switchgrass rhizosphere microbial communities from Kellogg Biological Station, Michigan, USA - KBS S2-3H metaG (SPAdes) (version 2) | ecosystem: Host-associated > Plants > Roots >... | reverse complement strand
GCGCTGAGAACTGGACGTGGTGGAAAGGGAGGCTTGCCGACGCCTATAAAGCCCGCCGGCTGGAGCAATTGAAGCCGAAGATCACCGAAATGTCTGAGCGCGTGGCCCGCGGCGAAACGCCAAACGAGATTTTGCTCGAGATTTCGAAGATTGCCCAGCTCTGGCAGCCGGCCAAAGCCCAGTCCATGCAAACTCTTGCCCCGAAGGTGATCGACGAACTGGAAGGGATGTGGCGCGGGGATAGAGCCCTTGGAATAACGACCGGATACTGGGCCTTCGACCGGGCGACAGGCGGCTTGCAGAACAACCGGCTCTATGTCATTGGAGCCCGACCCGGGCTTGGTAAAAGCTCAATCGCCATGAACCTCTTCCATCGCGCGGCCGTCCGCGGCGTCCGATCCTACGTTATTAGTTTGGAGATGAGCGCCACAGAGATAGCGCACCGGCTGGCGGCTTGCGAATCGGGGGTCTCGCAGCAATTGTTCAATGAGCGGAGCGTTACGGATGAGCAGTTCCGGATGGTCATGGAAGCACTCAACCGCCTTTGCCCGCTGCCATTCAACATCGACGATACATCCCGCAGCCTGTCGGACATCGTAATGGCCTGCCACCAAGCCGTTGCTGAAGGCGCAAAGCTCATCGTGATTGATTACCTCCAGAAGATCATAATTCCGCGCTTCCGGCACAACCGGAACGAGCTGGTTACTGAGATCAGCGGTGCCATGAAAGATCTCGCTATGAGCCTTCGCGTGCCAGTGATTTGTTGCGCGCAGCTAAACCGGGAGTCGGAAAAGCAGGACCGCGAGCCGATCTTGGCCGACCTAAGAGACTCCGGCAGCATTGATCAGGACGCAGATTTTGTCGGGCTTCTTCACGAGAAAGCTGGCGATCAAGTCGAGTTCATCATCGCCAAAAACCGCGGCGGATCTAGAGGCAAGATCACCTTTGAATTCACCAAGGCCATCTACCGGTTCGAAGAGAAGGACCGGCCGTCGAACGCGCCTTGGCCTCCGGGCTCCAGAGAACTCCCCCGCATGTAATACGCAGAAGCGTGACACCATTATGAATGAACATCGAAACTCAGACTCCAGCTTCCCGCTCGGCGCTGCGGTCGCAGTGGCCGTATTCGCAGCAATGATCTACCTGGCGCACTGGCGCGTCCAGCAAGCCAATCGGCGCATCGCCGCCATGGAAATCCGCATGGCCCTCGTCGAAACCAACTCTGGGAAGTCGCAGGCCGACCTCGGCAAGCTGGCCGAAGCGGTGTTGCTCTGGCGGATGAGCCTGCCGATTCCGACCAACCAGGTCATCGTCATGACCAACATTCCGACTCGAGCCCTGAACCCCAAGAGCGAATGAACCCCGACCACCCAACCGCCCCTGCCGGCCACAAAACCGCCCGTCGCCGCGGCTGGCGAATCACACTGCTCCGGCGCCTGGCAAAGTCCCAGGACTCGTTCACCGCCCGGGACCTCATGAAACTTGTCGCCCACGATGACGGCGACGACGGTCTGATGTCCTTGAACCAGGCCCGCGCTCTGTGCCAAAGATGCCTCCGTAACGGCGAACTCCAGCGCATACGCAAGGGTATCGGCGGCAGAAACGACAGCGTTGAGGCGGTATATGCGGGGGTGAAGACATGACCTTCGGGAGCGTATGCAGCGGGATCGAAGCGGCCACCGTCGCGTGGGAACCTATTGGCTGGCGCTGCGCCTTCGTCTCCGAGATCGACAAGTTCCCCTGCGCGCTCTTGAATCATTACTACCCGAATGTCCCGAACTACGGAGACCTGAACGAGCGATCATTGCGGAGGTTGGCATGCGACCACGAGTGCCCCGGACCCAGGCGGCGCCACCTCGGGGACCACCAGGACGCAGAAACATGCCGGGGATGATGTCGACGGATTGAACTTCGCGTAACCCTTGACCTGGATGACTCCGCTCAAGGATCGAGAACGCAAACGCCAATGGGCCTGGGCAAACCCCGACAAGGTCCGCTACGCCAACAAACGCTGGCGCGATGCCAATCTCGAACGCACCCGCCGCCAGGCCAAGGAACGCATGCGCCGCCTGCGCGCCCGCCGGAGGCCCAAATCCGTCTTTGCGTAACTGGAGCTGCTCTGGCAGCCGGACCTGTCTTAGCGTAACGGTGGTACCGTCTTTTGGCGGCTCTGGAAACTTTCCTCTTGACCTCCAATTTGCTGTGAGCGATTTTGCCACTTGAATTCTTGGTGAAGTCATGTAGTTTCGGGCTGCGGCTTTGCTCAATTGGTTGGCCGGTGGTTCCTTCAAGCCGCGCCTCTCCTCCAAGAATTCAAACTTTGAGCAAAGCCTATGTCCGCAAGAAATTGGGATAAAGCACGCCGTTACCAGAAGGTCGGTCGATTCGATCCGATCGAGTCCTTCAAGCCGCGCCGTTCGAAATACTTCAAGCGGTTGCGCGCCGCCAAGCCCGGGAAGCCGGCCGATCAACCCCGCCACGATCAATCCCCAGTCATCAGAAAAGTCCTGCAGGTCGTTTCCGCGGACAAAATGATCTACTCCATCTGGACGCGCAGGCACGGCGTCTGGCGCTGTATTTCCGCCCAGGAACCGCTCGAATGGTTCACCCGCTTAAGGCACCCTGAACTTGCCAAGAATTTCCTTCTTTCACACCACTTTCAGTTCAATTGGCTCAATGCCATACCTGATGCCCAGAACAGTCCTCAGCACAAGGCATCCGAGGAGACCCCGGCTGACTCTTACACGGCGAATGCGCCCAGCCACGCACCGGCGGTTAATACGAGTCCCTCGTTAAATAATGACACCCAGGCCGAACGAGCGCCATGCGTAAAATAGGTTCTCAAATTCCCGGCAGCGCCTTCGTCCTGTCTCTGGAGCGGAATGGCTTAACCAGTCCTCGCCGCTTAATACCTCCCAGCATGAGTTGGGATTACGCAGATCTTTGGACCGTAATACGTTGCCAGTTCTGACGGTTCAGCAGGTGGGTAAAGGCAAACCAGCGCCTGTACAGCAGATCTGTGGAAGAAGTCGAAAGCCCCGCGATGGGAGATTTTTACCCAGAGCGAGCCACCAAATCCGGCGAAACCAAGCCCTCTGCTTCCAGACTTTTGTTGACAGCCCGCGATCATGCGTCGACAGTCTGGAATCGATGCGTAAGTCTATGAGTCGCGCACAGACCCACGTATCGTCGGGCGAACACCTGCCGGCACCCCCCCGATCTCCCCGCCCGTCCAGGGTGACAGTAACATGCAAATGCAGTTGATTATCAACGACTTACAACGCAAGTGAACCGTTGCCAGACTGCATCCCATCAGCATCACGTTAACGTTAAAGCTCATGTTATCCCATGTGTCTCATTACATGACACCATTACACGACATTGGCCATGTTTGAACGGCTGTCCTTACGACGGCTGTTCTCCCTGTCAGTATGCCAGCACTGGGCAATAGCTCACGTGGCCATCGGGTTTCTCACCCACTGACTTTGACCTGACAGGGGATATGCTGAACCTTGGGACGCGAGTAGCGCGACAGGTTCAGGATACACCCGTTGGTTGCGGAGGTGGTCGTAATGGACTACCTCCGGTGACGAACGATGATCGACCTGGTTGCCGTAGGTTGGCAATCACTAGACCATCGACCCGGAAGTCTTGGCTGTAAGCACTGACAACCGGGCCGCGCGAAGTGACTAAGGCGCGTCTAGCTTGACCGTGAAGCAACCGACAGTCTTGGCTGGATGACTAAGGTCATCTCCGGCAAGGCAATGTCCTGAACCAGCGAAAGCGGTGAATGCCAAGGTTGCCACCTTCTCCCACCTTCAGTCTATGCGTAGGCGCTTGGGCGTTCTATGGAATAGCTGTGACAGCCGGTGGGAGTTAGCGTCTGGGCATGGCAAACGGGTTAATAACCCGGTGAGAGTTACGGTGATGCGGTTGAACAGGCTCGTCCTGGATGTAACGGTCACCTATCGGACTTGCGGCTCGACCGCTTTGCTGGATACAGATGGAGAATTGGGAATTGAGCGCAGGCTGCCGGGTAACGAAAGAAGACACCCCGGCGTGATGGACAGGGACGGCTTAAAGCAGCCGTGGCCAAGCGGATCAGGTATAGCATCCTGGTTGCTTGGACGGTTCATCAAATCAAATGACAATCTCCCACGACCTTAAGGGAGCGTCTCACGACACAATAAGGCCGCACGACCAAGGCACGACCTTGGTTAGCGAACCGCAAGGCGATTTATTCCCTTGCGACTAAGGCTCGAACCATCGGAGCGGAGCGGGGTCGGCCCGGTTCCCAGACGATAAACGTTAGCTGGTGGCCAATGGTGGCCAGCAAACAAACTTCAAAACAGCTTCCTTCATTCCTTGAGTTACCCCTTTCCCGTTTGCGGCTTGCGGCACGACCGCAAGGCGAACGAGAACAACCCGGTTTCATGGCAACCTATCTTTGCCGGGTACAACATAACAAAGCGGTTCCAACTCAAGGGTTATGAAAGAAAACACAACGACGGCAATTATGGCATTCGGCAACCGAATTGTGGATGTCAAGCAGACTGAGCCTGTCAAGTTTGGGGATAGGAAAGAAACGTATCCAATCGGAACCAATGAACAAGGTCAGTTTGTTCTGGCAACAATAGATGCGTACTGGTTCGCGTCTCCTACCAACCTCAGGTTGAAAAACATGAAGTCGGCCCTTGCCGCACTGAAAACTCAGGGCGTCAAGCAAGACAACGGTTTGCCCTATGACTCGAAATGGTTTGACGACAACGTACGTGACCCGTTTCACAAGGTGCTCAAGTTTGCGGCGCAACATTCGCTCGACAAGGGAAAGCCTGTCAGTTTGGCTTTCACCCGGCGAACGAATAAGGCCACAAGCGAACAGGTAGTCACAGTGAAACACGGGTTTGAGCACACCGTAGTCCCTGCCAAGCCTGAACAGATTGCCCAAAAAGCTGCAGCCAAAGCAGCCAAGCAGAGCGAGAAACGCGCGAACCGCAAAGCGCCGAAAGCGCCACGCATTACGCCGTTGGCATCGGTTGGTGAAGCCGCAGCCGGCATCCCGCAAGCCGCGCAAAGCGAACCGCAGCCGGCGGCAGCATAAGGAATGAACAGAAGCTAATCACAGAGCGCAGTCCTGAGAAATCGGGGCTGCGCTTTTGTTTTTTCTTGGGCAATTCTTTTCCGGTAAGCGGCTAGTTACGATCTGGCCGTTTACGAGAGGAGAACGATCTGTGGAACATTTGTTCCACGGCTGATAGGAGAACTCTATGACCTTGCGAGAACTTTATGACCTGGCCAAACAACGCCAGCGCGCGGCAGATCGGGCGTTGTCCGAGGCCGACGGCCGGCAGGCATGTCCAGCGGAGATGGCCCGGTTGCGGTTCGAGCTGGACCAAGCGACCGAGGAGAGACGGGCGGCCTTCACCGCCTTCATGAATTCGGATGAGACCTGAGCTGGGGACTTACACCCAAACGCACGACGTTTCGATTTGCCGCACTTTGGTTGCCCGTAGATCGAGTCGTGGGCGAAAGCGGCAGGCAGGCGGCAATGGCGCACGCTGGGCCCACGCCTAGAGTTGAGAGGAGAGAACGATTATGACCCATAAACCACCACCAACGACAATCTCCCTGGTGCCAACCTACAAGTTGAAAGGGCACCGCGGACAGATGGAACGAGAGCGACGGCTGCGAAGATCGGCTGGGCTCTGGCGCAAGGGCTGGAGCGTAGGCTACCCGGCGCCCGGTGTCGGGATGCGGAAGGCGCGGCGGCCGAAGAAGGTTCGGCTGAAGAACTCGATCGGCTTACGGCCGAGGATCCGGTGGATCCACAAGCCGGATGCGGTGTAAGAAAGGAACTCTATGCTCGAAGTATATTCCCACGGGCTATGTTACGCTTCCGTCTGTACCGATCTCACTGAGCGGCTGGAGATTGAGGTTGAGGCGAATCGGCAGCTTGGTCCGACTGGATTGGATCATGGCTGGCGCATTTCGGATGAGCCGACGTTCAAGGACGGCCAGTCAAATCCGTGTCCGTGCAACCATTATCTTGACCGGCGACACTTCCTGCTGAGCTGCTGTTGAAAGGAACCCTATGCAACTCAAACCATGGATTCGCAGCCTATTGCGACTGAGCAGAGGAATGCGACGGACAACGAATTGGCAACTCAACTCGGACGGCGGTATTCGCAGGCCGAAACACGACGGCGAGCCAGAACACTGCCCGCTGAGCTACGCCGGGAACGCCAAGGACACCGAGGATTACAAAGCCGGCGGCCGGAACCTTGGCTTCAACGATGATCAAAGCGCGGAGCTTGCGCGCATCTCCGACAGCGCTGATTGGAGGCTGCCTTACAACGCGAAACTTCGCCGTATCCTGCTAAAAGCCGCGCGGTTACAGGAGAAAGAACCACCATGCACATGATGGAAACGACGGATGACAAGGCGCGGATGATGAGCAAGATCTTCGGGCCTGGCTTCACTGAGCTGGAGGCGGCTGGAGCTGCCACAATGGAGATGTGGGGTAGCTCGATCACAGACGATGGCCCGGATTTCTGCCTGTTCATTCTGAAGGATTCTGCCGGGCTGGAGATCGGGAGGAAACGAGTGAGCGGATACTAACCAAGGAGGACTATGAACAATCTAGCACGCAAACTTGGCCCGGGCGATGACCTGGAGATGATCCAGTCACCATGGCTCTGGCCGTACAGCTTCTATCTGCCGATGAAGCACAAGACTCGGAAGGATCCGAACCTGTTCAACAGTCCGGTGACAGGTCTCATCCTGGCCGGCAAGCCGACTGTGGTTCTGTTGGGCACACTGGGGCTCACTGACTGGACAAGGGCCGCGCGCGTCGAATACCGGACAGTCGAGGCTCTGCTGGCTGACGGCTGGATCGTGGACTGAGCCATGAGAGACTTCATCCGCGCGGTCGGCGCCGTGATCTTCTTCGTCCTGGCGCCATTCATCTGGCTGTTCATTTTCTTCCCGGTCATCGTCATTGGCGGCGGGCTCGTGCTCCTGCTCGTACTCGGTGCGCTGGGCAAGATGGCAGAATTTTGGTTGGGGTGGTGATTTTTCAGTTGACAATTTAGCCCTCGTTTTGGTCTGATTCGCCCGTGAATCAGACTGAAATGGTTCCTCTTAATGCCCCATCGGGGGAGAACTTGGGCAGCTCTCCTGAGTGTAGTCTGATTCACACTCCGCTACACAATGCGGGGCGCCCTTTTTCGCCAGAAGTTCAACGCGCGCTGGCCGCACTCCTCTCATCCAAAACCACTTGGGATGAATTCTGCCTTCGGGTATGGCCGAAGCTAAGACAATGAGCCAGACACAGCACCATTGCAAAAATTGCGGCCGGTTCCACGACCTGCGCTACGCCACCTTCAATGATGGCTCGCGTCACATGTTCTACGTCTGCCCGATCAATCGCACGACGTATTACGTGCCGCGCGTCGATGGCCTGAACCTGCCGACCGAGCCCACCAACGCGCAGAAGAAGGCTGAGAAGAAGGCTGAGAAGAGAGAGGCCAAGGCCAGGCAGCAACCCACTTTCGAATTTGCCGGTTCGCTACCGAGCACCGGACCAACAAAAGCGAGGTCACAAAGATCGCCGGCGAGTAACGCAAGGTCAATGCCAGTGGCAGAGAGGTCGCGGGGCGATTAATCAAGTACCGTCATCCGGGTTCTCCCTTTTTTGCACCCTTCTTTCGGACACGGAGAGAAGGGGGATAAGGGGGTTATGAGGTCGGGCAGTTGTCCCCTTCCTTTTCCTTCCTGTGCCCTTACACAAGTGGAGTCAATCGTACCTTGGATCGTAGTAATGAATCCTTCAGACCGTACGGCTGGAGCAGATTTGCTGGCCGCGAGCCTGTCCACAGCTTTAGCCTGAGAAGCTGAGACCTTGACCGTACCCAGAAGATTTGCCTCACAGACAAACCAAACAACCAACAGAAAGGGAATCGTATGGGCATGGACGTACATGGACGGAAACCGGACTCGCCTGCGGGCGAATACTTCAGGGCAAACGTCTGGAGCTGGCATCCGATAGCGGAGTATTGCCGGCTGGTGGCGCCGAACCTCATCGGAAAGATCGAGTACCTGCATTCGAACGACGGCGACGGCCTGGGCGGGACTGACAGCCGGAAGCTGGCAGCACTGCTGAAAGAGCAGATCGAAAGCGGGGGCACGGAAAGATACCTGGCGAGCGAACAGGCCAAGCTGGATGCGTTGCCGGATGAGAAGTGCGATATGTGCGACGGCACCGGGATACGGACTGACGAGGTCGGGGTGAAGAACGGCATGCCTGATCGGATCACGACGTTGCCTGATGGGACTGAGCGCAAGGGCTACTGCAACAACTGTCAGGGGAAAGGATCGCTGCGCCCTTGGGCGACGCATTACGGCTTCGATCTGGACCATCTGAAGGAGTTCGCCGAGTTCCTTGAGCACTGCGGCGGCTTCAGTATTTGCTAGTCAAAACCAAACAACACAGCACCAAAGGAAACACCATGAAAGCACGCATAGAAAACGGCAAGTTGATCATCGAGATCGACCTGACCGCACCAACACCAAGCAAGAGCGGAAAGAACCTAACCATCGCGACGACAGCTGGTAATAAGCCCACGACGGCGCAGTTCAACGGCAAGGTGGTTACGGTCGGACTCTCTGCCTACATCCCGGCTGTATAAACCACCACCTAAACAATGGCGAAAGGCAAAATCATGAAGCGAAAGACAAGGCCAGTTCCAAAGGACACGAACTGGGAGCGGGACTATCGGCTGTGGCGCGCGGCGGCTGTGCGCAGGCTGGGAGGGGTGTTCAAGTGAGCACGACGCCAGGACCGTGGACAGTGTCGAAGCACGGCACGCCAGCGTATCATCCCCAGTTTGGCGTCTATGCGCCGAACGCCAACGACCATATCATCGTCTCAGGCCAGAATGCCCAGGCTGATGCCAACCTCGTAGCGGCGGCGCCTGATCTGTTGACTGCGCTACGGGAAATCGAATCCCTTCTGGACTGCGGCAACATCGACGAAAGCCACTGGCAGGACTGCCTTGGAATTGCGCGCGCTGCCATCGCCAAGGCTGAACAGGTATGAGACGTCGTCCGCGAAAGGTGTACGGCCCGGGCAAAGCGTCCCTGCGCTATCTCGAGGAACCGACCAAGGATCCGTCGAAGCTGGCGCGCTCCGCAGCCGGGGAGATACTCAGGTGCGCCAAGTGCGGGGTGTTTCCGGTGGAGCTGGAGTCGCGCGTGCCCGAAGGACTGGAAAGCTTCGGCGGCCTGATCAAAGTCCTGTTCCAATGCCCGGTCTGCCCTGCGCCGATGCAACCCAAGTGGGCGGGCTCACGGGTGGATGCCTGCGAGATCTGGAACCAGCGCCAGGCGTTGACAAGGAACCCGCGGCCGGGAAGGGATGGGAGGAATAGAATGAGGGGGAAGATGCTATGAGAACTTACGAGGTAATAGTCCGGTACCACGGCGAGACCACCTATGTCGTGAAGGCTTCTTCGCCGCAGGAAGCGGAGCGAATCGGCCGGCGACGGTACGATCACGGCGAAGAGGGCGGCCTGCCGCACGACTGGGAACAGATCCAGGGAAGCACGGTTAAGGAGGCGGAGGAAAAGAAATGAAACCAAAGATCATCATCGAAGTGCTCGGCGGCTGTGCCTACGTCGGGCCAGCAACAGCGGAGATCGAAGTCCATCTGATCGACTGGGACAACATCAAGGACGGCGGCAAGGCTGTGGTGTACGATCTCCCGGCGAACACGGAGGAGTATTTTGCCGGGGAACTCGCCAAGATTCAGGAGCAAATCAAATCGCCGATAAACCATCCGAAGAATTAACCATGAACCTGTTCAGAAAGTTCCGGCACTTCGTTCGCATGGTAAAGTACAGTCACCGATGGCGGATGACCGAGACTGGACTGCGTACTAAGATCGATGGCGAAGGGGAGACGTGCTTCTGTCCGCTGACCTACGCCTATTACGTAGCAAGCGGCGGCGTGGCGAGGAGCGTCAACGACTACAACTATTGCGCCGACTATCTTGGATTGCCAGATGGAGAACTCATCGCCGTGGCCGCGGACGACCAGAACGAAGAGGCGGCGGCCAACGAAGACGAGCGCAAAATCCACCGCATCCTGCAAAGGGCATGCGGCGTTAGGAAACAACAACCAACAACCAAGGATAGAAGTTCATGAGCGATCCGCAACCGGCGAACCAGACGTTTCTGGTGACGCTGTCATTTGGAATGCCGCGGCAATCGAGAGGCCTGCCGAATGAAGCCAAGGAGATAGAAGAGAATGCCCATGCCGCAGAAGGCGTGACAACTGCGTCGGCATATTACTTCAAACAGAAGATCCGGAAAATGGTGAACACCAAGAAAGGTAAGACGAAGATCGTCTATGAAACCATCGACGCGCTCGCCTCGCTCAAAGCCTACAACTCTCATTGGGAGAAGGAGCACAAGCGGCTGGCTCGAATTCCGTGGGCCGGTTCCACTCGCCTGCTGCCCGCTGCATTGGCCCCGCAGTACTTCAACCTACGTTCGCTGATGGAGGAGGGCGCGCCGGCCAAGCGGCAGGAATTCCTGGAGGTCTACAGCGACTGGTTCAACACGGCGCCGAACCGGATGGGCGCACTGTTTCTCGCTGCGGACTTTCCATCTTCAGCTGAGTGCGCCGAGCGAATCCAATGGGAAAACACCGTCATGCCACTGCCCGACGCCCAAGGTTGGGAGCGGATGGCGCTCATCAACCCTGAGCATATCGCAGCCGAGGCGTCGAGAACCAATGCCGCAGTGACGCGCGCAAGGGAGGAAGGCAGACGGGAAACGTGGGGCCAGATCATCGAGCATCTCAACCACATCGTGACCACTCTGACGAAAGACAAGCCGAGAATTTATGAGTCGCTCTTGGGCAATCTGAACTCTGTCCTCTCGCTCATGCCCGCCTACAATGCCCTGTTCAACGACGCTGCGATGGTGCAGTGCGCCGAGGCTGCGAGAGAGGCGCTGGGCTCGATCACTGCCGATGATCTCCGGGAAGATCCAGAGGTCAGGGCAAGGACGGTCACGGCGGCGAGAGACTTGTTGAATCAGTTCGGGGAACTTGGCGTTCGACGCCTGCGCTAATATGAGCCACCAAAATGGAAGCAAGGAGTTTCTTTTTGTCATCACACTCGATCGCCTGACCGAGCGAGACAACTTTGTTTTAATCGCAGATCACGATCCCTCGCCTGAAGAAATCGTCGCCGCAACCAAGTGCGATTTTCGGCCGGCAGAGGGGCATGAACTTCAGGTCGAGCGGTACGGCCTGGACGAGATCCACCGCCTACCGCCGAGAAAGGTAACGCTATGAGAACCATCACCGTCAAGGTCACGAAGAAGGACATCGCAAGCGGGCGTCGGTGCAATCCTTTCAGATGCCCGGTCGCCATTGCCGTCGGCAGAGTGTTGAAGATGCCAGTGAAGATACCGGGCAACTCCGTGCGACGGGGAAAGCTTTGCCTTGCGTGGCTGCCGTACAATGTCGTGGCGTGGATAGAACTCTTCGACGGGCACAACGCGCCGGTTCATCCGATCACGTTCAAACTGCTAATGAGATTATGAGAACCATCACCATCACAGAGGAGGACATCAAGGCAGGGAAACGCTGCTCGCCTTGCGGATGTCGGACAGCCATTGCCGCGCGCCGAACCTTCGGCTGCCCGGTCCATGTCGGCATCGACGAGATCTACCTCAACGCGCAATACTCCCAGGACGGGTACGACGGATCGCTCATTGGCTACGAGGACTTCGCGGATCTGCCGGAGGACGCGACTCACCGCATCCGGCTATATGATAGGACCGGGCACATGGAACCGTTCTCGTTCGAGATCGACATCGACGGGGAGATGAACCGATGAAACGCAACCCGCTCTCACAATCGCACCTGAAGCCCGACCCAGCACAACAGCAATGGCTGTTCGAGCAGTCCAAGAAACAGATCGGCAATCCGAATCCCTGCGTCCGAATGTTCGGCAAAGATGCGATGGATAGAAAATGTCGCGACTGCCGGCTGCTTCTACGCAAGGTGCTGAGGAGCAGCAAGGTGTTCTTCAAGTGCCAGCTCCGTGGGAATACGGGCGGACCAGGCACCGATCATCGGGCAGGCTGGGATGCGTGCAAGAAGTTCGTGCCCCGGCCGCAGCGGGAGCGCAAGACTGCGGGGAATAAGATTCTGTACTGCGGATAACCATCAACCAAAGGAAACACCATGTCCCATCTGACGAGCGCACCGATAAGGTGCAAAGCCATCGCCGATCTCCGCGCCGCGGCCAAACACTTCGGCGGCGAGCTGATCGAGGCGAAGACGTTCGAGTCGTACGAACGCAATCAGAAATGCGATTACCTCATCCGCCTGCCCGGGGTACGATACGAGGTGGGCATCAGGAAGGACGCGAAGACAGGCGACTTCAGTCTGCACTTCGATCCGTTCGAGGCCGACTGGGGTCCGAGAGCCGAGGACAAGCACGACGGGAATAAACTCGTCGAACGCTTTGGCTCCGGCCTGAACCTTCTCACGCAACGGTGCGCGGCTGAGACCGTGCTCAGGGCGGCGAAACGCAAGGGGGTTTTGTGCAGCGTGAAGACGCTGAGCAACGGCAGCCTACAACTCAGGATGGCGGTTTAATCGAAAGGAAATATGAGCAAACAAATCGTTGTCACTGTCGGCCTCGACGGTTCGGTAGAAGTTTCCGCTGAGGGCTTTCACGGGAAGGGATGCGAGAAGGCCACCAAGTTTATCGAGGATGAGCTTGGGATGGCAGGCGGGAAGAAGGTTAAGAAACCTGAGTGGTTCCAGAGCGAAACCGTGGCGCAAAGACAGAACGTATGAACTCCCTGACTAGATCGGCTTGCGATTGGCTCAGGCAGCACTCAGGCGAAGCGGCCGTCAAGGATTTCCAGATGCGCCGCGCCGCCGGCCAATCAATCGAGACCGCACTGTGCGCCGTGACGACGCTGACCAAGCGGCAAGCCAAGGCGCTGGTTAAATCCAACTTCGGATATGAAGACGATCCTCATACTCCCTGACGGCACCGTTCAATTTCTCGGCGACGATCCCGGCGTGGATCTGCCGCTGGGCAAAGTTCGGAGGACTCGCGTCTCGACTATCCTTCCCTGCACCGCTGCGAAACGCTGCGCCTTCCGCGTGATCCGATGGCTCTGCGGTGATCGCGGAAGCGCGGCAGCCTGGACTCGGACGTGGAAATGCGAATGGCGCGCGACCATCCTTGCCACCGGAGAGAGCGCTGTGTTCGAGAACAGGCAGGCGTGCGTTGACTGGGAGTATCAAGTTTTGTCGGGGCCAAAGTTTGAACTGTGATTGACAGCGATTGAGGAAGGTGATTCGATGAGTGTGCTGGTTTTGATAACCCAGCGAATGATCTGATCTTCACTGCGGCGGGCTCATCCCGGTCGTTGCGTGTTCTCCACTCGCACGGTTATCAACCGCAGTGAACTTATGCGATTGATTCCATTGACACGCGGGTTGTTCGCGATGGTTGACGATGCCGATTATGAGATGCTCTCCAGGTTTAAGTGGAGAGCTGAGCGCGGATGGAAAGGAACCAATACCTTCTATGCGATTACCGGCCAGAACAAGAATGGACGGAAAGCGATATACATGCATCGTCTTCTAGTGAACGTTCCGCGCGGGATGTTCGTGGATCACAAGAACACGAATCCGCTAGACAATCAGCGTGACAATCTTCGTCCGGCAACGAGATTGCAGAACAGTTTCAACCTGAATAAAACCAGACCGTCAAAGAGCGGATACAAAGGCGTGTTCCTTCGCCCGATTAAAAGTCCGATCTCCGCAGCTAAGCCCTGGTATGTGAGGTTGCGCTGTAAGGTCGGGTTCAAAATCCATGGCGGATATTTTGCCACAGCAGAAGAAGCCGCCCGCAGGTACGACGAACTTGCGCACATCCACTTTGGAGAATTCGCGAGGCCGAATTTTCCAAGAGAGAATCCATGAAAGCACAAATCATCAGTTACATTCGGGCCGGCTGTCCGGCGTTACTCATAGTCAGCCACGAAGAAACGCGAATCCATGCCCTCTTCAGGGAGATCGCCAAAGAGCTGGAGTTCGGCCTCCATTCTTGGGCATGCACAACCGGGCTTCTCAATATTGCCAACGGAACGCAGATACCGGACACCGAAGAACCGATGGCCGTGCTCAATGAGATAATGAATCTGCCGCAAAGATCACTCATCTTACTAAACGATTTCCATCAATGGCTCATCGATCCCAACCCGCTGCTGGTGCGGAAATTGAAAGACGTGTTGGCCATCGGGAAGATGAGCAGCCGCACGCTGGTCATCATCGGTTGCCAGTTGAGGCTGCCGCCAGAGTTGGAGAAGTCCGTGGCCGTGATTGACTTTCCGCTGCCAGATCGTGCCCAACTCCGCGTGGTTCTTGAGGGCGTGGCGAAGTCCGCAGGCATTCAGATCAACGGAAACACTGACGCCATTCTCGATGCGGCATCCGGCCTGATAACTTCAGAGGCAGAGGAGGCGTTCGCTCTTTCCTTCGTCGAGTGCGGCGACATCACGCCGGAGATCATCGCCCGCCAGAAGGCGCAGACCATCAGGAAAAATGGCATCCTTGAGATCGTTGAAACGTCGCTGGGACTGGATGACATCGGTGGTCTTCAATGCCTCAAGTCCTGGCTCACGAAGCGGAGACTCGCATTCAGCAAGAAGGCTGCGGACTACGGGCTGCCAGTCCCGAAAGGCGTTCTGGTGACGGGGATTCCTGGCGTGGGGAAAAGCCTGACAGCCAAAGCAGCCGCAAAGATCTTGGGCGTGCCGCTCCTTAAGCTGGAAGCAGGGAAAATATTTGGAAGCTTAGTTGGCGCGTCGGAAGCCAACATGCGGACGGTGATCCAGACGGCCGAGGCCGCGGCGCCGTGCGTGTTATGGGCAGATGAAATCGAAAAAGGCTTCTCCGGTTCCAAGTCATCCGGCTCGACTGACGGCGGCACTTCTTCACGCGTCTTCGGCCAATTCTTAAATTGGATGAACGAAAAAACAAGCCCGGTCTTTGTGTTCGCCACCGCGAATGACATCTCTCAACTGCCTCCAGAGTTTCTGCGCAAGGGACGGTTTGATGAATTGTTTTTTGCTGACTTGCCGGATGAGCAGGATCGCGCCGACATCTGGAGATTGCACATCGCAAAGCGTGGCAGGAATCCAGACAAGTTTGATCTGGCAACTCTGGCCAACATGACCGCTGAGTTCACGGGCGCAGAGATCGAGGCCGCCGTTAATGAGGCGCTGTTCGCTGCCTTCGACGAGGATGCGGAAGTGGCGGACAAGCATCTGGTGGACGCGATTAGTTGCACCGTGCCCTTGTCGCGGACGATGGCGACACAGATCACAGCCCTGCGTGAATGGGCACGAGGCAGAGCCCGCCGCGCTTCGGCTGCGCCTGCGTCTCAGACCGGAACATTCAACCGCAAGATGACATGACAGCTTCTGAATTCTTGAACTGGATCGATTACTTCATCACCAAATCCGTGGAGAAAGCGGAGCAGAAACCCTGTTGTTCGAAGGGGTGCCACCATTGCTGCGACGAGGTTGCCTACGCCGAGATGCGCGAGGTGGATCATATCATCGCGGGCATGTCGCCTGAGCTAAAGGAACGCGCCAAGGAACGGCTGCGCCTGTGGCTGGTCAAGGTCAAGCCGATGCTGGAGAAGGAGCCGGGCGCGGAGGGCTACATCGACGCCTTTGAATATCGGGATCTGAAGATCACCTGCCCGTTGCTGGAGGACGGGCTCTGCTCCGTGTACGAACGAAGACCGATGGGTTGCCGCCTGTTCATGGCGACCGGGAGCCCAGACAACTGCGCGATGCCGATGCGCCGGAAGCAAACGATTCTCGACGTGGATTACGCAGCGAACGAGAAGTTCTGGAAAGGGCTCATGGGCCAGTGGACTTTCAGCCAGCCGGGAACTTACATCACAGATCATCTTGGCGTGCTCCTTGCCGAGCGCTTGCTGGGCGAACATCCAGAAAGCACCATGCGACGAATCATTGAGGTTGTGCCATGAGCGACTGGATCTTTCTAAACAAGCACCGGGTTCGTGTCATCACGCCAACGATTCCGGAGATGTATCTTTCCGACGACAACTACGGATTCAACGGCATGTTTCGAATCCCACATGAAGGCAGCATCATCAGGTGCATTGCGTCCGATGGAATTGACTCGCCCGGGCCTGAGTGGAAGTGGCAACACGTCAGCGTGTCCATCGAGTATGACAAGCAGCCGCCGCGCTGGAAGATCATGTGCTACATCAAAGAATTGTTTTGGGAACCTGAAGATTGGGTCGTGCAATTCCATCCAGCCAAGAGCGAATACGTCAACTTCCATCAGGCGTGTCTTCATCTCTGGAGGCCGCTTGTGGAAAAGCTACCGACGCCGCTGGCAATCATGGTCGGCCCGAAAGGAAGGTATCAAACATGAAAAATAAACCCCCTCCAACCAAGTTCACCGCCGCACTGAAGGAGATCTATTACGACAACGGCTGGGTATTTCCGGCGGAGCATACCATTGCGATTTACGAGCATCGTATTCGCCAGCTCGAAGAGGAGATTGAAGTGCTGACCGGAGGCAGGAGCAGCGGGCCGTCTCGGATAAATCCCCTTGAAAAGCCGATGCCTTCCTGAGAGCATCGGGTCGTGCAAAATTCGCAGACATCCGAAACCTTTTCCGTACCCCGTGGGGCTGCCGGGCGTCCCGGCATTTCTTCGCTGCGAAGTTTTGCACGGCTGTCACGGGTGCGGAGGATTCGCAGTGAGATTCCCAGACCTCGGAGCTAAGAACGGTCCTCGCAAACATCCACGGTTATCAGCAAGGCAGAAGCGGTGGGTCAGGAGGCAAGAGCGAAAGCATCGATGCAGGCTGATCCAGTTGACGCAGGAGAAATTTGCGATGGTGGACAGAAAGTATTTCGCGCGACTGAATCAGTATCTTTGGATTTCCAGCAAAGGCTACGCGGCGCGGCGCGGAAGGCGTGGAGAAGGCGCCCGGTGGTTCTATATGCACAATGTTATTCTCGAACCCCCACCGAACAAGCAAATTGACCATCGGAATTTGAATCCACTTGACAATCGACGCCGAAATCTCAGACCCAGCACAAAGCGAGAAAACGGCTATAATCGATTCGCTCCACGATTTCAAAACAAAAGCTCACGGTTCAAGGGAGTGTATTACCATAATCAACGACGAAGGTGGGCGGCGATCATAGTGGTTAATGGAAGAGGTCGATACTTGGGATTATTTAGCGATGAGAGAGACGCAGCCATGGCCTACAACCGGAATGCGCAAAGACATTTCGGAAAATTTGCGAGATTAAATGTGTTATGAAAAGCTGCTTGATCAAGGCGCATGAAGCGGGGCTTGGAAGTCTCATTAACAATTTCGTGCTCTGGGCTCACGAGTACGGTCACGTCGCCGCCGACTGGTCCAACAGTCTCTACAGTGACGATGGAAACAATCTCTGGAACGTATTGTTTTTGCCGCTTCCGTCTCCGACGGAGCCGTTCGATACGCGGTGCGTGTATCCAGAGAGCGCCGATCGCCCGACTGCTTGGTTGACTTGGCGCTGGGCCGCGATGCTTTACCGTGGGGAAAACCCGGAGCACTTGGACTGGAGGGAGAATTGCCATGAGAAATGGGAGCGATACTTCATCGCAGTGCCGCCATGCACTGACTTCGTTCAAAGGTTCGTCGATGAGTTCATGCCGACCGAGAAGAAGATTGTCGCCGCTCAGGTCCGCTGGCACGGGCATTCAGGCGAGCAGATCTATCCGCACAAGAGCCAATCACTTGAGCAGTACGCCGCGGCCATCGAGCAGGAGAAACCCGATCTGGTCTACGTCGCTTCCGGCGATCAGCATTCATTGGACTGGCTGGCTGCGCGGTTCCCGGTGATCTGTCATCCGACTTCGCGCCGGTCCCCAACCAGGGACACGGACTTTCACCGGACAGAGAAGCAGACGCCGGCCGATGCGCGTCACGTTCTGGAGGAGATCATGCTGATGGCACTGTCTGACGTGCTTGTGCATGCGGTATCCAATATGGCGACGGTGGCTTTGTATGTGAACCCTTCGCTGAAGAGTGTCTATCTGCCCTAGATTATGAACGACCCTGCCTCTTTCATCCCAGTCGAACCTCAGGACTTTATCGGCGAGGCCCGACAACTCGCGCTCATGTTCGAGAACAAAGCCGCCGCATTGAAGGCGCTAGTTGAGTCAGGGAAGAAAGCAGCGCCGGTGAAGCTGCTGCTATACGGAGTACCCGGCTGCGGAAAAACTCGGCTCGTCGAACTCTTCGCCAATCGGCTGGCCTTTCATCCGGTCGCCATCGAATCGATCAACGGCCGCAACGTCAACATCGACGTCGTGCGAAGGTGGCAGAAATCCAGCCGCTACGTGCCGATGGGGAAGTTCTCAATCCGAATCTGCAACGAGGTGGATACGATCACGCCCCAAGTCCAGGATCTTCTGCTCACGGTTCTCGATGAGGCCGCGCCGAACTCCGTGTTCCTGGCCACGTCGAACCTTGAGATCTTGATGCTCTCGGAACGGTTCGAAACCCGCATGCAACAGTTCAAGCTGGAGCCTCCGACCACCGAAGAGATCGCTGGGTTTCTGATACGGAAGTGGGGATTCCCGAAACAGCGGGCGTTGGAGGTGGCAGTGGGATCTGCTGGCAACGTGAGAGCGGCTTGCTTGGATGCGCAGTCGCTTCTGGACGTGCGGAGGGCGGCGTGATCAAAGACCCCGCAA
>Ga0207670_10000627_pt1 | contig 18942 bp, 15 predicted proteins | sample KBSS23HmetaG_FD_184339 | JGI IMG/M metagenome (GOLD analysis project Ga0207670, IMG submission 184339) | Switchgrass rhizosphere microbial communities from Kellogg Biological Station, Michigan, USA - KBS S2-3H metaG (SPAdes) (version 2) | ecosystem: Host-associated > Plants > Roots >... | reverse complement strand
AACGCGATGGGTAACCAGAGGCTGCGCCCGCCAAGGACGTAAGCAAGCCCGAATAGGCAACTCACGATGAAAAGGCCGTAAGCTGGCTGCCAAACTGGCTTGCCTGGGTAGGCCCGCTTCACGAAATGCGCTGAAGAGAACACTACGGAACTCAGGATGATCGCGAGCGCCGTGGAGGTGTGCGCCTGCGGAGACGATCGAAGAAGCTGTTCAAGCAAAACGCCCCGAAATACAGCCTCCTCCAGCGTTGCCACCGGCAGGGGCCCCAGAAAGCGTCGGATGAGCTTGTTGCGGCGGGTCTTTTGAAGGTGCTGCGGCTCGATGCGCACCCATCCCACCTTGATCCACAGCGCGTACACAGCCGAGGACGCAAAAAACATAACGGAAAATGCGACCGCGATGCTGCTCCAGGGAACCGGCGTTGGAAATGCTTGATGCAGCGCGTCAAGCGGACGAATACCAAGAGCAAGCGGAGTGGCGACCAGTATGATGAGCCATGAAATATGGATCATCACCCGGCTCGTCCATCGCACCAATGGGTTTCGCGTAGTAAACCGCATTGGCCAAGCCAAGGGCTCACCGACAAACTTGAGCGCCACGCTCTGCACCACCCAAAGTAAACAGAAGGCAGATGTAGCGATCGCCAAAACGGCCAGGATGTTCATTCGACACCAGGCGTTCGTGGGGTGGCATGCAAAAACCTCGACCAGCGCTTGTCGAGCCAGAACAGCCAATTCTCCGGATTCTCTTGCAGCTTCTGCTCAAACCAGCGGCACCATTCTTGGACACCGGCGCGAATGGCTGCATTGCGATCGCTGGTGTCGACAGCGAGGGAGGCACGGTCAAACCTGACGATCACACTCGAATCCGGGCGCCATTGGGCTGAGACGCGTATCATCGGCGCCCTTGCCGACATTGCGAGGGCAAAGGCACCCCCGTGAAGCCGCGCTGGGCGGCCGAAGATGGACGTCTCGACGCCCTGTCCAGGATCGGCCAAAAGGTCCGGCGTGATGGCGAGCAGTTTGCCGCTCTTAAGGACCTTCAAGTAAGCGACCGCATCTTTGATCGTCGAGGCTCGGCTCGGCCGCAGCACGGTTTCAACGCCCAGCGCGGTATACCATTTCAGTTTTCGAGTTGTCCCTTCCGGTGTCGAAGCCTGCCGCACCAGCATGACCATCGGATGTCTACGGCTGATGATTGCAGCCACGGCTTCCTGGCCCGACCAGTGAGGTGACGTGAAGACAATACCGCGTCCTTCGGCAACGGCATCGTCGAGGACACTCACCGTGTCATCGAATTTGACCTCTTGCGGAACAGACGTTGCCTCGATCCCACGATGAAAGATTGGCAGCGTTCTGGACAAAACCCAACCGACGTGGCGAAAATACAGGCTCTCAGCTTGGGCAGGCGCGTCGCGACCCAACGCCAGACGCATGTTCTCTCGAACCTTCCAGCGAAGCATTGGAATGCTGCCGGTCAGCGTAATCAATGAGCTTATAACCGAGCGCTGAAGGCCGATCGGAAGTCCTTCGGTCGCTGTGATCGCCTGCCGAATGGCTAGTTGCGTCGCGGCGCGCCGCAACTCTCGCAAAGATTCCGCCATCAGTGGACAGCCATTGTCGCCATGGCATCGTGCTCAACAATCCGCTCTGTAACCGTTTGGGTGCGGCGTTTGACTACCCACGCCGAACCAGGCTTTTTATTTCGTTGCGAACGAAGTTGCCGATCCGTTTGCCGCGATTACGCAAGATGCGGACCAGGCCGGAGTCGACGAAATAAGTGAGCAGGATGCTGTCGCGGGTCTTCACTTCCGGCCCCACCGCGTCGGCCGAATGCCAAGTGTTGTCGCCGACCGCGAAGGCGTAGCCGCTGTTGGGCGAGAACGGCATCTTGATCGCGTTCGGCATGCTACCGTCCGGCAATCGTTCATTGAAGACCGTTCCGATGTGTTTCATTGCATCGTCGGGCGGCAGATAGAACTGGACAGTTATCCCCTTCCAATGCGTGTCAGTATGCGGCGTAATCCTGTACTTCGGAAAGTCGCGCGTCAGCACCGGAATTGGAAACATCCTCACAGCGTAATAGTTGGCGCCGAACCGGCGCTCGAGGCCCGGACCAAGCCGGCGCATGAAAGCTGCCTTTACGCCCTGGGAACACAGCGCGCGGCCAACTTCACCCCACAGTTCGCGTTTCTGCAGCGGCAGTTTGTGAATGTACTCTGGAAAAAGGTCGATCTTTACGCGCGTCGAGGAGCCGTCATCCAGAAGATTCTCGCCATGGCGGCCGCGCAGCGTACGATAGTCATCGTCGTCAGGCATTTCGCGCAACATCGCAGCATAGATGTCGTCGGGAAAGACCCGATCGAACTCAAGATGATAGAATGGCGCGGCGCGGTCCCGCGCCCGCTCGATCGATTGAACCAGGAAATTCGTCAAGTCTCCGGCTTCTCCGGCCACTGCACGCCTGTCTATTGTTCCGGTCCAACGTTGGCTTGGTTTTCAGCCCGATTATAGGTCGTGTGTCGACCGAGCCAAGCTCGATCGCCGATCCAGCATCTCAGGTTTGCAGCAGCGAACCCGATTTCAGCCCCTTTCAAAGCATTCGTTTGTGCCGATACGATGCTTCGTCCAGAGACTGGAGACGGACGTGCACGATAAGCTTGTAGTCGACCCCAACTCCGCGCCTGATGTGGCAGAGCGCCGCTCTTGGCGGATCAAATCGCGATACGCAACTCCAATCATTTTCGTCCATCTCGTCGCGTGTTTAGCATTCATACCCTGGTTCTTCAGCTGGACCGGGGTCATTCTTTTGGTGGTGGGCATCTACGTCTTTGGGACGCTCGGCATCAATCTTGGTTATCATCGACTGCTTACGCATCGCGGGTTTTCCTGCCCTCGGTGGTTCGAGCACACGCTCGCAGTTCTGGGTGCCTGCTGCGCGGAAGAGTCACCGGTCGTTTGGGCCGCGTGGCATCGTCGGCACCATCATGTCGCCGACCAGGAACCGGATCCTCACAGCCCGCTTGCGAGCTTTCTCTGGGGGCATATCGGATGGCTGGTGATCAAAAGCAGTCACAGCGAGGCTGGACCATTAATTTGGCGCTATGCCTCAGATTTGGCGAAGGACCCTTTCTATGCATGGTTTGAAGTCTCCGACAATTGGCTCAGAGTCGCGCTTCTGACATGGGTCATTTATTTTGCCTGCGGATTTGCGGCGGTAAGCCTCGCGGGTGGTGCAACGTCGGATGCTATCCAGTTCGGCTCAAGCTTGGTGGTGTGGGGTGCCGCCGCTAGAACCGTATTGGTATGGCACGCGTCGTGGTCAATCAATTCATTCACGCATTTGTGGGGCTATCGCAACTATGAAACGCCCGATAACAGCCGCAACAACGTCATCATCGGACTGCTCACCAATGGTGAGGGATGGCATAACAATCATCACGCTGACCCTCGTTCCGCAAAACATGGTCACAGCTGGCGTGAGCCCGATGTTGCTTGGCTCACAATCCGCGCTCTGATGATGCTCGGCCTCGCCCACGACGTAGCCTTGCCATCGCCACACCTCGTGGCTGCGTTGGAGTCTCGAGAGGCGCGCCCCTAATGGATTGGCTGCAGGTTTAATGCGCCTGTCGCGATCTGCTATGTTCTGAGCCACACGGTATGTGGCTGTGCAACTCCGGGCAACGTGATCTATCTGACACCAAGCTTCACGATTGGGACAGAAGATCTCAGCGCATTGACGCGCGCCATCGTGAGACGATTCAGTGATCAGAGCTTCGGTGATGAGGCCTTGGTCCGCATGAATTGCGGGTCGGTCCAGTCCCAAAGTCGCTCGGGATGCTGATCGATATTGTTCGGAATCGCATTCCAAAGGTTCGGCGACGTGCGGAGCGCACCCTGGGCGTGAATGACGATGCTCACGGCGGCAAGCGCAACCGTGCCGGACCAGGCGACAGCCCGCGTAGGGCGTCCAAAGCTTGGCGGAAGTTGCAGGTTGAATGCTGTGAAGTAGGCAAGGAATGGCACGATGTCGGTCGTGTACCGCGGGCCGAAGCTGTGCCCAGCCCACCAGCTCGCAAGCAGCCCTTGAGAAAGCAGGATGCCGGCAACGACAGCGCCATAGGCAAGATGCAGCGCGCGATCGCCGGGTATGCGCAGTGACAAGGCAAAGCCGGTGAAAGCAAGAAGAAAAACTGGCGAATAAACCAAAAGGCCGCGGGCCGGGCTGATCAACTGGCCGAAGAACGACTCCAGGAACACCAGATCGCCGCCAACGCCATAGGACAGGCCCAGGTAATAGGGCGAAAACAGCGCACCATAGATCGCCTCGTTGTATGCCAGCCATGGTACCGCGATCAGCAGCGCCCAACCGATATAGCGGATCAGCCATCGCCGGTAGAAAACGGCGACATAGATCGTCACGACCACGACTGGAATGGCCGCCGTCGGGCGGACGACGTAGGCCATCGCGAGGGGCAGGCTGACGTACTGAACGAGCGCCGGCCGGAGCTTGGCCCGTTGCAGCAGCAGCATCACGATAACGAACATCAGGACCAACGGGCCGTGCTGCCAGAGGCTTCGTGTTGCGGTCGACCACATCGAGGTCGCGAAAGCGAACAAGGCGGTCATTACCAATGAAATCGTCAGGCTCTGAAATTGGCCGAAGACGATCCAGAAGAACGTCGCCGCAGCGGTCGCGCCACAGATGCTAGCCAATACCTTTTCGAGATTGTCCGGTACCCCATGCCGCAACATCTCCTTAAATGACGGATCGACAGCGGCGATTGCTGCGACGATTGGTGCGACCAGCACCGACACGCCGATTGGAAACATAGTGTGAGGCCGGCCGCCCGGGTATTCGATGGCATAGAAGTCGTTATTTTTGAGCACCAGCATGTAATCGCTGAGGTCGCCACCGTGTCCCTCGATTAAGCTCATTGCGGTGTGGATCGACCAGCGCGAGTCGGCTGGCGTCTTGATGGGACTCGCGATGTAGATCGCCGTCAGGCTGACAAGGATGCTGAACGTCAGGATGAAAGCGGCGCGGCGCGGGATTGTCATCGCGGCAGTATACACCCACCCAACGCGCCGCTAAAATTTCGTCGTCGCGTCAAATTCAGCTCGAGAAATCCCATAGCACGCGGTCAGCGTTTTTCCGCACGTGCAGCAAGCAGACCGGGGACTGACTTCGTCGTGCTGACGCTGTGAATGTTGAGAGCCGATCGGAGGCGCACCATTTGTGGCAGCACATCTTGCGGAATCAGCAACCATGCCGGCGCTCAGAGTCGGCTCACTTCTTAATGCTGTTGAGACAGGCCGCGTGACCACGCTCCATCGCGGGCAATCGCAAAAAACATCGCGTCCACGTAAACCTGGCTCATGACCGCGCCGCCCAGGCCCCAAAAATGCCGACGATTCCACCACGCGATCAGCAGCAGGGACTGGGCAACAAGACGCTCATAGCAGAGCCAGTCCACGGCCACGCGTGCTCGGCGCGTAGGCCGTGCACACTCTCCACATACCCCGCTTCGTCAGCCTTGTATTCGATGTCGTTCGGAAACGTCAGGCGAAGCGCAACACCCGCTCCGAACAACAGAACAAATCCAACTATTGCGAGTGCTCTAGCGATGCCATGAACGTCGTTCGCACTGGTTGTAAAACGCCCGTGGCCTCAATCTTTCGAAGTTTCGATGGGCGCCGCAGGGCTGTCACGGGTGGTCCTCAGCTTCATTTCCCAGGCCAACGCGTGCCGAACGACCTCATCAAGATCGGCGACCTGCGGCTGCCATCCGAGAACGGCGCGTGCGCGCACCGGCGAGGCAATCACCGATGCCGGATCCCCGGCCCGGCGGGGTCCGAGGACAACACGAAAATCAACATTTGAAACTCGCTTTACGGACCGAATCACTTCGCACACCGAAGCGCCACGGCCGCTTCCGCAATTGAGCGCGACCGACGTTCCACCCGCGCGCAGATAACGCAGCGCATCGACGTGAGCTCGCGTCGCGTCGGCGACGTGGATGTAGTCGCGAATGCAAGTGCCGTCGGGCGTGGCATAATCGGTGCCGTACACTTCCAGATGGGGCCGCAGACCGATCGCGGTCTGGATCGCTCGCCTGATCACGTGGGTCGCGGCGGGCGTCAACTGTCCGGTCCGTATTTGCGGGTCCGCCCCCGCGACATTGAAATGTCTCAAGGCGACAAATTTCAGATCGGTCGACACCGCCGCGTCGTGCAGCATTTTCTCGCAGGCCAGTTTTGACTGCCCGTACGGCGACAACGGATGCGTGGGTGCATCCTCCATGACCGGTACTTGCGACATTTGACCGTAAATCGCCGCTGTGGATGCGAAAACGAATTGGCTTATCTCGTGCCTGATGGCGCTCTCGATGAGCGAGCGCGTGTTCACAACGTTGTTTTGGTGGTACCGCTGCGGGTTCTCAATTGACTCAGATGCGTAGATCGAGCCAGCGAAATGCATGATGGTCGTGACGTCATGCCGGCTCACCACCTCACCCAGCAGCCCGGCATCACCGCAATTGCCCACAAACAATGGCGTGCTCGCCGGAATCGGATGCGCAACTCCCGTCGAAAGATCATCGACGACAACGACTTGCTCGCCGGCGTCAACCAGCGCGTGAGCGACATGGCTGCCGATGTATCCCGCGCCACCTGTTATGAGGATTGCCATCGCAGCGTTCTGAAACTCTAGAATTTATCGATGAAACGCGCCGTCCGTCATGGTGCGCAACGACCCCATCGCCCTTGCCGCCAACCCAACTGCAACGGTCGCGAGATTGCCTCAGATGGCCAACTACCGACAATAGCCCGATTGGTTGCCCGACGGGAGCCAGTCGACAGAACTATCCGCCTCAGCAATCGATCGCACCTCATTTGCGACGGCACGTGCTATATCACAGGCTATAAGCTGAGGATTTTACGATACTGACTCCGATTGCTGGATTGAGATCGGGATGCCCAGAGTCTCCGTCGTCATGCCTGTGTTCAACAACGGTGAATGGCTCGCGGAAGCCATCGGTTCCGTCCGGGCTCAGTCGCTCCAAGAATTTGAGTTGATCATCATCGACGATGGCTCCACGGATCAAACCGAGATTATCATCGCGAACGCTGCACGCGATGACGCTCGCATCCGGACAGCTCGCCAGGATCATCTCGGTGTGGCTGCAGCACTCAATCGCGGGAACGCGCTGGCGCAATCGCCGGTCATCGCCCGGATGGATGGAGATGATATCGCCGACTCCGATCGTCTGCGCAAGCAGCTGGCGTTTCTCGAGGCCCATCCCAGCGTCGCCGCGGTCGGCAGCTGGGCTCATGTGGTCGACGAGCGTGGCCGCAGGACCGGAGAGCTCAAGCCGGAGACCGATGCGTCGGCGCTGCAAAGCTTGTTGCCGAAAACGAATCCGTTTGTGCATTCTTCGATGATGCTGTCAACAGAAGTGGTCCGCGGCGTGGGTGGATATCGAGCGGGGCTCGAAGGAGCCGAGGACTATGACTTGTGGCTCCGGATTTCCGAACGCGCACAGCTCGCGAACCTGCCGGAATTTCTGCTGAGCTACCGCCGCCATTCGGCTTCGGCCAGCGCGACGGCAACGCAGCGGCAGCTTCTGTCGGCGCGCCTGGCGCGGCTCTCCGCCGCAGAGCGACGCGCATCGCGACCTGATTTTGTCGATACGCTTGGCGTGCCGGCTCAATTCGCCGCGCTTCGGCGCCGAGACGAGCTTCGAGCGATCGCCGAGCTGTACGAATTGCTCGGACGATCAGCGAACGAGCGGTTCGCGGCCCGGGAGTTGCGCGCGTTGGGAGGCGCCGACCTCGATCACGCCGAGCGCAAGGCTGCCCAGCATTGGTTGAAAGATCTGCTCGAAAGCCAGCAGGATTGGGTCATCCGAAGCGCGGCACTCTACTGGCTCCTGTTGCTTCATCCGCCTCGCGGATTATCGCTCGCCTGGTCGGCGCTCCGCGGCCGGTGACCGCCGTAAACAGCAGCGAAGATTGCCGCGGCAGACTCTGCCCAGGTGGGATGGCGAAAGCCCGTTGAACCATCGGCATCGCGGGCCGGACGGACCTCTGGGCTCACCAGCCATTCCTTGATGGCTGCATGCCAAGCCTGGTCGTCATGCGGTGGCAGCCGCTTCAAGAGCCCCGCTTGGAGCTCAGGCACGACTCCGACATTCGATGCCAGCACCGCCTTGCCGCGCGCCAGCGCTTCGACCACCGGCAGACCGTAGCCCTCGTATTCGGATGGATAGATGCAGAAGTCGGCCCGATCGTAGAGCGCGGCCAGAGCGCGATCGTCGACGTTGTCCATGATTAAGATTCGATCCGACGCCCGAAGTGTCGTCATCAGGTCGTCTACCATCCAGCCCGGCCGGCCGACCAGCACCAGGTTGACATCCAGCCGTTGGGGAATGCCCTCCTCAAGGAGCCTGCTCCAAACCGCCTGCACGAGCCGATGTCCCTTGCGCGGCTCAATCGTGCTGACGAGCATAATGTACTGGGAGCAAGGCGCCGGCGGTGCTGAGCGGGCGTGACCATTGTCGCCGTCCGGCAGATCGAATCCAAGTGGAACCTGCCGCACTGACCCAACCGCGATGTCATGGTCAGTGCAATACTGCTGCACATCGTGCCCGGTGACTTTCGAGCACACCAGGTTGAGAGAGGCCAAGGCGAACACCTGGTCGAAATGTCGTTGCAGCATGGCGACATCATGCGGCTTGAAGAACATCGGAAACAGCAACGGAATAACATCATGGCAGAGCGAGACCAGTTCGATCGCAAACTGCTTCTTCTGCTCGCCGATCATGGCCATGTTGGTGTGCGCCCAATTGGCGCCAGCCAGCAACACCCGATCGCCCGGTTTGAACGGCAACGGCGCGCCGGCAAGCACATGCACCGAAGCCAGCGCTCGTTGGCTACCATCGGGTCGTATCAGGATGTCCCGGTATTTTTTTCCGGCAATGACCGGTTGGATGAGATGGATGAGGGCGCGCGTTCTTGAGGACGCGCTGTTCAGCAGGAACCCGCCGAGGGTGCGGAGCGCCATTCGGCGGAACTGCGTAAGCCACAGAAACGGCGCCAGCAGGACACGGGGAACACGATCGGTCCTACGCCGCCGCGACCGCGAGGCCTCCCGCATTCCGGTTGTGTCCACCGTCGCGGCCCCCTCGAGGAGGTCACGCAAGCGGTTTCGGCGCACCTCGCGATACATCTGCAAATCCGGATCGAAGAACACGAACCGGCAGTTCGGATCATTTTTGCTCGCCCATTTTGCGAGTTCGCGCTCGACGCGGACAATCCCGACCGGAGGGCCAAACCATCGCATGGACGTCGAGATATCAAACAGGAGCCGCCTAGCCATGTCCTACCGCACGATCCTGTGAACCCACATCCATTGCTCGGGGTGCTCGCGAATCCATGTCTCGATCACGCCGAAAACCATCTGCATGGCGCCCTGAACGTCGACCTTGCCGGAAGGGTCGCGGGGAAATTCAAGCGGTCCAATCAGTTCGAACCGATGCCGTTGGTCCGGCAGGCGTACCGCGCGCGCACCGTACACCGGCCAATCCTGACTCCGCGCCAGACGAGCCAGGATCGGGTTGACCCGGCAGGTGTGACCAAAAAAGAAGACCTCCACGCCGCCGGCGTAGTGCTGATCCACCAGCATACCGACCAGCCGTTCCTGGCGCAGTGCCCTAAGCATTTCGCGCGGCGCCGCGGGACTGGCTTCGATCAGAGCCTCGGCGAACATCGAGCGCGCCTCGATGAGCCCTCCCGTCATGGCGCTGCTGGGCTGATGCTTGTAAACCAAAACGATCTTGCGTCCACAGACGCGGGCTGCCATCGCAGGGATTTCCCAATTGCCGAGATGCGCAGCGAACATTAGTGCGCCGCGCCGCTCCACACCGAGGCGGCGCAAGAGCGCGGCGCTACGTTCGTCCATCACGATTTGACCAGCAGCCAGCGTGTCGATTGAAAACGTCATCAGTTTGGAAATGTGACCGTATTCCGCGAACGTGCGCCCGATATTGTCCCACATACCCTGCAGGACGCGGCGCATCTCCTGCGATCCCATGCCAGGAAATGCCAGCCGAAGCTGGCGGCGCGCATGGCGATGGCCCCGCAACAGCGGGCCGATGCATCGACTCGCGGCGCCGCAGATCGACGCCGCCAACCTTCGCGGCAGATAGCCCGAAAGCCTGATGATCTGCAACGACAGCGAGCCTACGATTTTCGTTCCAAGCGTTTCCCGAAATTCATCGTCGATGAAACGAGGGCTTGGATAGTTCGCCAGCGCCCGCCGCTCGAATTCCTTGATGAACAGGATGTAGCTCGCGGTCCGATCTTCAATCTGCAGCGCGCCGCGGCGATGGGCGGATGTCAGTCTGAGCTTGCGTCGGTCGCCGGCGATCGTACAGGCCCAGTAGGTGCGCGACGAGCCAAACCGCCGCTCCTTGAAAACCGTGATCTCCGCGATATCCGCAAACCGCATGTCCACCGCGCCGGATGGCCCGCGGCGCACCAGCCGATCCGCTTCGAGCTCGTAATCGTAACTCGATTGGAACAAGCCCGCTCGGCAGGAATACTTCATGCCATGGGTCCGCGTTGACCGGCGGCGAGCGTGGTCGACACGATGTGATGCGCCAGCGCCTGCGGCGTATGGTGACGCAGAACATGCGCGCGTGCCGCTTCCGCCATTTTAAGAAGGCGATCGCGGTCGTTCAACACGCGAAGAACGGTCTGCGCGAGTTGTCCGGCTTCGATGTCGTAATTGAAGCAGTGCTCGTTGTCACAAAGCGGCTCGTGGCGCTCGATGGTCTGCCGGCTGATGAGCGGTACGGACCCCGCAAATGCGGCTTCGTAGGGGCGAAAGCAGTCCCATCCGTAGCCTTCCGGCGCCCAGACAAGCCAGGCGCGCGCGCAGCGCGCGAGATATTCCGAGGCCGAAAGACCGCCATCCTGGATGTCGATCCGGACACCCTGCCTTTGCAGTTGCATGAGCTCGTCCAGGACACGTTCGCGCACAGTGCTGGACCCCTTCAGTCGGCCGGCAAAAAAGACATCGATGTCCTTGCCGCCTGGCGGCATCGCAGGGATCCTGCCGGCCTGCAGGTTATCGGGAAGTCCGAGCGACAGGGGGCGGATCCGAGAGAGTGCGCTCTGATAGCGATCGAGACGCCGGTAGCGGGGCGTCGGCGTCTTGCCCTCATGCATGAGCAACCGCCACCGGTCGGGAGGCAGTTCGCGCTTGAAGTAGATGGTCGACTTCTGCAGCAGATACCGATTGCATTTCAGGATCGACGGTGAATCCTGGAGATCCAGCACTGCCACGGGCACCTTGACCGCGCCGCGCAGCAACTGCTGGGCAAGACCCCGAAACAGCGGGAGATGTCCTCGAAGCGCACTCCGACGAAAGAGTGTCCGCACCAATCCTTCGACAAGGCCGTGAGGGGAAACATGGACGACAACCAGATCGAGCCTGGCATCCAACAGACGCCGGGCAAGTGGAATAAGCGTCATAGCCGAGACAAGTTCACTCCCTGGCGGCTTACGCTGTTTGGAATCCTCAACGTAAGTTGAGAAAAACTCTGTTGTTTCTGGGAAGGCGTGACGAATCCGCGAGACTTCGCCGATTTCCAAGATGTACGGAGGGGAGGATTCCGTGGATGGCATCTGCGAAGCGTTCACATCAGAAAGAGGGAATGACGGAAACCAAGACGCACGGAAGGGACGCTGGACCATCAAAGCAGCTTACCGTTGCGCCAATCGAAATGGACCCATCGACAGCTAACGGTTATTTTTCATCGGAAGATTTGAACGTAGGGTTTTTTCCTCGACGCGACCCGCCATAGCCGGCTCCGGCAGGGCAGCGAACTCATCTGGCTCCACAGCTTTCGGCGGAACTAAACTGGCAGATACTTCTCTGGACAGAGTCTGCACTTTACTGTGCGCCGCGTCGACGATCGCCTCCGCCGCGCGCAATCGCCCTTGATAGAGCGCGGGGTTGTGCGCGTATTCGGTTCCCGCGGCCGACCAAGCCTGCCGCACGGCAACATCTTGCGCCTCCTCGAGTGCTGCAAGGAATAGCCGGAATTCGAATGGCTCTCTGAGCACGATGCCGGCTTCGGCCGATTCGACATGACGCGCGTATCCGCACGCGGCCGTGGTGATCACCGGCAAGCCGTTGACGATAGCCTCGAGAATGACGGTGCCGGTGGTGTCGTAGCGCGCAGGATGGACCAGAAGGTCGGCAGCCGCCATCAGGTGTGGAATATCCTCTCGATGTCCCAGCCATTTAACTCGGGAGGCAACACCGAGATCTCGCGCCAGTCTTGCCTGCTTGGCCGAGCTGCGAGTCGTCTCGGTCAATCCGGCAATCACCAGCTTCACATCCGGAAATTTCGCCAACGCCCGAATAACCCGGTCGATACCTTTTGTATATGGCTGAACGCAGATCGAAACCCACACCAAATCGTCGTTCGTCAGCCCAAGTTGCGAGCGCAGCGTTTGGCGCACGCCGTTCGTCCGACAATCCGGCCGCCGTCGGTCGAGCGTCAAAGTGGGCGGCACCAGATTCATGCGCCCCGCCTCCGTGCCCCACACGCTCCAATACTCACTCATCTGGCCGTGGCTCAACAGAATGATTTTGGTCTTGTTATTCGGCGCGAATGAGTCCTTCTCGAGGGCATTGTAGGTCCGATAGCGGGACAGAAGGTACAAGTACGGCTGCTTTAACAACCGATACGCCATGGAGGGGTCGGCACAATAGAGAACGTCAAGGCCGAACAGTTTGTCGAATCCGACGATCAGATCGTAGTGATCGGACGCTTGCTTTAGAAAGTCGACTGCAAACGCGTATTGTCTTCCGTGGTTGGTGGCAACCTCGTTCTGCAGCAGCAGGATCGGTATATCGTCCGCCAGCGTGTGATCGTGCAGACGGCAGGTATAGATGGTCACCTCGTGGCCTAGACCACGAACCAGCTTTGCGATTTCCACGCAGTCGCGCTGCAGACCGCCTCCAGGAAAAAGGCTGACAATGGCAAACGCAATTCTCATTGTGCTCCAAACGAACGCCAGAGCCTGCCAATGGTAAAGGCTCGGCAAAAAGTATACTTTGCGGTTGCTGTTTTAGTATAAATGCGCTGCCTTGTCAGGCTGAGCATATCGAGCGGGTGAAGGCCGCGGGCGATACTGGCGCAGGCTTCTGGGAAGGCTCGAAATGAAACGTCCAGGTTCGTTACCAAAATTGCCCGTTTCGCCGAACCGATGAATTGGCTTCCCCGCTATATCCGCCTGTCGTTGTCCCGCTTATGGATGCGCGACCTCGTCCATTTCGGCTCAAAGGCGAGGGTCGTGGGGGGCGCCACCTCGCTCCGGGTCTCGGATGTAGCGATGGCGCGGCGAAGCCGACAGCCGCTCATCAGCTGGAATGCAATTCTTATAAAAGCGATCGCGCTCACATCCCAAAAATGGCCTCAGCTCAAAAGAGCCTATATTCCGTTTCCGTGGCCTCATTTGTATGAACATCCGCACTGTGTTGTCAGCCTCGTACTCGAGCGCGAGTGGCGGGGCGAGCATTCAGTATTCTTCGATCAGATTCACGCCCCGGAACATAAATCGCTGCGTGAGATCGATTACGAATTGTCCGGGATGAAGCGGTCGAAGGTTGAATCGGTCGGCGGCTTTCGCCGGCTGATCCGTATCACGCGTTATCCGCTGCCGCTTCGACGCATGATTTGGCGAATTGCGCTTTACGGATCGGGACGGATGAAGTCGCGCTACTTCGGAACATTTTCACTCAACTCACTCGCGTCCCGGCATCTCCGAACCACGCAATCGACAACCCTGGTGTCGATCAGTTTTGAATACAGCGCGACCAAGTTGGACGGGCAGATGCCTTTCCAGATTTTTTTCGATCATCGGGTGATCGACGGGGTGGCGGGCCATCGACTCTGCGCCGATCTGCAGTCCGTGCTGAATCATGACATCGTGGCAGAGCTGAACAACGCTACGTAGACTGCCTTACACTTCTTCATTCGCCGTTGAAGACGGTCCAGGGTGCCGACGTCGGCTAGCGGCAGTCGCCGAGCGGTTCAATGACACCGCGGCTTCCACTCAGCTTGAACGCAAAATATCTGCGGAATGTTGTGGGGCCACTCGGCGAATCGAATGAGCCGACCAGAGCGACCGTTCGATAAAACTTCTCAAGACGAGGCTGGCTCGGGCAGCCGGTGACCAGCAGCATTATTCCGCCTTCCGCGGCCGTCAACGGGATGGTTCGCTCGAAATAGTTCTCGGCATCATTTCCCTTCGGCCACACCAACACGCGAGGCTTCAAGTCGCGCATATAGTAGATCAACGACGCGACCTCGTAGCGGCTTTCACCTACGATCGCGTCTGCTCCTGTTTGCCGCGCGATGCGGCGGACGTCGTTGGCAAAACTGCTCCAACCCATCGAGCGGCGGTATGGGTCTTCCGCCCGACCGAGCACCGAAACCGTTATTTTGTCCGCCGATGCATCGGCGACCAGGAGCAGCGCTTGCACGGCCACGCCAATGGCGATGTTGGCCTTGATCCATGACCATTGCTGCTTTCGGACAAGGACCGCCGACACGACGATTGCAGCGGAGATGAACGCGGGAGCCGCCCAATTGGCGTAGGCACGGTTCATGAATGCAAGCGCTGTGATGAGCGCAAGCGGCGGAATTGCAAAGGCCAGCATCCATCGGTCTTCGCGCCTGAGCGTTGGGCTATGCCAGCGAAAAAGAAGCACGAGAAGACCGCCAAAAATGATCGGGCCCAATACGCCGAATTGCGCCCCGATGAATTCCAATCCTGCGCCGGGGTTGAATCCCAGAGACCCGATTTGCACCAGCCCAACCGTGTGCCTGACGGTGTCGAATTGATGCAGCGCATTCCAGATAAGGTTGGGCGCAATTAAGAGCGCACCGATTGCGAGCGCGACCCACGGCTCCTTGCGTCGCAATCCTTGCCGCGCGTCAGCGTCCGCCGCAACAATGATCGTGACACCAAGCAGGAAATAGATCATGGCGTATTTTGCCGCCAGGCCGAGGCCAAATGCGACGCCAAGCGCAACAGCCCAACCGACGCCGCCACCACGAAGCAGTTTGACATAGGCGAGCAAAGCAAGCGTCCAGAAGAACAGCAAAGGCACGTCGGTGGAAACGATGCGCGATGAGAACGCGACCGCGGGCGCCAATACGATCGCGAGCGCTGACCAAAAGGCGGTCTGCTCGTCATAGAGCTCGCGGGCAATCGCGTAACCCAGAAGAGCAGTGCCGAAATAGAATATTGGCGACAGCGCGCGCACGCACGACTCACCGCTTCCGCACGTTGCGTCAGCGCCGGCGATAACCCAGGCGAGCAGCGGGGGCTTCGAGAAATAACCCAAGGCAAGCTCCCGCGACCACACCCAATACTGCGATTCATCGATGAACAGATCGACCACGGAATAGCGCAAGCCTATCAACCGAATGATCGTGGTGATTAGAAGGATTGCGAGGCAGAGCTCGAGGTATGAAAACTTGAGGGGGCGCCGCACGATGTCGGTCATCTGTTCAAGATGCTCCGGCGAAGGTGTTTTTGATGGATCTGTTTCGCTTGGTTGCAAAGGTTGTAGGATATCTCTTTTGGGGATGCGCCCGACGAATTCAGAATAGCCGCGATTGCATTCTCACATGGAGACGGTATGAACCTTTCGCTCACCGCGATGGGGCACGGCAAGTTCAGGCTCGGCGGCGCGTGCGGATTGATGACACGTACAGCAGCCGGCGTGCCAGGGTGCGTGCTTCGTATATGCAAATCTTGGCCCTGCTGCACCCTCGCCTTCGCTTGGCTGATCCTCATCACCATACTGAGTTTCGCGTCATTCTTTAGCGGCAATGTACCATTTGACCAGCGCACCGGTCAGCCGTTCGTTGGTGGCGCGCTGGTCATGCCTATTTGGGGCAACGTCATTGAACCGATCTCTGCCGTCTTGCACCTGATCCTCGGCGCTCCGAACTATCAAATCGCAATAATCTCGAGCGCATGCTGGTTGTGGGCAGGAAGCGCGGCCGCCGCATTCATTGCGCAATGGCAGGCGCAAAGATCACGCTATGTGAAGATTTTTCATATTCTGATGTTCTCGTGGGGCAGCGTGATCCTGTTTGTCTGGTATCTCGCTTTTGTTCTGTTGGTTCCCCTGCCGGGTTGGTCGCTGGTCCTGAAAGATCCTGAGGCCGTTGTCGCCGATCTGCATTCCCATACGATTGCATCCCATGACGCGATTGTCTCCGAACAACAGAGCCTCGCGACTTATCGCGATCGTGGGTACCGCGTGGCTGCCTGGACGGAGCACTATCCGGCGCCGTCGCGATCTGTCATTGCGGCGGCAAATCGCACAAAAGGCGCCTCACCAACGGTCATTCCTGGACTGGAGATCAGCATATCGATCGATGATCGCAATTATCATTTGGTGCTGCTAAACATCGGCCCGGAGGTGTCAATAGAAACCTGGCTGCCGAAGCTTATCGACGATCAAGCCTTGCGTAACTTTACAGCCATGATCCATGCGGCACATGGCGTGGTGGTTGCGGTCAATTTCAAGTTGAATGAGAAGGACATCGATCGACTGGTCGCCGATGGCGTCGACGCATTTGAAATCGCAAACCTCGGGCACCCCTGGATCAGCCCTGCCCTTCACGCTGCGATGGTCAAGGCGCAGAATTTACATGGCATCAGCCTGATTGCGGCTTCTGATTGGCACGGCTGGGGCGGGTTTTTCAAGACCTGGACTGTTGTGACGTCCACAGATCCAAACAAAAACCCCGCGGATGAAGTTGTGGATGCGCTTTGGCGCCACGACTCGAAACGAATTGTTCCCGTCGTTTCCCAGGTATTCTACACGCCCTCCATTTTACGCAGCATTTTCTCGCCTTTCGCTGAGGCGATCAGATACGGCAGTGAGCTTCAGCCCCTCCAGCTTGGCTCCTGGTGGATATGGACATTGTCATTGGCTTGGCTTGTCGCTCAGGTCCGGCGCGCCGGCCTGAATCCTGCCCGCATCTTCTTGATGGTGATATCGTTGATGTTGGGATTGGGGATCATATTTCGAGGGCTGGATCTCGTGGTGATGTCATATCACGGCGTGCCCTTCGCATTTCCATTCAAGATCGGGCTGATTGGTTGCGCTTTGGGTATCTCGGCATTGTTCGCTGGGTGGTGGATGGCAAGGAACAGAATGCGCCCCTTACTTGTCGCGCCAGATCGTGCGCCAGCATGACGAGCGCGGCCCGTCCCATGGGAGTATGGATGCGCGAGCGGTTTTCAACGGCGCCGTGTTTGTGTGGGCGATTTTTATTATCGTCATTGCGCTCAAATCGGCAAAGTAGCTTGCCCATACTTCGCAGCAGTGTGCCGATCAATGCCAAGGCGCTTGCCAATGGCGTAAGGGCTTTCGCCGTTGGCCGCCATAGTGGCAATCCTCTGCCGCAACCGCGCATCAATTATTTAAGTCGCTGAAATGATTTGGAAAAGACTTCAGCGGACGTACAAGAGCAACTGCGAACAAGGTGGTGGTGCCCAGGGGCGGAATCGAACCACCGACACTGCGATTTTCAATCGCATGCTCTACCAACTGAGCTACCTGGGCTTTTAGGGTTGGCGGGGGTTTATAGAAGCTGGATTTCAGCATGTCCAGAAGGCCGATCTTATCGCCCAATCCGCGTCATTCGACCTTGATTCCGGCCTCCTTGATGATGACGCCCCACTTGTCCATCTCGGCCTTGAGATAGACGCGCAGTTCCTCCGGCGAGGATCCGATCACACCGACGCCGAGCTGCTCGAGCCGCGCCTTGGTCGTCGGATCGGCGAGCGCGGTCACCGTATCGGCGTGCAGCTTCTGAATGACCGTGGCCGGCGTCTTCGCCGGCACGAACAGCGCATACCAGCCCGACACCTCGAAGCCCGGCACGCCCGCTTCGGACACGGTCGGCACATCCGGCAATTCCACCGAGCGCTTAAACGAGGTGACGGCGAGCGCGCGCAACTGGCCGCCCTTAATGAGCGGCATCACCGCGCCGGTGTTGTTGAACATCACGTCGACGCGCCCGGGGATGAGATCGTTGAGCGCCGGCCCGGCGCCGCGATAGGGGATGTGCTGGAGCTTGAGCCCCGTCATCTTGTTGAACAACTCGCCGGAGAGATGCACCGAGGTGCCATGCCCGGACGACGCGTAGTTGGCCTTGCCGGGATTGGCCTTGGCATAGGCGATGAACTCCTGCACCGAATGCGCTGGCGACGACATCGGCACCGCCATGACGTTCGGGTAGTCGCAGATCAAGGTGACCGGCGCGAGGTCGGCCACCGGATCGAACGGCAAGGTCGCGAACAGAAATTTGTTGACCGCGAGCGGCACCGACTGCAGCAGCACGGTGTAGCCGTCCGGGTCGGCCTTGGCGACGGTGTCGGTGCCGATCGAGGTCGCGCCGCCGCCCTTGTTCTCGACCACCATCTGCTGGCCCCAGATCGCCGACAGCTTGGCGGAGACGACGCGGGCGATGGCGTCGGTGCCGCCGCCGGGCGGAAACGGCACGATCAGGCGGACGAAGCGAGTGGGATAGGCGGACGCTTGCGCCTGCGTCAAAGTCGGGGCCAGCGCCCATGCGGATGAAAGAGCGGCGAAGCGCCGGCGGTCGAGCATCGTGTCCTCCCAAGGCGTTCGGCTGACGGCGTCTTTGTGAAAGCTTAGGAGGCGTGGCCGGGCCGGGCAACAGCCTCAGCAGCGAACTTGGCCGGGCCGAATCGCTCAGGAGCGATCTTGGCCGGGCTCACTCTCGGCCTGGTCGCCGTCCTCGTCGTCGTTCTCGGTCACCGGCACGGCATAGACGCCCTTGAGCCAGCGGTTGAGATCGACGTCCCGGCA
>Ga0207670_10000619_pt1 | contig 19127 bp, 19 predicted proteins | sample KBSS23HmetaG_FD_184339 | JGI IMG/M metagenome (GOLD analysis project Ga0207670, IMG submission 184339) | Switchgrass rhizosphere microbial communities from Kellogg Biological Station, Michigan, USA - KBS S2-3H metaG (SPAdes) (version 2) | ecosystem: Host-associated > Plants > Roots >... | reverse complement strand
GGGTGACATCGGCATAGATGCCGGGGAACGACAGGCATCCTTCCTGATAGACCTGCGCGCCGTCCTTCTGGACCAGGCGCGGGTTGATCAGGGCCAGCGGCTGGTTGCGCTCGTCGCTCATGTCGGCGACCAGCACCTGCTTGTGCACATTGACCTGGGTGGCGGCGAGACCGACACCATTGGCGTCATACATGGTCTCGAACATGTCGGCCACGAACTGCTTGAGTTCGGCGTCGAACACGCTCACCGGTTCGGCCTTGGTGCGCAGGCGGGGATCGGGGAATTCAATGATGGTCAGGACGGACATGGTTTTTACCTCAGCGCCGAAACTGCGGGCGAATCGGTGAAAACCAAGCCCGGAGCGCATCTAGAATGGCCCTTATTGTACGCCGCCAAGCCCGTGTCTGGCATGCCGTTTTGCCAACTGGACACGGTTGCGTGAACAAGTTGTTCGGTTACACTCGCCCGAGCGTTGGGGGATGGGGGATTCCCGTTTATGATCAGAAAGTCCATCGGACTGCTGGCCGGCATGCTGGTCACGGTTGCTGTTTACGCTGCGGGTGCGCAATTGCGCGCCGATCACCCCGATACCTACACGGTTCGAAAGGGCGACACCCTTTGGGCGATTTCCGCACGCTTCCTGTCCAAACCCTGGTTGTGGCCGGAAATCTGGCAAGCCAACCCGCAGGTGCAAAATCCGCATCTGATCTATCCGGGTGACGTGCTGAACCTGTCGTTCGCCAATGGTCCGCGCCTGGGCTTGCAGCCTCGCGTGCGTGCCGAAGGCGACGCCATTCCGGCCATTCCGCTGGATCAGCTGCAGACCTTCCTCAAGGAAATGCGCGTCCTCAACAGCGAGGACGTGGAGAACCTGCCCTATGTGGTGGGCTTCGAGGAAGCGGATCTGCGCGGCACCGTGGGCAAGAACGTCTACGTTCGCAACCTGACTTCGACACCGGGCCAGCGTTTCGCCATCGTGCGGCCGACCCAGACCTTCCGCGACTTCGACAGCAAGAAGGGCCGCGATGGCGGCTCGGACCTGGTGGCGCATCCGCTGGACAGCAATGTGTCGCTGGTCCGCACGCCGTGGAAGGAAGACTTCCGCGACGACGGCCACTACGGCCACGGCGAGGACATCGGCACCGAAGTCAGCGTGATCGGCACCGCCGAAGTGCTGCGCACCGGCGACCCGACCACCTTGCTGCTGTTGAACTCCACCATGGAGATCAACAAGGGCGACCGCCTGCTGCCGATCGACGACAAGCCGTATGACGCCTACTACTACCCGCATGCGCCGAAGTCGGTACCGGGCAATGCGCGCGTGATCGCCTTCGCCGATGCCTACGATGCGGTGGGTCCGCACCAGGTGGTGGCGCTGAACATCGGCTCGCACGACGGCGTGGACAACGGCCAGACCTACTCGATCTACCAGCCGGGCGAAACCATCAACGACGACGTGGCCCACAACAGCTGGAACCGCGGCACCGGTGTGGACGTGACGCTGCCGCAGGAGTTCGTCGGGCACGTGATGGTGTTCCGCACCTTCGACCGGGTGAGCTACGGCCTGATCATGGACGGCCTGCGTCCGGTGCATAAGCACGACAAGCTCGAACTGCCGGAATAAACCTCCGGCGGTCGGGGACGACAGAACGGCGCGGTCATCACCGCGCCGTTTCTTTTTGCGCCGTCCTTAGGCTGGATGGCCATGAACGCCACGCCACACCTTCGTACCTGGCTCACCCTTCTGCGCACGCCGCGCTTCGCCTCGGTAAGTCTTCGCGAGCAGCTGGCGATCCATGGCGGAATCGATGCCGTGCACGCCGCCCTGCTGCAGCGCCTGGCCGAGTTGCCCCCGGATACCCGCGGCTGGCTGGAACGGCCTGACCAGCGGCGCCTGGACGCCGACCTGGCCTGGCTCGATCAACCCTGCCACCGCCTGCTGCTCTGCACCGACGAGGATTTCCCGCCGCAGCTCGAGACCATTGCGCAGCCGCCGATCGCCCTGTTCGTGGCCGGCGACACCAGCCTGCTGCTGCGCCCGCAGGTGGCCATCGTCGGAGCGCGGGCGGCAACGCTGGCCGGGCGTACGTATGCGAGTGCCTTCGCCGAGGACCTGGGCCACGCCGGCTTCGTGATCACCAGCGGCATGGCCGAAGGCATCGACGGCGCCGCCCACCTGGCGGCACTCGATGCCGGGCTGCCCAGCGTGGCCGTGGTGGGCACCGGACCGGACCGGGTATACCCACGCCAGCACCATGCGCTGGCACGGCGGCTAGCGGCCGAGGGCGCGCTGGTGAGCGAGTTTCCACCCGGTACGCCGGCCCGCGTGGATCACTTCCCGCGCCGGAATCGCCTGATCTCGGGCCTGTCGCTGGGCACCCTGGTGGTCGAGGCCGGCCTGCAGTCCGGCTCCCTGATCACGGCACGGCTTGCCGCGGAACAGGGCCGCGAGGTGTTCGCTTTGCCCGGTTGCATCCATAATCCGCTGGCTCTCGGTTGCCATCGGCTGATTCGCGATGGCGCGCGGCTGGTGGAAACAGCGGCCGAAATCGTGGAAGCGCTTGCTCCTGCTGCTGTCGCAATGGGTCGTGAGTTGGCTGGCCGGCTGGATCGGTCCGCTCTCCCGGCACCCGGAGCGACGGCATTCGAAGCCGATCCATCCCGTCAGGCGTTATTCGATGCGCTCGGTTACGGGCCGGTGGCGTTCGAGGATTTGGCAGGCTCGACCGGCAAAGCTGTCTCGGACCTTACATCCGAGCTGCTGATGCTGGAGCTGGAAGGCAAGGTCGAAGCGCTGCCAGGCAATCGCTACCAACGCTTGCCGGGCTATTAGAAAGCCGACGTACAGCGCGCTTTCACATCGTTCAGCTTGACGGCGTGATGCCGCCATGCCTTTAACTAAATATAGGAAGCCGGCCCGGACAGGTCGGCTATAGATGGCGGATAGCAAGCTTCATGGCAAAAAACCTGCTTATCGTCGAGTCGCCGGCTAAGGCGAAGACGATCAACAAATACCTCGGCAAGGACTTCCAGGTCCTCGCTTCCTACGGCCACGTCCGTGACCTGCGCCCGAAGGAGGGCGCGGTCGACCCGGACAACAACTTCGCCATGGCCTACGAGGTCATCGACCGCAACGAGAAACACGTCGACGCCATCGCCAAGGCCGCCAAGCTGGCCGACGACATCTATCTGGCGACCGACTTGGATCGCGAAGGCGAGGCGATCTCTTGGCACATCAGCGAGATCCTCAAGGAGCGCGGCCTGACCAAGGGCAAGACGCTGCATCGCGTGGTGTTCTCCGAGATCACGCCCAAGGCGATCAAGGCCGCCGTGGCCTCGCCGCGCCAGCTGTCGCTGGACATGGTCGATGCGCAGCAGGCCCGCCGCGCGCTGGATTACCTGGTGGGCTTCAACCTGTCGCCGGTGCTGTGGCGCAAGGTGCAGCGCGGTCTGTCCGCCGGCCGCGTGCAGTCGCCCGCGCTGCGCATGATCGTCGAGCGCGAGGAAGAGATCGAAGCGTTCGTCGCCCGCGAGTACTGGACCATCGAGGCGGCGCTGCGCCATCCGGAAGGCGACTTCAGCGCGCGCCTGACCAAGCTCAACGGCAAGAAGTTCGAGCAGTTCGACCTCACCAACGAACACGATGCGCTGGCTGCGCGCCACGCGCTGAAGCAGGCCGCGCACGGCCACCTCACCGTCAGCGAGGTGGGTAGCAAGGAACGCAAGCGCCGCCCGGCGCCGCCGTTCACCACCTCCACGCTGCAGCAGGAAGCGGCGCGCAAGCTCGGCTTTTCCACCAGCCGCACGATGAAGATCGCCCAGGGCCTGTACGAAGGCGTATCGATCGGTACCGAAGGCAACGTCGGTCTGATCACCTACATGCGTACCGACTCGGTGGCGCTGTCGGAAGATGCGGTCGGCGAGCTGCGCCAGCTGATCACCCGCGATTTCGGCGCCAAGGCGCTGCCGGATCATGCGCAGGTGTACAAGTCCAAATCCAAGAATGCGCAGGAAGCGCATGAGGCGATCCGCCCGACCTCGGCCATGCGCACGCCGCGCGAAGTCGCCTCGTACCTCAACGACGAACAGCGCAAGTTGTACGAGCTGGTGTGGAAGCGCACCGTGGCCTGCCAGATGACCCACGCTACGCTCAATACGGTGTCGGTGGAGTTCGCCGTGCCGCATGTGGCCGGTGGCGATGCCTCGTTCCGTTCCACCGGTACCACCGTGATCGACCCGGGCTTCCTCGCCGTGTACGAGGAAGGCCGGGACCAGAAGACCGCCGAGGACGACGACGAAGGCCGCCGCCTGCCCAAGCTCGACGTGGGCGAGAAAGTGGCGCTGCAGGACATCTCGGCCGACCAGCACTTCACCGAGCCGCCGCCGCGCTACTCCGAAGCGAGCTTGGTGAAGACGCTGGAAGAACACGGCATCGGCCGTCCGTCGACCTATGCCAGCATCATCCAGGTGCTGCTCAACCGCGAATACGTGTTCCTCGACAGCCGCCGCTTCAAGCCGACCGACGTGGGCCGTGCGGTGAGCAAGTTCCTCACCGCGCACTTCACCCGCTACGTCGACTACGACTTCACCGCCAAGCTCGAGGATGAGCTGGACGCGGTCAGCCGCGGCGAAGAAGCCTGGGTGCCGCTGATGGAGCGCTTCTGGCAGCCGTTCAAGCAGCAGGTGGACGAGAAGACCGAATCGGTCGACCGCAGTGAGGCCACCGGCGCGCGCGAGCTGGGCACCGATCCCAAGAGCGGCAAGCCGGTGTCGGTGCGCCTGGGGCGCTACGGGCCGTATGCGCAGATCGGCGACAAGGACACGGACGAGAAGCTGCAGTTCGCGTCCCTGCGTCCGGGCCAGAGCATGCACACCATCACGCTGGAAGAGTCGCTGGAACTGTTCAAGCTGCCGCGCAAGCTCGGCCAGGCCGAGAACGGCGACGAAGTGTCGGTGGGCGTGGGCCGCTTCGGTCCGTTCGTGAAGCAGGGCAACACCTATGCCTCGCTCAAGCCCGAGGACGATCCGTACACCATCGAACTGCCGCGCGCCCTGCAGATCGTGCAGGAAAAGCTGGAGATGCTGGCCAACCGGATCATCAAGGATTTCGGCAACGGCGTGCAGGTGCTCAACGGCCGCTACGGCGCGTACATCACCGACGGCGAGAAGAACGCGCGCATTCCCAAGGACCAGGAACCGAAGGAGCTGACCGAAGCGCAATGCGCCGAGCTGTTGGCGGCGGCACCGGTCAAGAAGGGCCGCGGTGCGTTCAAGAAGACCGCGGCCAAGAAGGCTGCGGCCAAGAAGGAGCCGGCGGCCAAGAAGGCAGCTGCGAAGACGGCCACCAAGAAAACGGCGGTGAAGAAAGCGGCGACCAAGAAAACCGCCGCGAAGAAGACCGCCGCCAAGAAGGCCACGGCCAAGACCGCCACCAAGAAGGCCGCCACCAAGAAGAAGACCACGGCGGGCGCCTGAGTGACGGCACGCTTCGCCCTCACCCAGCTCGATGCCGCCGCTACGCTGTTGCGCAGCGGCGGGGTGCTGGCCTATCCGACCGAGGCGGTGTTCGGCCTCGGTTGCGATCCGCATAACCCGGTGGCCTTCGAGCGGCTGTTCGCGCTCAAGCAGCGGCCGCCCACCCAGGGCGTGCTGCTGATCGCGGCGGCGTTTGCCCAGGTCGAGCGCTATATCGACCTGGCCGCCGTTCCGGCCCAGGTGCTGGCGCAGGTGCGCGAGAGCTGGCCCGGTCCCTACACCTGGATCTTCCCCCGCTCGCCGGCCGTGCCTGACTGGGTGGCCGGATCCCACGCCGGCATTGCCCTGCGCGTGACGGCGCATGAACCTGCTGCCGCGCTGTGCCGGGCCTTCGGCGGCGCCCTGGTTTCCACCAGCGCCAATCCGCATGGCGAGCCGCCTGCCCGCAGCGCCGACATCGCGGCCGACTACTTCGGTCCCGCGCTGGATGGGGTTCTGGACGCGCCGCTCGGCGAACACTTACGACCGACACAGATACGCGACGCGCTCTCGGGCGCTATGATCCGTTCCTGATCGGGGCCGTAAGGACTTGCCGGGCGTTCGGCGAGGATGAACGGCTTCCGCACGCCATGAGCTCTCAGTAGGGAGTGATTCAGTGGCTACCGCGAGGATGGGGATCGTCGCGGGCTCTCTTTTCCGTCCGCAGTCGGGTCAGCGCAAGCTGGACCGGAAGGCTGACGGCCGTCGTTGGAGAACAGCTTGTCCATCGTTTTCGAAAACGTCCAACTTGAACGTTCCGAGCTCGAGCTGCCCCTGCTGGCAGCCGGCGCGGCCGATCGTCCGGTGGTCTGGCGCCAGGCACAGCCGGTAAGTGCCGCGCGCTTCATGGCGCATGTGCAGGCGGTCGCCGAACAGCTTCCCGTGGCCCCTGCCGCCGTGAACCTGTGCGAAGACCGCTACGCCTTCCTGGTGGCGTTCTGCGCCATTGCACTGCGCGGCCAGACCAACCTGTTGCCGTCGTCCCGCGCGCCGCAGGCGGTGGCCGAGGCGATGGCCGCCCACCCCGGCAGCTACGCGCTGGGTGAGCTGGCGCTGGATGCGCCGCCGGCCCATTTCCGCCATCTGCCTGGCCTGATGGATCCACCCGCCGAAGGCGGCACGCTGGCCATTCCCGCGCTGCCGGCCGACCAGGTGGTGGCCATCGGCTACACCTCCGGCTCCACCGGCACGCCCAAGGCCAATCCCAAGACCTGGGGCAGCTTCAACGCCAGCAATGCGGGCAACCTGCGCATGCTGCACGCCTCGGTCGGCAGGCATTTCCACGTGGTCGCCACGGTGCCCCCGCAGCACATGTACGGCATGGAGATGTCGGTGCTGCTGCCCTTGCTCGATGATGTCGCGGTGCACGCCGGACGTCCCTTGTTGCCGGCCGACGTGGCGGCCGCGCTGGCTGAGATACCCTCGCCGCGCGTCCTGGTGACCACGCCGATCCACCTGCGCGCCCTGCTCGAATCGGGCGTCGCCTTGCCGCCGATCGACGCGATGGTGTCGGCCACCGCGCCGATGCCGTTGGAGCTGGCGCAGGCGGCCGAGGCGCGCTTCGGCGCACCGCTGCTGGAAGTGTTCGGTTCCACCGAAACCTGCGTGTTCGCCAGTCGCCGCTCCGCGCACGACGAACCCTGGCTGCTGTACGACGACGTGCAACTGCACCCGCAGCCGGACGGCACGCAGGTGCGCGCGCCGCAGCTCGAGCAGCCGATGACGCTGGCCGATATCGTCACGCTGCACGATGGTGGCCGCCGTTTCCGTCTGTGCGGGCGCCATTCGGATCTGCTCGATATTGCGGGCAAGCGTGCTTCGCTGGGCGATCTGACGCGCCGTCTGCAGGCCATTCCTGGCGTGCAGGATGGCGTGGTGTTCCAGCTGGAGAATGGCGATGCGCTGGGTGTGCAGCGCATCGCGGCGCTGGCGGTGGCGCCGGGCATGGACGAACAGACCATCCTCGACGCGTTCCGCCAGTCGGTCGATCCGGTGTTTCTGCCGCGGCCGCTGAGGTTGGTGGAGGCATTGCCTCGGAATGAAACCGGGAAGTTGCCGAGAGCGGCATTGTTGGCATTGCTTTGAGGCCCTGACCCGCGATGCATCCCACTTCTCCCTCTCCCCTCTGGGAGAGGGCCGGGGTGAGGGGCGGGTGCTCGCGAAAGCGGTGATAGGGAAGGGCTTTGCCCCACCCCACCCCATCCTCCCGCTGAAGCTCCCTCTCATGCTGCGCTGCGAAATCTCCCCCTCGCCGCTTACAATGACGCGCTGCGCCACCCCCGGCGCTCCCCTTCGGCAGTTGGAGTTCCCATGAAAGTCCTGGTCATCGGCAGCGGCGGGCGTGAACACGCGCTGGCGTGGAAGCTCAAGCAGTCGGCACGCGTGAGCGAGGTGATCGTGGCGCCCGGCAATGCGGGTACGGCGCGCGAGAAGGGCGTGCGCAATGCCGATATCGCGGTGACGGACCTGGACGGCCTGTTCAAGCTCGCCAAGGACGAAAAGATCGGGCTTACCGTGGTCGGTCCCGAAGTGCCGCTGGTGGCGGGCGTGGTGGACAAGTTTCGCGCGGCGGGTTTGCGCTGCTTTGGTCCGCGCGCCGTGGCGGCGCAGTTGGAGGGTTCCAAGGCGTTCGCCAAGGACTTCCTGCTTCGCCACAACATTCCCACCGCGCGCTATGCGGTCTTCACCGAACTCAATCCCGCGCTCGCCTATGTGCGCCAGCACGGTGCGCCCATCGTGATCAAGGCCGACGGCCTGGCGGCGGGCAAGGGCGTGGTGGTGGCGCTGACGCTGGCGGATGCCGAGCAGGCGCTGCACGACATGCTGGGCGCGCACCAGTTCGGCGATGCCTCCGCACGCGTGGTGATCGAGGAATTCCTCGACGGCGAAGAAGCCAGCTACATCGTGATGAGCGATGGCCAGCACGCCCTGCCGATGGCCAGCAGCCAGGACCACAAGCGTCGCGATGAAGGCGACCTGGGCCCGAACACCGGCGGCATGGGCGCGTATTCGCCCGCGCCGGTGGTCACCGCCGAAGTCGAGAAGCGCATCCTCAAGGAAGTGATCGAGCCCACGCTGCGCGGCATGGCGATGGAAGGCGCGCCCTTCATCGGCTTCCTCTACGCCGGCCTGATGATCGACAAGAGCGGCGCGCCCAAGGTCATCGAATACAACGTGCGCTTCGGCGATCCGGAAACGCAGCCGATCATGCTGCGGCTGAAGTCCGACCTGGTGGACCTGATCGAAGCCGCGCTCGACGGCGAGCTGCATCACACCCACGTGCAATGGGACCCGCGTCCCTCGCTGGGCGTGGTGATGGCGGCCGGCGGCTATCCGGGCAAGGTGCGCAGCGGCGACGTCATTACCGGCCTGGACAGCGATTTTGGTCCCGACGCAAAGGTGTTCCACGCGGGTACCCAGCTCGATGCGAAGGGCAACGTGGTCACGGCCGGCGGTCGTGTGCTTACCGTGTGCGCGCTCGGCAAGGATATCGCCGCGGCCCGCGCCAACGCCTATGCCGCCGTGGCGAAAATCCATTACGAAGGCGGCTTCTGCCGTCGCGACATCGCGCATCGCGCGCTGCATCGCAGCTGACGTCTTTGGCCGGGGCGACCTGCGTTTTCAATCCCGTTCGCAGATCGCCTTCAGCCCTCGCAGCACGTCGCCGAAATCATCCGTCACCTCCGGCCCGATGGCTTCCGCCTGCGGGCCGGTGATCTGCGTGGCATAAGTCACTTTCACGCGATGCGGCGTGAGCGCTTCGAGACGGTGATCGACCACCACGCGTGTTTCGTCGATCACCGTTTCGTCGGTGAAGCCGCGCAGCTCGTCGACCGCAATCAAGGTGCTGACGAACGCATCGGTTCCCGGTGGCTGCATGGTGAAGGTGCTGCCGGTGACAAACGGCCCGTGCAGCGCGATGCGTTCGATGCCCGCGTTCCAGCGTACCCAGCCGTGCACGTCGGCCCATACCGCCCATACCTGCGCGGGCGCGGCGTCGATCTCGATGCTTTGCTCATGCGTCCACATCGCAGCTCCTTGGCGGTGCGAAAGTCGGCTTCCTCAGCCCGGGATTTCCGGCTCGACCAGGTTGGCCAGGTGCAGCAGCGACTCCTGCCAACCCAGATAGCAGGCGTCGGTGGGAATCATCTCCGGAATGCCCTCCTGCACCACGCTCATCTCCGTGCCGCAGGAAACCTGCTTAAGGGTGATCGTGCTCTGCATCTCGCCCGGCAGGTTCGCATCGTCGAAGCGCGCGGTGTAGCGAATGCGTTCGCCGGGCACGAGTTCACGATAGGTGCCGCCGAATGAATGCGTGTGGCCGCTGGTGAAGTTGGTGAACGACATCTGGTAGGTGCCGCCGACCTTGCCATCGAGATGCTGCACCTTGCCGGTGAAGCCGTTCGGCGGCAGCCAGCGCGCGAAGGCGTCGGCGTCGAGAAAGGCGCGGTAGATCTTCTCGGGCGTGGTGCGAAGCACGCGGTGAAGCTTGACGGTTCCGGTGGTCATGAGCAGCGCTCCTGTGAAGGGAAGAGCGGGCCTGTGAGTGGCCCGTCATCGATTCGACGAACGACGGCAACGCGTTTCGACATCCACTCTCAATCGCGTCGGCGCAGCGTGACATGAGTCGCGCGCTCACCGGATACGCTTTCCACGCATGCATAGCCCAGCGCCGGCAGGTCCAGGCCCTCGAACAAGGCTTCGCCACGTCCCAGCAGCACCGGGCGCACCGCGAGATGAAGTTCGTCGAGCAGCCGTGCCTGCAGATACTGGCGCACCGTGGCCACGCCGCCGCCCACGCGCACATCCAACCCGGCTGCCGCTGCGCGAGCCTGTTCCAGTGCCGCGTGGATGCCGTCGGTGACGAAATGGAACGTGGTGCCGCCGGCCATGGTGAGCGGCTCGCGCGCATGTTGGGTCAGCACGAAGACGGGCACGTGATAGGGCGGCTCGTCGCCCCACCAGCCTTTCCAACTCTCGTCCGGCCATGGGCCGCGCACCGGGCCGAACATGTTGCGGCCGAGGATCCATGCACCGATGCCGTTGAAGCCCTGCTCGGCCATGCGGTTATCCACGCCGGTTTCGCCCTCGCTGCCGCCGTGCATGCGCTGCCATGCCTGTGTCGGAAAAAACCACTCCATCAATCCGACGCCGCCCACCCCAAGCGGATTATCCAGGCTTTGATCGGGGCCTGCGCCGTAGCCGTCGAGCGAGAGGGCAAAGCTTTGCACGCGAAGTTTCGACATGTTCTGCGGTCCGTAGCGAGCGGTCGATTAGTCGACGCATGACCCGGGACGATTTCGACACGGCGCCGGGCTGCGATCGATCACGGACCGCAGCATGACAGAACGGGTGTCAGCGGCGCGACCGCCGCGGTTTGCGCCGCCGCGGTCGCCCGAACAAGACGCGCAGTTCGTCCTTGGCGGCCTCCAGATGCGAGCGCTGGCGCGCAGGCAGCTGTTTGCCGCCGCGATTGATGTAGAAATTGAGCATCGACATGGCCGACTGAAACGGCGATGCCTTGCGTCGCTTGCTCGCCTCGGCCGAATGCTTCAACGAACGGGCGATGGCGGCGGGATCGTCCTTGGCAAAAATACCTTCCTTGAGATCGAGCGCATCGCTGCTTTCGGTCACACGCTGCGACCAGCGACGTTTGCCGCGCGCGGAGCGATGGTGGGTGGTGGAAGCCTTGGCCATGATGGACCGCCGTGACGATGAGGTTGGGTGAGCTGTAACGCGAGCGCAGTCACGGCGGCGTAAGAACAGGCTTAGCAACGCGTGACGCCTCCTCGTTCCCGGCATGGCGGCTGCTATGCTGCCCGCGACACGGGGACATCCACGCCAGGCTCACCGAGCCGCCACGCCAAGACCGCGCATGAGCCAATTCAACCTGCTGGGAAGCCGACGTTTCGCGCCATTCTTCTGGACGCAGGCGCTGGGTGCGTTCAACGACAACGCGTTCCGCAACGCGATGGTCATGCTGGTGGCATTCCAGATGGGGCTGGATGACAAGACGGTGTCGCTGTACACCAATCTGGCGCCCGCGCTGTTCATCCTGCCCTACTTCCTGTTCTCCGCCACGGCGGGACAGCTGGCGGAGAAGTACGAGAAGTCGCGCATCATCCGCTACGTGAAGCTGTTCGAGATCGCCGCCATGGCGATTGCCGCCATCGGCTTCTACACGCACCACACCACCTTGCTGCTGGTGGTGTTGTTCCTGATGGGCCTGCATTCCACCACCTTCGGGCCGATCAAGTACGCCATCCTGCCTCAAGCGCTGAAGCCGGAGGAACTCGTCGGCGGCAACGGCCTGGTGGAAATGGGCACGCAACTGGCCATGCTGATCGGCATGATCGCCGGCAATTCGCTGATGCTGATCGCCGGCTTCGGCCCGATCGCCGCATCGGCCACCACCATCTTCATCGCCGTGCTTGGCTACCTGGCCAGCCGCCGCATTCCGCCCGCGCCAGCCACGGCGCCCGAGCTGGTGTTCAACTGGAATCCGATCACCGAAACCGCGCGCGTGCTCGGCATCACCAAGCAAGACCGTCGCGTGTTCAACGCGGTGCTGGGCATCTCGTGGTTCTGGTTCTTCGGCACGGTATTGATCGCCCAGCTGCCGAACTACACGCGCCTCAACCTGGGCGGCGACGGCTCGGTCAACACGCTGGTGCTCACCTTGTTTTCGCTGGGCACGGGCGCAGGTGCGCTGTTGTGCGAGCGCATGTCGGGACGTCGCGTGGAAGTGGGCCTGGTGCCGCTGGGTGCGTTCGGCCTGACCGCGTTCGGCGTGGATCTCTATCTGGCGCACCCGCATCTGGCCACGGAGCACGGCCTGGATTGGCTGGGCTTCCTGCGCAGCCCCGGCAGCTGGCGCGTGGCAATGGATCTCACGCTGATCGGTGTGTTCAGCGGTTTCTACGTGGTACCGCTGTTCGCCTTCGTGCAGGCGCGCTCGCCGCGCGATCGGCTGTCGCGTGTGATCGCGGGCAACAATATTCTCAATGCGTTGTTCATCTGCGTGGCGTCGGGTTTTGGCCTGGCATTGGGAGCGCTCGGTCTCTCCGCGGTGCAGATCTTCCTCGCGGCCGCCGTGCTCAACGTGGCGGTGGCGGCGTACATCTTCACCATCGTTCCCGAATTCCTGATGCGCTTCATCACCTGGGTGCTGGTGAACACGCTGTACCGCGTGCGCGTGGACGGCTTGCAGAACATCCCGGAGGAAGGTCCGGCGCTGCTCGTGTGCAACCACGTGAGCTTCATGGATCCGCTGCTGCTGATGGCGAACCTGCGTCGGCCTGCGCGTTTCGTCATGTACTACAAGATCTTCAACATCCCGCTGCTGAAGTTCGTCTTCCGTACCGCCAAGGCGATTCCCATCGCCGGGCAGAAGGAAGATCCCGCGGTGTTGCAGCGAGCCTACGACGACGTGGATGCGGCGCTCGCCGATGGCGAAATCGTGTGCATCTTCCCCGAGGGCGGCCTGACCAAGGATGGCGACATCGCGCCGTTCCGGCCTGGCGTGGCGCGCATTCTCGAGCGTCGCCCGGTGCCGGTGGTACCGCTGGCCTTGCGCGGCCTGTGGGGCAGCGTGTGGAGCCGGCGCGATTCGATGATGCATCGCGCGCGTTTGCCGCGTCGCTTCCGCGCACGGGTGGAACTGGTGGCGGGTGCGCCGTACTCGCCGGCCGACGCACAGTTGGAAACGCTGGAAGCGCGCGTGCGCGAGCTACGCGGCGATCTGGCCTGAGTTGCTCAGCCCATCCAGCCTGCCAGCACGATCAATGCGACCACGCTGAGCCACGCCAGTAGCGCACGCAGCAGCGTGCCGCGCAGGCGAATCAATTCGCCCAGGGTGTCGATGCGTTCCTCGGCGTAACCGTCGCCTGCCTCGATATCCACCTGCACATCCGCACGCGCGGCCGCGCCGAGAAAACCGGGGCCCTCCACGTACCAGCTGTTCGGCGACTGCTGCTGATGCCAGCGCTTCCACGCGCCGATCACGGCATCCCAGTGACCGACCAGCGCCAGCGTGAACACCATCAGCTGCGAGGGCAGCCAGTCGGCGACGTTGGCGAAGGAGCGCGCAGCCTGGCGGGCGGCGCCATCCAGATGGAGGGACTGATCACGGCCCAGCGTCTGCGCAAGCCGATAGAGCAGCGCGCCGGCGGGCCCCAGCAGGAAGAACCACAACAGCACGCCGAAGCGCCGGCGCAACGCGGCATAGACGGTGGCTTCGCCGAGCGCGATGGCATTCCAGCTCACCGGATCGCCATCGTCGGAAAGCGCCTGTGCGGCTGCTTCGCGCGAGGGTTGGTCGGATGCCTTGATGATGGCTTCGAGGTCCGCTTCATAAGCGTGCGGACCGAAGCAGTACAGCAGTACCAGCAGCGAGAACGCGAGGCGGAACAATTCGCTGCCCGGCAACAGGCTGATCAGCCAGATCGCCACCAGGCACAGCACCACCGGTACGCCCAGCGTCACGGCGACGCGCGCGGGACCGCTGGTATCGCCCAGCTGCGCTACCCAGCGCCGGAATCCACCATCGCCGCGCCAATGCACGAGTTGCGGCATGACATGCACCAGACCCAGTGCGATGAGTGCGGATAGCAAGCTGACAGCCATGAACGCGTTTCTCCCGGTTGACGGGCGCATTGTAGGACAACGTGATGACGGGTCAGCGGGGGCCTGGCTCGGCATTCCGGCGCAGGCCGGAATCCAGTGGCAACAAGACCTGATTTTCGCCTCGGTCACAGGCTGGTGGTCGATATGTTTCGCGAAAACCCAAAATGATCGCTACTGGATTCCGGCCTGCGCCGGAATGACAAATAGGAGAGGTTGCGAAAACCTCAGCCCTTGCGCTGCGCCGCCAACTCGTCCAGCTCCAACCCCGCCTGCTGGCGCAGCCAGTGTTCGAGCAGTCGATAGGACACCGACAGCGGCGGCGACGGCAGAAAGCTGCCGTCGGCGATGCCGTCGACGATGTCCTGCGGCGTGAACCAGCGCGCTTCTTCCAGTTCCTGGTCGCGCAGGCGGATGGTGCGCGAGAGGGCCTTCGCCGTGAATCCGACCATCAACGATTGCGGCAGCGGCCACGGCTGGGACGAGTGGTAATGCACCTCGCCCACGGCGACGCCCGATTCTTCCGCCACCTCGCGGCGCACGGCATCTTCCAGCGCTTCGCCCGGCTCCACGAAGCCGGCCAGCGTGGAGTAGCGGCCCTTCGGCCAGCCGGCCTGGCGACCGAGCAGGCAGGCACCTTCGTGTTCCACGATGACGATGACCGCGGCGTCGGTGCGCGGGAAATGCATGCGGCCACACTCGGCATTGGTGCATTGCGCGCGATGGCCCGAGGCCACCAGCACCAGCGGCGAGCCGCAATACGGGCAGTGGCGCGTTTCGCGCTGCCAGTGCACCAGGCCCTTGGCATAGGCGAACAGACCGGCCTCGTCGGTGGGCAACAGCAGGCCCACGTCGCGCAAGCCGGCGCGGCGCGCGCCCAGTGCCAGTTCCAGCGCGGCGGCGTGGTGCTCGTCGTCCACCGCGAGCAGAAAGGTGGGACGTTCGTCGTGCAAACCCAGGAAACTCGCCTTCACCTCGCCCAGCAGCCGTTCGCGTTCGGCGCTATCGAGCCAGCGCAACGCGGTGTCGTCTGCCCGCAGGTAGGTCTGGCCCAGCGGATCGATCAGCAGGTAACGCGCGCGGTCGGACACCGCCTGCTCGTTCACCCACATCGACTCGTCGCGCCGCTCGGCGACGCGATCGAGGATCAGGCTGAGTCCCGCGAAGGTATTGGGTCGCGACGAGGTGATGCGATCCATGCGGTGACGAATCTCAGGTCGAGAAAGAGGAGCCGCAGCCGCAGGTGGTCTTGGCGTTGGGATTGCGGATGACGAACTGCGAGCCGCTCAGGCTCTCCGAATAGTCGATCTCGGCGCCGGTGAGGTACTGCAGCGACAGCGGGTCGACCAGCAGCGTGACGCCCTCGCGGTCGATCGCGAAATCGTCCTCGGCGCGCGCTTCGTCGAAGGTGAACCCGTACTGGAAGCCCGAGCAGCCGCCGCCGGTGATGTACACGCGCAGCTTCAGCTCCGGGTTGCCCTCTTCCTGGATCAGCTCGTGCACCTTGCGGGCCGCAGCTTCGGTAAACACCAGGGGGCTGCCGGCGCTGCGGTAGTCGGGAACGATGGGGAGGGAAACGACGGTATCCATGATGCTCAAGTGGGGATGCGACAACGCGTAAGCAAGGATACCGCGATCAGGCCGGTACGGCTTCTGCGTCGCGCATGGCCGGTGCTGGCAGTTCGCGGGGCAGTTCGGCGGTCGGGTGGCTCATGCGGCCGTTGACCTGGGCACCGGCGGCCATCTCCAGCGTCTGGTAGTGAACGTCGCCGACCACGCGCGCTTCCGCCGCCAGCTCCAGGCGTTCGGTAACGTGGATGTCGCCGCGCACCTGCCCGTTGATGATGGCGTGGGGGACGCGGATCTCGCCCTGCACATGGCCGCTCTCGCTGAGCGTGAACACGGCGCCGGCTTCCTCGGCGAGCACCGAGCCCACGATCTGGCCATCCAGGTGCAGTGCGCCGCTGAAGCGCACGTGGCCCTCGATGATGGTGCCGCGGGCGATCAGGCTGGTGTCGTGGCTGTTGGGCGCGCGCTCGCTGCGCTTACGGTTGAGCATCTTGTTCCCCTTGGGACGGTGTGAGATGGCCGGACAGCGCCTCACCCCAGGCGACCGTGCGGGTTACCGGGTCGTCCCCGGCGGGCTGGGCCTTGACGATCAGGCGGGTGGGCCGGAAGTCGGCGGGCAGCACGATGGTGCCCTGCAATTGTTGAAAGTATTTGAAGCGGAACGGCATGCCGTCGTGCTGGGCGGAGTCGCCCAGCGATGCCCACTCCAACTGCACCACTTTCTCGCCGCGCAGGCCTTCGACGCTCACCGTGGCATTGCCGGTCACGTCGTCGCCGCGCTTGGCGTTCTGGGTCAGGCTGAGGGTGAGGTTCCAGGCGCGCGAGTTGTCCACCGGTTGCAGGCGTACTTCCTGCACCTTGAGCCCCTCGCGTTGGGCATCGCCGCCGGTCAGGCGGGAGTAGAAGCCCAGATCGGCGCGCAGGCCGCTGATTTCCTCTTCGCGCTCGGACAGCGTCTTGCGCAGCGAGCGGGTGGCGATGTCGGTGACCTGGCCGGCGCGCTGCAGGTTCGTCACCTGCTGCTGGAGCTCGTCGTTCTGGCGGGTCAGTGCCTTGAGCTGGCGTTCGCCATTGGCGGCCGGTGTGGTGTGACGGGTGATCCCCCGACCACGAGGCCGACCAGCACCAGGCTGACCAGCCACGCCGCGCCCAGCCACAACGCGCGCCGCCGCCCGACGGATGCGTCATGCGGACGTACCACGAAGCGCGGTGGTGGACGTGAAGCCATGCTTGGCTATCCCAGGGAAAAGCCAAGGTATAGCCCCGCTGTGTAGAAAGCGTCAAGGAACGGCGGCACGCTTTAGGCCGCCGTCCGGGGGTGCCGAATGGCCGATCAGCTGTCGATCTTGGACTGCAGGTAGCGCTCGGCGCTGAGGTCCTTGATGAGGCTGAACTGGGTTTCCAGCCAGTCGATATGTTCTTCCTCGTCATGCAGGATGTTCTTGAACAGGTCGCGGCTGACGAAGTCGGCAATGCTTTCGCTATGGACGATGGCTTCGCGCAAATCCTTCACCGCGGCCATTTCCAGGTCCAGGTCGCCCTGCAGGCATTCCACCGGGTTTTCGCCGATGCGCAGCTTGCCCAGGTGCTGGAGGTTCGGCAGACCGTCGAGGAAAAGAATGCGCTCGACCAGGTTGTCGGCGTGCTTCATTTCCTCGATCGATTCCTTCTTCTCGTGCTCGGCCAGCTCGTCGTAGCCCCAGTCCTTGTACATGCGGTAATGCAGCCAATACTGGTTGATCGCGGTCAGCTCGTTGTAGAGGACCTTGTTGAGGAATTCGATGACTTTGGCGTCGCCCTTCATGGGAAGTCTCCTTCAGCGCAGGGAGCGACTATACGGCGAGTTTTTCAGCCATGCCGGAACGAGAATGACTAAGAGTTGCGCATGCAAAAACGCGCGACCAAGGCCGCGCGTTTCGGGGGGAATCCGGAGTTTCGCCGGGTCAGGCGATGGCAACGACCGGCAATGTCGAGAGGACGTGCTGCACGGCCTTGTCGAGCGTGGCGCGCGCTTCCTGCTCGCAGCAGCCGCAGCAATCCGAACAGCCGGTGCGAGCCTGCAGCTCGGCGAACTGGTGGACGCCCTCGCTGGCGGCCCGGCGGATGTCGCCGTCCGTGACGGCGTTGCACATGCAGATATACATGGCGCATATGGGAACGCAAATGCGAATGATTGTCAACTCAGTGCGCAGGCCCGAGCGGGCCGGGTGATTCAGGTGGCGTCAGGGTTGGTGAAGGACGCCAGCGGGCGAAATACGGCTCCGACGTCGACTAAGCAGCGGAGCCGATGTCGGCGATCGACCGGCGCTTGTCAGGCCGTGGCCGCGCCCTTGCGCGGGGTGTCGCCTGTGCCAGGGCCCTCGCGGTGCGGCAGATCGCCCAGCTGCACGCTCAGCAACGCCTCCACCAGCGGCGCGAAATGGCGCAGGGCGCGCTCGTAGACCTGTCGCTTGAAGTTGACCACATGGGCGGCCGGGTACCAGAAGTCCACCCAGCGCCAGTGGTCGAATTCCGGCTTCTCGCAGGCATCCAGCCGGAGCGCTTCCTCGCTACCCACCAGGCGCAGCAGGAACCACACCTGTTTCTGGCCGATGCAGGTCGGGTGCTGGTGGTGGCGTACATAACGGCTGGGCAGGCGGTAGCGCAGCCAGCCACGGGTCACCCCGATCACTTCCACATGGTGGGCGGCCAGGCCGGTTTCCTCTTCCAGCTCGCGGTACATCGCTTCCAGCGGTGTCTCGTCGCTGCGCATGCCGCCCTGGGGGAACTGCCAGCCATCACGATTGACGCGGCGCGCCCAGAACAGGCGGCCGTCTGCATTGAGCAGAACGATGCCTACATTCGGACGATAGCCATCGACATCGATCATGTTGCCTCCTGAAGCCGGGCGGGTACGGCGGACAACGAAGAACCACCGCGGCTCGTGGTCGATTCAAGCACAGCGCAGGAAGGCGGGGCAACCGGGGGCCTTGAACCGAAGGGCGGCGCCCACTAAACTGCCGGGCCCTGCCTGATCGACATCACGTCGACGCACTTGGCAGGCGGCACCCAAGGCTATGTAGCTCAGCCGGTTAGAGCACAGCACTCATAATGCTGGGGTCGGTGGTTCGAGTCCACCCATAGCCACCATGCCTTTTCATGTTCTTGAAGAGGCAAGCCTTCCTAGCATTTCCGCAGCTAATGGTGGCCTACAGCGCCTTCGACAGCCTTGAAGTGTTCTGGATTGAACTCGGTTTTGCGGGATTCTAGAAGCGCAAGCAATTCGGATCGTCGGGTCGGGCCGAGGGGGGCATAAGCATTACTAACTTTGACCCAGTCAGTCACGAAGTCGTGCCACAGCGAGCGTTGATCATCGCTGTTGGGTTGCAATCTTAAAATTAGCGACAACCGATCCCAGTGGCCGAGTGCGGCAAAGAACTCCC
>Ga0207670_10000616_pt1 | contig 19224 bp, 4 predicted proteins | sample KBSS23HmetaG_FD_184339 | JGI IMG/M metagenome (GOLD analysis project Ga0207670, IMG submission 184339) | Switchgrass rhizosphere microbial communities from Kellogg Biological Station, Michigan, USA - KBS S2-3H metaG (SPAdes) (version 2) | ecosystem: Host-associated > Plants > Roots > Rhizosphere... | reverse complement strand
TTCCGCCTGCACTGTATCTAGCTGTTGCTGAGTGTCTGACTGCAGTAAGCTCACCAGCGATTTAATTGTCAGGCCTTCATAAAGACTGACAACCGGAATTTCCTGTTTTAATTCTCGTTTCAAATCAGCAATGACCCGAACGGCGATCAGCGAGTCGCCGCCCAATTCGAAGAAACTATCTTCGACACCCACCGGCTCAATCCCCAACGCCTGCTGCCAGACATTTGCGATTGCGTGCTCGAGTTCGCTGGCGGGAGCGACGTACGTGCTCTGTAATTTCGGACGCGGGTGAAGCGTTGTAGCGGTAGCGCGGGTTTTTCCTGACTCTCGTAAACTTTCACTGTCAATCCCTTGTTCAATCCGCGCCTGTAAGTTTTCAGTCGAGACAATCAACTCCGTGGCTGTCTCCAGCGCCAGAATACGTTTGAATGTTTCGCCGCCCTCTTCCGTCGTCATTCCGAAATGCGATCGCCTCGCATTATCAATAGCGCCGGGCGCTTTCGGTTCCTCGACCCGCAAGCCGTCCCAACAAACAGTCCTCCAGGCGATCGGATTGCGACGGTTATGGTTGAACACAAAGCTGCTGATGAACGCGTTGGCGGCAGCCTGCGCCACATAACCCGGACCGCCTAAAATATTGGAGAGCGAAGAAACGATCATGCAAAAATCCAGTTCTCTGTTTTGCAAAACTTTCTCCAGGGCCAGCAGGGTACGCACCTTCGATCGAAATTGCCCATCGCTCTCGGCACGTCCGGTACTGCCAACAGGACTGAACGACATCTCAACCCGCGACTCCGCTGCATAGACCATGCCGTGCAAGCCGCCGCAGCGCCCGTCAATCTGCGCCACCACTTTCCTGAGCTCTTCTTCGTCACCCACATCCGCCTGCAACACTTCCAACTCCGCTCCCTGTTGCTCCATCCTTGTCAGCCAGGCTTGCCACTGTTCTCGCGGCGACAATCCTCTCCTGCTCACCAGCACCAGCTTTGCGCCTGCTGTTTCCCAAAGGTGCTGCGCCAGCAATTGACCGGTATCTTCCAGCCCGCCCAGAATGAGATAAACGCCGCCCGCGCGTAATTTCTTTTCGGTTGCGCGATTGGTGGTCCAATCAACCGGCTCGAAGCTCTGCACCCAGCGCTGCTCGCCGCGATAAGCGACTGCCACTTCCAATAAACTCTCCGCACTTTCACTCAGGAGTTGATTAATCAATCGCTTCCGGTGTGTGCCACTCCCGACGTCGACCAACCGGCAGGTGATGTTTTTGTATTCCTGCGGTATCACCCGGCATGGTCCAAGCATCGTCGCCCGGTACGGCAATGAAATTTCTTCAGAGGTAATGCTGTGTAGCTGGTTGGCGGCTGCGATGATGCTTAGCGGAACATCGACGCTCGCATTCTCAACGGCTTGAGCCAGAGCCAGGAGACTGTAATATCCACTCGCCTGCGCTCGCTCAAACTCCGCCCAACCATCGCGTCCGTCATCTATCTGCGCCGGCTCCCCCTCGCCAAGGTTCCACAGATGGACCACCTTGATGCGCTTCTCCGCTATCTCTGCTCCTGCTGCGCTTTGCATCACCCCTGCCAGCAGCTTCTCGTAATCTTCGCGCTCGCCTGCTCTCACTCGATAGCGCTCTGTCTCCAACCGTTCATATCTCTCGCCCTGCTCCGCCAGAATGACCCGCTGGCCCATCTCCCGTAATCTCTGCCCCAACTCCTCGCCCACACCGCTGCTATCCGCCAGGATTATCCAGGCTCCGAGCTCCGAGAGTTCCTCCACTGAAAGCATCGGGGGCGGCAGCGTCCGCTTCCATGACGGTAGGTAGAACCATGTCTCCAGCTCTGATTGCTTGCCCACCGCCGCGCGCGCGCGGGCTCGCGTGTTGGCAGATACGTCTTGCCGCGGGGCATCATCAATCCAGAAGCGTTCACGCTGGAACGGATAGGCCGGCAACGCGACCCGGTGTGGGTGCGCAGGCTGGTGAAACGCCGACCAATCGATGTCGACGCCCGCCGTCCACAGCTTGCCCGCCGCGCGTTGCAACTGGGTGTCGTCCTCTGCTTCTCGTCGCTCGATCTCCGCTTGTGTCTGCTGCGGTTTTTGTGCAGGCAACGTCGCTACAACTTCTCGCCAGGCTCCGTCGCGCTGCCGCTTCACCAGACGGCTTAAGGCTTCTCCCGGCCCAACCTCCAGAATTACCGTCACTCCACTTCGCTCCAACTCCTCAACGCCGGCTCTAAACCGCACCGTCCGGCGCACGTGCTCGACCCAGTACTCCTCGCTCATCGCCTCTTCCGGCAGCACCATTCGTCCGCTGACGTTTGAGACATACTTAAGCTGCGGCTCGCTCCAGGTCACTTTCCTTAACTCTTCGCGAAACTCAGGAATCATCGCCTCCATCATCGGCGAATGAAACGCGTGCTCCGTCGGGAGCCTGCGGCATTCCACGCCGGTCGCCTGCAACTTCTCCTCTACCCCGGCAATAGCAGACGCCTTCCCGCTCAACACGCTCTGCTGCGTTCCATTCAACGCCGCAACCGATAACCCATGGCGCGCCAAACCCATCACTTCCGCTTCACTCAACGCCACTGCCAGCATGGCTCCACCTGCCAGTGGCTGCATCAACCGAGCTCGAGCGGCAACGAGCCTCAGTGCGTCTTCAAGTTTGAGCACTCCGGCCATACAGGCGGCGACGTACTCGCCGAGACTGTGGCCCAGCATGACTACAGGGTGCACGCCCCAATCCATCCACATCTGCGCCAGGGCATATTCGACACTGAAGAGCGCAGGCTGTGCAAAGAACGTTTGCTGTAACTGCTTCGCAGCAGCGTCCGAACCTGACGGCGAAGGATAGAGCACGGAGCGGAGATCGAGATTGAGCAACGGCAGCAGCGCTTCAGCACAACGGTCCAGAGCGTGACGAAAAGCAGGCCGAGAACGGTAAAGCCCGAGAGCCATGTGGACATGTTGAGAACCCTGGCCTGGGAAGAGAAACGCTACTTTGGGCTGGGAGCCATCATGATGTCGAGAGAAGTTGAAACGCGGGTCTGCGCTCAACAGAGCATCAATCGCCTGGTGATGCGAGTCACAGACCACCGCGCGCCGGTGACCAAAGTGCTGCCGCCCGGCTTGCAAGGTGAACGCTATGTCTCGCAAGCTTTGCGCCGCCCCAGCCTCGCTGCCCAGGTGCGCCGCCAACTGCGCCGTCGCCGCCTCCAACGCGGCCTCGCTCTTCCCCGTCAACACCAGCAACTCCGTCGCCCGTCCTGCTTCACTCTCCTCCGCTTCCCATGCGCTCGCCTCTTCCACGATCACATGCGCGTTTGTCCCGCCCACTCCGAACGAACTCACCCCAGCTCGTCGCACTCCCTCCACCGCTTCCCAATCCGCCAACGTCGCGTTCACATAAAATGGCGACTCGCTGAACTCGCACTGCGGATTCGCCGTCTGGAAATGCAGCGACGGCGGCAACTGCCGGTGCTTCAGCGCCAGCACCGTCTTAATCAACGAGGCCACTCCCGCCGCCGCATCCAGGTGTCCGATATTGGATTTCACCGAACCGATGGCGCAGAACTGTTTCTTATCTGTCGAGGCGCGAAAGGCTTTGGTCAGGGCGGCGATTTCCACCGGGTCACCCAACGGCGTCCCGGTGCCGTGCGTTTCCACGTAACTGATCGTCTCTGCCGCCACACCGGCGTTGGCGAGCGCTTCCGCGATGACCTCCGCCTGTCCGTACACGCTCGGCGCCGTGTAGCCGACCTTCAGCGAACCGTCGTTGTTAACGGCCGAGCCTTTGATGACGGCGTGGATAGTGTCGCGATCGTGGAGGGCATCGGCGAGACGTTTGAGGACGACGATGCCGGCGCCGCTGCCGAAGACCGTGCCCTGCGCTTGCGCGTCAAAGGGACGACAGTGTCCGTCGGGCGAAACGATGCCGCCATCCTGATACTGATAACCCGCTCGCAATTTCACATTAACCGAAACACCTCCAGCCAGGGCCATGTCACACTCTTGGTCGAGCAAGTTCTGACAAGCCAGATGGACAGCGACCAGAGATGTCGAACAAGCGCTCTGGACAAGGTGGCTCGGTCCTTTGAGGTTCAACTTGTATGAGACACGCGTGGTCAGGAAATCGCCGCCGTTCGCGATGTTGATTTGTGTCAGGTCCAGGGAATCAAGAATTTCCGGGCGGGTCGCAAGGTTACACAGCAGATAGGTGTTGATAGTTGCGCCGCCAAAAACTCCAATCGTACCGCCGTAAGTCTCCGGGTTGTAGCCGGCGTTTTCGAGTGCCTCCCAGGCGCATTCGAGAAAGATGCGGTGTTGTGGGTCGATGATTTCAGCCTCTTTCGGCGAGTAGCCGAAGAACGCGGCATCGAACATTTCGACCTGGTCCATCGTGGCCGCAGCCTTGACATAGTTGGTGTTGTCTTTAACAGCCGCGACGCCCAAAGTCTTCAGCTCGCTCTCGGTGAGGAAGGAAATAGACTCCACGCCGTCGTGTAGATTCCGCCAGAACTCGTCTGTGTTTCTGGCTCCGGGAAAACGACCAACAAAGCCGATAATGGCCAGCTCCGTGCCATTCAGATGATTAATCATTGACTGATTTGCTTACTTCAAGGTGTGCGTTAAGACAGAAATAGATTCAGTAGGGCCTCAGTTTGGATTAACGCCGAAGGCGTTGGCTAATTTCAGCCCAGGGTTGGAGCGCAGCGAGAACCCTGGGTTAACAATTAAAAGAGCCATAAAACCCCTGAAAGGGTTCGGCAGTTGGCGAACCCTTTCAGGGTTCCCACGCCATAAACCTTACTTCCCCAGGGTTGGAGCGCAGCGAGAACCCTGGGTTAACAATTAAAAGAGCCATAAAACCCTGAAAGGGTTCGGCAGTTGGCGAACCCTTTCAGGGTTCCCACGCCATAAACCTTACTTCCCCAGGGTTGTCGCTGCGCTTCAACCCTGGGCTGAAATTAGCCAACGCCTTCGGCGTTAAATTCTCTAAGTGGTCACTTTTGAGGCAGAGGCTCGTCGCTCCCTGCGCCGGTCGCCCCGACTGCGACTTTCCTGGTAAGTCGGCTGAGCTCCATTCTCGCTGATAGTTTTAGCGAGCGCGCTGACCGTCGGCCCTTCGAAAAGAGCGACGACGGAAATATTGATGCTCAACTCTTTTTTTAATCGCCCGATTACTTTCAAACCGATCAGGGAATTTCCGCCCAGGTCAAAAAAGTTGTCGTGAATCCCCAGCTTTTCGATACCGAGTAAATCTTGCCAGACCCTGACAACGGTGTGCTCGAGATCATTAGATGGAGGAGCATAAATCGTACTGAGGGCAGGTCTGGGATGAAGTGCCCGCGCACCGCCGTGCTCCGGTTTCTCTTTTCCTGCGGCAGTTTGCGGCGCCAGCCACATCTGCAGGCGCGCAGGCAAATCACCGGTTGAGACAACCAGTTGGCTCACACCTTTCGCCGCTACGACCCGACCGAAAGCTTCGACACTTTCCTCCGGCGTCATGGCAAATTGATCCATGCTCGTTTGAAACGACGCGCTGAGTTGAGCTTTATCCTGCAGCAGCCACCCGTCCCAGTTCACGCTTATCCAGGGTGTACTCCCGGCTCGCAAACGACTCGCGGCAAAAGCGTCCATGAAAACATTTGCGGCTGCATAAGTGTAGGAACCGATTCCGCCCAGGATTGCCGCGTTGGATGAGAAGAGCAGACAGAAATCCACGTCCCTTCCCGCCAGCGTCTTCTCTAATACGTACAACCCTTTCACTTTTGGTTGGAACTGTAACTCGCTTCCTTCCGCGGTCACTTCAGGAATCAAACTAACTGCCTGCTCACCCTGAATACCCGCGGCGTGAATGACTCCGTTCAAGACGCCGAAGCGTCTCACGATACGCGCAACCGCTTCCTTCATCTGCTCTTCGTCACCGACATCCGCCGGCACTATTTCCACTTCCGCCCCTTGCTCCTCCATCCTGATCAGCCACTCGAGTTGTCGCCTCTTCCGTTCCTCACTTTCACCCTTACGGCTCTGTTTCAGCTCGTCTGCCCAAGACTCTCGCGGGGGCAAGCTTGTCCTGCTCACTAAACCCAACTTCGCCCCCCACTCTTTCCACAAATATTCCGCCAACAGTAAACCGATTCCTCCCAAACCTCCGGTGATCAAGTAAGTCCCGCCCCGGCGCAGCCCTCGACGTTCTCCCTCCCCGGTCAATCGCACCGGCTCATAGACCTGCGCCCAGCGCTGCTCGCCACGGTATGCCACTACCGTCTCTTCGTCGCTCCCTAACACTTCGTTCAACAATTGTTCGGCAATGCGTTTGCGCTGCGCTCCGTCTGCACCCAGCGCCACGTCGACGCTGCTGCACCTGATCTGCTCCAGCTCTTGTGGAATCACTTTGCAGGCCGCGAGCACCGGCGCCTGTTCCGGTACACAATCGTCCGTGCTCTCGACTTGTTGCAGGTAATTGGTTACCACAAAGACACGCATTGGCAACTCGGACGATTGCGCAGCTTGAGCCAGAGCCAGGAGACTGTAATATCCGCTTGCCTGCGCTCGCTCAAACCTGGACCATCCGCGAGTCTGTGAATGTTCGTCTTGATCCAGGCTCCATAGATGCACTACGCCAATGCCGCTCTCTGCTGCTGTTGACTCAACCGCTTTTAATAATCTTTCGTAATCTTCTCGTGCTGTGGCCCGTACGGCGTATTGCTCTTCTGTTACTTGTGCAAACTGCTCTCCCCTCGCGACAGTGATGACTCGCTGCTGTGTTTCTCTGAGTCTTCGCACCAGTGCTTCGCCAATCCCCCGGCTATCGATGAAGACTATCCATTGTCTTGTGTGTGGTTCTTCGCTAACCGGTGTGGCAGGCGCGAGCGTCCGCTTCCATGAAGGCAAGTAGAACCATTTCTCCAGTTCGGCTTGCTTACCCGCGGGCCTCTTGCTTGCAGCGCCACCTTGCCTTGGACCAGCATCGATCCAGAAGCGCTGCCGCTGGAACGGATAGGTCGGCAATGCGACCCGGCGCGGCTGCGCGGGCTGGTGGTAAGCAGGCCAATCGATCGTAGCGCCTGCCGCCCATAACTTTCCCACCGCGAGCTGCAAGTATGCTCCGTCGTGCTGCTGGTCGTAGGGATGGCGGATCGAGGAAACGGCCGTAGCGGATCGACCGTTGCTCTCTTGCAGGCCAGCCAGCGTGGTCAAGGTTTGACCGGGACCAATTTCCAGGAAGATACGCGCATCGTCGTTCATCAACTCTGTGATTCCGTCAGCGAAGCGCACGGTCTGTCGCAGATGTCTGGCCCAGTAATGAGGCGATGTCGCATCCGCATCTGTAATCCATGTGCCGGTCGTGTTGGATATATAGGGCGTTTGTGGGGCTTGCAGTTTAAGCGTTCTAAGAAACGCGGAAAATTCTTCCAGGATGGGAGAAACCATCCATGAATGAGCAGCCACGTCAATTTGTATCCGGCGGAAGTCGACATCCTTCTCTGCCAGCAAAGTAGCCATCTCGTCTATAGCCTCAACCCCGCCGGAAACGACACAATGCGCCGGACCGTTGATGGCGGCAATAGAGAGTTGCTCGTTAAGAAATTCCTCCACTTCTTTTGCTGGAAGCGAAACACCGAGCATCGCTCCGGCGGGCAACTTTTCGAACAGGTTTCCTCTGAGCACCACCAATGCCAGGGCATCTTCTAAAGAGAAAACGCCGGCCAGACACGCGGCTACATATTCGCCGAGGCTATGCCCAATCATCGCCTCCGGATAAACGCCCCAGGAGTGCCACAACTGGGCCAACGCATACTCGACGACAAAAAGCGCCGGTAGCGCAACCGATGTACGCTTGATGCGTTCGGCCATTCCGACGAGCCGATCTTCAGAAGGGTAGAGCGACTCACGAATGTCATAGCCGATGTGTTTCCGCAGCAGCTCGGCGCAGTGGTCAACCTGCTGTCGAAATACCTGCTCAGTACGATAAAGATCGAGGCCCATCTGCACATACTGAGTACCGCCACCCGGAAACATGAAAACAATGGAACGCTGGCCGCCCTCACAGTAAGCAGTCAAGACGTGCCGCGCGTCCCTGCTATTTAACATTTCAATCGCCTGGCGATGCGAGTCACAAACCACCGCGCGCCGGTGGCCAAAGTGCTGCCGGCCCGCCTGCAAGGTGAACGCTACGTCCCGCAACCCTTGCTCCGCGCCCGCCTCGCTGCCCAGGTGCGCCGCCAACTGCGCCGTCGCCGCTTCCAACGCGGCCTCGCTCTTCCCCGTCAACACCAGCAACTCCGTCGCCCGTCCCGCTTCACTCTCCTCCGCTTCCCAGGCGCCCGCCTCTTCCACGATCACATGCGCGTTCGTCCCGCCCACTCCGAACGAACTCACTCCCGCCCGGCGCACTCCATCCACCGCTTCCCATGCCGCCAACGCCGCGTTCACATAAAAAGGCGACTCAATGAACTCGCACTTCGGATTCGCCGTCTTGTAATGCAACGACGGCGGCAACTGCCGGTGCTTCAGCGCCAGCACCGTCTTTATTAGCGAGGCCACTCCCGCCGCCGCATCCAGATGTCCGATATTGGATTTCACCGAGCCGATGGCGCAGAACTGTTTCTTATCTGTCGAGGCGCGAAAGGCTTTGGTCAGGGCGGCGATTTCCACCGGGTCACCCAACGGCGTCCCGGTGCCGTGCGTTTCCACGTAACTGATCGTCTCCGCCCCCACCCCGGCGACGAACTGCGCCGACGCTATCACCTGTGACTGGCCGTCAATGCTCGGCGCGGTATAGCTGATCTTCGCGGAGCCGTCATTGTTAACGGCCGAGCCTTTGATGACGGCGTGGATGGTGTCGCGATCGTGAACGGCATCGGCGAGACGTTTGAGGACGACGATGCCGGCGCCGCTGCCGAAGACTGTGCCCTGCGCTTGCGCATCGAAGGCGCGGCAGTGCCCATCGGGTGAAGAAATCCCGCCCTCTTGAAAGAAATATCCGGTTCGCTGCGGAACTTGTATCGAGATTCCGCCAACCAGCGCCAGGTCACACTGATAGTTAAGCAAGCTCTGCACGGCGACATGAACCGCGACCAGCGAGGTAGAGCACGCTGACTGAATATCCAAACTTGGCCCCTTCAAATTCAGCTCATAAGAGACGCGCGTGCTCAGGAAATCTTTGTCGTTTCCGATCATTGTTTGAAAGCCGTCTTCCGGATCGACACTTTGCGTCAGCAGATTGTCGAGCAGGTACGTGCTCAAACTCGTACCGGCAAAAACCCCAACCAATCCCGGATAGGTATCGTTGTAACCAGCGTTCTCAAGCGCCTCCCAGGCACACTCGAGAAAGATCCGGTGCTGCGGGTCGATGCTTTCGGCTTCCTTCGGCGAATAGCCGAAAAACGCAGCATCGAACATTTCCACGTCGTCGAGCAGGGCGCCGGCCTTAACGAAATTCGGGCGCTTAAAATACGCCGGGTCGACACCGAATGCCTGCAACTGCTCGTCGCTAAACATGGTGATGGATTCCACTCCATCGCGCAGGTTTCGCCAAAATTCGTCGAGGTTTCTGGCCCCTGGAAACCTGCACGTCATGCCGACAATCGCGACGTCGAGACTGTCTCTATAATCGTCGATGCTCACTTCACTCACGGTGCTTAGTGGCTTGGTTGCAACATGCCCGGCTTGACGGCGCGGCGCAGTCTGTCGCGCTGTTTCATCGCTCGCTCGCGGTTCTGCTCAAAGGTAGGCGGCTCCTGGGTTTGCTTTTGAGATAAATATTTAGCCAGCGAGCTGATCGTCGGGTGTTCTAATAATTTCACGAGCGGCAGCTTCTTTTGAAACGTTTGCTCCAGTTGGTTGTGAACCTGGGCCATCAACAATGAATGGCCTCCGAGATCGAAGAAATTGTCGTGGACACCCGCCTTCTCAATATTCAATATCTGCTGCCAGATGGCGGCGATGCGTTGCTCGAGGTTGCTGGACGGTGGCACGTAACCAGCTTGCAGGTCCGGCCGAGTCAACTCAGGCGCAGGCAATGCTTTGCGATCAATTTTTCCATTGGCGGTCAAGGGCAGCTCATCGAGCATCACGAAAATGGAGGGGACCATGTATTCAGGGAGCTTCTCCCTCATGAAACTACGAAGCTCGTCAATGGTCGGAGACAACCACGGTTTGGCGACGATGTAGGCGACTATTCTGGCATCGCCCGCTCTCTCCTGGACTGTCACCACGCTCTCGCGCACCGCTCCGTGCTCGCTCAAAACGGTTTCGATCTCTTCGAGCTCGATTCGATGGCCACGGACTTTGACTTGAAAATCATTGCGACCCAAAAACTCAATCGTGCCGTCAGGTAGATAGCGCGCTTGATCGCCGGTTCGATACAGGCGCGCGCCGGTTTCTTTGCTGAACGGGTCGGGGATGAACTTTTCCGCTGTCAGATCGGGACGATTAAGATAGCCGCGGGCGAGACCATCGCCGCCGATAAAGAGCTCACCGGCGATGCGGGCCGGCACCGGGCGATGATGACTGTCGAGAACGTAGCACTGTGTATTCGCAATGGGCCTGCCGATGGGGATGGCGCCGCCGGCAACGTCTTCAATCTCATGCGTCGCCGACCAGATAGTCGTCTCCGTCGGTCCATACATGTTGATGAGTTTGCCCGGCAGGCTTTCTTTAACCTGCTTTGCGAGCGCAACAGGCAAACTCTCGCCGCCGAGCATCACGGTTCGCAGCGATTTCAGCGCCGCCAGGGTGTCCGGCTCGAGCGAGAGCATCCTCATCATTGAGGGCGTGCATTGCATGAGCGTAGCCTGATACCGCTCGGCCTGCGCGGGCAGAGAATAATCGCGGCTCTCCGCCTGATGATTGTTGGAAAGCTCGCGCAGCGTATTGAGATAGCTCAGACCGGAAAGCGCGTCGTCGGCGCCAACTCCAAAATCAATCAGGCAAGCCACCTCATCAACGCCGATCGCTTTCAGTTGTTCAATCATTGCGCCACACGAAGCGGGCGTCCCAAACAGCGCGCTCGTCTCAAAGTAACGGTCGAAGGCGAAGGCCAGCAGGCTGTCCATGTCTTCGGCGCTCATGGCCTTTAAGTCGAGCGGGAGCTCAAGGCTGCCGATCAGATTGGCAATGAGCCCAATGGATGTTCTGAGGTAGTTGGTAAAAGGCACGCGAACTTTTTCGCGCACTAGCTCACGGTCTTCATCGATGAAGGTATGAAGCATCAACGTGACCTGTCCGGTCTGCGGGTCGTGGCCATGACGCTGCAGCGATTGACGATAGAGCCTGACCTTCTCGGCCACTTCCTCGATGGTTTGGCCCAGTAGATGAGTCAGAATGTTTGCGCCAATCTCACCCGCCTTGATAAATGTCTCCGCGCTTCCAGCCGCGGTGATCCAGACAGGCAGCGTGGGCTGAACCGGCTTGGGAAATATCTTTACCTCGAGCTCATTACCGGCTCCGCCGCGAACTGAAACTGCTTCACCACGCCAAAGTTTTTTCACCGTCTCGATACCGTCAAACATCAACTCCTTGCGGCCGGTGTAATGTTCCGGATAAAAAACAAAATCATCGGCGTGCCAACCGGAAGCAAACGCGATACCCACCCGGCCATTCGAAATGTTATCCACCAATGACCATTCTTCAGCTACCCTGATCGGATTATGGAGTGGCAAGACCACGCTGCCGGCGCGTATCTGCACGCGCTCGGTAATGGCCGCGAGCGCCGCGCTTGTAACGGACGGATTTGGGTAGAGTCCACCGAAGGCGTGGAAGTGGCGTTCTGGTGTCCAGACGGCGGCGAAGTGGTGCCGATCAGCATACTTCGCTCCTTCCATTAATAGACGATACCGATCGGTAGTCGTCTGCTCTTCGTTGCTGGCAAAGTAGAACAAACTGAACTGCATCTCCCGTTTTATTTTCGGGAGCTTCGGCTGGCCGGCAACACCACCGGCCTCTTCGGAGATGAGCACGACTTTCGCGCCGCGCGTCAACGTCCAAAATAGTTCCAGTACGGAGATGTCGAACGAGATACCGGTGACGGCCAACAAAGTATCCGAAGAGTCGCAGCCGATCCGCTCGTCCATGCCGTGGCAGAAGTTGACCACCGCTTGATGGCTAATCATCACGCCCTTGGGTTGACCAGTCGAACCCGACGTGTAGATGGCGTAGGCGAGATTCGCTGGAGTCACGCCACTTTCGAGGTTGGTATCTTCCTCTTGAGAGAGAAGCCGGCGGCTCGCGTCGAGCAGGACCACTTGCACTTCACCCGGCTGAACACCCTGGACCAGCTTCTGCTGCGTCAGCAACACAGAGATGCCGGCATCCTCGAGAATGAAGGCCAGGCGCTGCTTCGGGTAAGACGGATCCAAAGGAACATACGCGGCGCCGGCTTTGAGGATACCGAGTAGACCGACAACCATCTCCACCGATCGCTCGACGCAGATGCCAACCAGAGTTTCCGGGCCAACGCCCAATGTCTGGAGATGATGCCCAAGTTGATTGGCACGACGGTTCAAATCCCGGAAAGAGATTTCCTCACCGTCTGAGACAACCGCTATCGCGTCGGGCGTCTGCAGTGCCTGCGTCTCAAACAGTTGATGAAGGCACTGCTCTTTAGAAACTTCTTTGCCAGTCGCGTTCCACTCCTCGATCAAACGGCGACTCTCAACTTCAGTCAGCAGCGGCAAGTCGACGAGTCGTTGGTGTGGATCGGTAATGATGCCTTGCAACAAGCTTTCAAAGTGGCCGGCCATGCGGGCGATGGTGGCCGGTTCAAAAAGGTCTGTGTTGTACTGCAACGAGCCGGTAAGACCACCGTCAACTTCGGCCATCAGCAACGTCAAATCAAACTGCGCTACGCGCTTTGCGAGCGGCACCGGCTCCAGCGCCAGCTCTCCGAGATTCATGCGCCCGCCTTCTTCGCCAAGTGCAAACGCGGCCAGCCCTTCCTTGTTCAGTAAAGGGGCTTTCTGCAACGCGAACATCACTTGAAATATCGGAGAGCGACTCGGGTCGCGTTCGGGTTGCAGCCGTTCGACCAGCAGCGGGAAAGGGTAGTCTTGATGCTCGAAAGCGTCGAGCACGGTGCGGCGCACTTGTGCGAGAAAATCTGCGAACGTCAAGCCGGCGGTAGGTTTCGCTCGCAGCACAAACGGATTAGTGAAGTAGCCGACCAGCCCCGCCAATTGTGCGCTGCTTCTGCCTGCCGCGAGCGAACCCAACAGAATGTCCTGCTGGCCGGTGTAACGATAAAGCAGCGCTTGAAAAGCAGCGACGAGGGTCATGTAGAGCGTGGCTTCCTGCGCCTGGCTGAAGCTCTTGAGCTTTCGTGTCAGTTCGAAACTCAACTTGAATGTTTGCGAAGCGCCATTATGAGTCTGCACCGGCGGGCGTGGCTTGTCGGTGGTTAGATTTAGAACTGGCAACGCGCCGGCCAATTGCTTCTGCCAATAAGTTTCGAGCGACTCTCCGTCCGCGCCCGCCAGCATCTGTTCCTGCCAGCGTGCATAGTCGGCATACTGCCAAACCAGCGGCGGAAGCGTTGTCACCTGTCCCTTCAGCTCGCCCGTGTAAAGAATGCCGAGCTCGTTGATAAGCACGGCCAACGACCAGAAATCGGCGACGATATGATGCACCGCCAACAGCACGACGTGTTCACGAGCCGAACGCGTGAGCAGGTGAACGCGCAGCAGCGGACCTTGTTCCAGATCGAAGGGGCGGTGGGCTTCGTTCACCAAATACTCGTGGAGTGTCGCATCGCTCCAACCGTTCGCCTCCACCGCTTGAAAGGAAACGTCCATGTGCTCGCGAATGTATTGAAAAGGTTTGCCCTGCGGCGCGCTAAAGGTCGTTCGCAAAGCAGCGTGGCGGTCGACGAGTGTTTGAAAGGCTGATCGCAATACCGCTACATCGAGTTCAGAATTGACACGGAGCGCGACGAAGATGTTGTAGGCCGTGCTCTCGGGCGCTAACTGATGCAGAAACCACATCGCTTGTTGGCCACGCGTGAGCGCGTGTTCAGTGATGCCGTTTTCAGCGACGCTGAGTTGGTCCCTGACAACATTCGCAGTTAGCGCCAACTGCCTGGAGATTTGCGCCGCCAATTCGGCAATGCTCGGACTTTGAAGAAAGCTCGCCACGGGCAAGCTGATGCCCAGATTGATCTCGATGGCATGCACTAACTCCGTCGCCTCGAGCGAGTCGATGCCATAGCGCGTGATTCCCTGCTCAACATCGATCGAAGCCGCAACCATGCCCAGTCTTGCTGACAGTTGGTCCACAAGCCAGGCGGCGATCGTTTCCGGGCTCTGGACCGGAGTGGGAAACAGCGGAGCAACCGTTTCAGTCTGCAAGCTTTCACCGGCTTGCCACTTCGCTACGACGGACAAAGTTCCGCCGAGGAATTCGGCGCGGCAGGCGTGACGTTGGATCTTGCCGCTGGAAGTTTTCGGGATGGTCCCCGGTTTCACCAACACCACCGCATGCACCCGCACTTCATGCTCTTCATTGACCGCCTCGCGAATTCGCTCAATCAAGAACGCTGAATCCACTTGATGAGCTACTTCCTGGCAGACGACGAGCCGCTCCTGACCGCCAATCTCCACTGAAAAAGCCGCGCACCCTCCGGGACGCAACGCCGGATGGCTATGCTCGACTGTTAACTCGATGTCGTGCGGATAGTGGTTGGTGCCCCGGATGATGATCAGGTCCTTGAGCCTGCCGGCGACGAACAGCTCGCCGTCGAGGATGAAACCGAGGTCGCCAGTTCGCAAAAATGGACCATCACCCGTATCTGCAAGCTGTGCGCAGAAAGTGCTTTGCGTCTCGTCGGGACGATTCCAGTAACCTTGCGCGACACTGGGACCAGCCACCCAGATTTCTCCCACCTGGTCGGACGCGCAGCGCCTCAACGTTTCAGGATTAGCGATAACAATCTTTTCCTCCGGCAGCGTTCGGCCGCTGCCCACGATCGTGAGGCTGCTCTTATTGCCTGCCGGTTCCAACACGACCCGATTGTTTTCAAAGGCTTTGGTCTGGATGTTAGTAAGGACCGGCGCGGCGGATTTCCTGCTACCCGAGACGAAAAGCGTGGCTTCAGCCAACCCGTAGCAAGCGAAAAACGATTCGCGGCGGAAACCGCACGGTGCGAAGGCTTCCGTAAAACGTTCGAGCGTCCTGGCGCGAATAGGTTCGGAGCCGTTGAAAGCCACGCTCCAGTTGCTCAAATCAAGCGTCGCGATTTGCTCCGGACTAATTTTTCGAACGCACAGGTCATAGGCGAAGTTTGGGCCACCGCTAATTGTCGCTCTGTAGCTGGAGATGGCCTGCAGCCAACGGAGCGGTCGTTGCAGAAACGCCATTGGCGACATTAAGACACAGGGAAAACCTCCGTGGAGCGGTTGCAGCACTCCGCCGATTAATCCCATGTCGTGATAGATGGGCAGCCAACTGACGCATACGCTTTCGCGCGAGTATTCGAAAGCGCGGCCGAGTAGAGCGGAATTGTGCAGCAGATTTCCGTGACTGATCATCACGCCTTTGGGCTGACCGGTGGAACCAGAGGTATATTGCAGCAACGCGAGTGTCGCGCTGTCGAGGTGAGGCTCTCGCCACGCATCACTCGCTTCCCCGGCGAGGTTCTCCGTCGTCATCCAGGTCAGCGTCTCGAGGCCGTTGTCTTGCGGTAGAAATGGCCGCAGCTTTGACGCGACCTGCGTCGAAGTCAGCGCCAAAGCGACTTGTGCATCGTCGATGATGGAGTTTAAGCGCGCTAAGTTTCGGTTACGACGCGGCGGATAAGCAGGAACGGCAACAGCACCGGCATACTGGCAACCGAAGAAAGCCGCGACGTAATGGAGTCCGGGCGGATAAAGTAGCAGGATGCGCTTGCCTTCCGCCCCCATCTCCTTTATCAAAACCGCGATGGCCCGAGCCTGCCGGTCAAGCTCGCCATAAGTGAGATTAACCTCTTCTGTCTCCCCATCCCTCAGGAACGTATAAGCCACTCGCTGAGGTTCGTGCTGCGCCCTCGAGCGCAGCAAATCCACCAATGTCACAGGTAGACTCGTTGGGGCAGAAAAATAATTCTCTTTAGTGTTCGTGCTATCGGACATTGGCTGTATTCGGAGGTGAGGCTGAAGCTGCGGGACATCAGCAGCGTTGCTTGAATCTAAGATCCATTGGCGGGCAGAAGCGCCAATTCAGTAGCCATATTTATTTAGTCGCAATGATCAATGCGTGTTCACCTTTACGACTTATTTTTACTTTAGAAAACCCGGCCGCCTTTAACCATCTTTTGTGATCATGAGCCGCATAAGTCATTCCTTCGCCACTGGCCACCGCTAAGAAATAAATGGAAGACTTTGCCGATTGAAGTGTGCCGGTCTCGGTCTCATTACAACTGAGGGTCCAGGCAATTAGTTTGCCTTTATGAGGTAAGGCTTTATAGACCTTCTCGTAAAGTTGTTGAATCTTTTGATCCGAAAAAATTTCCAGAAAGTGGGAAAACAAAACCGCATCAATATTCAATGGCAAAGGATCAGTGAAAATATCCCCGGGCTGAATTTTAATCCTGGCGGAGAGTCTTTCTCGACTAACATTCTTCTCTGCTATTTCTGCGACCGAGGGAAGATCGAAAACAGTAATTTCCAAATCAGGGTGGGACCGGTGAAGCATTATCGCGTTGGTGCCATCACCGCCTCCGACATCAACCAGGTGTTTCAGCCGGCCCAGCACTTTTATATCTTTCAAGACATCGTTCGTCTGCTTGGTAAACCGGGCCATGCCCTCATGAAACACTTTTTCAAGTTGGGGTTGACCAGCAATCTTCTCGTAAAGAGTGTTTCCTGAACCAGGAAAAGCGTTCAGCCCGAGATTTGTTCCAGCTTTCAGCGATTCCAAAAAATAGCGGCAGCCTGGCTCCTGAATGAGGTGCGCCTGCTTGATGAAAGGCAGTAGATTTTCAGGAGAATCACTAACCAGATATTTTTCGCTGATCGAAGTGTTTGAATAGGTTCCGTTTTTATCCAGCAGGCCCAACGCACAACCGGAAAGCAGCAATACCCTGGTTGCGTACGAAGTAATGTTCAGGTGCTCAGATATTGCTTCCAATGTTTGCCCGGGATGTTTTGAAAGGTAGGTGAACAGTCCCAGCTCACAGGCAGCAACAAGTGACTGAAAATAAGCATAACCATTTAAGACAAGTAGAAACCTGTCTAAGTCAAGACTTCTTTTGTTGCTCATTACGTTGGACCCGCTCACGCGCTCATTTTCTTTTCGGCTACGATCTGTCCGTCGAACAGTTGAATATGTTTGTCGGCATGAGCGGCATAGCGCGGGTCGTGTGTAACCATGCAGATGGTGGCGCCTTCCGTGTGCAGGGCTCGCAGCAAACTCATCACACTTTCACCACTCTTCGAGTCTAAATTTCCAGTCGGCTCATCGGCGAGCAAAATCAACGGGCGTCCAGCAACGGCTCGCGCCACGGCTGCACGCTGCTGCTGCCCGCCCGAAAGCTGGTTCGGAAAGTGCTGGGCACGATGCCCGAGGCCCACCTTCTCTAAGGCGTCGTTAACGCGCTCGCGTCGCTCGGCGGCAGCCATCTTGCGAAAGGTCAACGGCAGTTCGACGTTTTCGTAAACCGTGAGATCGCCGATGAGATTGAAATTCTGAAAGATGAAGCCGATTTCCCGATTACGGATCTCTGACTGCTCGTCTAGAGACAAACTAGTCACGGGCCTGCCGGCGAGAAGGTAGTTGCCCTCAGTAGGCTGATCAAGCAAACCGAGTATCGAGAGCAAAGTGGATTTGCCGCAGCCGGAAGGCCCGGCTATGGAAACGAACTCTCCGGCTTTGATGTCCAGCTTGATGCCCGCCAGGGCGCGGGTTTCTACTTCATCGGTGAAGAAAATCTTCTGCAGACCATCTATCTCAATCAACGCATCACCGTTCGCACTCATCTACTCTCCTTCCAAGCTCATTAGAGATCAAACGCTCGTTGTCGCACTTTGGCCTTGAATCACCGGCGACGTGATAGTTGAAGTTCCCATTCGCATGGCTGTCAGGTATTCATATTGAGATGGCAATGTACGGCACAGGTAATCAGCCCGCTCTCTAATTGCACGAAAAGCGGCCAAAGCCTTTTCGTCTTTCATATGGTTCAGAGTGTGCAAGCTATATTCAGGCCGATGACCAAGGCCGAGTAACATCACGGAATAGGAATAAGCTTCAAACCCGTGATACTTCAAGTTAACGTTTCGACTATTTGGCAATCGAGTCTTCCACAACTCCATACGCTCGTTTAATGTGTCTGGAATCTCAAGCTCATGCGCAGTAGCTTTCCAGAAAGGTGTGTCGTACCTGCTGCTCGCTAAGTAATGCAGAGTCAGGAAGTCTCGGACCCCATCTATACAATCTGCAATGGCTTTGTTATAGCTTTTCCTCATTCCTTCATCGAATGACCGGTCTGGAAAATTAGAGACCAATTCTTCAATTCCATGCTGAATGAAAAATATGCCCGTAGACTCCAAAGGCTCCACGAAGCCGCTTGCTAGTCCAATCGCCACGCAGTTTTTTACCCATGAGTCTCTGCTGCGCCCAATCCTCATTTTTATATGCGAAGCATTACAGTTGTCTGCAGCGCTTCCCAGGTGCGGAAGAGGCGGAATTTCCGCCTCTTCCGGTGAACTGAACTTACTTGAGTAAACGTATCCTGTTCCGTCTCTGCCGTAGAGAGGTATGTTCCAAACCCAACCGGCGCTGAGCGCGGTCGCCGTCGTATATGGCTTAATACCATCGGCGGCAATATTTCTTGGGACCTGCACCGCGATAGCACTGTCGTTCAAAAGCGATTCGGAAAACGAAATAAACGGCTCACCGAGAGCTTTGTTGAGCAACAATCCGCGAAAGCCAGTGCAATCTATGTATAGATCTCCTTTGATATCGCCATGTTCTTTGGTGGTTAGATGAGCAATACTTCCGTCTTCCGCCAGTTTTACGTCTGTTATGTCGTCGACAATCCGCTTCACTCCTTTTTGCACCGCATAGTCTCTCAAGAAATTAGCAAGCAGGCCGGCATTAAAATGGTAAGCGTAGGGAAACTGGATCCTTAAGTCTCTGAGCGCACATTCCTGAGCCGCACTTTCAGGCGCGAAAAGATCCTGAACTTTATTGTCATAAACTCTTCCATCCAGATATCTTGGCGACCTTTTGTTTTCGCATAAGGCAGGCGTG
>Ga0207670_10000613_pt1 | contig 19270 bp, 18 predicted proteins | sample KBSS23HmetaG_FD_184339 | JGI IMG/M metagenome (GOLD analysis project Ga0207670, IMG submission 184339) | Switchgrass rhizosphere microbial communities from Kellogg Biological Station, Michigan, USA - KBS S2-3H metaG (SPAdes) (version 2) | ecosystem: Host-associated > Plants > Roots >... | reverse complement strand
CGACACGCCGGCGAGCGCCATGAACATGGCGGCGTGGTCGGCGGGGCGATTCTGGTGCACGGCGGCGATCGTGCCGATCGGGACCCCGAGCACGAGCGCCAGCGCCAGCGCCCACGCGCCCAGTTCGGCGGAGACGCTGAAGCCCTGGAGGATGATGTCGCGCACCTGCCGGTCCGGATACTTGTACGACGGGCCGAAGTCCAGCCGCAGCGTGTTCCCGAGGAACGCCGCGTACTGCTCGTGCAGCGGCCGGTCGAGCCCGTAGCGCTTGAGGAGCTCGGCCTTCGCCTTCGCCGGGATCTCCTTCTCGCTCATGAACGGGCCGCCGGGCGCCATTCGCATGAGCACGAACGTCAATGACGCGATGACGAACAGCGTCGGCACCATGAGCAGCACGCGGCGAAGGACGTACGTGGTCAACGGTGCGCGGGCTCCCCGGACAGCGGCTCGTGCTGGCGCCACCCGTGATCGATCCACACCTCTTTCAGCGGGTGCACGTCGAGCGCGGTGGGGTAGATGCCACGCACCCAGGGCTTCACCAGCTCGGAGACCGAGTAATGGTAGATCGGCAGGTAGGGCGCCTGGTCGATCGCGATCGACTCCGCCACCGCCATGGTGGCGAAGCGCTGCGCGGGATCCAGCGTGTTCGAAGCCTGGCGCATGAGCGCGTCGTAGCGGGCATTCGAGAACCCGGCGCGGTTGTTGCCGTCGCCGCTGACGAGGAGCTGCAGGAACGAGTTGGGGTCGAGGTAGTCGCCGATCCACGACCGGCGCGCGACGTCGTAATGGAGTGTCGTCGTGGCCTGCATGTACGAGCCCCACTCCTGGTTCTGGAGCAGGACGTCGATCCCCAGCTCGCGCTTCCACATCGCCTGGATCGCCTCGGCGATGCGGCGGTGGTCCTCGCTGGTGTTGAACAGGATCGTGAAGCGCGGAAAGCCCTTCCCACCCGGGAAGCCCGCGCGCGCGAGGCACTCGCGGGCGCGCACGGGATCGAAGCTCACCTGCTTCGGGCCTTCGTAGCCGGGATAGCCCGTCGGCGTGATGCGCCCCCAGGGGTCGCGGCTGCCCTTCAACAGGTCGCGCGCGATCGCCTCGCGGTCGATCGCCAGGTTGAGCGCGCGGCGCACCCGCGGGTCGTTGAACGGCGGCCGGGTGCAGTTGACACTATAGAAGTAGGTGCTCTGGAACTTCCCGCGGCGGAAGTCGGCGTAGTCCTTGAGGTACGGCAGGTACTGGGACGGGATGTAGTTGCTCGGGTTCCAGTCGATGGCGCCGGACTTGTAGAGGTTCGTGCTGGTGCTGAGGTCGTCGACGACGAAGCCGACGAGCTTCTCGAGCTGCACCGCCTTCCGGTCCCAGTAGCGCTCCGACGGTGCGAACTCGTAGCGGTCGTTCTGCCGCCAGTAGGTCCAGCGGAACGGGCCGTTGCCCACGAGGTGCTCGGGGAGCGTCCAGCGGATGCCCCAGCGCTCCACGGCCGCACGCGGCACGGGCAGGAACGCGTAGTACGTGGTGAGGAACAGGAAGTACGCCGTGGGCCGCTCGAGCGTCACCACGAACGTGCTGTCGTCGGGGGCGGCGAGTCCGACCGCGCTCGCCTCGGTCACCGCGCCCTTGTTGTAGTCCTCGGCGCCGCGGATGGCGTAGAACAGGCTCGCGTTGCGGGCGGCCGTCGCGGGCGCCAGCACGCGCCGCCACGACCACAGGAAGTCGCGCGACGTCAGCGGCGCTCCGTCCGCCCACATCAGCCCGGGCCGCAGGTGGAACGTGTAGGTGAGCCCGTCGGCGCTCGTCTCCCAGCGGTACGCCTGCCCCGGCCGCGGCTCGAGCGTCCGCGGATCCGACGTGGTGAGCCCCTCGAACACGAGGCGCGCGGACCGGCCATCGGGCTGGCCGCTCATCGTGCCCGGGTCGCGCAGCTCGGGCTCGCTGCCGAGGTTGAACCGCAGCACCTGTCCTGCGGGAGCGGCGAGCGAGCCGAAGTAGCGGCGCCCGTTCACCTCCGGTGACTCGGCCTGTCCCGGGGCACACGAGGCCGCGCACGCGAACAACAGGACGCAGCCGAGCACGAGTCTCACGCGAGGCACGATAGCAGAGGGGAGCGTTTCGCACGGTCGCGCGAACGCTGGGTGGATTCGCCCCCGTGCGCGTGCGCTCACGGGCTCGATCACGCGGGGCTTCAGCGCCGTGCAAAGCCCGCCGATACTCCCGTTGCTTGCCGAGAAGTCCACGCCGCCACGACGACCGGGGCGACGCGGCCCGCAACCATGAGGCATCCGTGTCGGACTCCACGCAGCCCACACTGGACGAGATCCTGGCGGCGCTCGAACGCCTGGGGGACCGTGTCGCCACGTCCCACACGTCCCGTCTCGATGGCTTCGTCTCGCTGAGCATGCGCCGCGCATGCGAGGAACTGCGCCGCTTCATCCCCGGCCTCGACATGCCGCCCGACGCCGAGGGCGCGCGCTTCCTGGCCCGCGCCGCGCACGCGGCGCTCGAGGACGGCAACGCGCGCGAGGCGCTGTCGCGCGCACTCCGCGGCATGGCGCTGGCGCCGCACCACCCCGGGTTGTTCTATCTCGCCGCGTCGGCCTGCTTCGAGTTCGGCGCGGTGGAGGACGCGGTACGGCTGCTGCGGCACACGCTGTGGATCCACCCCGGGCACCGCCCCGCGCGCCGCGATCTCTCGGCGTTGAACCTCTACCTGCGCGACCGCTGGGAAGGCCCGGGCGAGATGAGCGCGGACGAGAGCTACGACGCCGTGCAGGCGGCGCCCGCCGAGCCCGACCTCGCGTTCGATCTCACCGGCGACGAGTTCGACCTGCCCGCCCCGCCCAACCGCGACGAGTTCGACCCCCCGATCACGGACGAGGGCGAGGACCGCGCCGCTTGAAGCTGTTGGTCGTGACCTCGGAGCTCGAGTGCTCGACGCTCGATCCCGTGGCCGGATGGGTGCACGAGTCGATCTCGAGGTTGGCCGAACGCGGACACCGCGTGACCGTGCTGTGCACGCGCGCCGCGGACGCTCGCGACGCGAACGACAAAGGGTCACGCGATGCCTCGACGGACCCGCCGGGCGTCACCGTGTGGCGCCCCGCCGAGGAAGACCGCGCGGCGGCACTCCAGGGACTGCTCGAGCTCGAGCCCGACGTGGTGCACGTCGCCGCCCCCGGGCCGCTGCCCGCCGAGTGCACGGGGGCGCTCGCGCACGCGCCGCTGCTGATCGACCTGCTCGACTGGTCGGCGCTCTGTCCCGCCGGCGACCTGCTCGCGCGCCCGCTCGGCGAGGAATGCGCGCAGCACCATCCCTCGGCGCCCTGCGGCACGTGCGTCGGTCATGCGCACGTGCGCGCGATGGAACCGTTCATCGCGCTCGCGCGCGCCGGGCACCGCGCGGTCGCGCACGCGAGCCACGTCCGCGACCGTTCGACGTTCGCGCTCGGCCGCGGCGTGTCGCTGGTTCCGGTGGGCGTGGACGCGGCGCGGTTCTCGCCCGAGCCGCCGCCGCCGCTCGCACCCGAGGTGGCGACGCTCGTGAGCGAGCGCTCGCGGCCGCGCGTGATCGCGCTCGGGCCGCCCACGCCCGCGCGCGGCGGCCCGCGCCTCCTCGACCTCCTCGTGGCGCTCCACGCGCGCGTGCCGGGTGTGGAGCTGGTCGTGGCCGGGACCGATCCCGACAACCCCGACCTGATGCACATCCACCTGGCCGAGGCGAAGGAGCTGGGGATCGCGCACCAGCTGCGCTCGCTGCCGCGCGTGTCGCACGCCGACCTGCCGGCGCTGCTCGCGGCCTGCGACATCGCGTTGGCGCCGGGGCTCGCGCCCGAGCCGCTCGGCCGCGCGATCGTGGAAGCACTCGCGGTCGGGCTGCCGGTGGTGGCGCACCCCTCGGCGACGGTGCGCGAGCTGCTGCTCGCGGGCGAGGCGGGCCTGCTCGCGAGCGCCCATCCCATGTCGCACTTCGCCGACGCGGTGGCGCAGCTGCTCGCGGACCGCGCGGCGCGTGCGGCGCTGGGCGAGCGCGCCCGGCTGGCCGCGCTCGAGCGCCACGACATCGAGCGCGCGATCGTCGACACCGAGGCGCTCTACGAGAGCCTCCGCGCCGCGCGCCGGCAGGGGAAGGGCGTCCAGCGGCGGAAGGCCGCGGCCTGAGACGCGCCGCGCGCGCCTACATCGTGCGCGGGAACAGGAGCCGCACGCCGACCGCGAACAGCCCCGCGCCGAGCGCGCGAAGGATCCAGCGTCCCTGGACCACGGTCGAGAGCCGCGCGCCGAGCTGTGCTCCGAGCAGCGCCCCGGCGCCGATCGGGAGCGTGCGGGCAAGCACGGGCGCGAGCGTGCCGTCGGCGGCGTGAACGGCCACCGCCGCGAGCGTGAGTGCCGCGACCACGGCGTGCGACGTGGCGGTGGCGATGTGCGTCGGGAAGCCGAGGCCATAGACCATGGCGGGCACGTGCAGGATGCCGCCGCCGATCCCGAGCACGCTCGAGAGCACGCCGACGCCGACGCTCACGAGCATGCCGAGCCCGATGCGGGGTGAATAGCGCTGCACCTTCCCGCCGCGCTCGACCAGGGTGCGCGTGGGCTCGCCGGTCACGCGCGTGGCGGGCTCGCGGCGCTGCACGAGCACGACCAGCCCGCCGAGCATGAGCGTGACTCCCAGCAACGGGTCGAACCACCGGCGGTCGATGCCGTGCGTGAGCCACGCGCCGAGGATCGAGCCGGGGAGCCCGGCGAGCGCGAACAACGCCGCCGAACGCCAGTCCACGCGCCCCAGGCGCGCGTAGGCGGCTGTGCCCGAGAGCGCGTTCGCGCACACCACCGCCAGCGAGATCGCGGTGAGGTTCGCGGCGGGCTCGCGCGGGAACAGGAACAGCAGCACCGGGACGAGCACGAACCCGCCGCCGGCGCCGATCAGCGTGCCGAGCGCGCCGACGGCCGCGCCGAGTGCCACGTAACCGAACACGTGAGCGAGCGTCATGCCGCCGCGATGCTAGCGCGCGGCGACGAAAGCCGGTTAGTCTCCCCGCATCATGGCCACCCCTGCGCGCACGCCCATCACCGATCGCGACGTCCGCGAGCTGTCCGGGAAGCTCAGGGAAGCCACGGAACTGCTCGAGCGCATCGCCGCCGACCGCGCGCTCATGGCCGTGCTCCCGGCGGCCGACCGGCGGCGGCTGATCCGCGCGGTCGGCGACGTCTACAGCCCCGATCCCGCCGCGCGCCGGCGCCTCGTGAAGACGCTGGGGCGGCTGAAACGCGTGGAGAAGCTCCGGCGCGACGAGGACGCGCTCGCCGGCGCGGGCATCCGCGTGATGCGGCGGCAGCCGGTGTTCACCACGCCGTCCGCGTTCGCACCCGGGCGGTTCGAGCCCCACGACGTGGCGCCCGGTGAAGGCGACGAGTCCACCGCGCGCGGCGCCGAGGCGGCGACTGCACAGATCGGCGAGCGCGCCTGCTACATCTGCAAGCGGCCGTTCACCACGGTCCATCACTTCTACGACCGGCTGTGCCCGGAGTGCGGCGACTTCAACTTCGGAAAGCGCGGCGAGCTGGCCGACCTGCGCGGCCGCGTGGCGCTGGTCACCGGCGCGCGGGTGAAGATCGGCTACCAGGCGGCGATCAAGCTCCTGCGCTGCGGCGCACGCGTCATCGTCACCACGCGCTTCCCGCGCGATGCCGCCGCGCGATACGCGGCCGAGCCGGAGTCCGGCGACTGGGCCGATCGTCTCGTCATCCACGGCCTCGACCTGCGGCACACGCCGAGCGTCGAGGCGTTCTGCCGGGTGCTGCGCGCGAGCGAGCCGCGCCTCGACTTCATCGTCAACAACGCCTGCCAGACCGTGCGCCGGCCACCCGAGTACTACGCGCACATGATGGAGCGCGAGTCGGCGGCCCTCGCCGCCATGCCCGCCGCGCAGCGGAAGCTGCTCGGCGAGTACGAAGGCGTGCGCGGCTACCACCTGCTGCCCTCGGGCGAAGCCGCGCTGCCCGCGGCCCCCGCGCAGCGGGCGCTCGACCTGGCGGGGCTCACCCATGCCGCCGCGCTCTCGCAGGTGCCGCTCCTCCCCGAGGAGTTCAGCGCCCAGGCGGGACTGTTCCCGGTGGGCCGGCTGGATTCGGACCTGCAGCAGGTCGACCTGCGCGGCCGCAACTCGTGGCGGCTGCTGCTCGCCGAGGTGTCCACGGTCGAGCTGCTCGAGGTGCAGCTCGTGAACGCGATCGCGCCCTACGTCCTCAACGCGCGGCTCAAGGCGCTCCTGCTCGCCACGCCCGAGCGCGACAAGCACATCGTCAACGTGTCGGCGATGGAGGGCCAGTTCTACAAGAGCTTCAAGACCACGCGCCACCCGCACACGAACATGGCCAAGGCGGCGCTCAACATGATGACGCGCACCGCGGCCACGGACTACCACGGCGACGGCATCCACATGAACAGCGTCGACACCGGCTGGGTGACGGACGAGGATCCGGCGGAGATCGCGGCGCGCAAGGTGGAGAACCACCACTTCCATCCGCCGCTCGACATCGTGGACGGCGCGGCGCGCATCGTGGATCCGATCATCGACGGCATGAACACCGGCCGGCACGCCTGGGGCCGCTTCCTCAAGGACTACCGGCCGACGGACTGGTAACGCACTCGTGGCTTGCTGACCTGGCCAGCGAGTCAGCGTTGACACGTAAGTCCATTGATCACAGCGACGGGCTCGCGTCCGTGGGACTTGTCTTGAACCTGCGCGTCGACGTTGCTAGATGTGCGCGCACGGGATTGCCGCCGCTCCTGTATCCCCCGGGCGTTGCCCACCGCGCAAGACCCTGACGAATAGCGTCGTGCTTGCCGAATTGGTGGTGTGACACCGGGCGGAGCCATTCCGCGCGCTGGACCACCTTGGGGGTGCTCCAGGCACAGCGCGCTCCGCCTCGTGGTGGAGGTGGCCGTGCCGTATAAGCGCCGCGTCTTCCCCTGCGTGCTGGCCCTGGCCGCGATCGTCTCGGCCTCGCCCGCATCCGCGACCAGCCTCGTGCGTCGTGGGATCGAAAGCCTCTCGCGCGACAACGAGACGATCGTCCAGGCGAGTGTGGTCGACATTCACAGTTATTGGAATGCATCGCACACGTTCATCTTCACCGACGTCCACGTGCGCGCGTCGCAGAAGCTCAAGGGAGACCCCGCCGACGACCTGAGCTTCACGGTCATGGGCGGCACCGTGGGCCAGACCACCACGCTCATCGTGGGCGGGCCGGACCTGGCTCCCGGTTCCGAGTACGTGCTGTTCCTCTCGCGCACGGACCTGCCCGGAACACCGGCGCGGCTCACGGTGCGCGATCTCTGCCAGGGTGTGTTCGCGGTGCGTCACGGCCGCGCGGTCAGCCAGGCGGCCGGTGAGCCGCTGCTGCCTGATGCGCAGGGCAGCGCGGAAGCTCCCGGCGGCGCCGATGGGTTGCCGCTCGAGACGCTGGCCCAGCAGATCCGCGACGCCAGGTAGGCGCCGCTCCGGATCGCTCGCCCCACACGGAGGAACCATGCGCGTGATGCGCTTTCGAATCGTGGCGGTCGTGACCGCCGTTGCCGCGTTCCTGGCCGCGGGTGATGCCGCGGCGTATCGCATGATCCAGAACACGTCGCCCGGGCGCACCTCGACCGGCGCCCGGGTGCAGTGCGACGCCGCGGGCGGATTCGTCCACTGGAACCGCTCCCAGGTCGAGGTGCGGCTCAACGCCGCGAGCCAGGGCGGCAAGTCCGGCGTGCCGGTCGCGATCCAGCACGCGCTCGCCGCGTGGACCGGCGTGACGCCCGCGGGCTACACGCTGAGCTACGGCGGCACCACCTCGAACGGGTTCACGACCGACGGCATCAACACCGTGCTGTGGTCGACCGGGAACGGCTGCACGGGCAGCTGCCTCGCGATCACCGCGCTCGTGATCGGTCCGGGACAGGTGATCCAGGAGGCGGACGTCTCGTTCAACGATGCGTACAATTGGAATACGAACGGCAGCGATTACGACGTAGAGGCCATCGCGGCACACGAGCTCGGGCACTGCATGGGCATTCACCACACCGAGCTCACCAAGCCGCGCAACCGGCCGACGATGTACACGGCCTACTTCGGCCTCGAGGGCCGCACGCTCGAGACCGACGATCGCGACGCGCTCAACTGCGCCTCCAGCCGCTATCCCGTCGCGGCGATCTTCGCCGACGACGGCGCGGCGGCGCCGGCCGAGCCGGCCGAACCCGGTGGCGGCGTCGCGCTGCACTCGCGTGTGCGCGACGGCCACGCCACACTGCGCTACGCGCTGCTTCGACCCGGCGACGTGCGGCTCGATGTCTTCGACATCGCCGGCCGCCGCGTCACCACGCTCGTGAGCGGCACGCGTGGCACCGGTGAGTACGAGGTCGCGTGGGCGGGCGAGACGCGGTCGGGGGTGGCGCGCCACGGCGTGTACTTCGCGCGCCTGGAGACGCCCGAAGGTCACGACATCGCGACCATCCTGCTGGGGCCATAGACCGCGGCCGAACGAGAAGTGATGGGGGACCGGAAGCGAGCTCGACATCGTGGCAGGTTCGCTCCGGCCCCCCGACTCAGTGACCGGGCGGGCGTTCAGGGCATGCGAGTGACCGAGGATGTACTGCCCAACCCAGCCACCGAGCGGTGCGGGCCGCGCGTGATCGCCCTGCCTGGCGGATCACGCGCGTCCACAACCGCTTCCAGCGCCGTGACCCGTCTCGGCCCGCCATTCCTGCGAGCGAGATCGGGTCACCGGGTGCGAGGTTCCGGCGGTTACTGCTCCACCGTCGCGCAGGCCACCAGCGTGTTCGCGGGCGCCTGGCGGATGCCGATCGACTGGACCGACGAGAGCGACAACGAAACCTTTTCGTTCCAATTGCCGATGCCGGCCGGGTTCGCGCGGAAGGTGACGATCTGAACCGAGTTCGTCCCCTCGCCGCAGGTCTGGTTCTGGTCGAACACGAACACGGTGTAGTCGGTGTTCGGCACCAGGCCCTTGAGCTGCGAGTGCAACTGGAGCTCGCCACCCGGCATCGGGTTGATCGTCACGTCGCCCGTGACGCCTGACGCGGCGAGGCTCTCGAACTGAGCGGTGATCTTGTCGTTCTGCGCGGTGGCGACAGAGGCGACGAGACAGGCGGCCATGAGGACGGTGACCGCGAATGCTGAACGCATGATGCTCTCCTGCTGTATTCGGCCTCGCATGCCTTAGATCGAGGACGCTAGCAGTGTCTTTCGATCGAGGTCCAGTCAAGTCGCAGTCAACCACCCAAACGATTGCGCGAGCGTCGCAGCGTGTACACATTCTTTGTCGATCGTGTCGGTGATCACCTGACGCGACACATCAGCACGTGCGCGTTTTCTCTCGCTCGCGTGTCGCTCGCGTGTGATGACGAGTGCGTTGACGTGACCGGTGCACGGATGTGCGCCGTTCGAAGGGACCGGTCATCGACGATTGGCGCGAACCATGCGGTAAGCATCATCCTGCGCGAATGACCCACGCCTTCGTCCCCAGCCGGCGCGACGTGCTCGCGCTCGTGCGCCTCGCGGTGCCCATCGTCGCCACGCAGATGGGCCTGATGCTCATGAACGTGATCGACACGGTGTTCGTGGGTCACGTCTCGGCGCGCGAGCTGGCGGCGGCAGCGCTCGGCGGGCTGTACACGATCGGCTTGTTCAACTTCGCCCTCGGCGTGGTGTGGGCCGTGGACCCGCTGGTTTCGCAGGCACTTGGCGCTCGTGACCCGGAGGCCGCCGCATTGGGCGTCCAGCGCGGGATCGTGCTCGCGGCCGCGATGGGCGTGGTCGCCACGCTGCTCTGCGCGCCGGCGGAGTGGGTTTATCGCGCGCTGCGCGAGCCGGAGGACGTCATCCCGCGCGCGGTGGCGTTCGTGCACATCTCGGCGCCGAGCCTCACGCCGATGCTGCTGTTCGTGGCGCTGCGGCAGAGCCTGCAGGCCCTGAAGCGGACGAAAGCGCTCGTGGCGGTGGTCGTGGTCAGCAACCTGCTGAACGCGGGACTCGACTGGGTGCTCGTCTTCGGTCACTGGGGCCTGCCGGCCATGGGCGCACCCGGCTCGGCGCTGGCCACCACGATCACGCGCTTCGTGGGGCTCGTGGTGCTCCTGGCGATCGCGCGCCGCGATCTCGAGCCCATGTTGCGGCCGTGGCGCCGCGAGGCGCTCGCGATCGGGCCGTTGCTGCGCACGTTCCGGCTCGGGCTGCCGATCGGCGCGCAGAACTCGGTCGAGTTCACGACGTTCGCCGCGATCTCCGTGTTCGCCGGCTGGTTCGGCGCCGAGGCGGTGTCGGGGCACCAGGTGGCGATCAACCTCGCCTCGCTCATGTACATGGCGCCACTCGGCATCAGCAGCGCCAGCTCGGTGCTGGTGGGACACGCGATCGGCGAGCAGGACATGTCGCATGCCCGGCGCGTGGCCGCGAGCGCGCTGGCGATGGGCGTGATCTACATGGCGCTGTCCGCGTGCGTGCTGCTCGCGGTGCCGGGCGTGTTCGCGAACGCCTACACGTCGGTGCCGGGCGTGGTCGCGGTGGCGGTGCTGTTGATCCCGATCGCCGGCGTGTTCCAGGTGTTCGACGGACTGCAGGTGGTCGCAGCCGGCGTGCTCCGCGGCGCCGGCGACACGCGGGCCCCGCTCGTCTCCAACGTGCTCGGCTTCTGGCTCGTGGGCATGCCCGTGAGCCTGTGGCTCGGCTTTCGCGCCGGGCTCGGCGTGGTGGGCCTGTGGTGGGGATTCGTCGCCGGATTGGCGGCGGTCGCCGTATTCCTCGTGCTCCGCGTGCGGTCGCTGCTCTCGCGCCCCGTGGCGCGCATCTCGGTGGAGGGCGAGCCCGCGTCGTACGGGTGAGCACACGCTCCCGGCTCCACTCCGGTTGCGGCGTATGCGACACTGCCCGTTCGTCCCGGAGACCCACGGATGCGCTGGTCGTTCCGCATCTTCAAGCTCGCCGGCATCGACATCGAGATGCACGTCGGGTTCCCCGTCATGGTGGCGTGGTTCGCGCTGTCACAGGCCAACTCGCGCGACGCGCTGCTCACCGTGGGCGAGCTGCTGCTCATGTTCGCCTGCGTGCTGATGCACGAGCTGGGGCATGCGCTGGCCGCGCGTCGATACGGCATCGCGACGCGCAAGATCGTGCTGCTGCCGTTCGGCGGCGTGGCGCAGCTGGAGCGCATGCCGGAGAAGCCCGGCCAGGAGCTGGTCGTGGCGCTGGCCGGTCCCGGCGTGAACGTGATCCTCGCCACCGCGCTCGCGGCAGTGCTGCTCGTGCGCGGGGTGACCCCCGAGCAGGCGTTCGCGCACGCCGAGCAGGGCCTGGCCGAATTCCTGCTGCTCGGGAACCTGGTCATGCTGCTCTTCAACCTCGTGCCGGCGTTCCCCATGGACGGCGGCCGCGTGCTGCGCTCGCTGCTCGCGATGCGCCTGCCGTACGCGCGCGCCACGCGCATCGCGGCGCAGATCGGCCAGGGATTCGCGCTGCTGTTCGCCGTGGCCGGGCTGTTCGTGCTCCGGAGCCCGCTGATGGTGTTCGTGGCGCTGTTCGTGTTCATGGCGGCGGGCGAGGAGCGCGCGATCGTCCAGACGCGCTCGGCGCTCTCGGGCCTCCCGGTCTCGGCCGCCATGGTCACCGCGTTCATGTCGCTCGAGACCCGTCACGAGCTGCAGTACGCCGCCGACCTGATGCTGGCGGGCGACCAGCAGGACTTTCCGGTGCTGGAGGGCGGGCGCTACCTCGGCATGCTGGCGCGGAAGGACCTGATCAAGGGACTGCGCGAGGAAGGGCCGACGGCCCCCGTGGGGCGCGTCGTGTTCACCGACCTCGAGCCGGTGGACGCCGCCTGGCCGCTCGAGCGCGCCTGGCAGGTGATGAAGGCGAGCGGGCACTCGGCGATCCCGGTCGTGATGCGCGGGCAGCTCGTGGGCCTGCTGACGCTCGAGAACATGAGCGAGCTGCTCATGGTGCAGGAGGCGCGCCAGCGGCACGCGGGGGTCGCCTGATCCACCGCCTGCGGGCCCACCACTGGCACGTGCGCTGGATCCTGCCGTTGGTGGTGCTGGTGGCCGCGTTCGTGCTGTGGCGGAGCGCCGGTGCGGTGCACTGGCGCGAGCTGGCGCCCGGTCTCGAGTTCGCCACGATCCGCGGCGAGCCCTACTGCCGCAGCGGTTCCACCGCGATCGCCGTGGTGCGGCTCGATCCCGAGCGCGTGCGCCTGCGCGTGCACCACTTCTCGCAGGCCGGCGGCCGGCCGCTCGACGTGGTCGAGTGGCAGCGCTACACCGGCGCGCTCGCCGTCTTCAACGCCGGCCAGTTCTATCCCGACTGGCAGTACATGGGACTGCTCGCCAGCGGCGGCCACTGGCTCTCGCGCCGGCCGCACCCGGGCTACCACGCGGCGCTGGTGGCCGACCGGCGCGGCCCCGGGCTCGGCGCGCGCGTACTCGACCTGTCCTCGATCGGGAAGGATCCCGACTCGCTGGGATGGAACGAGGTGGCGCAGTCGTTCATGCTGTTCGACTCCACCGGCGCGCTGCGCGTGCGCCGCAGCGAGCGGATCGCGAACCGCACGATCGTGGGCGAGGACCACCACCATCACCTGCTGATCATGGTGACCGAGGGCGCCTACTCGCTGACCGACATCGCGTACGTGCTGCAGCACTCGCGGCTCCAGTTGAAGCAGGCGATGAGCATGGACGGCGGCCGCGAGTCGGAGATGGTGATCGTGCGCGGCGCGTTCCGCTACGCATCGTTCGGCGCCTGGACCGGCGAGGAGGAGCATCCGACCGTGCCCGATGCGCGGGCGCCGCTGCCGTGCGTGATCGGTATCGAGCTGCCGTGAGCGCCGCGCGCTTCCCGTGCGCGGTGTGCGGCCGGCCGGTGAGCCGCCGGCCGGGGAACGCGACGCGGCCCCGGCACATCACGTGCCCGCGCTGCCGCTACATGATCTACGACTACCCGCGTTCGGCAGCCGGGATGCTCGTGGTGCGGCGCGGCGACGTGCTGCTGCTCGAACGAGCGCACGAGCCGCGCGCGGGCTACCTCGACGTGCCGGGGGGATTCGTCGAGGCGGGCGAGTCGCTCGAGGCCGCGGCGCGGCGCGAGCTGCGCGAGGAGACCGGGTTGACGCTCGGCCGCGCCGAGTGGCTGGGGTTCTTCTGGGATACCTACTTCATCAAGGGCTTTGGCAGGTTCCCGGTCATGAACTTCTACTACGTCGGCCGCTGGCGGCGCGGCGAGCCCAGGGCGGCCGACGATGCGGCGAGCGCCGCGTGGGTGCCGATCGCGACGCTGCCGAGGCTGCGGAAGCGCTTCGCGTGGGCACACATGAGCGCGCTCCTGGGCACGCTCGCGCGCTGGGCGCGAGGCTGAGAAACCCAGCGCAGCAGGCGCCCGCGGCGTGTATGCTCCGGGCATCGAAAGCACGCCCCACCACGAGCATTCGGAGGACCCCGAGATGAATCCGCCCCAGGAGCAGGCGACGCTCACCGGCAGCCCCGCCACCGGCACGGCGCCCACGATCAAGATCTTCGTCGGCGGCCGCTGGGTGGACTCCAGCGCCAAGACGACCGGCGAGGTGCGCAACCCCGCCGACAACACGCTGCTCGCGCGCGTCCCCATGGGCGGCGCCGACGACGTGGACCGCGCGGTCAAGGCCGCGCTCGCGGCGTACCCCGCCTGGCGTGCGACGCCGCCCGTCAACCGCGTGCGGCCGATGTTCAAGTTCCGCGAGCTGCTCGAGAAGCACTACGACGACATCGCGCGCGTGGTCACGAAGGAGCACGGCAAGACGCTCGATGAATCCCGCTCGAGCGTGCGCCGGGCGGTGGACAACGTGGAGCTGGCGTGCGGGATCCCCTCGCTCATGCAGGGCATGGGCCTCGAGGACATCGCCACCGGCATCGACAGCCAGTACTTCCGCCAGCCGCTCGGCGTGTTCGCGGCGATCACGCCGTTCAACTTCCCGGCCATGGTGCCGATGTGGTTCCTGCCCCACGCCATCGCCTGCGGCAACACGTTCATCGTCAAGCCGAGCGAACGCGTGCCGCTGTCGCAGATGAAGATGTTCGAGCTGATGCACGAGGCCGGCTTCCCTGACGGCGTGGTGAACCTGGTGCACGGTGGCAAGGACGCGGTGGACGCGATCCTCGACCACCCCGGCATCGCCGGCGTGTCGTTCGTCGGCAGCTCGCCGGTCGCGCACTACGTCTACAAGCGCGGCGCGGAGAAGGGCAAGCGCGTGCAGGCGCTGGGTGGCGCCAAGAACTTCGTGCTCGTGATGCCCGACGCCGACCTGACGCGCGCGGCGCAGATCTCGACCGAGTCGTGCTTCGGCTGCGCCGGCGAGCGCTGCCTCGCCAACTCGGTGGTGCTGGGCGTGGGCGACGCGTACGAAGCGATGAAGACGAAGCTCGTGGAGGAAGCGAAGCGCATCCGCGTCGGCGACGGCCTCGAGGCGGGCGTGACGATGGGCCCGGTGATCACTGCCGCGCACCGCGAGAAGGTGCTCGGCTACATCGAGAAGGGCATCGCCGAGGGCGCCACGCTGGCGCTGGACGGTCGCGGCTACAAGAACGCGAAGCAGCCGGAGGGCTACTACCTCGGCCCCACGATCTTCACCGACGTCAAGCCCGACATGGTGATCGCGACCGAGGAGATCTTCGGTCCCGTGCTGTGCGTGATGAAGGCCAACTCGTTCGACGAGGCGGTGGAGATCGTGAAGAAGCACGAGCTGGGGAACGCCTCGAGCATCTTCACCTCGAGCGGCAAGCACGCGCGCGAGTATCGCTGGCGCGTGGAGCCGAGCATGCTCGGCGTCAACATCGGCGTGGCCGCGCCGATGGCGTTCTTCCCGTTCGGCGGCGCCAAGGGCAGCTTCTACGGCGACCTGAAGGCCCACGGCCGCGACGCGATCGAGTTCTACACCGACAAGAAGGTGACGATCACGCGCTGGTTCTGAGGGCAGCTGCAGCGTTCACGGCCGCGGGCTCACGCCCGCGGCCGTTTTCGTCGGCGGGTTCGGGTCGAGCACGATCTCGACGTCCTCGCGGTCGCGGAGCATGGCCAGGCGGATCCCGGAGCGCATCCTGCCAAGATAGCCCGGTGTGCTGGGCGCGATGTGATAGCCCTTCACCCGGACCAGGAGCTCGATGGTCTCGGGCGGCAGGCCATCGAGCGCGAAGCGCCCGTCGCCGTCGAGCGTGAGCACGGTGGGCTTGCCCGCCAGGTGTCGTCCGATCGTCAGCTCGGTGCCGGTTGGCAGGGGCTGCGCGTCGCTCAGCGACACGTGGCCTCTGAGCTTCAGACCGCGTTCGAGCACGAGCGGCGGCAGCGTGGTGACGCTGTCGGCCTCGCCCACGGTGCGCACGATCGTGCGGAGCGCCCACGGTCCCGCGGAGCCGATGACGCCGGAGAACGCGTAGTCATCGACCGGCGGAACATTCGAGAACGTGAATCGGCCGCGATCGTCGCTCGCGATCGTGTCGGGATCCACGTAGCTGAACGCGTCCCCGTTCACCTGGCTCATCGCGATCACCGCCCCGGGAAACGGCTGCCCGTCACGCAGGACCACGCCGGTCACCGTGGCGCCGGCGTCCAGCCGGAGCAGACCGACGTCGCCTCCCGCGACGACATCGGGAAATACCCTGGGGCTCAGGTTGCGGGCACTCACCAGCAGCACCCACTTCTCGATGCTGTCGGGCCCGGTGATCCGGAACTCCCCGTGGGCGTCGGTCACGGTCCCCGGATCCACGCGCGAGTTGTCGTGATTGAAGCTGCCGAACGACACGCTGCCGCCCGCGGTCTGGATGCCACGCGTGAAGAGCGAGGCTCCGGGTACGGGTTGGCCGTGCTCATCCACGACGTGCCCCACGGTGGTGCGCAGGCCTTGCGCATTGACGCTGTCTCGCTCGCGCAGTGCCTGGTCGAGTGTGCCCGCGAGAGGGTCGACGCGCTCGCGAAACTCCGGCACCCGGCCGTCGGCCAGGAACAGCAATCGGTAGAGCAGTCGATCGCTCAACCCGGACAGCTCGTAGCGGCCGCGCTTGTCAGTGGTCGCGGTCTTACCGCACTCCGGATAGCACGACGGGCAGGCGCTCCCCACACCCCGTCGCGGTGCCGCCGTGTAGATGAGCACCCGGGCGCCCGCGATGGGTTTGGCGGAAGGATCCACGACGCGGCCCTTGAGCGTGAGCCTGGACTCGATTCCGCTCGCCCCGGCTCCGAGCGCGATCGCGGAGAGGATCATGAACGCCGACCACGAAGTGGAGTGCATGCGGCCCTCACAGACTGAAGAACATCCCGGGCGGGACTCGCGCGGCGACATCCTACCGCTCAGCCGGCAGCGAACCGGTCGGGCGATGCGGTTCCGGCGACCCACCCGGAGGTGCCACTCCAGATTGCCCTGTCGCGCCGCGCGGCCGCCGGCTACGATGCAGCCTGCGCGGAATTGACTCCGCGTGTCCGTTCTCGGCGGCTTCGCCTGCCAGAAGCCCCGGCGCTCAAGGACGAGCGCAGGTCGCATCGCCACCGGGCTCTCGAGCCCCCTGCTTCGCGCAGCTGCTCACGCTACTCGAGAGGAGTGCCCCCCATGCATCCACGGATCCCCCGGTTCACCCGCGCTCACCTGCTCCTGGCGGCCTCGCTGATGCTCGCCGTCGCCCTACCCGCGAGCGCGGCGATCCTCCACTACCACTGCAATCTATCGGGCCCGGCCGAAGCCCCGCCGAACGCTTCGCCCGGCATCGGCGGCGCCGAGGTCACGATCGACAACGTGGCGAACACGATGCGCGTGCAGGCCACGTTCCTCGGGCTCCTGGGCAACACGACGGCCTGCCACATCCATACGCCGACGGCGGTCGCGGGCACCGGCACGGCCGGGGTCGCGACGATGACGCCCGCGTTCACGGGCTTCCCGCTCGGCGTCACGAGCGGATCGATGGACCACACGTTCGACCTCACGCTCACCGCCACGTACAACGGTCCGTTCGTCACCGCCAACGGCGGGACGGCGGCCGGCGCCGAGGCAGCGCTCCTGGCCGGGATCGCGGCCGGCAAGGCGTACTTCAACGTTCACACCACGACGGTCCCCGGCGGCGAGATCCGCGGCTTCCTGCAGCCGTTCGAACCCACGCCGACCGTGCAGTCGACCTGGGGCAGGGTGAAGGCGCTCTATCACTAGCTGAAACGCTGAATATGAAGACGGCGACCACCTCCGCCCGGGGGTGGTCGCCGCATCTCCGGCGGTGTCGTGGCTACCGCGCCACCACCACCATGCGCGTGACGGGCGGCCGCAGCCCCTGTCCGACGCGCACCCAGTAGACGCCCGGGTTGATCCGCGCGCCGCGGCCGGCTTCGATCGTCAGCGTGCCGGCTGCCGCGACGTCGACGTCGCGCCGGTTCACGCGCCGGCCGCTCACGTCGTAGACCTCGACGAGCGCGGGCTCCAGCCCCGGCAGGTCGCAGCGGACCTCGAGCTTCGCGCATGCAGGGTTCGTGAGCGCGCGCACGCCGAGCACGTTCGGGATCGCCGGCGTTTGAGCGCCGCCTGAGCGCGGGCCCGGGGCCGCCGCGGGCGGCTCGCCGCAGGCGCCCTCCTGCCGAGCGAGCTCCGCGTTCACCCCGGTGACGTCCTCGAGCCAGCGGCGAATGTACCAGCGCGTCGTGTCCGCCGGCTGGTCCTGCGGCAGCAGCGCCACGTCGCCGCGGACGAGGTGGAAGACCTGGAGCGCGGACGAGATCACGAGGCGATCGCGGCCGAGGCGCACGCCGAGCTCGAAGCGCCGCACCGTGAGCACGCGATAGTGCTGCGTCGAGTCCGGGTGCTCCGGGTCCACGTTCTCGCCGATGCCGTCGACGGTCATGCCGACGCTGTCCGCGGGCGCCCGCAGCGTGTCCCCGTCGCGGATCACGCCGCGCAGGAGCGCGCGGACGACCCCGGCCTCCTCCTCGCGCGAGTTCCCCGCCGTGTAGTGCAGCAGGGTGTCGCCCATGGAGTGGAAGCGGAAGTCCTGGGTGAGGTTCACGAGCACCGAATCGGGGTCGCGGTCGCGATACCCTTCCGCCAACCGTTCGAGCGCGGCCTGTGGCCCGATGAGCGGCTGGTTCACGGGCGGCACGCTCGTGCTCGGGCGGGCGTGAGCGTTCGCGCACGCGAGCACGAGCAGCATCGGGAGCCAGCGAGTCGAGCGCATGAGGGTTCCTGGACCGGTCGGGTTCACGTCGTTCGGCCGCTGGGAGCGGGCAGGTGTCTCGCTCGGTCCACGATCCGGTGGCTTCATCATAACAGCGCTGCGGCCCCGAATGGGTGTATGCTGCGCGGCCTGTCGTCCACCCGGCGCCGTCCCGTGAGGCGGAATGCCACGCCCGTGGCCGGCCGCACGATTCGTTGCGGCCCGGGCCCTGGAAAAGCGCTCAGGAACCCCCGCGATGCCCCGCAAGCTGGTCGGAGGCTTCCGACCGTGACCACGACCCTCGGAGCCGCCGCGCTGCTGGCCTCGGGCCGCTACGCGATCTTCCACGCCGGGGTCGAGGTGGGCGAGGAGCGCTGGTCGATCGAGGCCGCCGACGGCGGCGCGATCGCGCGCGCCGAGCAGGTCCTGGTGGCGCCGCACCCGCTCGCGAGCGAGCTGGCGTGGCGCGCGCGGCTCACGGCCGAGGGGCGGATCGCCGCGCTCGAGATGGAGTGGCGCGTGGGCACGCGCACCGTGCGCGCCGAGCACGAAGCGTTCGCCCACCGCTGGCACGCCCGCATCGCCTCCGGCGGACACACGCGCGAACAGGCGGGCGACTTCCCCGGCCAGGCCGAGGTCGCGTTCGGCTCGCACGTGCTGCAGACGGTGATGCTGCGCCGCTACGCGATGTCGCCGGGCGCCGAGCACGAGTTCCCGTCGCTCGTGATCGGGCCGCCGTTCTTCGCCGTGGAGCCGGGCCGGCAGCGCATCGTGTGCACGGCGGCGGCGGTGCGGCAGACGCCGCTCGGGGAGAGGCCGGCGCGCCGGATCGAGTTCAGCGACGCGCTCGGGCCCGTGCCCGCGTTCGCGGCGTGGATCGACGAGCACGACGTACTGCTGGAGTCGTACGAGGACACGATCACCGAGGAGCCGTGGATGAGGCTCGTGGAATACCGAAGGGGCTGAGCGCGCATCGGACGATGGGGAGGATGGGATGGGTCTCGTGATCCGCGGTGGCACGGTCGTGAATGCGGGCGAGCGGTTCGACGCCGACGTGAAGGTGGAGGGGCG
>Ga0207670_10000612_pt1 | contig 19296 bp, 15 predicted proteins | sample KBSS23HmetaG_FD_184339 | JGI IMG/M metagenome (GOLD analysis project Ga0207670, IMG submission 184339) | Switchgrass rhizosphere microbial communities from Kellogg Biological Station, Michigan, USA - KBS S2-3H metaG (SPAdes) (version 2) | ecosystem: Host-associated > Plants > Roots >... | reverse complement strand
CTGTGACTCTAACACAGTGCGCTAATGAGGCAGCAAATCAGCGTGATTTTTGCACTCACATTTGGAGTGGGTTTTTAAATGAGGCAACGAATGCTATTTCGAGTGGGTTTTTAGGTGAGGCAACAGGGGATAGGTTCCTATAGGTCGTATCGGTCCTATTTGCGATAAGATTCTCTCGTGCCCGAATTCTCTTTATCGCGCCGCCACTTTCTGGCCGCGCCGCTGATCGCCGTTTCAGCAACCGCAGCCTACGCACGCCTCATTGAGCCTTACGCTTATTGGGTCTCGGAAACCGACATCTTCATCCGCGATCTGCCGGAACGGTTCGAAGGCTTTCGCATCACGCAGCTCACGGACATTCATCACAGCCGCATCCTTGGTCTGAGCGAAGTGCGACGCGTGGTTAGTCTCGCCCAACAAACAAAGCCCGACATGTTTGTGCTCACCGGTGATTACAGCACTACGTATCGTCGTTACATCGAGCCGTGCGCCGAAGCACTTTCGGAGTTGAGTGCGCCCGAAGGCGTTTGGGCCGTGCTCGGTAATCACGATCATTACACCGATCCGGAGCTGACCACGCGCGCTCTCGAAACCCGGCATATCGCCGTGCTGAACAACGCTCACACGGGGATTCGTCGCGGACCCGATTCCCTCCAGCTATCCGGAATCGATGACTGGTCGTGGAACGCCGCAAACTGGGACAACGCCTTCTCAGGTCTAAACGCTAAGACTCCAACGATCCTGCTTTCGCACCAACCGGCAGTGCTCGACCTCGAACAGAGCAGCAAAGTCGCACTGATCATCAGCGGTCACACGCACGGCGGACAGATCAAATTCCCAATACTCGGCGCGCCCGCACGCTTCGCCACCCAGGATCTCAAATACGCGCGCGGATTGTTTCGTCGCGGCGACACTCAGCTATACGTTTCGAGCGGCACTGGCGTGATCGGTTTGCCGGTCCGGTTTGGCGTTCGTCCCGAGATCGCGGTATTGCATTTAAAGCGTGCATAAGTTCCCGCAAAGCTGCAAAGGCGCAAAGGAAATCCCTAAACCCTTCGTTGCGCCTTTGCGCCTTTGCGGGAACATTTCAGTTGACATTGAGATCTCGGCAGAGTACTTTGTATTGTGAAGTACGAAGGTAGTTGCCATGCATAGCAAAAGCCGACGATTGGAGTACAATGCCGCTACGATGACGCTTCTTGAGAGTATTAACTCACCAGCCGACTTACGCGCTCTTCAACCCGACCAATTACGAACTGTCGCCGACGAGATTCGCACTTACATCCTGGAAACAATGTCCCGCGTGGGCGGCCACACCGGCGCGTCTCTGGGCGCCGTCGAGTTGGCAGTCGCGCTGCACTACGCGTTCGACACGCCGCGCGATCGACTGGTCTGGGACGTCGGACACCAGGCTTACGCGCACAAGATCCTGACCGGCCGGCGTGAGCTGCTCCCGACGATCAAGTCGTACGGCGGCATCAGCGGCTTCCTGCGACGCGACGAGTCGGAATACGACACGTTCGGCGCCGGACACGCTTCAACTTCTCTCTCCGCGGCACTCGGCATGGCGATCGCGCGCGACAGAAAAGGCGAAGACCATCACGTCGTGGCGTTGATCGGCGACGCTTCACTCGCGGGCGGCATGGCGATGGAAGCGATCAACCAGGCGGGTCATTTGAAGAGCCGTCTGATCGTCGTGCTCAATGACAACGAGATGTCGATCGCGCCCGCGGTAGGCGCGTTGACCGGTTATCTCAACCGCATACGCGGCGCTCACGGTTATCACCGCTTCAAAGACGAAGTGGAAGAGAAGCTGTTGGCGATACCGTCGGTAGGTGAACGACTGCACCACGCCGCCAAGACGATGAAAGACGTGATCGCGGCCGCGGTGCTGCCCGGCGCGCTCGTCAGCGAGCTCGGTTTCAAATACATCGGATACGTCGACGGCCACAATCCACGCGCGCTCGTCGCGGCCTTCAACGAGGCGAAGCAGATCAAGGACGGCCCGGTAATCGTCCACGCGCTGACGACGAAGGGCAAAGGCTTTCCGGAGACTGAGCCTGATTACTATCGCTGGCACGCCACCGGTCCATTCGATCTCGCGACCGGAAAGCCGCACAAGAGCTCGTCCAAAACGCCGACTTACACGAAGGTATTTGGCGATACGTTGGCCCATCTCATGGAGAAAGATCCGAAGGTCGTGGCGCTGACTGCCGCGATGCCTGATGGCACCGGCGTCTGCACCGCGCTCGAGAGATTTCCCGATCGCGCATTTGACGTCGGCATCGCGGAGCAACACTGCGTCACGTTCGCGGCTGGAATGTCTTGCGAAGGACTGAAACCGGTTTGCGCGATCTATTCGACTTTCCTCCAGCGCGGTTTCGATCAAGTGATCCACGACGTTTGTATCCAGGATCTGAACGTCAAATTCTGTCTCGATCGCGGCGGGCTTGCCGGCGGCGACGGACAGACTCACCACGGCCTCCTCGACATCGCGTATCTTCGCGCCGTACCCAACATCGTCGTGATGGCGCCGAAAGACGAAGGCGAGATGCGCGACATGTTGTTTACGATGATCGAGCACACTGGCCCGGCGGCAATGCGTTATCCGCGCGGCAATGGCATCGGAGTTTCGATCGATCGCGAGCCTGAGCTGCTCGAGATCGGCAAGGGTGAAATATTGCGTGATGGTGGGGAGATCGCGATTGTCGCGTACGGCGCGATGGTCCATCCGTCGCTCGAAGCCGCCGAACGGCTCGCAAAAGATCGAATCGAGACCACCGTCGTCAACGCGAGGTTCGTGAAACCACTCGATACGCCGTTGTTGCTGGCGCTGGCCCGCACGAAGCGGTTAATCGTCACGGTTGAAGAAGCTTACCTGGCCGGCGGTTTCGGATCGGCGGTGATGGAGTTGCTGGAAGAGAACGGCCTGCAAGACAAGGTCCGCGTCGTGCGGATGGGCATTCCGGATCGCCTCATCACTCACGGTGACGCGAAGCTGCTGCTGGCGAAATACGGGCTCGACGCAGACGGCATCTACAACCGCGTCCGCGAGAGTATCGACGTGCTGGACGACCGCAGGGCTAAATCCCGGCGTACCGTCTCTTAACCAAAAGTCACTAAGGCACAAAATGATTTTGTGATGTATTTCTTGTGACTTTGTGATTTGTGGTTCAAGTCCCAGCGCGTCGTTTTAGTGCACCATATCGTCTTCTCTCCAAACAAATCTCTCTCCTAAACTCCGAACTTGTTGGCAGTCTCCCTGTGGCCTCGTGATTGCAACGAATTGCCGAAGAAAATGAGTAAAGAAACCCTCAACAACTCAATCGATACACCCGTGCCGCCGCATTTTGATGACGAGCGGACCGTGCTGTCGGCGCGGCGTGTGGTACCTCTCGCGCAGATTAACGCGAAGTTGCGAAACCGGCGGTATTGGCTCCTGGCCGGCGCTCTTACGATTGCGATGATGCTGGGCGCGGCTTCAGCGCTGGTGGCGTCTTATCTCAAACTGCGGAATGTCGCCACGCCAGTCGCAGAGGCTGAGGCCACGCCAGAGCCGGTTGCGCTGGCGGAGAGTGTCCCGGCCGCGTCGCCCGTTGTTGAAGAGACAGTTCCGGTGGAGAGTCCGAATCCGAAGGCGGCGCCGCCTGTCAAACGAAGTCCGGTAGCGAAGCCCGTTGACGAGCTATACAAACCGAGTCAACCGGAAAAAGTTAGCGAAGCTGAGGATCTCGATCGCATTCGCGATGCAGTGCTTTACGACGAGTGGCAAGAGCGTCGCGCGCGTCGCGCGGAGAGACGCGAACGTCGTCGCCTCGATCGCTACAACCATCGTGACCTCTCAAATCTCGACGAGATTTTCGAAGGACGCAGAAGAAGAATTAATCCGTATTAATCCGCGTTCATCCGTGGCTAAAACAATTTATTGACGGAATCCTGATCGAGTGGCATCATCTCACTCTTTGGTAGTTCGCCCTGTTTTTTTAACTCACACATTTAATAAGCCCCGACATCATAGGTGAATCAGCATGTCCAGACAGACGTTTCGTGAGCGGGAGTGTATTCATCGGGAAGAAGGCGCTGAAGGTGATTTCTACAATGGCGTATTTTACGTTCAGGCTTTGCAACGATTGCGCGTTAACGAAGCGGTACAGATGGCGCGAAAAGTAACGTCGTTCTTTTGGGCGGACGCCCCGCACATTCTCGTCTGGCTCTGTGATGATTGCGCGACTCAGCTGCGCTTGAGCGAGACGCCGCGTGCGGTAACGCGACGTGCTTAGATGACAGGCTTCACAGGATTTAGCAGAATTAAATCCTGTGACACGCGAACGCATAGATAAACTGCTGGTCGAGCGAGGTCTCGCAGACTCGCGCACAAAAGCCCAGGCGATGGTGATGGCCGGCGTTGTGCTGGTTGACGAGCAGCGCGTCGAAAAACCTTCCCACCAGTTCGATACAAACTCATCAATTCGCATCAAGGGCGGCGACGATCCGACGAGTCGCTATGTCGGGCGTGGCGGTCTGAAACTCGAAGCGGCGCTGCGCGAGTTTCAGATAGACGTCGGTGGGTTGAACTGCCTTGACGTGGGAGCATCGACAGGCGGATTTACGGATTGCCTGTTGCAGCACGGCGCGCAAAAAGTTTTTGCTGTTGACGTGGGACACAATCAGATCGACTGGCGACTGCGTAACGATCCGCGAGTGGAAGTCAGGGAAGGCGTCAACGCGCGCTACTTGCAGCCCGAGGATTTTTCACAGCGGTTTGATCTGGCCGTGATGGATGTTTCGTTTATCTCGGCGACGAAAGTGCTGCCGGCGATTGTTCCGTTGATGGTTGCGGGAGGCGCAATCATCACGCTCATCAAACCGCAGTTTGAGGTGGGGCGTGGAGAAGTTGGTGGCGGTGGCGTCGTGCGCGATCGCGCGAAGAGATTGCGCGTCGTCGCAGAAGTAAACGAAGCTGCCCGCGCACTAGGTCTCGAAGCTGTGAACGTGATCGAGTCGCCAATCCAGGGTGCTGAAGGCAATGTGGAGTATTTAGCTCTTTACCGTATTTGAGCCACAGATTTTCACGGATTAACACGGATTCTGCTATCCTCAAGCACCGATGTCGTCAATTAAGCGGATAGGAATAGTCCTTAAACCGCATCAGCCTGACGCCCTGAAGACCATCTGCCAACTGGTGGCGTGGCTTGCTGAGCGCGACATCACGCTCGTCGGTGGACCGGAGATCGAGCGCGAACGAATCGAACACCAGACCGGTTGTGCGGTGCAGCAAGTCGAGACCGATAAACTCGCCGGCGAAGTTGACTTGATGCTGGTCCTGGGTGGCGATGGCACGATGATCGCAACCGCGCGCCTCATCGGCGATCAGGAAGTGCCGGTTCTCGGCATCAACTACGGCGGGCTCGGATATCTCGCTGAGTTTCGCATTGAAGAACTTTACACTGCGCTGGAGTCGATCCTTTCGGGAAACTACCGCCTCGATCGACGCGTGATGCTTGCGGTTGAGCTGAGACGCGGCACCGATCCGCCGAAAACAAGTCGCGTGCTCAACGACGTCGTCATCAACAAGTCGGCCCTCGCGCGCATCATCGAGATCGAAACCTATTTCGACCGTTACTTCGTCAACTCTTTTCGTTCGGATGGTCTAATCGTCTCAACGCCGACCGGTTCGACCGCCTACAATCTCTCCGCCGGCGGGCCGGTGATCTTTCCATCGATGAATGCAGTGGTGATAACGCCGATCTGTCCTTTCACGCTTTCCAACCGGCCCATTGTTGTTCCTGATAACGCTGAGATCGAGTTGTTATTGAAGACTGATAACGAAGACGTTGCGTTGACGCTCGACGGGCAAGTCGGCTTTCCGATGGAGGTTGAGGATCGCGTTGTGATTCGCAAGAGCCGCACGACTTTCAATATCATTCAGCCGAGCAATCGAAACTACTTCGACGTTCTGCGCGACAAACTTCGCTGGGGTCGCTGACGAAAAACTATGTCTGAAAAAAGAGACAACCAAAATCAAGTCGAGCGAGATGTGTTCGAACGTAGGATAGCCACGGATCTGGATGAGGAGACTCCCGATGAGCCGCGCGGCATGGCGCTCCACACCAAGATCCTGATCGGGCTTGCGGTCGGCGTGATTGCGGGCGTGGCCGTCAACCGAATACTCGGCGGCGATCATCCGACCGTCGTTTGGATCGTCGACAACATCACGCAGCCCATAGGCCAATTGTTTCTGCGCTTGCTGTTGATGATTGTCGTGCCGCTGGTGTTCTCATCGCTGGTGGTGGGCGTGGCGGGTATCGGCGACGTACGCAAACTCGGTCGCGTCGGTCTGAAGTCGTTCGGGTATTGCCTGGTTATCTCGGCTATCTCAGTCGTCATCGGCCTTACGCTCGCGAACACCATCAGGCCCGGCAAGCGCATCGATCCGGCAACTGCCGCTGCGTTGCAGCAACGTTACGCCACCGACGCCACGAAGACCGTCGAAGCGGCGACGCAGGCGAAGACCGCAACGCCGAAACCGCTGATGTCGGTGGTGGAAACGATCGTGCCGAAGAACCCATTTTTCGCGGTTTCGGGCAAAGAAGACGCGAACATGCTGCACCTGATGTTTTTCGCGTTGGTGATCGGCATCGCTATTACGCTGCTTCCCGTGACTGTAACGACGCCGGTGCTGCGAGTCCTCGAAGGGCTTTACGAGATCACAGCCAAGATCATCGAGATGATCATGAAGTTTGCGCCTTACGCCGTTGCGTGCCTGCTCTTCAACAACACCGCGCGCTTTGGTCTGGATCTGTTGCAGGCGCTCGGATGGTTTGTGTTGACGGTGCTGCTCGGCCTCTCGCTGCACATGTTTGGCGTCTACTCGCTTTCAATTTACTTCCTGTCGCGTATCTCGCCGCTCGAGTTTTTCAGACGGATCAAGACAGTGATCCTGACGGCGTTCTCGACCTCATCGTCGAATGCAACACTGCCAACGGCGCTACGCGTGTCGGAACAAAACCTCGGCGTGCCGCAGGAGATTAACAGTTTTGTGCTGACCGTCGGCGCTACTGCAAACCAAAACGGCACCGCGTTATACGAAGGCGTGACGGTGTTGTTTCTGGCCCAACTCGCCGGCGTAGATCTCTCGCTGGCCCAACAGTTGACCGTGGTCTACCTGGCCATACTCGGCGGTATTGGCACAGCGGGCATCCCGTCGGGTTCGATTCCTTTTATCATTGGCGTGCTGGTGACTATCGGCGTCAATCCCGCGTTGATCGCAATCATTTTGGGTGTGGATCGTTTGCTTGATATGTGTCGCACCACATTGAACGTTACCGGCGATTTGACTGCGGCGACGTATGTGGCGCGTTCGGAAGGGTATGAATTACTGAGGCCACACGAGCCGGCACTGGTTCACGCGGGCGTGCCTGTTGCGGACCGCGCCATGGATTAACACTTTAGTACGCTTTACGCCACAATCCGCACATACAGCAAGCGGTAGAATTCTCCATTTCCGACGTGAGGTTACAGGGCCATGGTTTTTCCGCTGTATGACGACAATAGCGATCGCACGATAACGCCCCTCGTAAACTACGCCATCATCGCCCTCAATATCTTTGTTTTTATCGTGCTGCAAAAACTCGGCAGCGATACCGGTTTTACGTATTCATTCTCGACCGTACCGGCGGAGATTCTTCAAGGCCATGACATCACTACGCCCGCCCGTGTACTCGAACATCCAGTGACGGGACAACTGGTGCGGATTCCCGGCCTCGGTGAAACTCCGGGTTCGGTTTATTTCACACTCATCACGTCGATGTTTATGCACGGCGGCATCGCTCACATCGCGGGAAATATGCTCTTCCTTTGGATCTTCGGCGATAACATCGAAGACCGCCTGGGCCATATCAAATATTTAATCTTCTACCTGCTGTGCGGGATCATTGCTTCGTTGGCCCATGTGTTCACGACGGGAGTGTTTGCGACCGATCCGGACAGTCTTTTGGTACCGAGTCTGGGCGCTTCGGGAGCGATCTCGGGAGTGTTGGGTGGTTACCTTCTGCTGTATCCGAAACGCCGCGTGACAGTGATTCTCTTCCGTTTCCTCACGGATGTTCCGGCGTATGTCGCGATCGGGATCTGGTTCGCGTTTCAGTTGATCAGCGGACTGGGAATACTTGGCGGTGGTTCGGAGATGGGCGGCGTGGCGTATGCGGCGCACATCGGCGGCTTCATCGCGGGACTGGTGCTGATCAAGTTTTTTGACACGGGAAATCGCAATCGCGCCCCGGCATACTAACCACGTTATTAACCACAAAGACACTAAGGCACAAAGAGAGCAATTCAATTTTGTGTCTTTGTGTCTTTGTGGTTAAGATCGCCCTCGCATGACCACGCTTTTACCGCCAAACCAGCAATGTCTCGACATTCAATCGACGCCGCGCGCGGAGATGAATCTTTTTCCGCTCGACACGTTCGCGTACGAGTTTCCCGGTAGCGAGATCAAGATCAATTTCGAGATGACGGAGTTCACGGCGATCTGCCCGTTCTCCGACTTTCCCGACTTTGCCACCATCCGCCTCGAATACGTTCCGAACGAGCGTTGCATCGAACTGAAGAGTCTGAAGCTCTACATAAACTCTTTCCGCAACGTAAAAATCTTCCACGAGCACGTCATCAACATCATCCTGGAAGACTTCGTCGCCGCCTGCGATCCTCTACGCGTCGACATCGAAGGCGACTTCCACGTCCGCGGCAACATCAAGACCATCGTGAAGGCCAGTTACACCAGGAAATGACCGGCGGCAATAACGGTCTATCCAGTTTGTGGGGACGGTATCGCGGGCTGCCGCGCAATGTAGTGGCGATTGGTTTGGTGAGTCTGCTCAACGATGCTTCGAGCGAGATCATTTATCCGTTGCTGCCGGTTTTTCTTGCGTCGAGTTTGGGTGCTTCGGCGGGAGTGATCGGTGCTATCGAGGGGCTTGCCGAGTCGATATCGAGTCTGTTGAAGCTGTTTGCAGGTTATCTTAGCGACCGTATCGGCAAACGAAAGTTGTTCGTCATCGCGGGTTATTCACTCGCCTCGGTCGCCCGGCCGCTGCTGGCATTCGCGCGCTCGTGGACACAGGTGCTCGCAATCCGCCTTACGGATCGCGTCGGAAAAGGAATTAGAACTGCGCCGCGCGATGCGATGATTGCAGACACGGTGAGGGTCGAACAACGCGGCCTCGCGTTTGGTTTTCACCGGGCGATGGACCACGGCGGCGCGGTTATCGGTCCGCTGGTCGGATATCTGCTGGTCGTACTCTTGGTCGCAAACTTACGCTCTCCGACAACACAAGAGTTTTCCAAAATATTCCTGGCTGCTTCGGTGCCGGCGCTGATCGCGGTGCTTGTCGCGATCTTTTTCATGCGAGAGTCGCCCGTACAGGCGCATCACGACGCACAAATGGGAAAGCTCTCGTTGCGCGGGTTTGATAGCAACTTCAAACGGTTTCTTTTGGTACTTGCCCTCTTCACGCTTTCAAACTCTTCGGACAGCTTTCTGATCCTGCGAGCAATGGATTCAGGAGTCTCGATCGCGATGGTGCCGTTGCTCTGGGCTGCGCACCACGGCACGAAGGTGTTGAGCTCGTTGCTTGGCGGCGATCTCTCGGATCGCCTCGGACGCAAGCGTTTGATCGTTTCCGGTTGGGTGTTGTATGCGGCTGTTTATGCGGGCTTTGCTTTCGTCAGCAACACCGCCTCGCTCTGGATTCTTTTTCTGATTTACGGCATCTACTTCGGCCTTGCGGAAGGAGCGGAGAAGGCGTTGGTCGCCGATCTCGTACGGCCGGAGCAACGCGGGACGGCGTACGGCTTGTACAATCTTGCTTTCGGAGTGACGGTGTTTCCTGCTTCGCTCCTGATGGGTATGATTTGGGATTGGAAGGGGCCGACGGTCGCGTTCCTCGTCAGCGCGGTGATGGGGGCAACCGCCGCGATGCTGCTAATGCTTTTCGTCAGACCACACCCGGGAAAGGACATGTTGCAATGAGACGCAGAGTTTTGACTCCTCATCCAGGCTTATCAACCGGAATTGGCTATTACCTCGCCGGCATGGAAGAAGTGCGCCAGCAGGTGCAAGTAGTAGTCAAAGCGATTCCGGACGATCTGATCGGCAAACCGGCGTTTCTCGGCGCGCATTCGATTGGCGGACTGGTGCTGCACATCGGTGAAGCGGAGTGGTTCTGGATGCAGATGGTTGTCGCCGGACACCAGCTCACGGAAGAAGACAAAAAGACGCCGTACTGGGACATCCTCGACGACGTCGACGCGGTCGCGCGCAACGCCTACACGACTGAGTTTTGCTTGAACGAGATCGACTTGATTCGCAATCAGACGCGCGATGTGCTTTTCTCTTACAACGATAAAGATCTCGAACGCATTATTACTTACGAACGAGGCGGCGAAACCACCGAATACAATTTGCGCTGGATTCTGCATCGCCTGATCGATCACGAAGCCCAGCACAAGGGTCAGATTTTGATGTTGAAGCGATTGATGGCGATATAGGTCTTATAGGTCCCATAGGACTTATGATTTTTCATGAATTATCAAATCATTAAAACCGCCGATGAACTTCGGAGAGCAATCGAAACTATCGCAACGCAACCAGTCGTCGGTCTGGACACGGAAACCACCGAGCTCGATCCGTTTACCTCCCGCTTACGTCTAATCCAACTCGCGACGCCCGAGCGCGTCTTCATCGTCGACTTCGATCATTTCGCCAACGGCAACACCGCGCAGAGTGAAGCCCTCGCTCCGTTGCGCCACCTGCTTGCTGCGCCCAGGCCCATCAAGATTGCGCACAACGCAAAGTTTGACGCGAAGTTCATCAAGCACAATCTCGGCGTCGATCTCGGTGGACTGTTCGATACGCTGCTTGCCAGTCAACTCGTCGGCGCCGGCGACATTGAAGAACGTCACGGTCTGGAGACGGTTGCCAGTCGTTACCTGAATGAAGCGGTCGACAAATCCGAGCGTTTGAGCAACTGGAATTTCGAGTTGTCGGAAGCGCAACTCGAATACGCCGCGCGCGATGCCGCGGTCCTGCTGCCGTTGCGTGAAAAGATGATCGAGAGATTGAAATCGGATTCGCTGGTGAAGTGCGCGCAACTCGAATTTGAGTGCGTGATGCCGGTGGTCGACATCGAGCTTTCGGGCTTTTACATGCACAAAGACCGCTGGCTCGAACAACTGAGCATTGTTGAAAAGCGACGAATCGAACTGGCGGAACAGTTGCAGGAAGTTCTGGCGGAAGAGTCGTCGCAGGGCTCATTGTTTGGTGGGCCGCAACGCGACGATATCAATCTCGACTCGCACCAGCAGTTGACGCAAGCGCTCAATCGTCTCGGCATTCCCGTTCCCGAGTCAACGCGCAACTGGAAACTGCAACCACTCGCTGCGCAGTATCCGATCATCGGCACGCTGCTCGAGTATCGCACCGTGCAGAAAGCGCTCACGAGTTACGGCGAAAACATGATCGAGTTGATCAATCCCGTGACCAATCGCCTGCACGCTGATTTCCGGCAAATTGGTGCGCCGACGGGGCGGTTTGCGTGTACTAACCCGAACATTCAGCAAGTACCGCACGCGGTTGAGTACCGGCGCTGCTTCAGTGGTTATCCGGACGGGCGAAAGTTGATTATCGCGGATTACTCACAGATCGAATTACGGATTCTCGCGGAGTTTTCCGGCGATCGCGGTTTTATCGAGGCTTTCAACTCGGGCGCGGATTTGCATCGCGTCACGGCGTCGCAGGTCTTCAACGCTTCTGTCGATCAAGTCACGAAAGAGCAGCGCGACTTTGCCAAGCGGTTGAACTTCGGCGTCGTTTACGGAATCGGCGCGCAGCGCTTTGCAATGATGACAGGAATGAATCAGCCAGATGCCGAGAATGTCTTGCGCCGCTACTTCGCCACTTACCGCCAACTCGACACTTACCTGCGTGAAGCAGCAACCAGAGCAGTGAATGATCGCCACGCACGCACTGCATCAGGACGCCTGGTGCGTTTCCGTTACGACGAAAACGATCGCCAGCAGATCTCGATGACGCAACGCAACGGCAAGAACACGCCGATACAAGGCACCAGCGCCGACATTCTCAAACGCGCCCTCAAGCTTATGAGGGACGAACTGAGCGAAACCAGCGCCAAGGTCGTCAACATCATTCACGACGAGATCGTGGTTGAAGCCGACGCCGATGAGGCTCAGTCTATTGCCGAAAAGGTTGAGCGCGTGATGTGTGCCGCGGGCGAGGAATACCTCAAGACCGTACCCGTCAAAGTCGAAACCGAGATCGCTGATGAATGGGTCAAATAAAATCCGCGTTTTTAATCCGCGTCATCTGCGGCTCCAAATGAAATAAATCGGAATTCCGGTGAACACTAACAAATATCCGATACCCGAAGTCGACGGCGCAAGGATCGCCAAAGCGATGATGAAAAACCCGGCGATGATAATGTAAACCAGCGGCACAATCGGATAACCAAACGTCCGGTACGGCCGCTCAATCTCCGGCGCTTTCCGCCGCATCACGATCACCGCACCTATCATCAACACGTACAAGATCAAATCCGCGGAAACAATATATTCGAGCAGTTGCGTGTAAACATTTCCAAACGTATACCCGCCCGTTTGTTGATTGACCGTGACTGTGCGTGGCAGCACGAGGAACGACGCCCAGAGCCCCTGAGCGATCAATGCCACCGCAGGCACATGATGCGAGTTAACGCTGCCGACTCGTTTGAAGAACAGTCCATCTCTCGCCATCGCGTAATAGACACGCGCGCCTGCCAGTATTAATCCGTTGTTACAACCGAAAGTCGAGACCATGATCGCGAGCGCCATGATGATCGTGCCGCTCGGACCGAGCACTGCTTGCATCACCGCAGTCGCCACACGATTCTGCGGCGCGTTCTGAATTCCCGCGAGCGGCAGTGTGACGACATACGCGAGGTTTGCAAGCAGGTACAGCGTCACCACGATCCCGCAACCGAGTAGCAGCGCACGTGGCAGGTTCTTCCCGGGATCACGCACCTCGCCGGCTGTAAAAGTAACGTTGTTCCAGGCAGACTGCGCGAAGAGTGGTCCAACCATCGCCCTGCCGAGCAGCATCAACAGCGCCAGCATGAGCAGACCGTGGCTCGCCGGGTCAAACCAAACCTGCGACGCAGTTGGTTTCCAGCCGTTCTCCCACGGCGCCCACCACGAAGACGTGTAAGCAGCGCTGTTGCGATTCCACCCCAGAAACAATCCGATCAGGATCAAGCCGACCAGTGCGCCGGTCTTCGTGAAAGTAAACGTGTTTTGAATGATCTTTCCGGCCGTTAGCCCGCGAGTGTTGATGAAGGTGAGAAAGAGGATCATAACCACTGCGAGTAGTTGCTGCGTTGACAAACTCAACGCATAACCGTTGAACGACAGTTGATTGATCGTGAACGGCTTGATCAGCACGAGCTGCGGGATGAGATAGCGGTCGGCTGAAACGAGATTCGTGAGCACGCCGGTGAAGTTTGCGAACGCGACGGCGACTGCGGCGATGGTCCCGGTCTGAATGATCAGAAACAGCCCCCAGCCAAACAGAAACCCGATCGACGGTCCATATGCTTCCCTGAGAAACACGTACTGGCCGCCGGCCCGCGGCCACATGGCAGCCAATTCGGCGCAACAGAGCGCGCCCGTGATCGTGAGCAGGCCCGCGAGCGCCCAGGCCACCAGCAACCAACCCGGCGAGCCCACCAGCCGCGACGATTCAGCGGAAACGATAAAGATTCCCGATCCGATCATCGACCCGACGACGATCATGGTGGCGTCGAGCAGGCTCAGCTCGCGGACGAGTTTGGGGGAAGCTTCGTTGCTCATTGGTCGAGTGGGTATAGTGGGCCTCGCCGCCGTGTGTCAAGAGAAAACGCTTGCTTGACACTGCTCGATGCGCTCACCTAGTCTTTCCGGTTTGGAGTTCGCTTACCTTATGAAAAATGAACTAATCAATTTAATAACCAACAAACAAGCCCACATCGGTGTGATTGGCCTCGGCTACGTCGGATTGCCGCTGCTCGTGGAGTTTGCGTCCAAGGGGTTCAAGGCCACCGGTTTCGAGGTCGACGAGTCGAAAGCAGAACAGATCAACGCCGGCACTTCCTATATTGGCGACGTCCCTTCGCGCAAGGTGCAGGAAGTGGTTGACGCCAGGCGCCTGCAAGCCACCACCGATTTCAATCATCTCGGCGAGTGCGACGCGATCATCATTTGCGTGCCGACGCCATTGCGCAAAACGAAAGAGCCTGACATCTCTTACATCCTGGCGGCCAGCGAGGAGATCGCAAAGCGTTTACATCGCGGACAAGTGATCGTTCTCGAGTCAACCACCTATCCGGGGACGACTGACGAAGTGCTGTTGCCGATGTTTGAAGAGAAGGGGTTGAAACTCGACGAGGATTTTCTGCTCGCGTTCTCGCCAGAACGTGTCGACCCGGGCAATCCGAGTTTTCTTACACACAACATTCCGAAGGTCGTTGGCGGCGTGACGCCCGATTCGACCGAGGTCGCGACGCATCTTTATTCGCACATCGTCAAGGATGTTCATGGTGTTAGTTCGGCGCGCGTAGCAGAGGCGGCGAAGCTTTTGGAGAACACTTTTCGCGCGGTCAACATCGGCATGGCCAACGAGATGGCGCGGCTTTGTTACGCGCTCAACATCGACACGTGGGAAGTGATTCGCGCCGCGGCCACCAAGCCTTTCGGGTTCATGCCTTTTTACCCGGGGCCGGGAATCGGCGGGCACTGCATTCCGCTCGATCCGCATTACCTGTTGTGGAAGGCGCGCCAGCACGGTTTTGATTCGCGGTTCATCAGTCTCGCGGAGGAAGTGAATTCGCGCATGCCGGAGCACGTGGTCCAACTCGTTTCCGACGGCTTGAACGACGAGCGCAAGGCGATGAAGGGCTCGAATGTGCTGGTGCTTGGTGTGGCTTACAAGAAAGATGTCAATGACGTGCGTGAGAGTCCGGCGCTGTCGATTATCGATCGCCTGCGTGCAAAGGGCGCCAACGTTCGCTATCACGATCCTTTCGTGTCGGAGGTTCGTTTCGACGACGCGCACACCGATGTTAGTGGCGAACCGTTGGAGTCAGTGCCGTTAACTGACGAAGAGCTTCGAGCGGCCGACTGCGTCATCATCGTTACGGACCACAGCGAGATCGACTACAAGCGCGTCTGCTCCCTGGCTCCGCTCATCGTCGACACCCGCAACGCTTTGAACGGCGACATCCGACGCGAGAGCAGCGCCCGGATCATTCGACTGTGATACTTGGGTCGTTGTAGGGGCGGCCCTCTGTGGCCGCCCCCAGTCTCGACTTCGTACGCTGGGGTGGCCACGGAGGGCCACCCCTACAAAACAATGCTGAAAGTTATCAACGTCGTGGGCGCGCGGCCCAACTTCATGAAGGTGGCGCCTATCGTGGCCGCGATGAAGAAGCGCCCCGAGAAGTTCCTGCCGCTCGTCGTCCACACCGGTCAACACTACGACTCAGCAATGTCTGATTCGTTCTTTCGTGACCTCGAGCTTCCCGAACCAGACACACATCTCGGCGTTGGCTCCGGTTCACACGCGGTGCAAACGGCTGCCGTAATGGAGCGCTTCGAACCCGTCGTGTTGCGTGAAAAGCCTGACTGGGTGCTGGTCGTGGGCGACGTCAACTCGACGATCGCGTGCGCGCTCGTTTGCGTGAAGCTTGGCGTGAAAGTGGCGCACGTCGAAGCAGGATTGCGCAGCCGCGATCGCTCGATGCCCGAAGAGATCAACCGGCTGTTGACAGACCAGATCGCCGATCTGCTCTTCACGCCTTCGCACGACGCGGATGAGAACCTGCTCGCCGAAGGAATTCCACGCGAACGTATCCGGCTCGTTGGAAACGTGATGATCGACTCGCTGCAAAAGAGCCTAAACGTCGCGCGAGCGCTGCCCACGCGCGAACAACTGGGACTGAGCGGCGTCGATTACGCTTTGCTGACGTTGCATCGCCCGTCGAACGTCGATCTGCGCGAGTCGTTCGAGCGAATTCTTGACGCGCTCGAAGTGATCGCAGCGAGGTTGCCAATCGTTTTTCCGGTGCATCCCCGAACTAAGAAGACGATCGCAGAGCTTGGCTTGAGCGCGCGCGTGGCGTCGATCAAGGACCTGCGAACGGTCCAGCCCCTCGGTTATCTCGACTTTCTCAACCTCTCGAGCAGCGCACGTCTGGTGCTGACCGATTCCGGCGGAATCCAGGAAGAGACGACCGCACTCGGCATACCTTGCCTGACATTGCGCGAGAACACCGAGCGTCCCATCACGGTCGAGATGGGGACGAACGTGGTCGTAGGCACCGACACGACGAAGATCATCACGGCAGCCAGCACCGCGTTGAACGGTTCTGCTAAGAGAACACTCCGCCAACCACCTCTTTGGGACGGCCAAACGTCTGAGCGTATCCTCGATGCGCTCGAAGAATATTCTGTTTGATGGCTGTTCTGAACAAAATCAAGCGAGCCGTCCGCGGGGAAGTGAAGCTAACGACTCTAGTGTTGGAAGCGCTGCGGCGCAGTCAAGCCTCGCTTGATCAGCGGAAAGAACGCGCCAGTCTCGACGCCGGTGAACCACTAATGCTCGCGGCTGCTTTCGAGCGCATGAGCGCTGCTGAGTTGTTGGCATATTTTCGCGGCGAGCGTCACGCCAGGTTCATTGATGGATTTTTCGAGCGTGAACCAGCCGATATCGCTTCGGCAGAGTGGATCGTCGACGATCACTCGTGGCCGTTGCTTGGTTTTGGTGAGAAGTGCTTCGGCGAAGAGATTCAGTGGACGCGCGATCCGCTTTCAAACTACGTTTGGCCGCTCGACTATCATCGCGACATTAAGTTGGTGCGCGGTGACGGCTCAGATGTGCGTGTGCTCTGGGAACTCAACCGCCTCGGGCATTTCCTCACGCTCGCGCGTGCTCACGCTGCAACGAACGACGAGCGATACAGCGCAGAATTCGTTGCGCAGCTCCGAAGCTGGGCTGCGGCGAATCCTTGCGATCGTGGTCCAAACTGGGCGTGCGCGATGGAGGTCGCACTGCGTGCGATGAATTTGCTCGCCGCCTTTGAAGTATTCCGTCACTCGCCACAACTCGATTCAACCTTCTTGCAGTTCTTTTTGGGACTACTCCAACAACACGGTAACTACATCCGACGCAATCTCGAGTTCTCTTACATCGCCACCAGCAATCACTACCTCTCAGATGTCGTTGGACTGCTCTGGCTGGGCCTATTGCTGCCCCAGCTTCGCGCGGCGGAAGGGTGGCGCGAGTTTGGCCTCGACCAAATGCTCCGCGAGATGGACAAGCAAGTGCTCGCGGATGGAGCCGATTTCGAAGCGTCAACCGGTTATCACCGCTTCGTCACGGAGCTTTTCCTTTACTCGTTCATGCTTTGCCGGGCCAACAATGTCGATATCGAACCGAGATACTGGTCCAGGCTTCATCAGATGCTCGTGTTCATGCGTGCTTACCTACGGCCGGACGGCTTTGCTCCGTTGATCGGCGATACCGATAGCGGGCAGGTGTTGCCCGTGGTACGTCGCCGCGCCGACGAGCACGCATACGTTTTGGCAATTGGCGCATCTGTCTTTAACGATCCTACGCTGAAACCCGAGCTCGCGGTCTCGCAAGCATTCCCGGACGCCGGCATTTACATCATGCGCCACCGCGATCTTTATCTCTGCTTCAACGCCAGCGGTACAGGAATCAACGGCCGCGGCTCGCACGGGCACAACGATGCATTGAGTATTGAAGTCTCTGCCGGCGGACGACCCTTCATCGTCGATCCGGGCACATACGTCTATTCTGCCGATCTCCAGAAGCGCCACGAATTTCGCTCGACCGCGTATCATTCAACCGTACAGATCGACGGCAAAGAACAGAACACAATTCGCGTCGACACGCCGTTTGTAATCGGCAACGAAGCCAATCCCCGAGTGCTTGAATGGAAAACTAGCGACGACTTCGACAAAGTCGTGGCCGAACACTATGGCTACCCCGTCACCCATCGTCGCACAGTCACATTCGACAAGCGTGAACGATTGTGGTTGATTGATGACGAGTTCTTCGGCGAGGGTGACCATCTTTACGAGGCGAGATTTCACTTAGCCCCAGGCGGTGCCGGAGTGAAGATTTCGTTATTGAATCACGACATTGAGCCGGTGCTGGAGAATCAGCCGGTTTCACGAGACTATGGCGAAATGCGTGACGCTGTTTCGGCGTGCTGGCGGATCTCAGGACGAGTTACCAAGCTAAGCTGGCAAATAAAATCCGTGTAATCTGTGGGCTAAATAATGTGTGGTATCTGCGGAGTTTGGGAATATGGCGCCAGCGAAGGCTCGATTGAGCCCGCGCTGCTCGCACGTATGCGCGATGAGATGACTCATCGCGGCCCGGACGACGCCGGCGAGTTGCTCTTCGACGATCGCCGCGGCGGTTTTGGATTTCGACGTCTCTCGATCATCGACCTTTCGCCCGCCGGTAATCAGCCGATGCACGGCTGCGACGAACGCACGTGGCTCGTTTTCAATGGCGAGATCTACAACCACGCTCTCCTTCGCGCCGATCTCAAACTGCGCGGCCACAAGTATTCTTCGCGCACTGACTCCGAAACCATCCTGCACCTTTACGAAGAGCGCGGCCTCGACTTCATTCACGAAATCGAAGGTGACTATGGCATCGCGATCTGGGACGCGAATAAGGAACAACTCGTCCTCGTGCGCGATCGCATCGGCGTCAAACCGCTCTACTTCTATCACAATGACGGCCGCTTCATCTTCGCCTCCGAGATCAAAGCGATCCTGCAACATCCCGCGGTCACGCCCGACATCGACGAACAAGCGCTCTATCACTACCTGACGTTTCTCACGACGCCGGCGCCAAGCACGCTCTTCCGCGACATTCATAAACTCCCCGCCGGCCACGTGCTGATCGTCAAACGCGACGGTTCGCTGAACATGCAACGCTACTGGGACGCGCTGCCCGCGAAACAAACAGCGCCCGGTAGCGACGAGGAACAACGCGCCGAGATCCTGCGCCTGCTGCGCGACTCAATTCGGAAACGAATGATGTCCGACGTTCCATTTGGCGTGTTCCTGTCAGGCGGCGTCGATTCGTCGGCTAATGTCGCGTTGATGTCGGAACAGATGTCGCGACCAGTGCAGACGTTCACCGTCGGTTTCAGCGACGCCGAGTATGTC
>Ga0207670_10000611_pt1 | contig 19301 bp, 13 predicted proteins | sample KBSS23HmetaG_FD_184339 | JGI IMG/M metagenome (GOLD analysis project Ga0207670, IMG submission 184339) | Switchgrass rhizosphere microbial communities from Kellogg Biological Station, Michigan, USA - KBS S2-3H metaG (SPAdes) (version 2) | ecosystem: Host-associated > Plants > Roots >... | reverse complement strand
TTTGTTGGCGCCCGTTTCAGCCACGAGATTCGAGGCGTGCAACAAGCTCTCAAACGTTCCGGCGTCAGTCCACCAGCCTTCGATCTCTTCCCACGTCATCGCATCGCGCTCGATGTAGGCGTTGTTACGTCTGTGATTTCGAGCTCGCCGCGACCGGAGGGCTTCAGAGATCGAATGATGTCGTAGACCTCAGCATCGTACATGTAAATGCCGATGACTGCGTACTCAGATTGAGGTTTCGCGGGCTTCTCGTCGATGCGAACAACGCGACGGCCATCGAGCCGCGGCACGCCGAAACGCTGCGGATCGGGGACCTTCTTCAGAATGATCTTCGCGCCGCTACCCTGCGCGCGATATGCGTTAACGGCCGAGAGTATGTTTCCCTCGATGATGTTGTCGCCGAGGACGACGCAAACCGGACCATCCGCGGCGAAGTGCTCGACGAGCGAGAGCGCTTCGGCGATGCCGCCCTCGCCTTCCTGATAGGTGTAGTTGAGATGTTTCAAGCCGAACGCTTTGCCGTTTCCGAGCAGGCGTAAGAATTCGCCGGCGGAATTACCCCCGGTCACAACCATGATGTCGGTGATGCCGGCATTCACGAGGGCCTGAATGGGGTAATAGATCATCGGCTGGTTGTAAACCGGCAGCAAATGTTTGTTTGTGACAGAGGTCAGCGGACGCAATCTCGTCCCCAACCCACCGGCTAACACCACACCTTTCAAATCATTCCTCCCGCAATTTTTTCACGCAAAGACGCAAAGTCGGCAAAGAGAGCTCTTAAAACCTTTGCTGACTTTGCGTCTTTGCGTGAAACATATCAATCAATAAAGCGGTTGAACCACAATTCGAGCATTAAGAGGGTCCAGAGTTGATGTGAATAGTCGCGTTCGCCGCGCGTGTGCAATTCAATCAACTGCCTGACAGTCTCAGGCTTGAACAAACCTCTTCGTAAAGCTTTTTCTGAAAGCACGACCTCGCGCAGGAACGGCTGCATCTTGCCACGGAACCAGTGACCAATCGGCACTCCAAATCCCATCTTCCGCCGGTTGAGATTCTCGCTCGGCAACAACTTGCGCAACACCTTCTTCAGCAGGTACTTCGTCGTCAGCCCGCGCAGCTTGAGATTCTGCGGCAAGCTTGCGGCAAACTCGATCACGTGATGATCGAGAAACGGCGAACGCGCCTCGAGGGAAACAGCCATCGTCGCGATGTCGACTTTCACCAGCAGATCGTTCGGCAAGTAAGTCATCTGGTCCGTCAACAACATCGCATCGAGCACGCCGATGCCGTTGGCTCGTTTGAACCACTCTGCCAGCAATCCGGTTGCGTTTGCTCCGTTCGTCTGCTCGCGAAAGAAATCGGAATAGAGCGGCTGCTTAGTCTCTTCGTTGAAGACGCTTACCCAGCGCGTGTAACGATCGACTTTCGGCAGTGAAACTACCGAGAGCATCCGTTGCGCGGATTTGATCCGGCTGCGACCAGTCGGCGATGCCGGGATCAGGTTCACCGCTTCTTTAATCAGAGATTCGCGCAGGAACGACGGCACCTTGCGATACTTCTCAGTCAAACCCAACGCGATGTAACGTTCGTAACCTGCGAACGACTCATCACCGCCATCGCCGTTAAGCGCAACCGTAACGTGCTTGCGCGTTTCCTTCGCAACGTAATAAGTCGGCACTGCTGACGAATCCGCGTACGGCTCGCCGTAGTGTTCTACGAGGGTCGGTAAAACCTCGAGCGCATCAGGTCGAACGATAAACTCATGATGATCGGCGCCGACGTGCTCGGCTATACGTCGCGCGTGATGAAGCTCGCTGAAGTCCTGTTCTTCAAACCCGATCGAAAACGTTTTAACCCGCTCACTCGACTCCTGGCTCATCAGCGCCACCACAGCGCTCGAATCGATCCCGCCCGAAAGAAAAGCACCAAGCGGCACTTCCGACATCAAGCGCACGCGCACCGCTTCACGTAGTATCTCGACGGTGCGTTCGCCGGCCTCTTCCTCGCTGATTGCGAGCTTCTTAGTGAAGTCCGGCTGCCAGTAACGTTGTATCTCGATCTCGCCCTTGCGCCAGCGCAGCCAGTGTCCCGGCTCGAGCTTTCGAATCGCCCGGTAAGCAGTCAGCGGCGCCGGAATGCACATGAACGACAGATAGTAATCGAGCGCTTCCGGTTGAATTTCGCGACTGACGTCAGGATGAAGCAGCAGCGCACTGAACTCGGAACCGAAGATGAGATCCCCGTTCACATGCGCATACAACAACGGTTTCTTACCAACGCGATCGCGCGCGAGAAACAGTTCCTGCGTTCGTTCGTTCCAGATCGCGAAGGCAAACATGCCGCGAAGGTGCTTCGGACAGTCAACGCCAAACTGATCGTAAGCGTGAACGATGGCTTCGGTGTCGCTGTTTGTGTAGAAGGTGTGACCGAGCTTTTCCAGCTTTTCGCGCAGTTCGAGATAGTTGTAGATCTCGCCGTTGAAGATAATCCACGAGCTGCGATCGCGATTATGGATCGGCTGCTGGCCGCTCTTAAGGTCTATGATCGCGAGACGGCGCATCGCGAGTCCGACCGGGCCGTTGACGTAATAACCATCATCGTCGGGACCGCGATGACGGATCGCGTCGTTCATCCGCGACAGCAACTGCTCGTCAACCGGTTTCCCGTCGTTTCGAACTACGCCAACGATTCCACACATAGCTACGCCTTGTTCTGCCTCTCGCGATCTTCCCGCTTCTCTTTAACGAGCACAAACCCGACCGCTACAAAAATGAAATAAAAGACCAGCAACTGCGCTCGCTGGCGATAAGCAGTGCCGACGTTTCCCTGAAATACCGAATAAGCGATCGAGAGCATCGTGGTGAAGATCAGAATAGGCGCGATCTGCCGCAAGCGATACTTTATTGAGTACCAGATGCCCAGCACCAATAACGGAAATGAGCACCACCAGATGATCATCTCCGGAAAAGTGATGCTCTGCCGCAGTGAAGCAAGCTGCCAGGGGAAAGGCGCGAACAGCAGATAGACCAGGCCGAGGGGAATGGTCGAGAGCGCGCCTTGCGTTGTCGATACGTCTACTTCCTGCCCGAAACCGGACCCGGCGCGCGACAAGTCAGTACGGCTTCTTTGCAGCGTTTCCAAACTGCCAAAACGATCGAATTGCGCGCTGGCGTAGCGAGTCACGCCGAGATAAGTAAGTGAAACACCTACTAAAAGGATGACGACAAACTGCCGCGCGAAGTTTGTAGCAGTGAACTTCTGGAACCCGATAATAAACCCGCCCGCTATAGCGACGGCGATCATGTAGAACACGTAGAACCGTAAACTGAGAATTGAAAACAGCGCCACAACTAATATCGCCGCATACTTCACTGACAGTTTTTCATTGAGACGCAGGCTCGCAAGTATTGCCAGCGCAAGAAAGAAAACGATCGGCGCGTCCTTCAATCCCTGCGCGGACCAAAGAACGAGCGACGGGAAAAATGCGACGCAAATAGCAGCTATTCGCGCGACGCGGGTGTTTTTATAAACGTGTTGCGCGCAATGAAAAATGAGAATTGCCGTAGCGGCGCCGATGACTGAGTTGACAAACTGTATCGCGAGCGTGTTGCGTCCGATAATCGAGTAGATTACTGAAATGAGGTTGACCATGCCCCACGCGGATGCCTGCCCGGACGTAAACCGGTCGGCGATGACTTTGTAATACGAGTCTCCCTGCCATGCTTTCATTTGCGCGTGGCCGAAGAAGTCGTAAGTGAGCGCGTCGCCGCCGAAAAATTCCTGCACGTTGAACATGAAGATGCCCGTCGCCACGAGCATTCTGATCAGCAGGGCCCACGCAAAGAGGTGCAGCAGGAAAGAGCCTTGCTCTTTATCCTGGTAGACGAAATAGCCGGCAACGCCGGCGAGGACGAGACAGACCAACACCGCCTGACCCGCGTCCATCATCGAGTAGTTTGCGTAATCAGGGAACTCTGCAACGATCGCAGGCACCGCCAGGATGATTACGGCGCAAACGATCAGATACGCTATTAATAACAGGATCTTCATCTACTCAGAGTATCTGTTTATCCATAGATTACGCAGATTATCTAATTGTTCTGTGTAATCTGTGGATTGCCTTGTCGCACGACGAGATGATTTTCCAGTACCAGCGCGTCGAAGCTCGCGCGAGTAAAGGTATTGATCGCGTCTTGCGGCGAAAGAACGATTGGCTCCTGCACGTTGAATGAAGTATTGAGCAGCAGCGGCACTCCGGTTAACTTTTCGAACTCGCTGATCAACGCCCAGTAACGTGGATTGGTGTGACGGCTGACGGTTTGCGGACGCGCGGTGCCGTCCACGTGAACCACCGCGGGTATGCCGGCGCGCTTTTCATCGAGCACGTTCAGTACCGTGATCATGAACGGATCGTAATGAGGATGGCCAAACAGATCGTCCGCGGCTTCTTTGAGCATCGACGGTGCGAGAGGCCGGAACCATTCACGCAGCTTCACCTTTTTATTCAACAACTCGCGCATGTCTGAGCGACGCGGGTCCGCGAGAAAGCTGCGGTTACCGAGCGCGCGCGGGCCAAACTCCATGCGTCCCTGGAACCAGCCTATGATTGCGCCGCCCGCCAACAATTTGGCGACGCGCGGCAGCATCTGTTCGTCAGGCAGCGTTTCGAAACTTAATCCGGCGGCGCGCAAAGCTGCGGCGCAGTCTTCCGAACTGAAGCCCGGACCGTAATACGCGTGCTCCATGCGAAACTTTCGCGGTTGTTGTAAGCGACTATGCCAAACGAGTAGCGCCGCGCCGAGCGAACAACCCGCGTCACCTGCGGCGGGTTGAATGAAGAAATTCTTGAACGGCGTTTCGGTCATGATGCGCCCGTTCATCACGGAATTGAACGCGACGCCGCCTGCCATGCAAAGATTTTCGGAGCCAGTTTGTTCGTATAGACCGGAGAGCAGATGCAGCGCGGTGTCTTCGAGAACTTTCTGTGCGCTTGCTGCGACGTTCCAGTGTTTTTCGGTGAGTGCTTCGCCTTTTGCTCTTGACGGGCCGAGCTCGTTCGTCAGTGCTTCGCTGAACTGGTAGTACTTTGCGAGATGGTGATCGAGGACACGGATGTCGAGCTTGAAGTCGTGATTGCCGTTTACCGAGAGCACGCGTTTGGCGAAGAAGTCGTAATACTCAGGCTTACCGTAGGCAGCGAGCCCCATCACTTTCCACTCGTCACCTTCGAACATGTCAAAGCCGAGATAGTTGGTTACTGCCGAATAGAACTGGCCGAGTGAATGCGGCAGCTTGATTCGTTTCAGCGTGCGGATGGTTCGATCGTCGCCGCGAGAGAAGAGAGTCGTCGTGTCTTCGCCCGTCCCATCCCACGTCATGATCGCGGCCTGATCGAAACCCGAAACGAAGAATGCGCTGGCGGCGTGGCACTGGTGATGTTCGAGAAAGTGAAACTTGAAATCGCTGTTGCCGAAGTGGTCGCGTATCCGGCGCGGGTGCCGCAACATGCCGAGGTAGCTCTCGCCAACCTGCGCGACGCCGCGATCGACGCGCGCCTTGAACATATCGCGCGAGATGACGGCTGACTTCAAAGCCTGCATGGCTTTGTGACGCAACACCCAGGGCTTCCAATAGAGACCGATGTGCGCGACGTCTGCGATGCCGATGCCTGCTTCGTCGAGGCAGTACTGCATAGCCTGGTATGGAAACCCGCTATGGTGCTTGCGCCTGGAGAAGCGTTCCTCCTCAGCCGCAGCTACGATTTCACCGTCCTTTATGATTGTTGCGGCCGAGTCGCCGAGTGTGGTTAAACCAACGATGTACATAATGAACCGTCAACTATGCCACAAAAAAGCACAAAAAGCACAAAGACAATCATCCACAGATTACACAGATTCATTTTGCGGAATCTGTGTAATCTGTGGATGAAATTGCTGCTTTTAATGCTGCGGCGAGTTTTGGGGCGTGGGCGTCGATGCTGTAATGCTGGACCGCGAAGGTGCGGCCACGCTCGCCCATGCGGTGCCGCAGCGCTTCGTCGCTCAATAATCGCGAAAGATGCGTGTTCCAGTCGTCGTCCGTGCGAGCTACGAAGTGCGTTTCGTTTGTCTCGGCAATGTCCTGACACGCTCCAACCGGGCTGACGACGAAGGGAACTCCGACTGCCATGTACTGAACAGCTTTGAAGCACGATTTTCCGACTGACCAGTTGTCTTCGACAATCGGGTAGATCCCGATGTCGAGCGATTGAAAATCGGCTATCTCCCGGTTCAGCTTCCACGGCAGGTTCTCGACTTCAACACCAGGGATCGTGACGTTGTCTTCTCCGGTGCCGACTAAGCGCAGCCGGAATCGATAATCACGCGCCAGCCGCTCCAGCACGGGAAAGATCGATTTCACGTAAGGAAACGTCGAGTGGGTACCGATCCAGCCGATAACCGGCACGTCAGCAGTCTTGCGTTCACCTAAAGGTCGAAACTGCGTCGTATCAACAACCGTTGGAATCACAACCGCTTCACGCCCTTTGCTCTTCACATACGCGGCGATCTCGCGATTGCCACACGTCACCAGTCGCGACCAGCGAATCAGATCGTTCGTCTTGCTGAACCACTTCAACATGCTGCCGAGACGTCCATAAGTCGGACTCTTGTACGAGACATACGTCGCGTCGTCGAGATCGAGAACCATCGGACAATGGTGCAGGTTTATCACGAGCCATTCCATCACCGGCGGCCCAATCATCATCGCCTCGCGTTGCACAAACACTACGTCTGCCTTGCGTGCGAGCCACAATTCGCGGACGCGACGAACCGACGCCAGCGCTAGCCCTGCTGCCGTGCGAGGCCACTGCGAGCGGTTGTAGAGCGATCCGTGTAGTCGGGAATCAAGAAAGGGATAAACGGAAAGTTCAATACCCTGCCGGGCGAGAGGCTCGATGAATTGGATCATTCGAAACCGGGTTGCCGCGGCCTCAACCGGGTATGTGGCCAATCCCAACACTCTCATGAGGCATAGCTTTCCGGCTTTTGACCGGTTCCGAGCCAACCGAAATTGGGAATCACCTGAAACTTCTGCAAACCCGCGCTGCTCAGCCACGCCTCGACTTCCGTCTTTGTGTAGCGGTTTTCTATCGGCGCTGAAAAACGATCGAGTTGATCGTTTACACAAACGCGGAAAGGAAGCACTGCGTACTGTTTCATCGGCATGTTGGCGGCAACGGAGCGGAGCGCAGGCACGCGCTTCATTACCTGGTACGGCCAGACGAAAAAGAGAAACGCTGCGAGCGCGCTCGGATACGCGAGCGCGTGAACCGCCCAATGCGGTAGTCGCGTGGTCAGGTTGCGTGTGGAATTGACCGCACTCAGGAGTGCCGACTTGATCGACCTGCGCTCCGGTTGCCAGTAGAGATAGATCTGGATCTCGCCGCCGGGTTTCAGGTAGCGCAAGAGGTTTTGAAATGCGGCTTCGGGATCGGGCAGATGATGGAGCACGCCGATCGAGTAGATGAAATCAAAACTCTCTAGAGGAAACGGCGGGTTGTGTAGATCTGCCTGGACAACGTGTACGTTGTCGAGTGAAGCCGTGTTTTTTCGCGCGACTTCGACTGCGGGGCCGAGATCGATGGCCCACACTTCGCGCGCGTACTTGCCGGCGTAGTATGCGAAGCGCCCGTTGCCACAGCCAGCGTCCAAAACCTTCTTGCCTTTGAAGAAGTCAGTGTTGTGCGGTTGCATGTAGTCGAGAAACTGCTTTTCCCATTCCGCGTACATTTCCGGGAAGCGCTGCCATTCGTAGCCAAAGCTCAGGGCAGTCTTTGCTTGCTTCGCGTCGAATGCGGAGGCCGTGTCGTTTTGGAGCGCGGCGCGGATCGCGGGGAGCAACATGCGGGGGATGCCGTTCTCGATCGGGAACGTGAGATTGCAGGAGACACACGTGAGGTTAGAGTCCAAAGTTCCATTGCAAGCTGGGCAGCGAAGAAATATTTCAGCCACGGATTTACGCGGAAAAGACGGATTTATACAAATGCGCGTAGCGCTCGGCGCCAACGGTTTCCAGGTCGAATACTTTTTCTGCGATTGAACGGGATTTCATCTTAACGTTTGGATCATTAACGGCCGCCTCGATGGCTGTACAGGCGGCATCGAAGTCCCGATCATTGAAGTCATCGATTACGATCGCTGGTAGGGCATCCGAGTCTCCAATGCCGGAGTTGATTACGATCGGCAATCCGCACGCGAGATACTCGGCATTCTTCGTCGGCGACGAAGCGAGTTTCGAGAAGCAACGTTTTATAAAGCTTATACCAACGTCGCCGGCTGCCAAGTAAGCAGGCATCTCCTTTGACACTACGGAGTGAATGGAAAAATTCTGTTCACTGATCCCACGCTCGCTCATCAGTTGTCTGACTCGTTCACGACTGCCCATTGTAAGCCAAAGAAGGTGCGCATCTTTTTGTTTCCGGACGACGCTCGCGAAAAAATCGGCCATCTGTTCGGTCAGGTACCAGCCGTCAAGCGAGCCGCTGTAAACCAACGTAAACCGATCATCGAGATTGAGCTGCGACCGTAAGCGCGCGCGCTGCTGCTCGTCGAATTTGAATAACGAAAGATCCACGCAGCACGGCACGACTGCGTGATGAACCTCACGACCTTTCAAGCCCTCCCACTCTCTAATTATCGGCCAGATTCGCTCAGTCAAAGTCACGACTGCATCCGTGCCCGCGAAGATCCGTCTCTCTACGGCTTTCGTGATCCGGTAACGCAGCCCGTCTTTGGGCCAGTGCCGCGCATCGACGTACTCTTCAGCCATCAAGCCGCGCACGTCGAAGATCATTTTGATCCCAAACTTTCGTTTCAACGCAAGCGCGATCGTCGCCGGTATGTGCGAGCGCGCGTGTACCATCTCGATCTTGTTTCGTCGCACCAAACCGCTCGCGTAACGAATGCCTGCCCAAACATCGTAAGCCGTCGCTGGAAGCGATGGTCGCTGGTGATATCGCAGCCAGTGCCACTCAATCCCTTGTCCGGCTAGCTCCCGTTTCAGTTCCTCGCAAGCACGCTGTCCATCAGCCGTGAATGCCTTATCTCTCTCAAAACTCAGCAACGTGAACTGCACACCGCGCTTTGCCAGCTCACGCAGGTACGGCAGCACCTGCGTCTGGCCTAACGGTTCAAGCATGCCGTTGTACGAGATGAACAGAACGCGCCGGTTTAGCAAGTCATTTCGTGGCTCAAGGGCCGACTCTTCTCGATCTCCGCGGCTATCCAATGGTAGGTCCGAGCTAATCCTTCCTCCAGTGAGATCGACGGTTCCCAGTTCAGGACCTCGCGCAGGCGAGTATTGTCGCTGTTGCGCCCTCTGACTCCCTGCGGTTTCGTCACATCGTAACGCTTGCCAATCTTCTTGCCCGCGATTCCCGCCACGATATCCACTAGCTCGTTGACCGAGATCATGCGGTCCTGTCCGAGATTCAAAGGCTCGCTATATTCGCTGCGCATCAACCGGTAAATCCCCTCGACGCAATCGTCGATGTAACAGTAGGAACGCCGCTGCTCGCCGTCTCCCCAAACCTCAATCTCATCGTCATCATTCGCCAATGCCACTTTGCGACAGATCGCAGCCGGTGATTTCTCACGTCCGCCGTCGTAAGTCCCAAGCGGTCCGAAGATGTTATGAAATCTGACGACGCGCGTGTCGAGACCAAAGTCTTCGGTGTAGTGACGGCAAACGCGCTCCATGTAAAGCTTCTCCCAACCGTAACCATCCTCGGCGTCGGCAGGATACGCGTCCGTTTCCTTCAACGGCGCGACGTCGGTTCCACTTTGCAGGTGCAATGGATAAATGCACGCGCTCGACGTGTAGAGATAGCGCTTAACACCGCCGATGCGCGCGGCTTCGATCGTGTTGAGATTGATGAGCGTGTTGTCGCGAACTATAACGGCCTTGTTGTTTTCGATAAATCCGATGCCGCCCATGTTGGCCGCGAGACCGTACACTTCGTCTATCTCGTGGGTGGCGCGCAAACAGTTCTCCGGCTCGGTCAGGTCGAGCAAAAGAAACTCATCGGCGCGCGTCGAATCAAACTCCGGCGTCTTGATATCGACTCCTCTTACCCAGTAACCACGATCGACAAGGTAGTTGGTCAAATGGTGGCCGATGAACCCGCCGGCGCCGGTCACCAACACTCTGGGCTGTTGTGACATTACGGTTTGAATTCCTGGATTGCGTTTACGACGTATTCCTGTTGCTCCGCCGTGAGCTCGGGATATAGCGGGAGAGCGAAAGTTTCGCGCGCGGCTTTCTCAGCTTCGGGAAACTCGCCTTCCTTGTAGCCCAGGTATGCGAAGCACTCCTGCAAGTGCAGCGGAATCGGGTAATAGATCTTGGTCGCGACGTCGCGCGCTTTCAAATGCTCCATCAGCGCGTCGCGATGCTCGGGAACGCGAACGACGTATTGATGAAAGATGTGACGGCTATCGGGCTTAATGAACGGAGGATCGAGTTTGAAGCTCAGCTTCGCCCCCTCCAGCAGGTGCGAATAGTTTTGCGCCTTCTGCGCGCGAGCGTTGGACCAGCCATCCAGGTGCGGCAGCTTGGTACGCAGCACGGCAGCTTGAAGCGCGTCGATGCGACTGTTGAGCCCGACCTCGATGTGTTGATACTCGGTTAGACCGCCGTGTAAGCGCAGTCGTCGCAAGCGGGCCGAAAAATCAGGATCGCTGGTCGTGATGATCCCCGCATCGCCGGCGGCGCCGAGGTTCTTAGTCGGATAGAAACTAAAACAACCCGCGACGCCCATTGAACCCGCGCGGCGTCCACGATCTTCAGCGCCGATCGCCTGCGCCGCATCTTCGAGCACAATGAGATCTTTCGATTTGCACAGCGCGAGGATCTGATCCATGTCGGCACACTGGCCGTACAAATGCACTGGAAGCACGACGCGCGTTCGTGAAGTGATCGCCGCCGCGATGTGGTCGACATTCAGGTTGTAGGTCAAAGGATCGATGTCGACAAAAACCGGTCGCGCGCCCAAACGTGCGATCGCACTGCCGGTCGCGAAGAAACTGAACGGTGTCGTGATGACCTCATCACCCGCGCCGACGTTCAATGCCATCAGCGCCAGCAACAACGCATCCGAACCGGAAGCACAACCGATCGCTTCCTTCGTCTGGCAATACGCGGCGACCTCTGTCTCGAGGGCCGCGACTTCCGGACCCATCACAAAATGCTGCGTCTCAAAAACGCGGTCAACCGCCAGACGCACCGCATCACGTATCGATGCATACTGCGCCTGTAAATCAATTAATGGAACCTTCATAAGGAGGGCCACGGATTTACGCAGATCTGTGTAAATCGATTAAGACAGATCTGCGTAAATCCGTGCTTTTATGCAGTCTCCCCTGCTCGCTGATCTGCATCCGCGTCGGACTCGTAGTAGTGGGAATAGTAACGAGAATAGTAGTAGTCGTCGCGTGCATCGACCTTCACATTGTTCAGCACCACACCAAACACGTGCGCGCCGACGTCGAGCAGCTGCTGCTTGGCGCGTCGCACCACGGCCCGTGAGCTGCGACCGCCGTGGACCACGAGAATCACGCCATCCACCATCGTCGAAAGGATCGACGCATCGGTAAACGATATCGCCGGCGGCGAGTCGATAATGATGTGATTGTATTGCTCACCCAGAATGCCCAGCAGTTTCCGCATCTCATCGGAACCGAGCAGCTCCGCAGGATTCGGCGGCACCGGACCAGAGGTCAGCACTTTCAGGTTCGGAGCTTTGTCACACTTCTGAACCAGGAGGTCAAGATTCTTCTCGCCTGACAGCCACGTCGTCAGACCCTTCGTGTTTGGCAGCTCAAACTGTGCGTGCAGCCGCGGGCGTCGCAGGTCGCAGTCGATCATCAACACTTGAGCGCCTGTTTGCGCGAGCATGAATGCCGTGTTGATGCCGGTTGTGGTCTTTCCTTCAGCCGGCTGGCTGGACGTGATCAGGATCGTCTTGGGCGGTTTGCCGGCAGACGACAACAGCAACGAGGTGCGCAGGTGTCGATACGATTCAGCAATCGGCGAACGCGCATCGGTGATCATCGCCAGCGCGGTCGTGTTCGAAGGCGCGGGCGGTGGACCGCCACGCAACGCTCCCGGCAACCTTGGCGCGCGATCGCCGCCCGCCGGAATCAACGCCAAAGCGGGTAGGTGAATGTAACGATCGACGTCTTCCACTGACTTCACTGTGTCGTCAAGGAAGTCGAGCAGGAAGGCGAGGCCAATGCCGCCGCCCAACGAAAGTAAAAACGCGATGATGATGTTTCGCAGGCGTGGTGGACCAACGGGACTCTTTGGCAACCTACTCGGAGTGGCGATGCTGACTTCGTTGCCGCCATTTCCATTCGCCACGTCGAGCTCGCGTTTTCGTTGCAACAATGTATTGAGCAACTGCTTGTTGGTCTCGAGCTGGTGCGTGAGCGCCATCAAGTCGATCGTGTCGCGCGTTTGCTGAGTCGTGGTCGCTTTCTGTTCTTCGTAAGAACGACGCAAGAGTTGCTCTTTCGAGACCGCAGCCTCGTAACGTCGCTGGATCGAGGTAACAATCTCCGCCGGCGCCTTTTTCAGCTCTGCCTCGAGCCCTTCAATCTGAGCGTCGAGCTTCTTTACCGCGGGCCATTCTTTCGTGTAGATGACGAGCAGGGCATCACGTTGCTCTTTCAATTGCGAGATGCGATCGCGCAGTTTTTCCACGCGGCCCGATGAATTAACGTCGGGAATCGAAAACACATCCGGTTCTTTCCGCGCTGCTTCGAGCTGCGCTTGCAATTGCTTGCGTTCGTTTTCCGCCGCCAGCAACTGAGCGCTCAGTGTTTGCAATCTCTCGGCTTCCAGATTTCCTGCGCTTCCAGTGGTCAGTGGCAGGTTATGGTTCTTCGCGTAGTTCCACTGCACTTCCTGATCCTGGTTGATCTGCGACTGGAGCCTGGCAATCTCGTTAGCCAAAAGATCTTCAGCCTTGGTCGATCCTTCCGTCGCGATCGCGAGGTTGTAGTTTTTGAAGACCTCCGCCAGCGTGTTGGCGACCTTCTGTGCCAGTTCCGGATCGGAATGGCGGTAGATGATCTTGACGAGATTCGTGTTGGGGATCGGCTCGATTATTTCGCCCGCAATGATTGCGTCTTCGTAAACTTCTAACTTCTCGACCTCCTCGGGCGTCAACCGGCCCAACGCATTCTGCGATTCATTGTTAACAGTCAAACCGCCGGGAACCGTGCGCTGTTGCTGTTCCGTACTCGGCTTTGACGGCGGACTCGAAAACATGCGCCGCAAAGAATCGAAGAAACCCGTTTGCGACTGGCTGCCGAAGAATGCCGGGTTATGAGGTAAGTCGAGGGTCAGAACGACCTGGCGTGCGAGTGCCGGGTTTTGCAACAACTTGAGCTGCGTGCCCCAGAAATTTGGGTCGCTCTGTCCGATAATAATCTTGTCGGTCGACTGGAGAATGTTCGGTTGTTTTTGCTGAATTCTAATGGTGGTCTCACCCTCGTAGATGGAGGGAGACCTGAACGACTGGATTGCAACCAACGAAGTGATCACCAGGACCAGACTCAAAATCAGCCACTTTCGTTTGAGAACGACAAATAGATAATCTTTTATGGTTGCGGGCTCATTTCCGGAAACGCCGTAGGGCTTGCTGGGAGTAAACTCCGTGAGGGGCCGATCCAGCCCGCGGTCCAGACCCGCAACTGGTATTAATTGATTATCTTGCATAGACATAAGTTCAGGCCTCTTTGAAAACAAGACTGGGGCAAGAATAATAACAGAGTGTTCGAATCTCGCAAGGCGGAACCACGGATTTCCGCAGATCAGTGTAAATCGATTTACACTGATCCGCGAAATCCGTGGTGCACTTTGTGAAGTGAGGAGGATTGGCCTAGTATTTGGCCCGAAATGAGTGCAACTCAAGATCTGGATTACGTTTCACGCGTAGTTGAAGTGCTCAGGATCGCAGCCGATGCTCTAACAACGTCGACTGAACGTCTCGAGCCTAAGCAATTGGAACGCGCTATTCATTTGCTTGCTAACTGCCGTGGGAAAGTGGTTGTGGCTGGTGTCGGTAAGTCGGGTCTGGTGGCGCGGAAGATTGCCAGCACGCTGACCAGTACCGGTACGGCCGCAGTTTATCTTCATCCCGCGGATGCCTTGCATGGCGACCTGGGAATCGTTACTCCGATGGATGTGGTGGTAGCTCTCAGCAACAGTGGGGAAACTGACGAGTTAGTAGCGATGCTACCTCATTTGAAACACCGAAATGTTCCCATCATCGCTATTGTCGGCGGAATAAAATCCACTCTCGCCCGGAACGCGGACGCAGTGTTGGATGCATCGGTAAAGCAAGAGGCGTGTCCACTTAACCTGGCTCCGACTACCAGTACGCTTGTTGCACTGGCGATTGGCGACGCTCTCGCGGCGACTTTGATCCAGGTCAAGGGAATTACGTCCGAGGATTTTGCTTTGAATCATCCGGCCGGACGCATGGGGAAACGTCTGACTTTGAAAGTCAGCGACCTGATGCATGGTGGTCCTGACAACCCGACCGTATCGCCTGACGCATCCTGGATGATGATAGCCAGCACAATTAGTAAAGGTGGATTAGGGGCCGTTAACGTGATAGACGATACGGGTCGACTGACTGGAATAATCACCGATGGCGATCTGCGGCGCTCGCTTGAGAAAGTTAAAGCGGTGAATTTGGAGAAACTCACCGCCAATCAGATAATGACGAAAGATCCGGTCGTGGTTTCACGGGACCTGCTCGCTTACGATGCTTTGCAATTGATGGAGAATCGACCCTCCCAGATCGCCGTCCTGCCTGTAGTTGATGAAGATCGAACTTGTCTCGGGCTAATCCGAATCCACGATATCGTCCGCTCCGGGCTTTAAAAATCAGCCACGGATTTCACGGATGAACACGGATTTTAATAAACTGTTCGAGCGCGCTTTCCCAGTCGGGAAGGGGTGGGAGACCGAGCTTTTCCGAGAGGAGGCAGCGCAGACGAGAATTGCGCGGTCGCTTCGCAGGACGGTTCAGGGTGTCTGATGAAATCGGTTCCACTACCGCCTCGCGATTCCCAACCAGCGCGACGGCCTTACGCGTAAATTCTTCGAAACTGACACCCGGCCCACTGTTCACGACGTGGTAGATGCCGGGAACATTCAACTCCGCCAACCGCCGCAAACGCTCAGCCAAATCTGTCGCAGACGTGGGCGTTCCATACGTGTCCGTTATCGCCTTCAGTTTCTCGCCCTTCAGCGCACGCTCGACAACAGTGCTCAGGAAATTAACTCCGCCGCGGCCGAAGATGTATCCCGTGCGAACGATGATGGCACGATCGTAGGCCATTAAAGAGAGGCGTTCACCTTCAAGCTTTGCGTGCCCGTAAACGCTTTGAGGATTGGGCGCGTCTTCCTGTGTATAAAACCCGTCTTTGGTCCCGTCGAAAACATAATCAGTCGAAATCGTTATATACGCCGCCTTTACCTCCTGACTCGCCCGCGCAAGGTTTTCGGGGCCAAGAGCATTGGCAGAAAATGCCCGTTTGACGTCCGACTCGCATCCATCAACGTTGGTCCAGGCGGCGCAATTTATCACTACATCCGGTTTGTTGCTGCTTACCGCTCGCCAAACACCTTCCGCATCCGCAATGTCCAACTTCGCGTGATCGTAAGCAAAAACTCTATCGCCACTCGCCTCGCAAAACTCATGCAGTGCCCGGCCGACCATTCCTGCCGCGCCTGTTATAAGTATTTTCAAATTGCGCCCACCTCGGTTCCATACTGCGTGCGGTAGTAGTCCCGGTAAGCACCGCTGCGCGCCCGTTCAAGCCACTGATTATTGTCTTGATACCACGTGATTGTTTTTTGTAAACCACTTTCCCATGTCTCGAGCGGCCGCCACTCCAATTCGGTCTCAATTAGCGTCGGATCGATAGCATACCGGCGATCGTGTCCGGGACGGTCTTTGACGAATTGAATCAACGAATGTGGCTTGCCGACTGCGTCGAGGACCGACTTAACAACGTCGATATTGCGCCGTTCATTGCGCGCGCCGATGTTATAAACAGATCCCGATTTGCCATTTTCGAGTGCTGACAAGATTGCGCGGCAATGGTCGTCGACGTAGATCCAGTCGCGCACATTCTGGCCGTCGCCATAGATTGGAATCGGTTCATCATTCAATGCGTTAGCAATAATCAGCGGCAAAAATTTCTCGGGAAATTGTCGTGGTCCATAGTTGTTGCCGCAACGAGTGATGATAGTACTGAGATCAAATGTTTGATGGGCCGCGCGCACAAAATGCTCAGCCGCGGCTTTGGAAGCTGCGTACGGACTATTCGGCGCAAACGGTGACGCTTCAGTAAAAAACCCGTCATCGTTTTCCGGCAAGCTCCCCATCACCTCATCCGTAGAAATATGAACGAAACGTTTCACCCCGCGCTCGCGACTCGCGTCGAGTAAAACCTGCGTACCGATAATGTTTGTTCGCAAAAACTCCGCCGCATTCGCAATGCTCCGATCAACGTGAGATTCCGCCGCGAAATTTACGATCACATCTGTTTGCTCGTCTAAAGCTGCCAGCACTGCGCGCGGATCAGTAATGTCGCCTTTTACGAATCGATAATGGTCCGTGGTTATTCCAGCGAGGTTGTCCGGGTTTCCTGCGTAGGTGAGATTATCGAAGTTAGTAACAAAAGTTGACGGAAACTCATTGATAGTAAGCCGGACAAATGCTGAACCAATGAAGCCCGCGCCGCCAGTTATGAAAAATTTTTGCATATAAGAAGGGGTGTGAACCGGCCAACTCCGCATGAAATTTTAATGAAAATATAGCTTGACATCTAAAACAAGATAGATTAAAAAAGCGCCCTTTCTGAGTCAAGGCTACTGCTTTTTGATCCTACAGTGAGCACGCCGACTCCCATAGATGTTAGGCGTATCTTCTGCCTTAGGAAAAACTATCGTCTTCAAGTTGCCAACTACTATACCTGCAATTTGATGGTCCACATGAGTAAAGCCTGAATGGTTTGGCTCTCGCCAACTTAAGAGTTACGGAATTTTTAGATTTACGATCCATGGTCCAACCGCAAAGGTTGCGACATCGGATAGTGAGCAGTCATCAAGGCTGCCGTTTAATGTTCTTCGAGAATGGCTTCAATCGCCCCTTCCGCCGCTCTGCATATCCCCCGGCAGCAAACGGCGGAAGAGCATTCACCGCGCATGCCCAGTATCTGAGAGCAAACAAGGAGACATATGAATCAAAGAAGCGCACCCCTATCGCATTTTTTGCCCACGAAGTTCATTCGCATCTCTATTGCTATTGCTGTTCTTAGCCTAGTAGCACTCGGCGTGTCCTATTCACCACGCTCCGCTTCATCAAATGCAATAAAAATTTCGCAGCCCGCCTCAATGAATGCTCTTTCACTGCCTTTTCAGGAGACCATAGCCACATTCGCGGCTGATTGTACAACTCCAAAGAGTTCATTCGTTTTAGGAGAAACGGTTTGCGCGAAAACAGACAGTGTCGATCTGAACTTTCCCGGCGGACGTTGGGTTCACTGGTTGAGATCGGATAACAGTATCGCGTTTGGTGGTAGTGGTGTTACTGACATTACGACCAACCCGCAAACATTCACGTTCGTGCCCGATCAAACAGGGTCATGGAAAGCAACAATCGCAGAGACCGGCGATATTTCACAAACACCGGCGGTTTTCACGGTAGCCCCTGCGCCACCGCTGGCGACCTACCAGGCTGACTGCGTAACTCCAAAATCAACTTTCGCTCTGGGCGACATAGTCTGCGCGAAACTCGTCGGAACACCTGCTCTTAGTAGTCGCCTGGCAATTCTTAACACCGCGGGCTTTACACTGGCCTCGGCGGATGTAACCACCAACCCGCAAACAGTTTCATTCACATTGCCGACGGCTCCATCGCAATTTTTCGGAGAGCTAAACGTCGATAATCGTGGCACCTGGAGCGTCAATCAAGTCGACAGTTCTGACGCCACCGTTCGAGCGGCCACCAACTTCATTGTGACCGATCCGGCCGAGGATGTTGCCGATCTTTCAAGTGCAAGCATTCTGGCAAGCGGCACTCAGGTAACCGCAGGTTCCGACATAGTCGTCAACCTTTTCATTTTGAACAAGGGACCGAATGCCGCCACGAACGTTCAGATTATGGACACCGTTCCGGCTAACACTACGTTCCTTTCCGTGACGCAAATCAGTGGTCCAACATTCAACTGCACCGACCCAGGCGTCGGCAACACAGGGACTACCACTTGCACGCGTGCGAGCCTGGCCAACGGCGAACTCGCCCAATTCACGTTTACCTACAGAGTTGACGCGGGTGTCGCAGAAGGCACGACAATTGAACACTCCGTCACTACGACGAGTGCCACGGCAGACAGCAACACGCTCGATAATAGTTCGACTTCCGGCTCAGATGTTCCGGTTGGAACAGGCGCAGAGCCCTGCGTCCTTAGCTGTCGCGCGAATCTGACTGTCACCGCCAATACGACCCAGGGAGGTGTGGACGGCGCAATTGTGAACTTCGCCGCTGTCGATGCGAATAGCGGCAACTGCGGCGCGCTCACCACAAGTCCGGCCCCGGGAACGTTCTTCCCGGTCGGTACAAATCCTGTGAACGTCACCTCTGAGCTAAATGAAGGTAGCTGTAGCTTCAACGTGATTGTCACAACGGTTGCGCCGCCGGCAATCTCCTGTCCGGCAGATGTAACCGTCAATGTGGCTGCGGGTGAAACTTCGGCCACTGTGAATCCCGGTACGCCAACGACCGTTCCGGCAACCGGCGTCATAGTGACATTTGAAAGAAGTGACGACGATGACGATCCGGACACTCAGCTGAAGCCGCTGACTGATCCGTATCCAGTGGGCGTTACTAACATCCTCTGGACCGTGAAGGATGCGGCCGATCGAACCGCCACGTGCCAACAGAGAATCACCGTTCAGGTGGAGAATCGACAGCAATTGACGATTAGTTGCCCGGCCACCGTCAATGCAACAGCAACGGACTGCGCCACTGGCGCCACCGGCGTTAACCTGGGCACGCCAACCACCAATCCGTCGGATAGCAACGTGGAAGTAACTGCAGCGCGTTCCGACGGAGCTGGGTTAACGGATCCTTATCCGGTTGGCGACACCCAGGTTGTTTGGACGGCGACGGACAACGTGAATGGAAACGTGGCGACCTGCACTCAGATCGTTCACGTCACCACCACGGCTGACAACAC
>Ga0207670_10000608_pt1 | contig 19358 bp, 23 predicted proteins | sample KBSS23HmetaG_FD_184339 | JGI IMG/M metagenome (GOLD analysis project Ga0207670, IMG submission 184339) | Switchgrass rhizosphere microbial communities from Kellogg Biological Station, Michigan, USA - KBS S2-3H metaG (SPAdes) (version 2) | ecosystem: Host-associated > Plants > Roots >... | reverse complement strand
ATCTCCTGACTGAGCCGCGCCGGAGGTTCGGGGCGCGTCAGGGTTTTACCGACCAAGTCTAAAACGCTGCGTAAAATAGAGCCGTCAATTTTCTTAGAAATTGTCTGGAAAATTTGCGGCCTTGGCAGAGCCGGCGTTCGCAGTCTGCAAAACGAAAAGGCTCCGGAACTTGCCGGAGCCTTCCGCATGAAATGCCGAAACGCGTGTTAGTTCAGCGCGTTTGAGACCTTGCCGAAGGTCCCCGCCAGCTTGGTGCCGAGGCCCTGCACAACAGCGATAATGGCAACAGAAATGCCCGCGGCGATCAGACCATACTCGATGGCAGTCGCACCGGACTCATCTTTCACAAAACGCGAAACGAGGGTCTTCATCTGTAACTCCTTCGGATCCACACGTGGCTGTCTGAGCTGGCCCTGGGCCATTCGGCCCATTTCGGACCATGCCGGAACCTAGCGAGGGGGGCGTTGCAACCCGGTTAATCCGATCGATGGACTATCAAGCTTTCGCGGTAGCTAGGATCGTGGTTAACAACGTATTGAGCAGTAACATAAAAGTATCCGCATTCAAGTCGGCTTAGAATATCTTGTGAATATTGAATATCGGTTGAGCTGCTACTTTAAGTTTGCGGTACTTGCTGGGGGATGGCGGAGGCAAGAGTGGGGGCCTCGATTGAATGGCGTCTTTGGCCGGCCCTGCGGTGGGCGGCGCAAGACCTTGGCTTTGCACTTCATTCACCAATTTGCTGTCAACTCAACCTGGTTTTGTCCCCTGCGGCCGTGTGCCTGGCTGCCGGTTGTAAAGCGTGCGGAGAGTTCGATGACGGTGTTCGTTGCTGGGCGCGGCCACCGGCCGTTGCTGTTTGCTGGACTAGGATGTCTGGCTGTTGCCTTTGCCGCCGTCACGCACTCGAAAACTGCTCTTGCTGCCGATCCGGCGGCAGAAAGCACCCTCCGCGAGCCGATCACGGTCAATCTGGACCAGGCCAAACTGGTGAAACTGCCTGAACGCACCGCCACCCTCGTTATCGGCAATCCGCTGATCGCCGACGCTGCGGTGCAGCCCGGCGGCGTCGTGGTGCTCACCGCCAAGAGTTACGGCATGACCAACCTGGTTGCGCTTGATCGCACCGGCGCCACGCTGGTCGAGTACCCGATCCAGGTGGTCGGCCCGAGCGACGCCGTCGTCGTGGTCTTTCGCGGCATCGAGCGGGAATCCTATAGCTGCATGCCGGATTGCGAACGGCGGATCACGCTCGGCGATTCAGTGGGCTTCTTCGGAGCTAACCTGAATGCGGTCAACGCCTTCGGCGCTGCGCTAGCCCCTTCGGAAAAGAAATAGCGCGCTTGCATCGGTCGTTCGTGGTTAGCGGTGCGTAAAGGCAAATCGCACCGTTCTGCGGGGCTGCCGCAACAATTCGACAACCCCTGCCTGATAAAAAGAAGGCTGCACGGCGAACTTTTGCCGCCGCAGGTTTGGGTGAGGACCATGTTCGGAAACATGCAGGCCAGATGGAGCCGTGCCATCAAGCAGCCGCTCAAATGGGCCATTGTGCGTCGGTTCATCCGTCAGCAGGACGGCGCGACCGCCGTAGAATTCGCCATGGTCGCAGCGCCGTTTTTGGCGATGATGTTCGCTATCATCGAGACCGCGCTCGTGTTCTTCGCGGGCCAGGCACTGGAGACAGCCGGCGCCGACAGCGCGCGCCTGATCATGACCGGGCAGGCGCAGACCCAGGGCTTTGACCAGACCAAATTCAAGGATGCCGTCTGCGCCAAGATCTATGGCCTGTTCGATTGCTCCGCCGGCCTCTACGTCGACGTGAAGAATTATTCCTCGTTCGCTGCGATCAACACCGGCAAACCTGTCGACGCCAACGGCGTCCTGCAGACCGGCACCTTCGGTTATCAGCCGGGCGGCCCGGGTGACATCGTGGTGGTGCGCTTGTTGTACCAGTGGCCGGTGTATGTGTCGCTGCTCGGCCTCAACCTGGCCGACTCGGCAGGCAGCAAGCGCCTGCTGATGTCCACCATCGCATTCCGCAACGAGCCGTATTAGGGATCGGGCCGTGATCATGAACAGCGTTTGGTCTTTCATGGGATCGATCGAGCGTCGGCTTCGGCGTCTGATTGGCGACGAGCGCGGCGTGTCCGCGGTCGAGTTCGCCTTGCTGCTGCCGTTGATGCTGACGCTCTATCTCGGAGCGGTTGAAGTGTCCCAAGGCATCGGCGCCGACCGTAAGGTGACGCTGACCGCGCGCACCATCGGCGACCTGGTGTCCCAGGTGGCAAGCATCGGCAATTCCGATATGACTAACGCCTTCAATGCCTCTTCGGCCGTGATGGCGCCATTTCCGGTCAGCAATCTCAAGGTGACGGTCACGAGCGTCTTGATCGACGCCGCCGGCAAGGCGACCGTCGATTGGAGCGACACGGTCAACGGCACTGCGCTGGCTAAAGGCGCAGCGGTGACGCTGCCGGCCGCGCTCAACGTTGCGAACACCTCGCTGGTCTGGAGCGAGGTGCAATACTCCTATAAGCCGGTGATCGGCTATGTCATCAGCGGAACATTGACGCTGCACGACCAAATCTACATGCGCCCACGATTGTCGCCCTCTGTGGCGCGCGTTCCATAGCGAGCGTTACGGGATCGGCAGCGCTGTCGTCGATTTGATCCTCTCCATCGCAAAGCGCGACGTCACGTTCTTCAGCGGCACCGTGCCGATCAGCTTCTTGTAGAACGTGTCATAGCCCGCGATGTCGGGCACCACGACACGCAGCATGTAGTCGACGTCGCCCGCCATCCGGTAGAATTCCATCACCTCCGGCATGCCACCCACCACCTCGGCAAAGCGGCCGAGCCATTCCTGCGAATGATCGCCAGTCTCGACCGAGACGAACACCGTGATGCCGAGTCCGATCTTGGTCGGATCGATCAGGGCAACCCGCTTGGTGATGACGCCCTCTGCCTCCAACCGCTGGATGCGCTTCCAGCACGGCGTCGACGACAAGCCGACGCGGCTGCCGATTTCGGCAACCGAGAGCGAAGCGTCTTCTTGCACCACCGCGAGAATCTTGCGATCGATGGCGTCCATCTGGAAAACTCCGCTTGGCTAGGATAATTATCTTTCACAGCTCGATAGTATGGAATATAGTTTCTCTTTATTCAGGCGTTTTGTGTTTATATAGTAATATATTCTATTTGACTAGTCAGGGCATCAGGCTCTGTCTGTCGGAGACGCCGCGCAGGAGAGCACCATGTTGTCCGCATCCGCTGTCAGGCGCGTTTTCGTCGCCGCGGTTCTCGCCGCAGCCGCAGTAGCAGCAGTGCCGGCATCGGCCGCGCCGGTTGAGCCGTTGGTGTCGGCGCAGTGGCTGAAAGATCATCTCCGCGATCCGCAGATTGCGGTGATCGACGTGCGGATGGGTGCCCCGGTCTATGATGCAGGCCATATTCCTGGCGCCGTGCACAGCGACTACGACAAGGCCGGCTGGCGCGTTTCGCGAAACGGCGTGCTGCAGCCGCCGAACAAGGCGGAACTCGAGAAACTCATCGGCGAAACCGGGATCGACGAGGATTCTCATGTGATTGTGGTGCCGGCCGGTGTCAGCGCAACCGACTTCGGCGCGGCCGCGCGGGTTTATTGGACGCTCAAGGTGGCGGGCCATCCGGCGGTCTCGATTCTCGACGGTGGCTTTGCCGCCTGGCAAGCGGCGGCCTATCCCGTTGACACCCGAAAGACCGTTCCGACGCCGAAAATTTTCTCGCTCCGCTTCGACGAGGGGCTTCTCGCGGAGCTTGCGGGTGTGGAGAACAACGAGCACGCTACGCTCGTGGATGCCCGCCCGGCGAGCTACTTCAACGGCAAGGAGAAGGCCGCGGCCTCCAAGGCCTACGGCCACATCCCGGGCGCGATCAATCTCGACAGCGCTTCCTTCTACGATCCGGCGACCAATCGGCTCCGTCCCAAGGACCAGCTCGCCAGGATCGCCGCCAAGCTGCCGACCGGCCCGGTTGTGACCTATTGCAACACTGGACACTGGGCGGCGACCGACTGGTTTGTGCTCTCGGCCGTGCTGGGCCGGCCCGACGTGCGGCTCTATCCCGGCTCGATGGTCGAGTGGAGCGCCAACCCGAGTCGTCCGATCGCGAGTTCGCGCACGCGCCTCGACGATCTGAAGAAGGCGCTGGGGCTCGGCTCCTAGGCCGCGCACCAATCTGTTGGGACATCGCATGAGCGTCGCTGCAACTCCATCCGTCACCGCGGTGCCTGCACCGCGTCTCGACTGGCCGTTCCTGATTGCGTCGTGCCTGGCGCTCGTCGTGCTCATCGCGCTCGTTCTGCTCGACGGACAGCCGGCGGCCGCGGCGCTGCTGATCCTCGGCTTCGCGCTCGGCGCGGTATTCCTCAAGGCCGAGTTCAGCTTTACGGCGTCGTGGCGACGATTGATCGTGCGCGGCCAGGCCGATGGCTTTCTCGGCGGCCTGCTGCTGATCGCCATCGCGGCGGCTGCCATCGTTCCGGTTGCGGCGCTGGTGCCGGGCTTCGGCGGCGCCATCGCGCCGATCGGGCCGTCGCTCATTGTCGGCGCCTTTGTGTTCGGCATCGGCATGCAGTTGGCCAACGGCTGCGGCTCCGGCACGCTCTACACGGCCGGCGGTGGCTCCGGCCGCATGATCATCACGCTCGCCTTCTTCATCGCCGGTAGCGTGATCGGCAGCCTGCACCTGCCGGCCTTCCTGCGGCGCGGCGGTATCGATCCGATCCTGGCCTCGAATTATTTCGGACCGTGGGGCGGCCTCGCCGCCACATGGGCAAGCCTCGCTGTTGCGGCGCTCATCGGCATCGCCATCGCCAAACGGCGCGGAGTGTCGATCACGCCATCGCCAAAGATCGTGTTCGGCGCGATTGCGATCGGGCTGCTCTGCATTGCGGTGTTCGCCGCCGGCCATCATCCCTGGAGCGTGACCTTCGGCTTCACGGTCTGGGGCGCCAAGATCGCCACACTGTTCGGTGCCGACCTCTCCCACGCCGAATTCTGGCAGTGGGCCGGGCCCAAGCGTGCGCTCGGCGACTCGATTCTTAGCGACACTTCGAGCCTGACCGACCTGGGCATGATCTTCGGCGCCATGGCTGCGGCCGCCGCCTCTGCGCCGTTCGCACGCAATCCCTGGCCGCCGCTGAAATCGCTGCTCGCCGCCGCCGTCGGCGGGCTGCTGATGGGTTGGGGCGCTCGTCTTGGCTTCGGCTGCAACATCGGCGCTTTCATCGGCGGCGTTGCGTCAGGCTCGCTGCACGGCTGGGTCTGGTTTCTCGCCGCGCTGCCAGGCTGCATGATCGGCATCAAGCTTCGGCCGCTGTTCGGCCTGTCGCGCGAGTGACGGCATGCGCCTCGTCTATGCCATCGTCTTTGTGATCGCCTTCACCGCGCTCGTGGCGGAGCATCTGACCTCGCCGTCGGGTGGGCGGCCGGTTTCGCCCGAGGATTTCGTCGGCGCCTGTGCGCCGTGTGGCGCGCCATGCCCTTCCGTGCAGAAGAAATAACCTGATCTGTTTCAAAGTGCTGCGAGCGGGAATAATCGTTCGTGCGCGGTGTTATTGCCGATGAAAGCCGGTCCGTGCCGGGACTTCTTTTCAGAGGGAGGCCGTCATGCGCATTGCCATTGCAGCCCTGTTTTCGGTGATGGTCTTGTCCGTCAGCACGCCGGCGAAAGCCGACCCCTATCGCTGGTGCGCGGTCTTTGGAAGCTTCGGCGGCGGTGGCGTGGAAAGCTGCTGGTACCTGACCATTGAACAATGCCGCGCGGCGGTCTCCGGTCTCGGAGGGTTCTGCAAGGAAAGCGCCTGGTACGACGGCCGTCCGATTTCGACGGATGTGCCACTCTCAAAGCCGCGCACGCGGGGTTGATGGCGCTACTGCGCTAGCTCTGGCGCGCCAGGAACGCATCGACCTCGGCGCGCTTTGGCGCGCCCATGCTGCCGCCGAACCGGGTGCACTTGAGGCCCGCCGCGGCGGCGCCAAAGCGCATGGCCGACACCGGGTCGCAGCCCTCCGCCAGTGCCAGCGCGATGCCGGCGTGAAATACGTCGCCGGCGGCCAGCGTGTCGATCGCCTCGATCTTGAAGACCGGCATGGTGCGCACCGCGCCGCCGGTGAGATAGCGCACCGGCCCGGGGCCGTCGCTGACGGCGAGGAACGCGCTGGTGCGCGGCGCCATCCGTTGCAGGCCGGCGGATAAATCGTCGAGGCCCGTCGTAGCGCGCAGGCATTCGCCGGAAAAGATGACGTGGGTCGGGATGGCAAATAGCGGATCGTCTTCAACGCTGGGCCGGTCGGCGTCGAGCACGACCGGAATGCCGCGCCGCCGCGCCGCCTCGCACACCGGCCGCACCAACGCGGGAAACCGGTTGTCGGCGAGAAGTAGAGACACGCCCGTCACGAGCTTATCGGGATCGGCGATGCGCGCCGTCTCGACCCGCTTGTCGCGATGGGTGACGATCATCCGCTCACCCGCGGCGTCCACCATGATGCCCGACACCGGCGCGGTGGCTCCGGCGACGCGGACGACGCCGCTGGTGTCGATGCCTTCGCGGGCCATCTCCGCCACCAGTTGATTGCTGACGTTGTCGTTGTCGTCGCCAAGCGGCCCCGCGTAACGCGCGCGTCCGCCGAGCCGGGCCACCGCGATGGCGGCGTTGACCGCGCAGCCGCCGCTGATCACGATGAACTCGTTGGTCATGCACTTGCCGCCGGGCTGCGGAAATTGCTCGACCCGGAACACGATGTCCTGTACGGCGATGCCGGCGCACAGGATGACGGGAGCGTTAGAAGAGCTCACCATCGCTCTCCACCCAGGTGCGGATGATGTGGTGGGCGATGGCGACCGGCGGCGGGCAGGTCAGCCCGTCCGGATGCTGGCGCACCAGCATCGCCGCGCATTCGTCCTTGGTGAACCAGCGGCAATCGACCAGTTCGTTGGCGTCCATCTTGATGTCGTCGTTAAGCGCCTCGGCGAGGCAGCCGTTCATCAGCGACATCGGAAACGGCCAGGGCTGCGAATAGAGATATTTCACGCGGCCGCATTTGATCCCGGCCTCTTCCAGCGTTTCGCGCCGCACCGCGTCTTCGAGGGCTTCACCGGGCTCGACGAAGCCCGCAAGGCACGACCACATGGTGGCCGCGAACCGGCCGGAGCGGCCGAGCAGGCCACGATCGCCACGCACCGCCAGCATGATGGCGACCGGATCGGTACGGGGAAAATGCTCGACCTTGCAGGCCGGGCAGGCGCGCTTCCAGCCGGCGTCCACCAAGTCGGTCTTGGCGCCGCAGTTCGAACAGAAGCGATGACGCGCGTGCCAGTGCAGCATGGCCTTGGCTTCGGCGAGCGGCGGCAGATGCTCCGGTGCGACAAGTCCCTGGATCGCGATCGAGCGCAGATCGATCACGAAGAGATCGTTGCGTTGCTTGAGCGCCTCCGCGCTGGCCTGGCTGATACCGGTGCCGAAGCGCCCGGCGCCGTCCATGAGGCCGAGGAAAACCGCTTCGGTGCTCGGCGCAAGCGCTTGTGCCTCATCCAGCGTGAATGCCGGATCGTGCAGGCTGTCGCATTTTTTCAGCACGATCATCTCGCCGCCGATCACGTAGGTTTGCGTGCGCGGCTCTTTAAGGCACGCACCGAGCCAAGCGGCGTCGAGACGCCGCTCGGCGGCGCGATCGATCGGGCTTTGGGTGTAGCCGAGGTGGGGCTTAGGGCCGAGATTCGGGCGAGGAGACATCACGCCGGACATTGAAGCGGGCAGGGGCCGCCGGTCAAGGCAGGGCGGCGTGCGGCGCCCTGGCAAGCGCCTGATCGGCCGCGGCCAGCACCTGTTCGGCCGTGAGTTCCTCCAAGCAGACGCTGCCGCTTTCGATGTGCCGCTCGCAGCCTTCGAAGGTGCAAGGTAGGCAAGGCAGCGGGTTCTGCACGATCCAGACGTTGCCGCGATTCTGGATCGTTCCGCTCGCTTGCCAGGGCGCGTCGAGGCCGCCCACCGGCCACGGCCCCCAGACGCGGGGATCCATCGGCCCAAACAGCGCCAGCGTCCGGCAGCCCGTGGCGGCGGCGAGATGGGTGATCGACGTATCCGTGCCGACATAGAGGCGTGCCCGCGACAGCAGCGCAACGTTCTGCGGCCAGGAGAACTGATGGATCGTCACGGTGCCCAGCCACACCCCGTCGAGGTAGCGGCGTTCCGCCGCGTCGGGTCCGCTGACCGCAACGATCTCAAGGCCGCGCTCTCGGAGACCTGCGGCGAGCGCACGCCAGCCGGCGGGGGTCCATTGCTTGTAACGGAACATCGGGGCGGCGTGGATCATCGCATAGGGACCCACCGGAATCTTCTCAGGAGCCGCCGCCACCGGGCAAACCAACTCGGCTACGCGTGGAATGCCAAGTATGTCGGCGAGCCGAAGCATCTGCTCGACGCGGTGGATGCTTTCCACGGCCGGCGCGCTGCGGTGAAGCACGCCGCGCTTGATCAGGTGCGCGAGCCGAGGCCCCTCTGCGTCGGTCAGGCCGGCATGGGTTCGTCCGGCAAGTAAGGCAAAGAACGTGGGCCGGTCGCCGGGCTGGGTCGAAACCGCCAGCTGGTATCGCTTGAACAAGCGCAACACGAGTGCGGCTGTCTCGGCAATCGTCGGCCGCGCCGGCGCGACGATAACGCGATCGACATCGGGGTTGCCTTCGATGATGCCGGCGGGGCCGGGATACGTCAGTACATCGATTTTTGCATCGGGCCAGGCTCGCCGCAGGCTGCGGATCAGCGGTGTCGTCAGCAGCGCGTCGCCAATGCGCCGCAGCGAGACCACCAGAATGCGTGAATGGGCCGGGAGAACGAGCGGTGGCGGCAGAGGCATCACGCGCATTCTATTCGCATTGGCTCGCTTTTCAAATCCGTGGGCTTTCTCAGGTTGTCGGTGACAGACCGAGCCGTTACGCTCGACCGGCAATCTGGAGCGAAGGGCAATGATCGACGTCGTGCGTGAGCCGGTGGAAGTAGCGTCGTTCGATGGCCACCGCGTCGGGGCATTCCTGCACCGGGCGCTCAAGGTGCCGGCGCCGGGCCTGGTCATGATCCCGGAAATCTTCGGCATCAATCTGCCGCTGCGCGAAATGGCGGCGCGCTATGCCCATGAAGGATTTGCCGTCCTGGTCCTCGATATCTTCTCGCGCATGGAGCGCGACGTGGATCTCGGTTACGACGAGGCGGGCCACGCCAAAGGCCGGGCGCTGCACAAGGCTTTCGACTATGCGACCGGCGTCAAGGACATGCAGGCCGGGATCTCGTACCTGCGGCACTTGCCCGAATGCAACGGCAAGGTCGGCGTGGTCGGCTTCTGTCTCGGCGGCACGATGGCTTATCTCGCCGCCTCGCGCACCGATGCCGATGCTGCGGTCGGTTACTACGGCACGCGCATCCACCTGTTCACGGACGAGGGAAAGACGATAGCGCGCCCGCTGACCCTGCATTTCGGCGAGCTCGACCACACGACGCCGCCAGAGCTGCTGCAGGGACAGATTTTGCCGGCCATCGCCGGCAATCCGAACGTGCAGCCCTTCGTCTATCCCGGCATGGTTCATGCATTTGCCAATCATCGCCGTCCCGACACCTACAACGAGGCGGTGACCAAAGCGGCGGATTCGCGCACCTTTGCGCATTTCCGCAAATGGCTCGAACTGGAGCCAAACAAAGCAACCGCGACGGCGTAGATTTCGAGGAATACCATGGCGACCAACACTCGACGGTTCGGCTGTGTCGTGGCCGCGCTCGCCTCGGTTTCGCTTGGCCTCGCGACGGTTGTCAAGGCCCAGGACTTTCCGCAGCGGCCGATCACCTTCGTGGTCGGTCTCGGCGCCGGCGGCGGCCAAGATATCAACTCGCGGATCTATGCCGACGCCATGTCGCGAGGCCTCGGACAGCGGGTGGTGGTCGACAACAAGACCGGCGCGGGCGGCGGTGTCGCGGCGTCCTATGTGCAGAATGCGGCCCCGGACGGCTACACGCTGCTGACCGTGTCCGGTCTCCAGCACGTCTACGTGCCGGCGACGCAGCCCGGCCTCTACGAGCCGCTGAAGGGCTTTGCTCCGGTCTCGCTGATGTTCGAGATCATCAGCGCGCTCACGGTGCCGGAAGACATGCCGGTGCAAAGTGCCGCCGAATTCATCGCCTACGGCCGCAAGAAGCCCGGGGGATTTACCGTCGGCGCGCCTGGCCCGGGTTCTCCGCCGCACATGTTTGGTGCCCTGATCGGAGAGGCGACCGGCGTACCGGTGCAGGTCATCCAGTATCGCGGCAGCTCCCAGGCGATGACGGATCTCGCCGGGGGCCGGATCGACATGGCGTTTCCGACCTACGGGCTGGGCGCGCCGTTCATCGCCGAGAAGAAGGTCAAGCCGATCGCAGTCGCCGCCGACAAACGCTGGAGCCAATTTCCGGACCTTCCGACACTGGTGGAGGCGGGCCTGGTCAAGCACATGGTTGCGATGTGGTTCGGCCTGCTGGCGCCGGCGGGAACGCCTGCGCCGATCGTTGCCAAGCTCAACGAAGCGGTGGCAAAAGCATCACGCGATCCAGATCTGGTGGCACGCATGACCGCAACCGGTACGTCTATCCGCGTCAGCGCGCCGGACGAGATGCGGACCTTGATGGCTAGCGAATCCACCAATGTGGAATCGATGATCCAACGCCTCGGCCTTCGCGCTCAATAATCAGAGCGGCGTCAGCGTCAGCCGCTGGCGCAGCGCCGCCAGCAGTTTGTCCAGAGCGGCCTTGTCGTAGTCGCGGGGCGGCACCGCGTTCCACACCGGCCGAGGCCAGGCGGCGTCGCCGCGCGAGCGCGCGATGATGTGGACGTGGAGCTGCGACACCACATTGCCGAGCGCCGCGACATTGATCTTGTCGCAGCCGGTGTGGGCCTTGAGCACGCGGCCGGTGTGGGCGATCTCGCTCATCAGTTGCGCCTGCTCGATCATGTCGAGGTCGGTGATCTCGACGGCCAGATGCCGGCGCGGCACCAGCAGCAGCCATGGGTAGGTGGCATCCTTGATCAGCAGCACCCGGCTGAGCGGCATGTCGCCGACCGTCGTGGTGTCGCGCTCGAGCAGGGGATCGAGCTCCCAGTCGGCCAATGAGGGCGGCAAAATCATGGCCCATTCTATTGCGGGGTTTTTGGTCGAAAGCCAGCCGCGCGGCCGGTTCCGGCGGCTTGCTTTGGCCGCCCGGACAGCCGATATAGGGGCCGGGAGGTTGGCGGTGGACGAACCACTCGCCAACCGGGTCAGGTCCGGAAGGAAGCAGCCCTAACGAGCACGGATCGGGTCGCTCGTCAGCCTCCCACCGAATCCACAGCCTCCTTGGCTTGCGCGGGTGCTTCCGCGCATTCATGCGGCGCTCCAGCTTGTCGCGGCGTATGATGACCGCCGACCCAACATGAACGACACCCCCAAACGCGACAAAGCCGCCAAGCCCAGTCCAGGTCCGAGCGATCCGGAGCAGATCGGGCTCGGCCTCGGCGCTGAGGCGCCGGCGGCGTCCTATCGCGTGCTGGCGCGAAAATACCGGCCCTCGAATTTCGACGATCTGATCGGCCAGGAGGCCATGGTGCGCACGATCTCGAACGCGTTCGAGACCGGTCGCATCCCGCAGGCCTGGATCCTCACCGGCGTCCGCGGCGTCGGCAAGACCACCACCGCCCGCATCGTCGCCCGCGCGCTCAATTATGAATTGCCGGACGGCTCGGTGAAGGGCCCGACCATCGCGATGCCGAAGCTCGGCGTACACTGCCAGGCGATCATGGAGAGCCGGCACATCGACGTGATCGAGATGGACGCCGCCTCCCACAACGGCGTCGACGACATCCGCCAGATCAACGACGCAATCCGCTACGCGCCGGTGAGCGCGCGCTACAAGGTCTACATCCTCGACGAAGTTCACATGCTGTCGACCCAGGCCTTTAATGCGCTGCTCAAGACGCTGGAGGAGCCGCCGCCGCACGCCAAGTTCATCTTCGCCACCACCGAGATCCGCGAAGTGCCGGTGACGGTGCTGTCGCGCTGCCAGCGCTTCGACCTGCGCCGCGTCGATGCCGCGATGCTGGTCACGCATCTCGCCGGCATCGCCGAGAAGGAAGCCATCGGCGCTGAGACGGAGGCGCTGGCGCTGATCGCGCGGGCGGCCGAAGGATCGGTGCGCGACGCGCTGTCGCTGCTCGACCAGGCGATCGCGCATGCAGCGGGGGAAATCCGGGCGCAGGACGTGCGCGCCATGCTGGGCCTGGCCGACCGCACCCGCGTCATCGGCCTGTTCGAATCGCTGATGAAGGGCGACGTCGGTGCGGCGCTGAAGGAGTTGCGCGAACAGTATGACATCGGCGCCGATCCCCTGGTGGTGCTGGCCGATATCGCCGAGTTCACCCATTTCGTCACCCGCATCAAGATCGTGCCGGCAGTGGCCGACGACATTTCCCTGGGTGAGGCCGAGCGCACGCGCGGCCGCGCGCTCGCCGCGACGCTATCGATGCGCGTGCTGTCACGCACCTGGCAGATGCTGCTCAAGGGCATTGGCGAGGTCCAGGCCGCAGGCCGGCCACTGGCCGCGGCCGAAATGCTGCTGGTTCGCATTGCCTATGTGGCCGACCTGCCAACGCCCGACGAGGTGATCCGCTCGCTCGATGACGGCAACGGCGCGGGTTCAGGTGCGACGCAGCGGCCGCAAGGCAATGGCGGCGGTGCGACTGCCGGCCCGGCGCCAGCTGCGGTTTCTTCGGCTTCCGCTCCCCGTTATGACGCGCCGCGCGGCGGCGGTTCGCGCGCGATGGCTGTTCAGTCCGCGCCCGCACCTCAACAAGCAACACTTGCGCAAAACGCGCCGGCGCTGGTGATCAACAATTTCGCGGAGCTGGTGGCGCTGGCGAGCGAGAAGCGCGACATCCAGACCAAGCTTGCACTGGAGCGCGACGTGCGGCTGGTTCGTTTCGAGGATGGTACGCTTGAGATTGCGCTCGAGCCGGGCGCCGCCAAGACGCTGGTCAACGATCTATCGCGCAAGCTTCAAACGTGGACCGGCCGGTCGTGGATGGTGGTGATCTCGCGCGAGCCCGGCGCGCCGACGCTGAAATCCGTGGCCGATGTTAAGAAGGCCGAGCTCGAAGTCGGCGTGCGCGCCGATCCATTGGTCAAGGCGGTGCTGGAACGATTCCCCGGGGCCGAGATTGTCGGGGTGCGCGGCGGCAACGACGCAGCCCCGGAGCCGCCCATCACCGCCGAACCGGAGATACCATTGCCTGACGACATTGGCTTTGGCGATAACTGGGAGCGCGACGAATGAGCATGATCCCGAAAAGTGGGAATCGGTTTTCGGATAAGATCATGCTCCAAAGGAAAATATGATGGCCGATTTTCTGGGCATGATGAAGCAGGCTGCGCAATTGCAGTCGAAGATGCAGGAGATGCAGGCCGAGCTCGACCGCATCGAAGTCGAAGGCACCGCCGGCGCCGGCATGGTCACGGTCAAGCTCAGCGCCAAGGGCGAGATGAAGGGCGTCAAGATCGACGATTCGCTGATCAAGCCGGGCGAAAAGGAAATCCTCGAAGACCTGCTGGTTGCTGCCCACGCCGACGCCCGCCGCAAGGCCGAAGAGGTCATGCAGGACAAGATGAAAGGGCTGACCGGCGGCCTGTCGCTGCCGACGGGGCTGAAGTTGTTTTAAGTGTTTCAGCCGAGCACCTCTCCACGTCATAGGCGAACGTAGCGACGCCGTCCTTCGGCTGGCTATGCCCGGCCATGACGAGCTAACGTCTCGTTGTCCATTCAACCGATTCGATCATGGCCAAATCCACCGCCGGACCCGAAATCGAGCGCCTGATCCAGCTCCTGGCGCGGCTGCCGGGCTTGGGCCCACGCTCGGCGCGGCGCGCGGCGCTGCACCTCATCAAAAAGCGTGAGCCGCTGATGGCGCCGCTCGCCGCCGCATTGCAGACCGCGATCGAGAAGATCGAAGTGTGCCGCACTTGCGGTAACATCGACACCCAGAATCCCTGCACGGTGTGCACCGATCCGCGCCGCGACGTCTCGGTGATCGTGGCGGTGGCCGACGTCGCCGATCTCTGGGCGCTGGAACGCGCCGAGGTGCTCAACGCGCGCTATCATGTGCTCGGCGGGACGCTGTCGCCGCTCGACGGCATCGGCCCGCAAGACCTCGCCATCGATGGGCTGATTTCGCGCGCCCACGATCCGGCGGTGAAGGAGGTCATTCTCGCGCTTAACGCCACAGTGGATGGCCAGACCACCGCGCACTACATCACCGACCTTCTGCATGGTTCCAATGTGTCGGTGACGCGGCTCGCCCATGGGGTTCCAGTCGGCGGTGAACTCGATTATCTCGACGAGGGAACCTTGTCGGCCGCGATCCGTAGCCGGACACCGCTTTAACTATTTTTTAAAGATTCGGCCGGGATCATCGTTTGGCCGGCTCCGAACCGATTTTCCGACAAAATCTTGTTCCAGGACGGCGCCTGGAGATACATATGTCCTCAACCATCGGTGCGGTTCTTTTGACCGTGTCCCTGACTGCTGGCGTCTCCGAGGCCGACCGGCCGGCGCTGCCGCAGCCCGTCATCCAGGCCGCGCTGAAAAAGGCCCAGTGCAGCGTTCCGCCGAATGCGGCCGAGATCGTCGGCACCGAAATGCTGAGCCCGCGGTTGCAGATCGTCGAAGTGACCTGCTGGCAGGGCGACTACAACTCCGGGAGCATCCTGTTCGCGGTTCCGGTGGGCCGGCCGCAAGGCGCCGAGCTGCTCGCCGTTCAGAGCTGGAAAGATGGCCGCATCCAAACGGCCTACAGCGTCACATCGCCCGCCTTTGACGCCAAGACGCGAACCATCAGCGCCACCTACAAGGCCCGCGCTGCGGGCGACTGCGGCACTATCCAGGAAATGAAATGGACCGGCTGGCATTTCCGCCTGCTCAATGTCTGGCGCAAGGACAAGTGCGATGGCGAGCCGTTCGAGTGGGACAGCCGGGACAAATGGCAGGTGTTCCCGCAGAAAGGGCTGGAACCAGATCGTGAGGGATCGCCTGGCAACGGTGGACGCGCGGAGGCATCGCGCTGACGACGCCTAGGTTTTCCGCGGCGCGAACCGCTCGAAGTGCCCACGGGCTTGCAGCCACCAGAGCAGGGCCAGGCTCGGCAGGCCGGCCAGCGCGCAGATCACGAAGAACCAGACCCAACCGGTCGCATCCGCCAGGAATCCGGCGCCGGACGACAGAAAAGTCCGGCCGAATGCAGCGAGTGCCGTGAGCAACGCATATTGCGTGGCGGTGTGCAGCGGATTCTGGCAGAGCGCCGAGAGATAGGCGACAAAGATTACCGTGCCGATCGCGCTGGTGAAGTTCTCCATGACAATGGCGAAGGTTAGCCAGGCGACGTCGTAGCCGACGACGGCCTGCCAGGAGAACGCGAGGTTGGCTAGTGCCTGCAACACTCCGCCGATCCAGAGACATGTGGCGAGCGGATAAGCGCGGGCCAGAAAGCCGCCGGCAAAGCCGCCGATCAGCGTGGCGGCGAGGCCGACGCCCTTGATGATCGCGGCATATTCATTGCGTGAAAACCCAAGATCGATGACGAACGGCGCCGTCATCGTGCCGGCCAGAGCATCGGTGAACTTGAACAGGATGACGAAGGCAAACACCACCAGCGCGAAATCGAGCGCCAGGAAATCTGAGAACGCGCCGACCGCGGCCTCGATGACGCGCTTCAGCGGCTTCTCGCCGGCATGGGCAACTTTGGCCTGCGCCGATTTATCCGGCTCGGTCGCGATCAGGGTCGTCGCCATGCCGACCAGCACCAACACAGCCATTGCGGCGTAGCCTGCGCTCCAGGCGGCGTGACGGCTGAGCCCCAGACCCTCTAACCCGCTGACCAGGAACAGCGCCCCAGCGGTCGAGACCAGCGTGGCGATACGATAGGCTGCGACATAGGACGCCATGCCGGCGGCCTGCTCGCTTTCGTCGAGGCTCTCGACGCGAAAGGCGTCGATCACGATGTCCTGGGTCGCCGAGGCGGTGGCAACCAGGAGCGCGCCGACCGCAACGAGCCAGGGCGCCGCCGCGGGATCGCACAGCCCGAGAAACACGATCGCCGCCATGAGCAGCACTTGCGAGAAAATGAGCCAGCCGCGGCGGCGGCCGAGCCAGCGCGACAGCACCGGCACATCAAGCGCATCGACCAGCGGGGCCCAGAGGAATTTCACCACATAGGGCGTGCCGACCAGGGCGAACAGCCCGATGGTGCCGAGATCGACGCCGGCCTCGCGCAGCCACACCAGCAGCGTCGCGCCGGACAGCGCCAGCGGCAGGCCCGCCGAGAAGCCGAGGAACAGCACGATCAGCACGCGCGGCTTGAGATAAACCGTGAGCGCTTCGCGCCAGCTTGGTTTCGCGGGCTTCGTCTCGGCGGTGGCCGTCATCCCGTCACTCTCCAAGGATCGGGAGCCGTTCTAGCCAATGCGGACTGGTATCAAAACTCGCCCGCCCCGACCTTGCGCAGCGGCGCGGCGATGACGTTGGTGGCGAGCGTTTCGTCGCCGTCGAACTCGAGCTCTTCGATTTTCACGGCGCGCTTCTCGATGCGATTGGCCGACGTCAGAATATTGCCGAGATCTTCGCTGGCTTGGCCGAAGTGCGTTTGCAGCTTGCGAACGCGCTCGCCCAAGAGCTTCACATCCTTCATCATATGGCCGACCTCGGTGCGGATGAGATCGGTTGCCTCGCGCATCTGCGAATCTTTTTGAATCTGCTGGATCACTTGGATCGCCAGCATCAGCAGGGTCGGCGACACCATCATCACCTGGGCGCGATAAGCCTTCTGCACGATGTCGTCGAAGCCGTCGTGCAACTCGGCATAGACCGATTCCGATGGCACGAACATCAACGCCGTATCCTGGGTTTCGCCGGGGCACAGGTATTTCTCGGCGATGTCATTGACGTGCTTCATCACGTCCTGCCGCACGCGTTGCGCGGCAAACTTGCGCTCGTCCTCGGTCTTGCCGTCGCGGAATGCGGTGACCGCTTCGAGCGGGAACTTGGCGTCGATCACCAGCGGGCGCTGGTCGGGCAGCAGCACCACGCAATCGGGCCGCTTGCCGTTCTTGAGCGTGTATTGGAATTCGTAGGCGCCCTTCGGCAGACCGTCCTGGATGATGGATTCCATGCGGCCCTGGCCGAACGCGCCGCGGGTCTGCTTGTTGGACAAGACATCGCGGAGCGACGTCACCTGCGAGGTGAGATCGGTCAGGCCCTTCTGCGCGTGGTCGATCACCGCCAGCCGCTCGTTGAGCTTCTGCAGGTTTTCCGTGGTGTGCTTGGTGGCGGTCTGGACCGAGGTGCCGAGGTGCAGGCTCACCGCGTCGAGCCGCTCGTTGACCGAATGCTGCAACCGCCCCTGCGCCTGGTGGAGCAGCTCGCCCATCTGCTGCACCCGTGCGCCCAGTTCGACGATGCGCTGGTCGGCGAGATGCGCGGCGGCGATCTGCTCGGCCGCCAGTTGCGCGGCGGTAGGATCGGTGGCCGGCGTCCGCGACCGTCCGACAAAGATGGCGAGGCCGGCAATGGCGAGGCCGACAACCAGGCCGAGAGCAACGAGCAGTGCGGTTTCCATGAAGCGTGTCTTTACGCGATTCGCATTGGGTCGATTCGGAGCCGCGGCAGCCGCAGGAGGATTCTCGACAGGAACAAAGAGAGAACACATTGACCCTGGGAAGTCCAGCCCTTAAATCGCGGCCAAAGGAAGTGACATGGCGGTGCGGGACATTCTGATTTTGCCGGACAAGCGGTTGCGGCTGCTGTCCAAACCGGTCGCCAAGATCGATGCGGCGACCAAACAGCTCGTCGAGGACATGTTCGACACCATGTACGATGCACCCGGCATCGGGCTTGCGGCGATCCAGATCGGCGAGCCGAGGCGAATCGTCACCATGGACCTCGCCAAGAAGGACGAGCCGAAAGAGCCGCAGGTGTTCATCAACCCGGAGCTCATCTCGAAATCCGGCGACAAGAACACCCATGAGGAGGGCTGCCTTTCGATCCCGGAATACTACGAGGAGGTCGAGCGGCCGGCCGCGGTTCGCTTTCGCTATCTCGATCTCGACGGCCAACAGCACGAGATCGACGCTGAGGGATTGCTGGCGACGTGCATCCAGCACGAAATCGATCATCTTGATGGCGTGCTGTTCATCGATCACATCTCCAAGCTCAAGCGCGACCGCGTCATCAAGAAATTCACCAAGGCGGCAAAGCTCGGCAAGCCGGCGATCAAAAGCGCGGCGGGTTGAGCATGCCGCTTCGCCTGATCTTCATGGGCACGCCGGATTTTTCCGTGCCGACGCTGCTGGCGTTGGCCGGGCAGGGCCACGATATCGCGGCGGTGTACACGCGCGCGGCCAAGCCCGGCGGCCGCCGCGGGCTGGAGCTGGTGCCGTCGCCGGTCGAGCGCGAGGCCAAACGCCTCGGCCTTGCTGTCCACACGCCGGCGTCGCTGAAGGGCGCTGAGGCAAAGGCCGCCTTCGCCGCACACCAGGCCGACGCCGCGATCGTGGTCGCCTACGGTTTGCTCCTGCCGAAGCCCATTCTCGATGCACCGCGGCTCGGCTGCTTCAACCTGCATGCCTCGCTGCTGCCGCGCTGGCGCGGCGCCGCGCCGATCAACCGCGCCGTCATGGCGGGGGATGCCGAGTCCGGCGCCACGGTGATGAAGATGGACGAGGGCCTCGACACCGGCGACATGGCGATGATGGAACGCATCCGCATCGGTGCCGACATGACCGCGGGCGAGTTGCACGACGCATTGGCGCCGCTGGGCGCCGATCTGATGGTGCGCGCGTTGAGTGCGCTGGAGCGCGGCACCTTGCAGTTCACGCACCAGCCCACGGACGGCGTCACCTACGCAGCGAAGATCGACAAGGCGGAGACACGCATCGACTGGACGAAGCCATGGAAAGCGGTTCACGACCACATCCGCGGGTTGTCGCCGTTTCCAGGCGCCTGGTGCGAGTTGGCGGGCGACCGGATCAAAATGTTGCGCACCACCAAAGGTGTAGGGAGCGGCGCGCCTGGCACGATTTTGGATGACGGTCTTACCGTTGCCTGCGATGACGGTGCTGTTCGCATCGTCGAATTGCAGAAGGCCGGCGGCCGCCCGATGAAGGCGGAGGAGTTCCTCCGCGGCACGCCCGTTCGCCACGGCGCGGCGCTAGGCTGAACCATGCCCCGCTACAAAATCATCGTCGAGTACGACGGCGCGCCGTTCGCTGGCTGGCAGTATCAG
>Ga0207670_10000606_pt1 | contig 19379 bp, 15 predicted proteins | sample KBSS23HmetaG_FD_184339 | JGI IMG/M metagenome (GOLD analysis project Ga0207670, IMG submission 184339) | Switchgrass rhizosphere microbial communities from Kellogg Biological Station, Michigan, USA - KBS S2-3H metaG (SPAdes) (version 2) | ecosystem: Host-associated > Plants > Roots >... | reverse complement strand
GCATGCCAGCTTCCAGTAGCCGATAGAATGCCGTGGGTCCCCGAAGATACGCGGGTTGCGTCGGTCCAACCGCCTGTATCTGTTTCAAATCCCTGGAAGTAGGACACGCCGGCTGCGAGCGCAATGGTTGCGAGGGTCACTACTGATAACGCGATCGTTATGGAGAGAACACCTAATTTGGATGATTGCCTAAACTTTCTTTTCTTCACTTAAGACTCCTTGATTAGAAACTGAGTGGGAGGTCGTACTCATTGACCGACTGCCGAGCGAGACAAAATTCAACGCCGGTGGTGGGCTCAATATCAGAAGATTGTTGTGGCGTGAATCGGAAGGTGAAGAAAGCTAAGCCTGGAGGCTCAATTCGTTCGAGACACCACACGCTACGGTTGTGAGTGTTGGGCGATAAAGCTGATAGCGTGCAGACGGCAATCTGTTGAAGCTCGCCGCAGAGTCTAAGTTAACGCCTGGTAGATGTCAATTCAGAGGTGAGGCATGATGGTCCAGAAAGACCTAAACGGTCACTTAGACCGGGTAAACTTGTTGATTCAACTCACGAATGGCAGGGCCACCTCAACGAATGACCCTTTCAGACTTTTTCTTAGAATTCGTGCCTCCGCAGGTAGGACTCGAACTTACAACCCTTCGGTTAACAGCCGGATACAGTGATCGAGAAGCCGAGTTCCAGATAAGCAGACCAACATCCGTTTCTCAAAGCTACCGTCACCCACACGCGTGGAACAGTTCTGTCAGATTTATTGGCGATTGCGCAGCTTGGGAACTGGTAACTCTCGGCGTACCAGCATTCTCTGAAGTGGAGAGCACTGTGCGGCGGCATCAGGCGGAGATGGGTATTCCATGATCGTTGGATGTCGTGAGAATTTCGAATGCCGCACGCGAGCAGGTGGTTAAGATGAGTGGCCGTTTGCCGCGTTCAGTGAGGCGAACGTTGCAGGTCGCCAACTTTGTGTTGAGGCAGGTCTTCGTTTGGCCGGTAGGATCGTCGTAGGCAAGTGCGACGAACCTACTCGACGGCGCCGAGAAAGTGACAGAAACCTGAATAGGATTGCGATTGCACTCAATGGTCCAATGAAAGTATCCGTACCGGCCTCGATTACGGACGGCCTGCGGCAGCGAGTTCAACTTGATCTCGCGGTCTGACAGCCGGAGCACGAGGTTGCTAAGCCACGGTGTCCAGAATGGACCTATCTTCATCCTTGCCGTAGAACATTCCAGGAAAGCAGCCGGGTCTGTGTCGAAGCCCGCGACCTGGCCCCAGGCATACATGTCGGTGTGCTTCAGGCCCCAGTTGTGATTCTGGCTTCCTCTCCAACCACTCACATCGACCGCATGGCCATCTACATTGACGACACCGGAAAAGTCTGCCAATGGCAGGCTAGTGAGCACCTTTGCTTTGGGGAATCCGCGACTGTACATCTTTAGCGGAAGTAGGAACGCCGGCAACTGGTGACCGGCGTACGCCAGATCCCAGGACAGTCGGTGAGCCTCGCTCTCCACCGAACCGGTCAGTCGGCTTTCGTTTAGTCTAGCTTGCCCAATTCGGACCTCAAGACCTGTTTGGGAGAACGAGCAGCTTGAGAACGGTACCGTTTGTTTTATCGCGGTGATTGCAGACGCTTCTCCGTCAAAGTAGATGGCCCAGAGTTGCCCTTCAGTTCCTGCCAGGTTTCCCTTCGGGCTGAAGAGTGTGTACCTGATCCAGAAGGCGAGTGGTCTAAGGGAATGATTCGCGCGCAGGAAGTAGCTCTCATAAAAGCCTCGTGCGGATCGCTCGTCAAACTGAGACGAGTTGATTGTATTTTGAAGTTCGGTTCCAGCGAGATCAGCTATGTCCTGCATGTCCTTTTTTTGCGTTGACTCGATTCTTAGTTCGTGAGATTGCGTTTTGAGTTAGCTGTGGAACTCCACTTCTAATCATCGCTTTTTGGCACATACATGATGAACTCCGGATTATCTGGTAGGTCAGTAATAAAATGCTTTCCGCTCCCGCTTCCGTCGGGCGGAAATTTCTTTATCTGTTTCGCTTTCCTTTCCGCCGCGTAGAAATGGCCGTCTGCATCGAAAGCCATCCCGGAGATAGTTTTTACCTTTCCGTCAATAAACGTCGTGGGAACGACAATTCCCGAGGGGGCTCCTTGTGACAGGTCATAGCTCACCACACTGTCATTGCCGCTGCTGCTTATATAGAGAACACCTGTCTTAGCCAGTAAGAGCTGAACAGGCGACTTAAGATTTCCTCCCGCAATTTGGCCATAGAGTTTCCCGGTACTACCGTCGTAGACCTTCACTGCATTTGCAGGCTCATCCGCTACATAGAGATAGCCGTTATAGAACAGCACCCCACGAACCGAGTTGGCGACCCTTTTATCTTTATCGCCGGTGAAGCTGACTGTAAGCCCCTGCGGTGCTGGAACATTGGGTGGCGTTGGCGCCGGCACGCCGGGCAGCGCGCCGGCCGAGGAGGCGACAATGGTCCCAGCCAGGAACTTATCGGGGGACGGATACTGCTGCTGGAGATAGGAAGCAATCTCAAGAGGGCTGTCTGCACTCTTCAATCCCGTGACCACGTTGTTGTCCTGGCTGGAGATATAGCAGTGCCCCTGAGGATCAAAGGTCAAGTCATAAGGATGCAGAATGGAGTTGATCGTATCCTTGGACGCGAAAACCTCTTTGAAGCTATAACCACCGTCCGCTCCCGCTTGGTAAACAAGGATTTGGCTGTACTTCTTATAAGCATTGACGACGTAGAGCGAGTCGCCGACTATGCAAAAGCCTCGCAATTCCTGCAATGCCGGATTAGACCCACCCGCCGGCAGGAGGTCTGGATGGGAATGTTGATGCCCGCTGTTATGATAAACCAGGATGTTATTGACGCCGCTGGATCCTCCGTGAAAGCTGATGTACCACATGCCGGTTCCTCCTCAAGAGTTAGTTTTCACAGCTATCTCATACGGTGTGCCCTTTATACGGTAAGCACAAGTTTTATCTTGCTATGTTAGTTTCGCAAGGTCGTTTTGCGTCAAGTCTTCCAAACTCTTCACAACTATTAACGCGAGAACTTTTCGGGAAAGCCATCATCCAGTTTTTTTAAGTGAGTCGATCGAATCGAGCGAGATCCGAAAAAGAGTCGTCTAGCTCGAAACGTTTCGATCACTCTCCTCATAACTAATAGGGATCTGAGGTTGACCAAGCAGACCGCACGATAATTTCCGATCCTTGGGCAGTGCGACAGAGAGTGTCTGCCAAAACAAACATTCCGAGCCCAGTGTTGTACTATCTGAAAGAACGAAGTAACTGGTTAGTTGATCTGGAGGCCTATCATGAACTTCCTCTCCACCTCGTTGCTCCTCACGATGCTTTTTGTCAACCTGCAAGGCGGGCAAGATTATTCAAATAAAATCGATGAGCTTGTCCGGCAGTCGACCTTCATCTTCAAAGGCACAGTACAAAAACTCAATGCCACGACGATGAACGTCGTTCCTGCAACTGACAGCACGGTGATCGTCAAAGTGGAGGAGCTCTATTACGCCAACGACCCAGACAAAGGCTTTCTCAGCAAAAACATAACCGTGCAGTTGATAGCCCCGAATACCGTCAAGGAAAATCAACAGGCTGTCTTTTTCACTCAGGGGCGACTATATGGAGATAGCGTCGCTGTGGTCGAGCTGGGCCATATTGATTTTGATCGACAGGCTTTGGCGAATCAGTTAGGGGAGCGAGTTTACGATGAAGCTAAGAAAAAGCCAGACGCTCTTTTACAAAGCCGGTTGAATTCGGCTGAGTTAGTGGTTAGCGGTGAATCGATTGAAACAATGCCCGCCCGGAATCTGCCGCGCAGGCCCATTAGCGAACACGATCCGCAATGGTGGGAAGCCCGCTTTCGGATAGATTCGGTCGAAAAGGGCAGTACCAGTCGATCAACTATCGTCGTCTACTATCCGACCAGCATTGACATCGTCTGGCGAGGGTCACCTCGACTTAAGCGGGGCCAACAAGGCATCCTCCTGCTTCACGCGCGAGAGGGAAAGTGGCTTCCTTATGATGCCCTGACCGCCCTGCATCCGCTCGATTTGCAACCAAATTCCAAGCTGCAGCAGATACGCAAGCTCCTCGGCAAATAGTAGTCGCAGGGTTTCGTCGACTGCTGGCCCTTCGTCCACCGGATCATCACCTTATGGAGGATGACATGAAACTTTTAACGCCCACTCTCACAAATCTCGTGCGCGCACTGACGCTCTTGCTCATGGTAACCATAGTGACGACTGCGCAGGTCACCGTCAGGAATATGATTCCGAGTTCCTGGAGCGCTGAAACGAATCAAGACTGCGAGCCTAACCTGGCGGTCAACCCGGCCAATCCGATGCAGATCGCGGGCTCGGCTTTCACTTTCGACACGGCCACAACAACGACGATGGTCGGAAATTTAGCTCCGATCTTCGTCTCGTCCGACGGCGGCGTAACCTGGTTCATCAATACCATCGTGCCAAGCGTCGCCGGAATTCGCTACCCCACAGGCGACATCAACCTGCGCTTCGGCGGCAGTACCAATGTGCTTTACGTGGGTATTCTTCGCGGGCAAGCCGACATGAGCTTCCCGTTAAATATTCTGCGGACCAATAACTTTGTCGGCCTAACGCCGATGACCGTGCTTTTAAGCCGGGCTAATGAAGATCAGCCTCGGGTAGCGTCAACTACGGTGATTGGCGGTGCGGATGCGGGCAAAGATCGGGTATACATCGGGAACAATAATTTTGCTTCCTCAGCGACCGCCACTGTGGATCTATCGCTCGACGCGGCGACCGGCGCGGCCCCCGCCGGCTTCGGGCCTTTCGGTGTCGAGTTGCGCTCAACCGGCACGGCCAACCAGGACGCTCCTCCAATACTCATGGCGATTCATAAGAGCGGGGTCATCTATGCCGCCTTCCTGGGCTGGAGATCAAGGAGCGGGTCAGTTTTCACTTCGGACGTTGTTGTCATGCGCGACAACAACTGGGGCAGCGGCGCCACTCCTTTCAGAGCGCTAGTGGACTCGGGAGACGGACAACCCGGACAGCGCGTGGTGACGGGTGTGTCAAGTCCATTCATCAATTCTCACCAGGCCACTTTCGGACAAGAGCGCTTTGTTGCCAGCGACCTCTCTCTCGCCGTTGATCCGAATGACGAGCGAAGGGTTTACGTCGCGTGGAGTGACGGCACCGGACCGGCCAATTACACGTTGCATGCTCGTTTCTCCACGGACAGCGGCCAGACGTGGTCGACCGACCGGCGTACTCTTCTTAAAGCCAAAAACCCGAGCCTCGCCATCAACAGCGCCGGCAAAGTCGGTCTCCTCTACCAGCAAGTGACCGGGTCCGGCACGTCTCAGCGATGGGTTACGCACTTTGAACGGACGAGCAACGATTTCACGACCTCCGAAGACTTCATTCTCGCCAACACGGATGCCAACACGCCCATCGCCGTTGTCGATTATGGGCCATACCTTGGCGACTACGTTCACGTCATGGCCGTTGGGAAGGATTTCTACGGCATTTTCTCCGCCAGCAACTTCCCGAACGCTACCAATTTTTATCCCGGAACAACCTTCCAGCGCTATGCCAACTGGAACACCAATACGCTTTTCGCCGATGCCGCGATGACCGTGCCCGTGACGGTCTCGATCGATCCATTCTTCTTCCATGTTGCGGAGAGCGGACACATTCAGGTGCCGTCTGCGATCGCCTTTGGCAGCGTGTGTGCAGGAGGTATCGGCCGCGCGACGCTCAACATCTGCAATACCGGCGCTGGCGACCTTTCCGTGAGCGGTATTACCTCATCGAATTCTCAGTTCGTGGTTACCACGCCGTCGGGTGGCTATCCAGTTGTGATCTCTCCAGGTTCTTGTTTCCCGTTCGAGGCGACCTTCATCCCGACTACGTCCGGCCCACAAACTGCTACGTTCACGGTCGCGAGTGATGATCCAACCACGCCCTCGCTTACCGTAGGAGCGACGGCACAGAGTGAAGCAGGCTCGCTCGGTCTATCGCCGGATCTGAGGTTCATACCAACCGTTATCCAGAGCGTGGGAAACTGTCAATCGTCCAGGCCTTTTGTGATATCCAACACCGGTACGTGTAATCTGAGGATCACCAACGTTGCCATTGGCGGCGTTAACGCCGGTGATTTCTCATTGTCCGGGCTGCCAGCCTTTCCGATCACGCTACAGCCTGGACACATAGTGGGATCTGGCGATCTGGATGTGGTCTTCGCGCCCAACGCTCTGGCAAGAGAACGTACGGCCAGCATCACTGTTACCTTTGACGATCCGGCAAGCGGGACGACGAGCACTCAGACACGCCAGATGTGTGGTGAAGGTGTTCGGACCGGAGCGCGAGTCCTTGTAACCCAGGGAGGTGTGCCCATGGCCATGGTTCACGAGATCGAGCTCAAGCGATACTTTGGATTGTTTGGAAGAAAGAACGAAGTCGACGAAGTGAAGGACGCTCCGCTGCAGACGGTTGCAGCGACGCCGGGCACGGCCTGTGGGCCGCTCCAGTTCCATCGCGAGTACGGCGCGGCTTCCAATCCAACGCAATTGCGGCCCGGAGTGTATGAACTCAAGGTGGAGGCGAAAATCGCCGGCCACGAAGTGACCAAGAAGGTCTACTTCAGCGTGGACACTTGTGGGTTCGACGGCACGATCGTCGTAGACTTCTAGTTCTGGAAATGACCGCCTTGAACAACTTGATTGCCGTCAAAGTAGATGGCCCAAAGTTACATGCCTAACCATCTTTGGCCGCAGATTTTCGCGGATGGATGCGGATTCAATCTGCGATCCATCCGCGAAATCTGCGGTTTATACGATCTGATTTACGACACGACCATACCTGCGAGCAACTCGCCTTCAACCACTGCAATCTGATCGTCCACTATGCCATACAAGTTCGACTCGCTGCAGCGAGCGAAGGCAAAGTGCTTCGCCGTGTTTGCAAGTAGTTTGGGATGCGTAGAGTTTTCGAGCATTCCCATGAGCACGAACAGCGCCGCCGCCGATTCGTCGCCTGCCCCGCAGATCATCTCTGTCAGTGCTTCGATTTTTTCTTCGCTCACCTCATAGTTGTTTGATTGTGGCTCAAGCGAGAAGTTGACTGTGTCGATGATCGGTTCGCCGGCATCCGCGCGTCGCACGAGGTCGCCGAGCCACGGATCGTTCGTCTCCAGACCGTAACGAACAATTGCTCGCCACTGCGGATCGATCGACGTGTCGTTTATCACTGACTGCGCTCTTCGTTTCAGAGCATTGCTGATGATGGTTGTTTCTGTTTCCGTTACGTGAGGTGTTTCGCTACTATCAGTAACCATGATTGTCATCCTTTCTTGGAAGGTTGATGGTCTAGGGCTGGCTTGTGGTTCCGTCACAAGTCGGCCCGCTTCATTTTGCTGGAGGGGTGTTCGCACCATAGCACAATTATTTTTGCTTATGAACCGTTTGTTTATGATTTCGGTTGCCCTGGTCTTTTCCTTTGTTGGATTGATACTGGCTCAGCAGCCTAACCGGCCGCTGTCGATAGATTCGTTTACTCCATCGTTGACAGTTATTCGGATCTGTCCGTTCGTCCCGCCATCCTCGCTTTCCGATGACCTTGAAGTGACGCTGATTGTGAATGCAACTGATCCAGATGGCGACTCACTGGATTATGAGTATTCAACTACCGAAGCTACTACTAAAGGCGCCCATGGTTTTGACAACCTCACTGCGACAGTCGAGGTTGGCGGTTTAGATCCGACCTGCTTAATGAACGCCAGCTGCTCTACAAAAATAATTCGGCGACAGCAGGCGGTAGCGCCGCAATTCACGCTCAAGGATTTGAACGGGCGCACCGTGCGATTGAGCGACTATCAGGGGAAAGTCGTCCTTATTAACTTTTGGGCCACCTGGTGTCCACCATGCCGCGCGGAAATGCCGGACCTCGTACGACTTCAACGTGAGCATGGTAAAGAAGGTCTACAAATCATCGGAGTCACTTACCCACCTGAGCAAAAGGCGCGCGTGAGCATGTTTGCCAGAAGGCTCAAAGTTAACTACCCGATAATCCTTGGCACTCGTGAATTCAAAGCCCGTTTCAGTTCAGAGGAGACTCTGCCTCTAACAGTCGTGATCAATCGTGACGGCAAAGTAAGCGACATAATCAGCGGGATACTTCTTCGCGAGGAGTTCGACGAAAAGATCAAGCCGCTATTAATAAAGGAGAACTGAGAAATGCTAAGACGAATCACTACGCTCGTTGCCGGTTGCTGTAAGTTCTCCCGCCAGGTTGGTTCCTAACAAAGTCTTGATTGTTTCCAACGGCGCTGAATCATTAGCAGCAATAAGCACGGTTAATTTAGTCAGGGCTGCTATTGCTGTCATATCGAATCCGCTCAACACACCGGCCCCCCTCAACCAGGCTCCAGTCGCGTACGCATTGTAGTTAACATCCCCCGCATACACCTGGGTGCAGTCGATCATAATCATGCCCTGCGTATTGAAAGTTCCCAGTAACGTTTGCATTTGTGGGAAGTCCGGAATATTCCCCTCGCCAAATGATTCAAAAACAATTCCTTTGAGCGGTGGTGAAATACTCTGAAGCTGAGTGAGCATGCTTACTGCAAGCGAGTCTCCGGAATTAGTGTTGTAGTAAGCCGGGAAAAATGGAAACTGGATGACCGACTGTGAATTGATCTTATTCGCAACAGCGTCTAATTGTTGCGTGACGGCGTTGAGGTTGTTGTCGAGCGCAACGGCGGAGTCGGGCTGAGGCAATATTAATGCGTCATTCAGCTTGGGGAGAACGCCGTATAGCCCGAGTGACGGAAGATTAGGCGATGAGAATGCTGCAAACTGGCTGGCATTACTCTTTACAGCTCGATTGCCGCGATACAGGTTATCGTCGAAATACAAACCAACTTCGGGTATGCCGAAAGTCATGAATTCTATGGCGCCGAGCACGTTGCGAAGAGCGTCCGTGTTGTACAACAAAGAGTAGTTGGAGCCGTCTTGATAGAACAGGGGCAACTGCGAACCGGTAACAAAGACCGGTTTTGAAAGTCTAGGAAGCAGAAACGACAAAGCCGAGGACGTGAAAGCCATTGTGTCGGTGCCGTGCAGGATCAGGAAGCCATCGTAGTTCGCATAATTGCTCACGATTTTCTGCGCTATCGTGACCCAATCAGAGGGCTGCATGTTTGTGCTGTCGAGCACAGTATGAAACCAGTCGTACGAGATGCTGCTTCCGGGTATTTGTGTGGTGATAATGCTTTCAACATTGCTTTGAAAAGCAGCTTCGAATTGCGGGCCTTGCATGGGTGAGAGCGGCGTGCCCACACTGCCAATGGTGCCACCTGTGTAGAGCAAGTAAATGTTCATGGTTTTATTCTTAGGCGCACTTCAACCGCGACCCTACAAACGGAAACAATAGAGCACTGTAGATGAATTGAGTGTTAATGCGGAAAGAGAGCCGCGTTAGTTTTAACCACCACCGGCGACGCAGTAAATCAGTCGCATCCAGGCGTCGACGTTTTCCAACAAATTTTCGCCGGTCAATGGACAGATGTTATCGCACTCGATTACGTCGTCCTTGCGGCAATACTTCTCGTTACCAGGCTGCCAGTTAACGTCGATGTTAGCCATGTGTCCCGCTTCGTGAATGAACGTGGTGGCGCTCGTTGTGCCTGGCTGCATGAAGTAGAACGGGCACAACAAAATGTAGTTCAAGTCGTCTGTGGTTACCGCGACAAAATTGTGATCACCATCATTACACTCCTTGACGTCACACGTCGCTCCAAGCACGTTTTGACCGACCACGAGACCTTCGAGTTTCGTCTTAATTCGCAGGAAGTGGCTGTCAAGCGTCTCAAAAGATACCTGCTGTTTGAAGGTTTTTTCCGCCTGGCGTGCGTGATACGGGTCTCGACGGGCCAGGTTTGAGTAGGCCTTGGATGTGATGGACCTCGCAGTTTGGATCCCGAACGTTGCTCTGGCTATTTCGCGTGATGTGAATGGCTTTCTTTGAGGTTTTGCCGGGTCCGGTTGGTTCGCGCACTGGTGTGCCTGGTGCCACTCGTAGTCGCGCTTCTCTTCAGGAGTCCGATCGTCTTTAGCGGGTTCGTCGGCGCGCATTGCCAACGCTCGCCAGACAGGATTTTGCCGCGCGCTGTTTTTGCTGATGGGTGGACCGCTACATCCGCAATCTCCCGACTTCCGATCCTGGCGGTAATCACTCGATGCGAACACTTGAATTCTCCCGGACTAACGAAGGCTATCTTCTATCCAAAGAAACTCAGTTAGTCAATGTTACAATCCCCCACGATGCCACGCTACATCGATTTAGCTACATGGCCGCGACGCGCGGTGTTTGAGTTTTATCTCCCGTTTGATAAGCCATACTTCAACGTCTGCACGCGACTCGACGTCACTAACCTTCTCAGCGAAATGAAGAAACGAAAAGGCACGAGCATTTGGCTGACTTATCACTACTTCGCGCTCAGAGCAGCGAACGAGATCGAGCAGTTTCGTTACCGCCTCCGCCAGGGCAAGGTGCTGGTCCATGACGTGATCAACGGCGGCAGCACTCTTCTTCTGCCAGACGAAACCTTCACGCTCGTCTACTTCGACTATGACGAGAGCTTTTCAAAATACATGGAAGGCGCTTCGCGAGCGGTCGAAGAGATACTAAACGGCGACCGTGCCTTCAGGCCGCGCCACGAAGACGACGCACGCATCCATTGCACAACGTTGCCGTGGATATCCTTCACCAGTTTCTCTCACGCGCGACGTTGGGGACGCGAAGATTCAGTTCCCAAAATCTCGTTCGGTAAGTTTGCAAACGAGAACGGGCGCACACTTATGCCGTTTTCAGTCGAGGTACATCATTCGCTCATGGATGGTCTGCACGTCGGACGTTACATCGCGCGCATCGAGGAGATGCTCGCGCAGCCCGAAGCCTTCCTCGAGTAGCCAAACTATGCGCAAATTCGTTCTCGTCGTCATACTGCTGCTCTTGCTAGGCGGTTCGGTTGCTTTTCTCGTCTATCGTTTTACACGCAAGCCTCTGCCGACGCCGGTTGGTTGGAAAGCTCACGTGACGACTGTCGCGGGCGACGGTTCGCCTCTTGTGCTTTCAGATCCGTTTGGCGTCGCGGTTGCTGCTGATGGATCGATCTACTTCAGTGATGCGGGCGATTACAACCGCATCCAAAAAATCGCACCAGATGGTAACGTCACCACTGTCGCGGGCGGCGCCATGGAGGGATTTGGAGACGGCGTTGGAAGCAAGGCTTTATTCAACAGTCCATCAGCCATCGCGATCGCACCGGACGGCAACCTCATCATTGCCGATACAGGAAACAATCGCATACGAAGACTCACGCCCACCGGTCAGGTTTCAACTGTAGCCGGCGACGGCACAGTGGGACAATTCAATGGACCAATCGGTGTGGCGGTCAGTTCAAGTGGCAACATTTATGTGGCCGATAGCTATAACGACCGGATTAGGTTGATTACACCGGATGGGCAGGTCAGCACAGTTGCAGGGAAGGGAATTCCCGGTTATGCGGACGGCGATCGCAACAATGCTCTTTTCGATACTCCCAGCGGCATTATCGTCGCCAACGACAACTCCCTGATCGTGGCTGACACCGGCAACGATCGTCTCCGCCGAATAACTCCGGATGGAAATGTCAGTACACTGATGGTTACGGATCTTTCGAGCCCGATTGCTCTTGCTCTCACGCACGATAACTATCTCTACGTAACCGAGCTCGATCGATCGCGCGTAGTTCAGATCGCGCCCGATGGCGCCTCGCGTGAGATCGCCGGCGAGACTCGTTTCAACCAGCCTACCGGAATAGCCATCGCGCCGAGCGATGATGGGCCACCAAGGTTGTACGTTGCAGATAGCGGCAACTATCTGGTTCGCAAACTCGATCCGGCGCCGGCCTCCGGCACTGCAGCTCCGCTCGATCCGCGTCCGAATCTCACAAACGAAACGCTACGCCAGCAATCACTGTTGTGGCCGGTGGATCCGCAACAAAGTCCGCATGAAGTTGTCGCCACCATGGGTGAAGTGCGTGGCAGCTTCGACTCCAACGACAGCCGTCATCATCTTCATAGCGGGCTCGATGTCTTCGGTGCTTACGGCGACGTCGTACGCGCGGTGCGTTCGGAAAAGGTCACGACTCCACTCTCTAACTGGGGTTTCAACTCCCTCAACGAAGGCTTCCGTGCGGGCGTAGTCTCTTACATTCACATCCACGTAGGCCGCGACAAAGATGGGAAGATGTTTGACGACCCGCGGTTTGTGGCAGTGAATGACACGGAAGGCAAACTCGCGCGCGTGCGTCTCAGGCGTGGGACGCGCTTTCAACCCGGTGATGCTGTCGGCACGATTAACAAGATGTATCACGTCCATCTGAACATCGGCCCACCGCGCGGCGAAATTAATCCGCTTTCATTGTCGCCGATTGGTTTCCAGGACAGTATTCCGCCGGTCATCGAGAAGGATGGCATTCAACTGTTTGACTCATCGGGCGCGCGCCTCACGGCGAAACAGGATCAACGGCTGTTGGTGAATGGTCAGGTACGCATCGTTGTCGACGCATTCGATCGGACCAACATGAACCCCGACCGCCGCCGGCTTGGTCTTTACAAACTGGGTTACCAGGTTCTGAACGCCGACGGCACGCCGGCACCAGGTTTCAACGAGCCGCGCATCAATATTCTCTTCAACCGTTTGCCGAGTGATCGAGAGGCGACGAAGGTCGCGTATGCGTCCGAGAGTGGAATCACAGTCTACGGCAGCAAGACCACGAGGTTTCTGTACGAGGTGACGAACACCGTTAAAGATGGGCAAGTGGCTCCGGGCGTTTGGGACACATCGCAACTGCCAAAAGGCGACTACGTTTTGCGGATCATCGCCGCAGACTATTCCGGCAATGAGGTTACCGAGGGCCGCGACGTTTTGATCAGGCTCGGTGTTAATCCGTGAAAATCTGTGGCAAGATATGACTTGACCAACGCGACTCCCAACTTGCCCCTCGAGATATCCAACTGCATCACGCGTGCGCTTGAAGAGGACATCGGACCAGGCGATGTCACTACCAACACCATTGTGCCCGCGGATGCTTCGTTGCGTGGCCGGATCGTCGCGAAACAGGATGGCGTGGTCGCGGGTTTAGAGATCGCGAAGCAGGTCATGCTCGCGCTGGACCAGCACGTTACGTTTCTCGCGCAAGTCAAAGACGGAGCGAAGGTTACTAGCGGAACAGTGCTGGCAAACGTCGAAGGACCAGCGCGCGCGCTGCTCACCGGGGAACGCACCGCGCTGAACTTCCTGGGCCGCATGTCTGGTATTGCCACGTTGACGAGAAAGTTTGTCGACGCTGTGTCGGGCACACGCGCAGTAATTCTCGACACGCGCAAGACGGCACCCGGTCTGCGGGCCACCGACAAACTGGCCGTTCGACTCGGCGGCGGACAAAACCACCGCACCGGCCTTTTTGACATGGTATTAATAAAGGACAACCACATCGACTTTGCCGGCTCAATAACCGCTGCTGTCGAACGCGTCCGCGCCTCCGGGACCAAGCTTGAAATTGAAGTTGAAACACGTACGCTGGACAATGTACGCGAGGCGCTTGGGCTCGGCGTCGAACGTATCCTGCTCGACAACATGACGAGCGAGACGATGCGTGAGGCGGTCGCAATCTGTGAAGGCAGGGCAAAACTCGAGGCGTCTGGCAACGTTACGCTCGATAACGTGCTCGAAGTTGCCGGCACTGGCGTCGACTACATTTCCGTCGGCGCTTTGACACATTCGCCAGTTGTTTTTGATGTCAGCCTGAAGTACGTGGCATGACAAAGGTTTGAAAAGATGATTACTGATACAACTACTGAAGAGATGTACGAGAAGTTGAGCCGGATGCTGGCGGATACTGTGCCGGATTTTGAGCTGCGTCTCAAGGCGGAGTTGGCGGTTGAAATCAACCGGCTCAAAGTGGAGAAGAACGCCGTCATCCTGGGCCACAACTACATGGAGCCCGCGCTCTTCCACTCAATTCCGGATTTTGTCGGCGACTCGCTCGAGCTCAGTCGCAAAGCCGCGGAGACTGACAAAGACATCATCGTTTTCTGCGGCGTGAAGTTCATGGCGGAGACGGCGAAGATTCTCAACCCGAGCAAGAAGGTGCTCATCCCGTCTGAGAAAGCCGGCTGTTCGCTCGCGGCAAGCATTACTGCTGAAGACGTGCGCGAGCTGAAGCGAAGGTTTCCGGGTGTGCCCGTTGTGACTTACATCAACACCTACGCCGACGTGAAAGCTGAGTCGGATATCTGTTGCACGTCGTCGAATGCTGTCGCAGTAGTCAAATCGCTGAAAACTGACAAAGTGATCTTTATTCCGGATGAATATCTCGCCGGCAACGTCGCGCGCGAAACCGGGAAACAGATCATCTTCCCAACGCGCGAACCGAAGATGCATTTTCCGAACGAGCTCGATTACCAGATGATCGGGTGGCCGGGGCGTTGCGAAGTCCACGAAAAGTTCAGTGTTGAAGATATTCAGAACGTCAGGAAGCAGTTTCCGGATGTGGTGATACTGGCGCATCCGGAGTGCAGTCCTGAAGTGGTCGCGGCTTCAGACTATTCCGGTAGCACGACGGCGATGATTCGATACGTCGAGAAAACCAATGCGCCGCGCTATCTGCTGCTGACGGAGTGTTCAATGGGCGACAACGTGGCGGCTGCGAACCCGGAGAAAGAGATGTTGCGGCTGTGCAGTGTGCGTTGTCCGCACATGAACCAGATCACGCTCGAAGACACACTCGAGTCGCTGCGGAAAGAACAGTTTGAGATCTTCATCGATGAGGACATTCGCAAACGTGCCTTGCGTGCGGTTGAGCGGATGCTCGAGATCGGACGAGAAGACTGATTAATGGAGACTGAAGTCTTAATCATCGGTTGCGGCATCGCCGGAGCAACCGCGGCTTTACGTCTGGCTCGAAATCCCGAGCGCCAAATCACCATCATCACGCGCGCGCGTGAGGTGCACGAATCGAACACGCGTTACGCGCAGGGCGGGATCATCGGTCGTGGCCCTGACGACACTTCTTCGTTGCTCTTCGCAGATATTATGGCGGCCGGTGCAGGCGTCACGTCACCGACAGCCGCGCGCATTCTTTCCGATGAAGGTCCGCCGCTGCTGAACGAAGTGCTCGAACGCACGGCGCACGTTGTTTTCGATCATACTGAAGACGGCGCGCCTGTTTGGGGACAGGAAGCAGCGCACTCGCGCCGGCGAATTCTTCACGTCGGCGACTCAACCGGCCTCGCGATCATCAACGGTCTGGTTGGCGCACTGGCCAGCTATCCAAACATCAAGATCAAATCAGAAGCCACCGCGGTAGATTTGATCACGTTTCCTCATCATTCACGCAACCCGCTGGATAACTACCGCGAAATTTCATGTCACGGTTGTTACGTCTTCGATCGCAGTGAGAAGACCGTGCATCGTTATCTCGCTAACGCGACGGTCCTTGCGACAGGTGGTCTGGGCAGAATTTATCGAAACACGACGAATCCGGTCGGAGCGCGTGGTGATGGTTTGGCGATGGCGCATCGTGCCGGGGCAAGAATCGCCAATGCTGAATACGTTCAGTTTCATCCGACCGCGTTGGCTGCTCCGGGTGCTGAAGGACTGCTTATTAGCGAAGCTGTGCGCGGTGAAGGCGGCGTGTTGTTGACGCCGGAGCTACGTCCTTTTATGGACCGCTATTCGCCGGAGTGGAAAGACCTTGCGCCGCGCGACATCGTGGCGCGCGCGATTCATCACGAGATGGAGGCGAAGGGTTACTCGTTTGTTTTGCTTGATATCGCTTCACACATGCCCGCTGAGAAGATTCGCGAGAGGTTTCCGTTTATTTACGCCCAGTGTTTGAAGGTTGGACTTGATATCTCACGCGAGCCTGTGCCAGTTGTGCCGGCGGCGCACTATTTTTGCGGCGGCGTGCTGGTTGACGAGTGGGCGCGTTCGACGATTCGTAACTTGTATGCGGTTGGGGAAATCAGTTGCACGGGCGTGCATGGCGCGAACCGCCTGGCGTCAACGTCGCTTTTGGAAGGACTGGTCTGGGGGAATCGCGCCGCGCAGGAGATCGAGCGAGCGCTTACCGAGGCTGCTGGACAGAGACCGGATTTTGAAGACATTCCACCGTGGGACGAGAGTGGTTTACGGGACGAACCCGATCCGGCTTTGATCCAGGGCGACATGCAGACGATTCAAAACATCATGTGGCACTACGTTGGATTGGTGCGCACTGCCGATCGTTTGTCGCGCGCGATTCGTGAGTTGCGCCACTTGTGGAACGAGATCGAGACGTTTTATCGCACCACGAAACTTTCGGACGGGTTGATTGGTTTGCGCAATGCGGTCGAAGTAGCGCTCATCGTGGCCCAGGCGGCGCAGCACAACCGGCAAAGCCGTGGCTGTCACTACAGGCAGGACTCTGTCTCGGTTACAGGCGACCGCCTGATTTAATTTGTAGGGGCGGCCCACCGTGGCCGCCCCAGCGTTGAAGATGCACACTGGGGCGGCCACGGAGTGCCGCCCCTACAGATTCACCCATGTACCAACATTCTGGGAAAGAGCCTTTTGATGAAGGTAATTCGCGCAGGCGACGTCTTCGATTGCGAGACCGAGGGATTTGAAGAGCGTGATGTCGGTCGGAGAAGTGCGGCCGGATTTCGAACCAACCAGGAGCTCTCCGATTTCACCGATTATACTTTCCGGCGTGATAACGCCTTCCTTCGCTGCCAACAAATAATCACCCGATTCGTTCAGTGCCGACTCGCGACGATCTACGAAGATCCGTGCAGCGCCCATCGTGCCGCTGTCGACCTCGCGCGAGTTCGGTGAGTGCGTACCGATCGCGTTTATGTGCGCGCCGGTAGAGATCCAGTCCTTATTAATCACCGGCTCAAGCGAAGAAGTCGCCGTAACAATCAAATCAGCGTCGCGCACAGCTTCTTCATTGGTCCGCACGGCCTCAATGGGAAACGAAAACTTCGGCTGCATCTCGCGCGTGAGTTCCACAGCATGCTCAAAGTTCCTGGCCACCACTCGCGCATCTTTGATCGAACGCACTAACGCGAGCGCCGCAAGATGCGTGCGAGCCTGAACACCCGCGCCGACAATCGCCAAGCGTCCTGCATCTTCACGCGCGAGTAAGCGAGTCGCCACAGCTGACACTGCCGCCGTGCGAATCGCAGTGATCTCCGAAGCGTTCATTAGAGCGAGCAACTCGCCGGTCTCGCGGCTGAACAACATTACTGCGCCCTGATGTGCATCCTTCCCCTGTGCAGGATTACCCGGAAAGACGCAGATCGCTTTGAGCCCAAACGCGCCCTGTTCGCCAGTGCGATACGCGGACATCAATCCAAGTAAGCCGCGCGCCTGCGGCGGACGAATTATCGTACGCAGTGGTTGAAAAATTTCATCGCGCGCGAGTGCTGCCAATGCATCGGCCATCAACTCGATGCAATCCTGCATCGAGAGAAGCTCTCGAATCTGTGAGCTATCGAGAATAAGTATTTTCATTGTTGATCCATCAAGGTGCTGCGACGAGAGAGATTACCCCAAAAGGTGACTCACCTCACACACCGCGCACGTAATGGTTAACGTCGAGCGAGCATATATAGCCTGAGTATCGATAAAACTGCAAAAAATCGCCGTAAGTGAAGCGCGCACGTATTGGCACACACATTGCCAAAAGAGGGCCACGGAGGCAGTAGGGATGAAAAAGGGGTTAGTTAGTATTTTCTGTTTGTTGGTTTTGACATTGACGGCGCTCCCAGTGGGAGCACAAACACGCTACCGGCGTTATGAAGGATCCAGGTACGAACAGCGTGCTCGAGATTACCGTTACGGAAATCGAGTTTACAGCGGACGACAATATCGGCGGTGGGATCAAGACAGGTGGGATAACGACAGGTCGTTCTGGGATCGCCATCGGGATAAGTTAACCACCGCAATCGGAGCTGGCGCGGGAACCGTACTAGGTAGCTCGGTTGGTGGTAAGAAGGGCGCAATCATCGGCGCTATCGTAGGTGGAGCGGGATCGGCCCTCTACACTTACAAACTGAGAGATAGAAACAGGCGACGCTTCTAAGTGTTGCACTAAAGTTCGGTCACGCATTGCAAGATGAGTGGCCTTGTAAGGGCCCGGATGTGAAGGGGAGAGCACGTCCGGGTCCTAACATTTTAAACGAAGAATTTTCGCGCAAAGGCGCAAAGGAAAACCTAAAGAAAATGGTTTGACTTTGCGCCTTTGCGACTTTGCGCGAGAATTCTGCGTTGTGCCCATGTGCTTTCTAGCTTGGGTTTCTGTTATATAGATACTTACCGCACTTATCAGGCTTGTCGGAGACTCTGATGGAATTCCAGGAAAACATTCTCGGTCTGATCGGAAATACGCCTTTGGTACGGCTCAACCGGTTGGCTCGCAACGTGAAAGCGCAAGTGTATGCAAAGATGGAGAACCTGAATCCGGGCTACTCGGTTAAAGACCGGATCGGTGTCGCCATGATCGAGGCCGCTGAACGCGAGGGCAAACTAAAACCCGGCGGCACCGTTATCGAAGCAACTTCGGGAAACACCGGCATCGGTCTAGCGATCGCCGCCGCTGTCAAAGGTTACAAATGTATCTTCGTGATGACCGACAAAGCATCGGTTGAGAAGTCGCGCTACTTGAAAGCGCTCGGCGCCGACGTCGTTATCACTCCCGTCTCTGCTAAACCGGGAACTCCCGATCACTACGTTTCCACCGCCAAGCGCATTGCCTCGGAGACTCCCAACTCTTTTTATCCCGACCAGTATTCAAATGCCGCAAATCCGGAAGCTCATTACCGCACTACCGGCCCGGAGTTGTGGCGTCAGACTGAAGGGAAGATCACGCATTTTGTGGCGGGGCTCGGAACGGGCGGCACGATCTCAGGCACCGGCCGCTTCTTAAAAGAAACGAACCCGGCGATCAGGATTATCGGCGCCGATCCATACGGATCGATTTTCAAGACTTACAAAGAGACAGGAAAGATCATTGAGACGACTCCTTACCTCGTCGAGGGAATCGGTCAGGAGATTGTGCCGGCCAATGTGCACATCAAGTACGTTGACGAAGTCATCAACGTTACCGATCGTGAATCGTTCGAGATGTCGCGGTTGTTGGGCCGGATGGAGGGAATCTTTTGCGGCGGATCTACCGGCACCAATCTCGCCGCTGCGCTGCGTGTAGCGAGTAATCTGGACGAGAACGCGATCGTAGTTTTTATTGTTTGCGATACCGGCGAACATTAT
>Ga0207670_10000605_pt1 | contig 19510 bp, 14 predicted proteins | sample KBSS23HmetaG_FD_184339 | JGI IMG/M metagenome (GOLD analysis project Ga0207670, IMG submission 184339) | Switchgrass rhizosphere microbial communities from Kellogg Biological Station, Michigan, USA - KBS S2-3H metaG (SPAdes) (version 2) | ecosystem: Host-associated > Plants > Roots >... | reverse complement strand
GAAGGGCGACGTTCGACCTCCATCGCAGATTCCGGAGAACGAGCGCTGGTACTTCCTGGAAGAGAAGTATCCCGCGTACGGCAACCTTGTGCCGCGCGACATCGCTACGCGCGAGATCTTTCAGGTGTGTCTCGACGGCATGGGCCTCGGCGGCCAGAACCAGGTCTATCTCGACGTGACACACATTCCGGCTGAGGTTCTGGATCGGAAGTTGGGCGCGATTCTCGAGATCTACGAGATGTTTGTCGGCGACGATCCGAAACACGTGCCGATGCGCATCTTCCCCGGCGTTCACTATTCGATGGGCGGACTTTGGGTTGACTACAACCAGCGCACGAATATTCCGGGCCTGCTCGCTGCCGGTGAGTGTGACTACTCAATTCACGGCGCGAATCGTTTAGGAGCAAACTCGCTGGTGAGTTGCGTCTTCGGCGGCTTTGTCGCGGCGCCTGCGGCTATCGAGTACGCGAAGAATATCGAGCGCAACGGCGCCGACGGTTCGCGTATCTACGATCAGGAATTGAAACTTCAGCAGGAGATCAACGACAAGCTTACCAAACAGAGTGGTAGCGAGAATCAGTACGTGTTGCACCAGGAGATGGGCGAGTGGATGACTGACAACGTTACCGTTATCCGTTATAACGACAAGCTCAAAGCGACTGACAACAAGTTGCTGGAGTTGATGGATCGTTACAAACAGATCTCGATCAACGATTCGAATCTTTGGGCGACCATGGCGCTGCCGCACGCGCGTCATCTCGCAAACATGCTTGAGCTTGCGCGCGTGATCACGCTCGGCGCTTTGAATCGCAACGAGTCGCGCGGCGCGCATTTCAAACCGGAATTTCCCGAGCGCGATGACGAAAATTTTATGAAGACTACGATTGCGGAGTATTCGGGCGAAGGTCCGGTCTTTTCGTACGAGTCAGTCGATATTGGTCTGATTCCGCCGCGCAAGCGAGATTACAGCAAAGGCAAAAAGGCTTAGCTTCAATGAGATTTTTAACCACAAAAGTACAAAGGCACAAAATGGCAATTTGTGTCTTAGTGTCTTAGTGGTTAGGAATTGTTATAAACATTTATGTCATCACATCCACCAAAGACAGTCGAGATTCACATCAAGCGTCGCGCGAATCCCGACGCGCCGCAGTACTGGGAACAGTTTGAGATCCCCTATCGACCGAATCTCAACGTCATCTCGTGTTTGATGGAGATCCAGAAGAACCCGGTGAACAAAGCGGGCGAGCGCACGACGCCGCCGGTGTGGCACATGAACTGTCTGGAACAGGTCTGTGGCATCTGCACGATGATCATCAACGGCCGCGCGCGACAATCATGTTCCGCGCTGATCGACAAGCTCGAGCAGCCGATCAAGCTGGAGCCGATGTCGAAGTTTCAGAACATTCGAGATCTCATCGTGGATCGTTCGCCGATGTTCGATCACCTGCGTCGCGTTCACGCTTGGATCGAGATGGACGGCACGTACGACCTCGGGCCGGGGCCGCGAATGGATCAGGACGACGTGCAGGAGCGCTATGCATACTCGCGTTGTATGACTTGCGGCTGTTGTTTGGAAGCGTGTCCGCAGTACGAGGGCGACAACTACATCGGACCACAGGCGATTGCCCAGGTGCGACTATTCAACATGCACCCGACAGGCAAGATGAACCGTGAAGAGCGAATCGAAGGCATCATGGGCGAGGACGGCATCACCAACTGCGGCAACGCACAGAATTGCGTAAAAGCCTGCCCAATGAACATCCCGCTCACCCGCGCGATCTACGAGGAAAACCGCGAGACCGTAATCCACGGGCTATTCGGCTGGTTGAAAGGCTGAGAAAGTATTTCCCGCAAAGACGCAAAGGCGCAAAGAAGAACTTCTGCAGCTTCTTCTTTGCGCCTTTGCGTCTTTGCGGGAAACTATTCTTAAATCCCCAGCACGTTGACCAACTCCTGCACCGCGGACGCGCTCTTCTGCAACGCAATCCTCTCCTCGGCGGTCAAGTTGATCTCGATGATCTGCTCCAACCCGCGCGCGCCGAGTTTGCACGGCACGCCAACATAAAGCCCGTTGATCCCGTACTCACCCTCGAGATACGCCGCGCACGGCAGAATCTTCTTCTTGTCCTTCAAGATCGACTCCGTCATCTCCACTGCTGCCGCTGACGGCGCGTAGTAAGCCGATCCCGTTTTCAACAGGGCCACAATCTCGGCGCCGCCGTTTGCTGTTCGCTTGACGATCGCATCGACCTGGTCTTTCGACAGCAACTCGGTAATCGGAATACCGGCGCACGTGGAGTAGCGCGGCAACGGCACCATCGTGTCGCCATGTCCGCCAAGGACAAACGCGGTCACGTTCTCAACCGAAACATCCAGCGCCTCCGCGAGGAAACAACGCATGCGCGCCGAGTCGAGCACGCCTGCCATTCCGATCACGCGGTGTTTCGGGAGCCCCGAACGTTTCAACGCCACCTGGCACATAGCATCCAGCGGATTTGAAACGATGATCAGGATCGTGTTTGGCGAGCGTCGCACGACTTCGTCCACGACGTTCGAAACGATGCCTGCGTTTGTCTTCAACAGATCGTCGCGGCTCATGCCGGGCTTGCGAGCCAATCCGGCAGTGATGATCACTACGTCGGAGTTGTCAGTGTCGTCGTACGTGTTCGCGCCCGTCATGCGCACGTCGAAACCTTCAACGGGTGCTGCTTCTGCGAGGTCCAAAGCCTTGCCCTGCGGCACTCCTTCCACGATATCGACCAGGACCACGTCGCCGAGTTCCTTGGCCGCGAGCCAATGTGCCGCGGTGGCGCCGACATTGCCTGCGCCCACAACAGTAATCTTCTTTCGCGCACCCATTTCGTTTAATTCCTTTGATTTAGATGTAAGATTTGAAACGGGCGAGTTTACAAGCGCCTATGAGAGGTGTCAAATCAACGTATGAGCGAGTACTGGTTCAGTTTGAATACGCCGAAGGCGTTGGCTAATTTCAGCCCAGCGGTTGGAGCGCAGCGACAACCCTGGGAAGCGATTAAAAAATTGTTATTAAACCCTGAAAGGGTTCGGCGGTTGGCGAACCCTTTCAGGGTTAGAATGCCTTAGATGTAATGGTCCCAGGGTTCTCGCAAGCTCGAACCCTGGGCTGAAATTAGCGAACGCCTTCGGCGTAATTGCGATCAAATTTTCAAACTGAGGCACTACCTATGAGCGACATTGATCTCGACAACCCTTTCCCGGAGCCGGTCGAAATCGAGATCACCGACGTCTTTGATCTTCACACCATTCCTCCGCGCGATGTGAAAGCCGTCGTCGAAGAGTATCTGCAGTTGGCCCAGGAAAAGGGATTCAGGTCCGTTAGAATAATCCACGGCAAGGGCATCGGTGTACAACGCGAGATGGTCCGTTCAATCCTCGCCCGCACCTCCTTCGTTTCCGACTGGACCGACGCTCCACCCGAAGCCGGCGGCCTCGGCGCCACAATCGTGACGCTCATCGTTGGTCCATCGCTGTGTGGCTGATGTTACACTAACGCGCATGCTGGTAGTTGAGCGGAAGAGTTGGGTAATCATGTTGGTCCTGCTGTGGATTCTAATATTCGTTTGCCACGTCGCCTTCGGTTTCTACTTTTTCCATGGTTTGGAAGCTCCGCCGGAGCTCGAGTTTCTTTACCGGGCAGCTTTTGTGTGTGCTGTTGTTTGGTGGTTGAGAGCTGACGAAAGACACTCGGCTGTAACGCCAATGTATTGCCAGGGCATGTTGGTCGGTATTGGCTGGCTAATCATCATCCCCTATCACCTGCTCAAAACTCGCGGCGTACGGGGATTGATTCCGTTGCTGGCTTTGATGCTGAGTCCTATTGCAGGTCGAATAGCCTCGGTATTTGTTTATCTAGCGCTTCCCAACTGAGTAGGAATTAATGAATTGGGGTCTGTCGCCCTCGACGAGCATGCGGCAGATGAGGATGAGGCCGATTGTTCCGGCTGCTAAAGTCAACGTAAAAATCAGTAGTATCCAAAGTCTTACCAGCGACTCGTATAGTTCTTCTTTGCTATTCACCACCAACACCTCCGCACTAGAGGTGAAGTGGCTGAAAAGTTCAGCTTATTACCAGCGCCGTAAAACTTTTATTGGATCCTTATATTCCCCTGATTACTCTCCTGATTGTGCGCTTTGATTTTGATAGCACATACACCGGGCGCCAGGTTGTCGGGCAGTCTGAATGTCACCTGCGACAAGTTTGATACCGGCGTCATCCTCACGTCCTGTGCTTCCAGGTCAAAAATCTGACCGTTGCCGGCAACCAGGTTAACTTTGACTACTGAAGCAACATCGTTCGGCGCTAACTGTAGATTCGTCACAAAGACAACGACTCTCGTGTTTCGATCAGTCTGCTGCCCGAATAACAGATTCAACGGATTTACTACAGGGAAAGAATCTCTCAGCATCAACATCGCATCGAATGCGGCGACCTGATTGGGATCCAGTGCTGCTTCTTCCAACGCCAGGAATAATTGAGGAGTCGTGATCGTCAATGTGGCCGAGACCGGTGTGCCGAGGGTCGCGCCTGCCGTTGGATTACTCAAAGTAACGGTGAGTGTCTCATCCGGCTCTAAGAGATTGTCTTTAAGGAAGGTAATAAAGAACGACTTCGAGGTCTCTCCCTCATTGAACGTGAGCGTGCCTGTAGTTTCAGGGTAATCCAATCCGGCAGTAGCGGTGCCGTTGCTGGTAGCGAAATCAACCGAAACAGTACCAGTGGCCCCGTCCACGCGACTTACAGTGACGACAACACCGCCGGCGTCTTCAGCCGCACTAAACGTTTGACTACTGAACTGCAGCTTGCCCTTGGAGTCGTCGTTGACGATCGTTCCGGTACCCACCCCATCAGCTATCGTCGCATTATTTATGAATAGCAGATGAACGGTGAATTGCTCGTCAGGCTCAATAAAGAAATCACCAATAACCGGAACATTAAATGTTGCTGAAGTCGCTCCTGCCCGAATGACCAACGTATTTGACAAAATCGGCGTAAAGTCAAAGTTCGCGAATGCCGTACCAGGTGCTGTCCCATAATTGATAAGTACGTCTTCTACGGTTGGCGCTGAAAGCGTGACGGTAAAGACCGCATTCCTGGTTCCTGTGTTGCCCTCCGTTACTGAAGCATCACTGACACTCACGGTTGGACCATCATCGTTAAGAATCGTGATGATACCTGGAACGGAACCGATGGTGGCGTTTGTAGGATTAGTGAGAGTTACGGAAATTTTCTCATTGATTTCGTCAATGTTGTCGCCAAGCACTTCGACAGCGACAAACTTGGCTGTCTCGCCAGGATTGAAGGTGAGTGTGCCGGACGTGGCTACGTAATCAATACCGGCTGTCGCGGTTACGTCGGCAGTACTGTAGGCGACCGTAATGGTTTGAGAGGAAGGATTTGACAGGTCAACTTCCAATAGTGCGTTACCACTCGTACCTAACCCGCCCTCTACGTAAAACACTCCAGCGGTCACAATGGAAGGTTGTGGATCGTCATTGGTAATCGTTCCCTGCCCCTGGCCGTCTGCGATGGTGGCATTGATCGCATTACTCAAATTCACGAAGAATGTTTCGTCAGGCTCAAACGTATTGTCCTGGGTTATCGGAACAAAGATAAATTGCGACGTAGTTCCGGCGGGGAAAGAGACTGCACTCGGGAAGTTGGAATAATCAACACCTGGCGTGGCCGTACCGGCTTCAGGCGCGTACTGAACAGTGATCGGCTTTTCACTCGGCGCGCTGAGAGTGACCGTGAAATTTGCCGAAGACTGAGATGGGAATCCGGATCCCTCCGCGACCGTAACGTCGTTGATTGAGATCGCTGGTGGCTCATCATTGTCAGTGATCGTTCCAAGGCCTTTTCCATCGCTGATCACTGCGTTGACTGGCGTTGTAAGAACGACGTCGAAGAATTGATCGAACTCGTCAATGACGTCGCCCTTTATAGGTATCGTGATAGTCTGAGTGGTCTCAGTTACAGGAAAGATCAACGTGCCGGAAACATTTTCAAAATCCACGCCTTTTGTAGCCGGCGGAGCATTAATCGAACCCAAGGCCATAGTGAAGTAGTTGACCTGTATCGTCTGCTCGGTCGGCGAGGATAGTGTCACCGTAAAGATGGCATTAACAGTCCCGGAATCAGTTTCCGTAACGGTTACGTCGTTGATGCTGAGGCATGGCTGTGGGTTGGTGAAGTTATTCAACGCTAAACCAACGCTATTAGACAGTTGGCTGATTAGAACGTCGTCTTTGCCGTCGTTATTGAAATCTTTGGCGACCAAATTAGCCGACGTTGTACCAACAGCGAAATAGATAGGAGCATTGAACGCTCCATTATCCTTGTTGGTTAAGACCGCAAAGCCATCGATGCCACTGGTTACAGCCAGATCAGGTTGGCTATCGCTATTGAAGTCGCCAATGCGAACAACATTCGGCCGATCTATCTCATAATTCGTACCCGGATTGAATCCCTGAGCTCCGTTGTTGAGAAAGACAACAACGACCGCCTGCCTTGGATTGGTCAACAACGAACTGGTGGCTGCAATGTCCGGCTTGCCATCTCCATTGAGATCTCTCACGGCGACCGAACCAGGCACTCCCGGTAGCGGCAAAATGGCATAGTCGGAAAAGTTGCCGGTCCCGTCACCCTGTAAGACATGAGCTACATTCGCGCCACCCCTGATTACAGCAAAATCCGATTTACCGTCGCCGTTGAAATCGCCGATGCCCAGGTCGTCAGTAAAGCTTGTGGGGCTTTGGAGTGGGCCGTTGGAAATTTGGGTGAAGGTGCCGGTTCCCGTTCCCAGCAGCACAAGAAAGCTACTGGACCTGCGGCCGATTACAATCAGGTCAGCTTTACTGTCGTTGTTGAAATCCCCTGCTTCGATCGCAGTAGGTTCGATTCCAACAGAGATGCTCGGAGCGTTAAATGCATCGGTGGCGAACCCGCCAGTGCCATCATTCATAAGGAACGAAATTTTTCCAGTTAACGGCTGCGTAACCGCCAAATCCAATTTGCCGTCGCTATTGAAATCTGCTGTCGCAATCCCGAAAGGTTGGGATACTCCAAAATTACTGATCGATTTCTTCGTAAAGCTGCCGTTGCCATCGCCGTGCGCCACTTCGATTGTCGAACCGAATGGCAGGAAAGCTGAACTAGCAGTGACAAAGTCTTGCTTACCGTCGTTATTGAAATCGGCTGCAACGAGAGAATTCGGGTTCGGGATACTTGTGTGGTAACTCAGCGCATCGTTGAAGGCACCCGTGCCGTCGCCGTCAAGAATGCCAATGCCACGCGCCTGAACCGCTGCCAGATCTACTTTTCCGTCCTCATTGAAGTCGCCAAGGACAGCAAAAGAAGACCCGGCGCCGAAAGTCGTGAAGCCTGATGTATAAGATTTAGCCTGGACCAGGTTTCCCGTTCCGTTGCCCAACACGATCGTGAGACCACTCGGACCACCCGCCACGACGTCGAGATGGCCATCGTTGTTAACATCTCCTGCACGTGCCGCATTGCTGGTTGTGGGAATGCCTACTACAGCGGGCGCGCCTAAAGTTCCGGTTCCAGTTCCCAGGAACATTCGGTTCTCAACCAATACATCCAGATGCCCGTCTTCGTTGAAGTCACCGGCCGTCAACGACAACGCACCACCGGATATCTGTGGGGGTGGTCCAACGGTAAAACCACCAGCCCCATCTCCGAGCAGAATATCTGCTCCGCCGGAACTGTTCGGTATTGCCAGATCGCGTTTGCCGTCTTCATTGAAATCACCGATGGCGAGCTGACTGGCTGTGGTGCTGAACGTTGAGAAAGGCGAGTTCGCGGCCTGAGAAAAACCTCCCGAGCCATTTCCTAAAAGGATCGCAACGATGCCATCAGTCGTCCCGGTTGAGAGTCCGACCGCGATATCGAGCTTCCCGTCATTGTTCAGATCGCCAAGAACGGGTTGAACGGGATCGCCGGCCAGATTGATAAAGCTCGGAGCACCGAATTTGCCAGTCCCATCATTAATCAAGATCGACAGTTTTCGAGGAGGCTCTGCGAAGCCATCCAGACTAACTGCTAAATCTGGCTTACCGTCGCCGTTGAAATCACCGGCCGCCATTCTCCGCGGCATACCACCAACGGGGAAACCAGTGGGCGCGCTAAATTTTTCCGTTCCTCCCCTTCCCAATAGAATAATCACTTCACCATCGACATTATCGGGTGACACTGCGAGATCGAGATGTCCGTCACCATTGAAATCGGCGACTGCCATTCCGAAGGGCGTGGCTTCGAGGATTATGGTTGGAGCCACCTTGAAACTCGCCGTGGAACAGCCATCAGCGGCGTGTGTTGTGGTGGTGAAAGCGAAGATACAGATGAGGGAGAGTGGGAGTAGTTGGGCAAAGAATTTCAAGGCTTTAGTTCCACCTTTGAGAATTTGGCGAGGACGACTCATCCTCGGGACTGAGCTGAATGTAAGTGCAATAAAGACAGATGGGCCGGGGAAGTCTACTCAGGTTATCTGGGCCCGCCAAATGTATCAAAGATATGATGAAAGTAAAATTGGTGCGCCCACTCGATCACGCACAATCGAATACACCTTCGTCAACGTAGCCTGGTTCCAATTTCTGTGATTGCAACTATCTCTTAGCCTGGGCATAGAACGCGATTTGTCGGGAATCTTGCACGGGAAATAGAGTGGCCCGCGTTAGCCACAGGACGTGACTGAGGTTTCGCCCGCCCACGCTTACGAACGACGATGCTAAGCTGCGCCGCATGTTCTGTAAGCCTTCTCCTCCATTTGTTTGGATACTAATAGCGCTGTCGCTCACGTCGAACACCAAACCTCCTGCTCAACTGGTCCGAATCCAGATTCGAAGTGAGTTTAGAGAAAACGATCCGCTGAGCTACGCAGTCGTTTACGCGCGACACTCAAACAATCAACATGCCTTGAGTGAGATAGCGATTCGTTACGCCGAGCTTGGAGACTTCGAACAGGCAATTAGGATTAACGAATCTGCCACTGATGAGGATTGGCGGACCGGAGCCTTCGGAAAGATCGCACTCGAGTACTGGAAACACGGTCAACACGACAAAGCGCGCGAGCTGTTTCTCCGAGTTTCCAATCTTCCGCTCCCCAAGGACGTGATCTACATCTGGGGCGACATCATTGAGGATATGGCTGAGGCGCGCCAGTTCGATCTGGCTTTGGATATCGACAGTGCTATGGGGGCAGCCGGAGGCACTACTGCCGGCAACGAGTTGGCGACGATCGTGGAGGAATTCATCGAGGCAAAAGCTCAGAATCCAAGTTTGCCGGACATCCTGCCGCGCGTGGTTTCGATCGCGAAGAGCTTAACTGAATTAAATGACAAGACAGTGGCGCTTAAACGGGTTGCAGTGGCCTACGCGGTCCGGGGCCAGTACGACCGCGCCATCAAACTGATTCAACGATTCGAAGATGATTTCGACAGGGACGATGGCGCACATGGCCTCGCGATTCAGTTTGCGAAACTCGGTTTATACGATCGCGCTCTGCAACTTGCGAACAATGCAGGAGACTACTTCGGGCAAATCGCACTTGTCGGAATTGCGACAGAGGCTTTGAAGCGGCGGGATAAAAACAAAGCACTGGAAATTGTCACGCGTACAGACACACTGCTCGCAAAAGCCAGGAAGGCTCCCGATTATGAACCTATGGAAACCGACGCCCGTCTACTTTCCGAGCTTGCGGCTTTATATTCACAACTCAACCGAAAGCCTCGTGCCGTGGAGCTGGCGGAGTTGTCGTTCAAGACAGCGAAGGCCGTAGGTAAGCCAGGCGAACGATATGGCGCCTTGCGAAGCGCGATAAATGCATTCTGTGAATTAGGTCTCTACGATAAGGCAATCGAGGCAACAAAATCGCTTGACGACTATGATCGAGTTCAATTCGACGCTGCCGCTGAAGTCGGCGCGTACGCTGTAAGTAAGGGAGAGCTTGAGGCAGTTGACAAGATTGTCAAAACAATAGAGTCAACACCACTGAAAGAGAACGAAGAACTAAGAGTAAAAGCTCTGGTTGTAATCGCCAGGGCAGAAGCAGAACAAGGCCGTTTCGCGGCAGCGCAGGAGTTGTTATTCAATACGATGCCGCTGGTTGAGAAATTAGAGAACTCTCCTGAGACTCTGAAAAATTTTGCCGTTGCATTTGCCGAGGCCGGCAACATTTGCACTGCGTTGCAGCAGGCTTCCATAACTAACGCACCCTACTTCATCACTCAGGCTCTGATCGATATCGGCACGCTTTGCGCGCAGAGAAAGTTGACGCTTGATGACGGCGATCTGGCGGTTCTCAGTGAAGTAGTTTTAGCGAGATGAATGTTATGAATAGTAAGCTGTGTTAAACTTTTTCTGGCATAGGCCGGATACGTGGGGAGTTTAGGAACATGAGACGACTCGATACCGAAATTGAGAGCTTCAGAAGGCGCGAAGAAGCGGCAGCTCATGCTCGTGCTGAAATTCTTCGTCTCGCGCAAGGTGAGCGGACTACCCTGGCGACCGGCTTTGCAGCTCTCCTGGGTGATGGTGGACCGTCAGATGAGACCGCGGACGAAATGATTCGCGCAATCAGAAAATGGCGAGACATGCCGTCAAATAGGAGTCTTGACTGATGCCGGTGGTAATCGACACCGACGTAATCTCTTTTCTTTACAAGCGAGATACCCGAGCCAGGTTATACGAGCCTCACCTTAACGATCCTCCATTTATTGTCTCCTTTATGTCACTCGCCGAACTTCGTCGCTGGACTTTGGAACGCAATTGGGGTGAAGGACGGAGACAAGAACTAGAAGGATATCTCACAAGGTACTTGATCCTACACTCGGATGATCTGATGTCTGATCGTTGGGCTTATGCAATGAATAGCGCTCGCCTTCAGGGGCAACCTATTGGACCAGCGGACGCATGGGTCGCAGCGACCGCGCTTCTTCTGGACGTACCTCTGATAACGCACAATAAAGTTCATTACAGAGGCGTTGAAGGCCTTCGCGTGATCTCTGAAGCCTGATCTTTGTTCTGTTCAAAGGCGCAGATAATGTAAAGCCATGATCTGCAACGCGTTCTAAAACAATTATCCAAACCTATGAAATTCTTTCTCCTTGCCTGCCTGCTGTTAACAATCACCTTCCCAAACTTCGCGCAACAGCAGCCCTGCAAACCGCCGGTTCCACTGCCGAACCCGACTGAGCCAAACATCTTTACCGATGAACAGGAAGTCTATCTCGGCGATGCGGTGGCGGAGCACATTCAGCGCAACTACAAAGTCATCGAAGATGCGGAATTAACGGCGTATCTGAAATCCATCGGCGAGCGTCTCACCAAACACCTGCCGTTGAACCGGCTGCGCTTTCAGTTTTTTCTCGTCGACCTCCCGGATGCAAACGCATTTGTGATCCCCGGCGGCCGCATTTTCGTCTCCAGAAAACTGGTCGCTTCAGCACAGAATGAGGATGAACTGGCCGGCGTGATTGCACACGAGTTGGGCCACCTGGTCGCACATCAGGGCGCCATTGACACCACGCGCACCTTCAAAGAAGTTCTCGGCGTAACTTCCGTCACCGATCGCCGCGACGTCTTCGATAAATACAATCAAATGATCGAGAACCTGAATCGCAAGCCGGGCGGGTTCAAAGTTCAGGACCGTGAGAAGGGCCAACTGTTCGCAGATCAGGCCGGGTTGTATGCGCTTGTTGCTGCCGGTTATGACGTCGCAGCAATGGCGAGCTTCTGGGATCGCATCGCCGACACGCAAGGCAAAAAGGGTAGCTGGTTTTCAGATCTGTTTGGCACCACACGTCCCGAACAAAAGCGACTGCGCGAGATGAGCAAAGCCGCGGATGCTATGCCGCCGGCTTGTCGTCAACAGAGTGCCGCGACTCAGTCAGACACTTTCAAGCAGTGGCAAGCAAAGGTCGTGGCGTTCAGCGGCCCCGGCCGAAAAGAATCACTGCACGGAGTTATATCCAAACAACAACTGTCACCTCCACTGCTAAGCGACATTTACAACCTGCGATTCAGTCCCGACGGTGCTTACATCCTGGCTGAGGACGGTGCCGGCATCAATGTATTGTCGCGCGAGCCATTTGCCGTGCTCTTTCGCATCAATTCGGACTTTGAAAATTACTACGCAAACTTCTCTCCCGATTCGAAGGAGATCGTTTTCTATAGCGACAATCTCCGCGTGGAGCGTTGGAGTGTTCCGGAAGCTCGTCAGCTTGACGTGAAAGAGATCGTAGTACCCAAAGGCTGCTTGCAAACTGAGTTGTCGCCCGACGGAAAATTGCTGGCGTGTTTGGATCTCGAGTACACGTTGAATCTGATTAAAGTTACTAGCGGAGAAAATGTTTGGCGCAAAAAAGAATTCTATGCTCCGGATTACTGGACATGGCTGACGATCAACTCGGAGTGGCAACAGCGTGGTGAAGACAGTACTGATTTGAATTTGGCATTGCTACACATGCAATTCTCGCCGGACGGCCGTTACTTCGCCGCCGGCTATCATGGGTCATTACAGTCTCGCCGGGGCGACGTCGGCGAGGTGCTCGATATAACGACGATGACGAAGGTTTCCATACCTGACTCTATCAAGCGTTTCATCGCAAGTGGATTTACGTTTATGGGTAACGATCGAATCGCGGGCATCAACCATGAAAACTTTAAAAAGTCAGCGATAGCCAAATTTCCTTCTGGTGAGGTGCTGACCGAGATGGAACTATGGCGCCCCACAATGGATGCGGCAACGCGCGGTGACTACCTGTTGATTCGGCCCGTCAAGAATTACGCGTTGGGCGTGATGGACATCAAGACAAAAACGATTTCGAAAGTTAACGAGCGCGCTGCGCTCGACATTTTCGAACCGTTCTTTGTCGCGGAAATGCGCAATGGTCAGATCGGACTGTACAAACTCGAAAAGAACGAAATCGTGGCGACGGCAGTGGTGCCGAACAATTCACTGGCCCGTTTGCGAGTGGCCGAAGTTTCTCCTGATTTGAAGTGGCTGGCGCTCTCCGGACGTTCACGCGGCGGTGTGTGGAACCTGAGCAAAGGTGAAGCAGCTTTGGCGCTGCGAAATTTTCAGGGTGGTTACGTGAGCGACGATGGCTATTTCTACGGCGATTTTCCGAAGACCGAAGAGGTGGACCGCAACATCGCGAAGTTCAATCTCAACAATGGCGACGCCGCTAGTGGACCAAAGATTGAAAGTAGCGCCTCGTATCAGTACGGCCAATTTCTGTTTACCATCAAGCCGGCGAAAGGTATCCAGAAATCGCCGAAGGAGGCGGGCGCTGAAGAACCTGAATTGGATCCCAGGCTGTATAGTCGCAACGTGATAGTGGAAATGTTTGACTCGCGCACGATGAAGTCATTGTGGTCCCAGACTTTTCCAAAGGAGGCGCCCCGCGTATGGATCACGCCGGTGAATCAAACAATGGCCCTGGTCTGGGACGTTTCGGCCGAGGCGGCGAAGGCAGAGATAAACAGCGATCCACGACTGACTCAGCAACTCGCACGGATGAAAGAGAAGCAGGGCGATTACTTTCTCAAGATCATCGATGCGCAAGATGGAAAAGAAATCGGTAAGTTGCTTATCGAGACTGGAAAGGGTTCTTTTCGTGCGTCAAACATCTTTGCCGTCGGTGATTCGGTGATCATGACTGACAATCGAAACCGTGTGCTGGTCTACTCGCTTAAAACCGGCGAACTGAAGGGTCGTGTGTTTGGAGCGTATGCGGCCGTTTCAGAGGTTTCGAAGTTGCTGTGTGTGGAGAACGAACGAGGGAAGCTCGCTGTTTACGATCTGGAATCGATGGAGAAACGTGACGATCTTAGCTTTCCGACTCCCATCTCAATGCTGCGGTTCAATAAGGACGGGCGACGATTGTTTGTGCTGACGCGCGAGCAGACAGTTTACATTCTTGATGTCTCGAGCCTCGCGAAGAATTAATAAGTTCTACAGCCTGCGAAGCAGGCAACGCTAAAGAACGTTGTGCCCGGAACCTGCGAAGCAGGCAACGCTAAAGAACGTTGTGCCCGGAACCTGCGAAGCAGACAACGCTAAAGGATGTTGTGCCCGGAACCTGCGAAGCAGACAGCGCTAAAGATGTTGTGCCCATAGCCTGCGAAGCAGGCAGCGCTAAAGGATGTTGTGCCCGGAACCTGCGAAGCAGGTGGCAGCATAAAGCCTGGGGCGCAAGCCCCAGGAAAGAGTAAAAAAGAAAGGGCGCGAGCCCGCGAATGCGGGCGACAGCGCTGTCGCCCGTTTCACGGGCTGGGACTTGATTTTATTTGGCTGACCTGGGGCTTGCGCCCCAGGCTTTATGCTTACGCCTGCTTCGCAGGCTAAGCGGGTCCTTCCGAACAACTCCCTTAACCTCTAAAGAAAAGGAACTCACCAATGTCCACGATCTCTCCAGTAAAACTTCGACGCAAAATTGCCTGGGCCTTAGCAGTTGTTCTGTCATGCGGGTTGACGTTGTCAGCACAACAGAGAGGAGCTGCGGAACAAAAAACAGCCGGCTACTTTGAATCCATCCGAAAATCGCCGCCGAAGCAAACGGCCTTTCTGCTGAAGATGCCGAAAGGCGCAGATCTGCACAATCACCTTTCCGGCTCGATTTATGCAGAGCATTACATCGAATGGGCGGCAGAAGTAGGTTTATGCGTCAACACCACTACTATGTCGCTGGTCGTCCCGGCAGCGCCATCCAAGTGCGACTCGGGACAAGCGCCTGCGAATACAGCGCTGACAAACTCAGTGCTGTACCGGCAGATGATCGATGCGTGGTCTATGCGCAACTGGCAGCTATCGGGAAAAAGCGGGCACGATCAATTCTTCGATGCTTTTGGAAAGTTTGGTCCAGCTACCTATAACAACAGTGGCCGAATGCTTGCTGAAGCCGTGAAGAGCGCCGGCCGCGGAAAAGTTTCCTATGTCGAGCTGATGTTAACGCCGGACGGTACTCCGACGGGCGTGGCTTCGAGTCAAATCGGAGAGAAAGTCGGATGGGATGGAAACTTCGCAACGACGCTGACCAGGCTAAGAGCCAATGGAATCGAAAACGCCGCGGCCATCGGGATTAAGAACCTCCAGGCCATGGAGGCTGAGAAAAATCAGTTGCTGAAGTGTGGCACGCCGCAGGCGGATGCGGGCTGCGCGGTTACGATTCGCTACGTGGCCCAGGTATCGCGAAACAGCGCGCCAGGCCAGGTCTATGCGCAGATGGTGACAGGTCTTGCGCTGGCGAACGATCTGCAGTCAAAAGTCGTGGCTACGAATCTGGTGCAGGGTGAAGATGGTCTTAACTCGATGCAGAATTTCTCGCTGCATATGCAGATGTTGAAGTTTCTGCGACCACTCTATCCGCGGGCCAAGGTCACGTTGCATGCAGGCGAACTTGCTCCGGGACTTGTGCCGCCTGACGGTTTGATGTTTCACATTCGCGAGTCGGTGATGGTTGCTCGGGCCGAACGTATCGGGCACGGTGTTGACATCATGCATGAGACCGATCCGTTTGAACTGTTGAAAGAGATGGCTCGTCTCAATGTGATGGTAGAGATTTGCCTGTCGAGCAACGATCTGATTCTCGGGATCTCGGGTTCCCGGCATCCGCTGGCAACGTACCTCGAATACGGCGTGCCCGTTGCGTTGGCCACGGACGATGAAGGTGTCTCACGTTCGGAGCTTTCGCTGGAGTTCCTGAAAGCCGCTGAGGAGCAAGGCCTCGGATACCTTCAACTCAAAACCATGGCGCGCAACAGTCTTCAGTTTGCGTTTATTGCGGGAGAGAGTTTATGGCGCGACGGACGAAAATTCGTCCCCGTGGTCCAGTGCGCGCGTGACGTTGATGAAATGAAACTCACATCAAATAGTTGCCGCCAGTTTTTAGCCGGTAACGAGAAGAGCAAACTTCAGTGGCAGCTTGAACAGGATTTCAATACATTTGAGCGCGAGTGGTGAGTACACTTGGATACATGCGGTAAATTGGCCTATTGACAGCAATTTAACACGCGAGTAGAGTCCGGAGCGTCGACTCAACTCACTGACTTCATTCGCCTGACCCGAAGGAGAAAATAGGATGCAATCCTTGCCACGAAATCCCTTGTAAGTTACTGAAGGACAGTATCACTGCTTATCAACGGACTGCCCCGTCTCACAAAGGAAGAGTCGCTGTGCTAGACTTCATATCACGTGATAACACCAGCGATCTCGCTCAAGTAAGCCGCGAAGGACGTTTTAATGGCAAGACTTGAACAAATTATCAACGAAGTACAATCGCTATCCTGGAGCGACAAGCGAGAACTACGCCAAGCTCTCGACGATGAATTGGAACAGCAACAAACTCAACATGTGCAGCCGGCACAATCCAACGTGTTAGGACGTCATGGGTTCATTGAGCAGATGTCGCTTGGATTGGTGGACTATGAAGGAAAGCTGTACCTGGATCGTTATGAATCGTAGGGTGCCTCATCAATTCTCTTGCTAATAGCCTGTAGCATTCGGGCGGAGGGAGCGTTCCTTGTTTCCGCGATCATTTATTGGGGCGGCGTCTTCTTTTTTCGGAACTCCTCCATCGTCATCATGTAACGTGCGTTTCCGTTAGCTTCGATGTAGTAAACAAAATCCTTCGTGCCGATGTATTCAGGTACTGAAGGCGTCCTGGCCAACACATGAAAGACGTCGCTGTCTTCAGGAACCTGGTCCATAATCGCAGTGTGAAAGCCTGCTTTAGCACCTTCGCCCATGGAAAACTCGATAATCGCTTTATGCATTTGACGCTTCTCGATTATCTTCAGTCCATCTTCGGAAATCAGGTATCTGACGTCGCCTCCCAAAGGATAGACCCCATTCTTTGTTTGTGCCGGAAGAACGTAGACGTAAAGTTGATTTGAAGGGGCCGGCAGCACAGCAACGTTGTATGGCCTTGCCTCACCCTTAAAGTCTGCCAACGACGTGTCGAGAGCTCTCGCGGCAAACAAAAGAATCCCGCATCTTCTTTAGCTGGTGCGAGTTTGGATGCCTTGAACTCTTTGGGCGTGCTTCCCTGGATTGCTTCGTAATTGATGAGAAACTTGTCGCGCTTTTCATTCAAGCGGCCAAACGCGACGGTCCAACCGTCACCGGTTCGCTTTGCAATATAGCGCACAACGCTTTCTTCGGCTGGCTGCAACGCCATTACAGCATCACTCCCATGCCAGGCGGCGACGTCATATGCAGCGAGATTTCTGCCGCGCTCGGTTATCTGGGCCAACTCCGCCTCAGTAGCGGGAATGGTTCTTACGGTCTGCGCAGACGCTGTGATTGATGCGAGCAACAGAATGATTACGGTGAATGTTCTCATTTGAATCCTCTCGGCAAATTAGCTCTTAGATTAATTTAGCATCATTGAGCGGGGGCAAGCCCCTCTTCCTGACTTGTTCTATTTAACTCTTACAACGTTTTGCACAGTGATTTTGCATATTGTGCTTGAAGTACTCAGTTTGTAAAGAACGGCCAGCTTATTGAGAACGCGCGTGTTTGGGCCAGCTTGCAAATTCCGCCGATCCGCACGTATAGTTTCGTCCTTCGTCTACTCCCCGTCAGATAGCTGCAAGTTCTCTACCGGTAATTTCAAGTCCAAAGATGACTCAAAATATGCGTTTTGTACTACTGTTGGTCACATTATTGAGTGTGCTGTGCGCCCCAACATTGGCCCAAACTTGTTCGACCCCCAGTTTCACTCAGGCGGGCGTTTATCCCGTCGCCGGTTCTGACATACGGTCAGTTGCAGCTGCCGACTTCGACGGCGATGGACACCCGGACCTCGCTGTGGCAAATGCCGACGACTCTAGTGTGACAGTGGTGTTGAAAGCTGGTCGGAACGAGCCCGCGATTATTAATACATATGCGGTTGGGACATTCCCGCTGAGTGTCGCTACCGGCGATTTTACTGGAGACGGGAAGCCTGACATCATCTCCGCGAGCAACTCCTCCAGCACTATTTCCCTACTTCGCAATAACGGCTCGGGTGGGTTCACACCGGACGGTACATTCAACAGTGGCCCTGGAGGAGTCGACATGGCGGTCGGCGACTTCAACAACAACGGTACTCTTGACGTTGCGGTTGCCGCCGGTTCCGGAGTGAACATCCTGCTTGGCAATGGCCAGGGATCTTTCAGCGCGCCAGCCTTTTTTCAAGCGGCGGCGAACAAGATTATTACTGCTGACTTTAATAACGACGGAAAACTCGATCTGGCGATTGCGGGCCCCAGTGTTCAAATCCGGCTCGGAAGTGGCAACGGCCAATTTGGCACTGTTTCCTGCGGAGCGCTATCCAGTACGGGGATGGCAGCCGGCGACGTTAACGGTGACGGAAAACTCGATCTCGTGCTGACGGATGTTCTCTCAGGGCAGCTTCGAATCCACTTGGGCGACGGAGCTGGATGTGTAGGCGCAGCAACGACCATCGACGTGCTGAATGCCGGTCGACCAAGGTTCGTCGCTTTGACAGACCTGAACAAAGACGGAAAGCTCGATATCGTGGCCGGCGCAACAGTGCTGCTGAATAACGGTAGTGGCGCATTTGGATCACCGTTCGCGTTTGGGATGGGCAGCCTTGGTGCTGACCCCGGCGCAAACACCGTCGTCGCGGATTTCGATGGCGACTCGAATCCCGACATCGCATCAGCCTCAACAGGTACTGCCGGAATATTGTTCGGCAACGGCGCCGGTGGTTTTCGTAACGCCGTTGGCCCAAACGAGCGTGGCGCCTACGGCCTCGCACGAGCAGATCTGAATAACGATGGCAAGCTCGACATCGTAGCGCTGAGTAATGGTGGCTTTGTCGTAATGCTGGGCGATGGAACCGGAAACCTCACTTCTACTTCAGTTGTCTCCGTCCCTGCCCCATCCTTCGCTGGTCCTGTAATCGCCGATTTCAATGGTGATACCAAGTTGGACGTCGCAGTTCTCGACGCCACTCACAACGGGCCTGGTGGCCTGGCGCGATTCCACGTGGCTTTAGGTAACGGACTGGGTGGCTTCGGTTCGATAATCTCAACAAGTTTCGATTCATCCGGCGAGGCAGCCGGCTTAGCAGGCGGGGATCTCAACGGAGACGGCAAGATAGATCTGGTGAGTTTAAATCGCGGCGATAATATCTCGGTCGGCCTGTCAGATGGCACTGGCCACTTCACGATACAACCCAATGTTTCTGTACGGATTGCGTCAAATCCAGTTGAAGTGGCTTTCGCGGACATCAACAAAGACGGCAAGATGGATCTTGCTGTTCCCAGCGGTTTTGGTTTCAGTATTCTGCTGGGTAATGGGACAGGTGGATTTGCGCCGGGAACTCACATCACGACTGCCAACTCGAGTTCAATACGCGCGGCCGACCTGGATGGCGACGGCAACGTCGATCTCGCGATGGTTGATGAGGGAGTCAATGGGAAAACCTCAGTCGTACGAGGAGA
>Ga0207670_10000604_pt1 | contig 19528 bp, 13 predicted proteins | sample KBSS23HmetaG_FD_184339 | JGI IMG/M metagenome (GOLD analysis project Ga0207670, IMG submission 184339) | Switchgrass rhizosphere microbial communities from Kellogg Biological Station, Michigan, USA - KBS S2-3H metaG (SPAdes) (version 2) | ecosystem: Host-associated > Plants > Roots >... | reverse complement strand
TATTCCGCCAAGGGATTTGCCCTGCTTCATTTTGGAAGGAGTTCAATTGCAAACGAAGGACTGCGCCAGTTCAAACTGAGTTTCGGAACGGAGGAACACAAGATCGACTACTTCAGATACGATTTTCGTCAAGAGGCTTTTGTGACGGACCGCGACAAAGTGTTCGGCTGGTTCAACGGGGTTTTTCGTTTGATGCCCATGCCGTTGTCCCGTATTTTCGGAATCCTTTTGTATAGGCATCTGTCCTGAACCGATGATGATCGCTTCGCCGCGAAACCTGGAGACCATACCCGATGACACCTGAAGAGAGCACCCATGATGAGTCTAAGGAGGCTCAGGCCTTACTCAGTCTGAAAGACGTCTATTACGTGATATTCCGGCACAAGTGGAAGATCGTTCTATTCACTATTGCAGGAGCATTCGCTGCGGCCGGCCTGTATCTGCTTAGACCGCCTACCTACCAATCCGAGGCCAAATTGTTTGTTCCCTATGTGATCGAACGAGAGCGGCAATCGTTGAATCCCGGAGGCAAGGAGTCTGAGATCCGGTCAGCGGAACCAGGCAACGTAATCAATTCAGAGCTGGAAATCCTGCGCAGCTTTGACTTGTACATCCAGGTGGCTGATCTGGTGGGTCCGGAAAAGATCCTGGGACGAGCCGGAGCCGATCGGGTCCTGGCGGCGGCCGCGATTGAAAAGAGTCTGGAAGTCGAATCGATCAAAAGCACCAGCACGATCCGGCTCGTGTTTCGCCACTCGGACCCAGCGGTCGTCCAGCCTGTCCTCCGCCACCTGATCGCGCTCTATCAAAAAAGACACGTCGAAATCCACCGCCTCTCCGGCGTCATGGAGGAAGACCTTACGAAGATGACCGACGAGCTTCGAAACAAACTCGCAAAGATCGAAGAGGAATTGCGCGGCTTGATGGACAAAGCGGGGGTTACGTCCTTGGACGCCGCCAACAAGGCGCATATCGAACAAATCTCAAAAATTCGCGAGGGACTCTTCAGGGCGGAAGCCGAATTGGCTGGGCGCCGCGCCGGGCTTAGGGAACTCCAGGGCGCCGCGCCGCAAAAGACCGGGGATAAGCTCGTCGAATCGAAGGTACCGACGGAGAAGTCCGACCAATACAAGAACCTGGCGGTTGAATTGGATGCACTGCGGAAGAACGAAACGAATCTGCTGGCGCAATTCACGGGACAAAGTCCATACGTAACAAAGGTGCGCGAGCAAATCGCAGGTTTCGAAGAGCAAAAAAGAAAACTGGAAGAAGAATACCCGCAATTAACCAGGTCCACCGCATCTCTTCCGGTGGCAATCAACCAGACCGGCCCGTCCATGAACCCGACGATCGAGGCGTACCGCATCACAACGCTGGAGGCCGAAACCAACACATTGCATTCGCAGTTGGAAATGATCCTTACGGAAGCGGGGGAAATCAAAAAGGCCGAAGCCAAAATTACGGAGTTGAAGAGAGAGAAGGAGCTGCTGGAAACCAACTACAAAAATTACCAAGTCAATCTGGAGCAAGCGAAGCTCGATCAGCGTCTCGTGCCTGGAAAGGTGCCGAACATCAATGCGCTGCAGGATCCGTCTCCGCCGGCCAAGAATTCCTCCAAGACCCTTAAGACGATGGCAATCGCCTTGGCGCTTGGGCTGTTCAGCGGTGTGGGGTTGGCGTTCTTGATCGAACTCGTCCTGGATCGAACCGTCAAGCGCCCGATCGAGATTCAAAAGAAGCTGCACCAGTCGGTTGTTTTGACGATCCCCCGCGTGTCGAGGAACGGGCACGGGCACCGGCGGCTTGCGAATGAGGGCGTCGAGTCGCCAGCGCCAATGCCCAAGCCGGCGACGTTGGTGGGAGTGGACCCATCGTCATTGTTCCCACATCGAACCCATGCTCCGGAGAAAAAAACGCGGAAGGCCTCGAGGTCGGAAGTGGATACGGCCGCGCCTCATTCCCCCGTCCCTGGCAGTGTTGCCCCCTGGGAGGCGCATCACCAGCTCAGGGCCTATTACGAAGCGCTCCGTGACCGGTTGATCACCCATTTTGAAGTCAACAACATGACGCACAAGCCCAAGTTGATCGCGGTGACCAGTTGTTCGCAAGGCGCGGGCGTTACTTCGACGGCGGCAGGTCTGGCGGCGACCCTTTCCGAAACCGGCGACGGAAACGTTTTGCTGGTGGATATGAACCTCGAACAAGGTGCGGCGCACCCATTCCACAGAGGCAAACCGGCGTGCGGCTTGCTGGACGCATTGGAGAGTGAAACGCGGGATCCCGCGCTGGTTCAGGAGAAGCTCTATCTGGCCTCGATGAATGACACCGCCAGCAAATTGCCAAACCACCTGCCCAGACGTTTTACGCATCTCGTCCCCAAACTCAAGATGAGTGATTACGATTATATCATTTTTGACATGCCTGCCATCACTCAGACCAGCATCACACCTAAGCTGGCGATGTATATGGACATGGTTCTCATGGTCATCGAATCGGAAAAGACCAACCGCGATGTAGTCGAGCAGGCCAATGCGTTGCTTGCACAATCCAACGTCAGCGCGAGAGCCGTGCTGAACAAGTACCGAAGTTATGTGCCGCGCTGGCTTCACGAAGAGCTGTGAGCCTGAAACCAAGCCTGGAACCTCTCAGACTGGGTGGAAATGCTGATTCTGGCTGCAGGATCCGGCTGCTCTCCGTCTTTTTTCCGGCTGCGGAAAGTTGGGCACGACGAAGTCCAAGCAAGCGATCGTTCATTGCCGGTCCCGGTATTCAACCCTGCAGAATCAGGGGTTGTGAAGTGTTGGTGTGGGTCGTGAGCGGGTTGGTGTGAAGCCGTGACGGCTATCCTGTCCCGGCCCGACAGAATGAACGCAGTATTCGCGCAAGCGACAAGTCAACCGCAAAGAGTGCGAATTGACAGGGACGAAGTCCGCCCCTAACCCAAAGTCTGGCTTTATGTGGAAGAGGAATACCTACTATTTCGTGAAACCCTTTTTGCCTTGGTCGCTGCGCATGACCATGCGGCGGTGGAGGGCCGAGCGGCAGAAACGGAAATTCGCGAATAAATGGCCGATCAATCAGAGTGCCGGACAACAGCCGCCCGCCTGGCCTGGCTGGCCGCAAGGAAAGCGCTTCTCGCTCGTCCTCACGCACGACGTCGAAAGACGGAAAGGGATGGAGCGCTGCCTGGCAGTGATGGACCTGGAGATGAAACATGGGTTCCGGTCGTCATTTAATTTCGTTCCGGAAGGTGATTATAAGACTCCGAAAAAGCTGCGCGACACGCTGACGGCCAATGGATTCGAAGTTGGCGTGCACGATTTGAAGCACGACGGGAAACTTTATAATTCGAGGAAAGGCTTCCTGAACTCCGCTCAGAGCATCAATCGCTACTTGAAGGAGTGGAACGCGGTCGGTTTTCGTTCCGGTTTCATGCATCACAATCTGGAATGGCTTCTCGACCTGGACGTCACTTACGATGCCTCCACCTTTGACACCGATCCGTTTGAGCCTCAGCCGGACGCGGCCAATACCATATTCCCGTTCCGGGTGAACGGAAAGAACGGAAGGGCCGGTTATGTGGAACTCCCGTACACGTTGCCGCAGGATTCCACTTTGTTCCTGTTGTTCAACGAGGAGAATATCGATATCTGGAAAAGGAAGCTGGATTGGGTTGTCGAACGCGGCGGGATGGCGCTGCTCAACTCGCATCCGGATTACATGGCGTTCGGCGGTGAGCGATCACAAGACGAATTCCCGGTCCGGTTTTACGAGGAGTTCCTTGAGTACGCCAACGAGAAGTACCGTGGATTATTCTGGGCCGCACTTCCGAGAGAGGTGGCCAAATACTTTGGTTCGCACGAGGGGAACCGAGCATCTGGAAGCCAATGAGAGTCATTTCCCATTCATTGACGTAAAAAGGGAATAGCGATCTAAGCATGAAGGAATCTGCAGGCAAGGTTTTGATGTTCGTCGAGAACAATTATCCGAACGATTCTCGCGTTCGGAACGAATGTGACGTGCTCGTGGCCGGGGGGTATGAGCCCATCGTTGTCGCGCTGCGGAGTTCCGGCGAGGCCGCGTCCGAATTCTTGAACGGTGTCCAGGTATATCGCTTACCGCGCCTCGTGCTGTTCGAGAAAATCCCCCGGCATACGTCCACCTGGCTGCAGAAAGCCTGGCTCAGATTGCAGGCATTCATCGGATATGTGGTGGAATACATTTACTTCACGACCGGCTGCTTTTGCCTGAGCCTGTATGTGGCATTCAAGCACGGTTTCAACGTGATCCACGCTCACAATCCCCCTGACACAATTTTCCTGGTCGCGGCGCCGTACAAGCTTTTCGGCAAAAAATTCGTTTTCGATCACCACGATTTGTGCCCGGAGCTGTACCAGTCGCGCTACCGGGCGAACAACGACGTTTTTGCCAGCTGCCTGCGGTTGGTCGAAAAATGCAGCCTCAAACTGGCGGACGTGACCATCGCCACCAACGAATCGTACAAGTTGACGCATATTCAAAGAGGGGGCCGCAAGCCGGAGGATGTTTTCGTCGTCCGCAACGGCCCGAACCCCCGGCGCATGAAAATCGACAAGCCCAGCCAAAGGCTAGGGCAGATGAACAAAACGATCCTGTGCTACATCGGGAGCCTCAATCCGCAGGATGGCGTCGATTATCTGTTGCGTTCGCTTCATCACCTGGTCTACGCGCTCCATCGGCGTGACTTCTACTGCGTCATCATGGGCAGCGGGGATTCGCTGGAGGACCTCCGCGCGATGGCGCGCAACCTTAAGCTGGACGGATTCGTGGAGCTGACGGGCTACATCCCGGAGACGGAATTGCTGGCCAACCTGTCCGCGGCGGACATCTGCGTGGATCCGGACCCGTCCAGCCCGCTCAATGATGTCTCCACCTGGATCAAGATCATGGAGTACATGGGTTACGGAAAGCCGATAGTTTCCTACGACCTCAAGGAAACGCGCTTTTCCGCGCAGGAAGCGGCCCTCTACGTCAAGCCAAACGATGAAGAGAAATTCGCGGAGGCGATCGCCACCCTGATGGATCAGCCCCAACTCCGCAAGCAGATGGGCGAATTTGGACGGCAACGCGTTGAACGGGATCTGCAGTGGTCGGTTGTGGGCAAAGAGCTGTTGCGTGCTTATGCGACACTGCTTCCCCGAAAGACTCACGCAGCGCCCCAAGTCTCAGCCGTTACGCGTGATTGAATTCAGTCGTATGAAGAACCACGCCCACCTTGGCCCCATCCTGCTGCTGGCGAGCACACTTCTAGTGTCGTGGGCAGGCACGGCTGCAGATCAAACGACGCCGGGGACGCTCAGCCTCATGTCCACCTTCGAGTGCATCAGCGTTCGCGCGGCGTTCAGCGGTGATGACAACGCGAATAATTCCGCCGCCATTCAGTACCGTAAGGCCGGCTCAGGCACCTGGCTGAATGCCTACCCGCCGGCTGTGGATCGCCGAAAGAGCATCAACGGACTGGACAATACCTTCAACGCTTTTCAGGCACGGGGAAGTATTGTCGGACTCACACCCAACACTTCGTACGAGGTCACGCTCACCTGGAGTGATGCTGATGGAGTCGGGGGAGCCAACCCGATTAAGGGAACTATTTCCACACTCAGCTACACACCGCCGACAAACGGCGTGACGCGTTGGGTGGATGCAGCGGTCGGGATGGAGGGCAGCGGCACCCCGAGCAGCCCTTTTAAAACCATCTCCAACGCCATTCAAAGCTCCAATCCGGGTGACACCATCGTCGTCAAGTCGGGCACCTACGCGCCTTTCACGATTTATAAATCAGGCACCTCGTCCGCCTATTTTGTTCTCAAACCCAACACGGGGGCCGAGGTGATTATTCAAGGCGAGACGGACAACCTCAGAATCGACGCAAATTATTGGCGAATCATCGGACTCCGGTTCCTCCCAGGCGTGGAAAGCAGCATCGTTGTCGGTTCGCGCCGGCACCACATTTATATTGAGGACACTGTGAGCTCGGACATCAGCACGGGAAATGTGTGGGGATCAGGCGGCGTCGCGACCGAAGCCAATGTCAACAACGTCTATATTTTGCGGAACCAGATCAACCGAACCAGTATCGGCGAAGATAACGTGGACGGCGTGTTCATTCGCAGGGCCGGAACACACACATTGGTCATCGCTGACAACGTCATCACCGGGCCCTTTTGGGATGGCATTGGCAATGGCGTCAATTCGTATCCCAATACGATGGAAAATAGCGATATCTGCCGCAACACTCTCTCCGGCTTCCAGGACGATTCCATCGAACTGGATGGTGGCTCGCCCAACCTGCGCGTGTGGAGCAATCGAGTCGTATCCAAATCCGCCAGTGCGATCAGTGAAGGCGGCACCATCGTCGGCCCCTCCTACATCTTCCGCAACACCCTCGTGAACACCAATCCGCGAGGGACCGGCATAAAGCAGGGACATAACGCCGATGGCGCTTGTTTTGTTTTCCACAATGTGGTGGAGACCACCGGAGGAGGTGGCAACGAGACGGTGGGCCAAGCTGCCGGAACCCCGTTCTCGGAAAATCACGTGTATCGCAACAATATTTTCAAGGCCACGGGCAACGCCTATTATCACGAAGGACGTTCCAACAGCTACGACTACGACTTACTTTACGCACCGGGATTTCCGCTGGTTAAGTTATGGAATTCGGCCTACGACTACCCTACTTTGGCGGCATTTCAAAGTGGGACCGGCCAGGAACTGCATGGACTGAGTGCAAACCCTATGCTCAATAGCGACAAGACTCTTCAGATCGGGAGCCCGGCGATCGACAAGGGAGTCGTGCTCCCCAATTTCAACGACGCCAGTTCGGCCTGGCCTTTTGCCGGAATTGCGCCCGACTTGGGGGCGTTTGAAAGCGGAACTCCGGTCATTCCGGTGCCGCCTTCAGCCCCGGGCAGCATTAAGTTCGCTACCACCCCGTGAATCAGACTCCCGCAGTACGGAACTGAGGCGACTTCTCACGCCGCCGCTGCGAACTGATCGAGCGAATCTTGCGGATCGGTACCGTTCTGGATGCACTGCGGAATATCGCACCGAAGACGACCCGTGCACTTCTGTGACACTTCTGTCCATAAACCTAAAAACCCAAAGCAGCGTGGTCGAAGGAGCACTGCTTCAACGCAACGTTGCCGTGGCTGTAAATTCATTGTTTAGAATGTTCTACGACTGCATATCGCGCGGATTGGCAAGGCTGGCACGAATTCTGTTTACTTGCCGGCAGAATGTTAAATCAAAACTTAAAATCAACGACAGCAGCCGCCATCGGCAAGAGCCGATGCCGCTCGCTTCCCGGAACGATGGCAATACTGACTTCGTTTTTCCTGTCATTGTCAGCGTTCGCTCAAAACGCCACTACCCCAGGAACCGTGAAACTGATGTCCACCTTCGAGTGCATCAGTGTGCGGGCCGGCTTCACCGGCGACACCGACGGCGACAACAACGCGTCGATTAAGTTCCGCAAAAGTGGAACCACTGCCTGGATGGACGCCTATCCGCCTGTCGTCGATCGCAGGACTTCGGTCAACATTCAGGGAACGAGCCATGACAATTCCGCAAACATGAACCAGGCGCGCGGCTCGATTGTCGGCCTGAAGCCCAACACCAGCTACGATGTTATGGTGACGTGGAGCGACCCGGATGGAGTGAGCGGCACGGCGATCACGAGCTCGGTGTCCACATTGTCTTATAACCCACCTGTGAGCGGCGCCACCAAGTATGTCGATGCTTCCGCTTCTTCGGAAGGCAGCGGCTCTGCAAGCAGTCCGTGGAAGACCCTTGCGTATGCCGTCGCTAACGCTACTGCGGGCGATACGATCGTGGTCAAGGCAGGCACCTACGCGCCCCTGACCATTAGCAGGTCCGGGTCAAGCGGCGCCTATTTTGTGTTGACAACCAATGGCGTCGGAACCGTGAGCATCAGTGGCGGTTCGAGCGTGGTGAACGGACTCGCGGTCAATGGCAATTACTGGGTGATCCGGGGCTTCAACGTGGCCAAGTGCTACGACGCCGGCATCGTCATTGGGAGCGGGGTGCACGACGTTTACATCGAGAATTGCACGATGACCGACGCGGTCTCCGCCACCGACAGCTACACGGGCGCGTTTGTTATATCGGGAAACACCGCAAACATCTTCGTCCTTTCAAATTCATTTGCCACCTACAATCCGACCATCACGGGCAACAACGACGGGCTGGTGGACAACATCGACATCGAGGGTGACAACAGCAAAACCATCGTCATTGCCTACAACAACTTGAAGGGCGGTTGGGACGCCATCGGCAATCGCTCCAACTCGGGATTTAACGGCCTGTGTGAGAACTCTGATTTCGCGCACAACACCATGACGGACTGGATCGACGACCTCGTTGAAATGGACGGAATGGGTCCCAACGTGAGGTGCTTTGACAATCACGCCAGGAAGTCCGTCGGCGGTTACAATGGTTATAACGGGACGCTGCTTTCCGTGGCCGGCATCTATATCCATCCCGCCTATGTCTTTCGGAATGACTCGAAGGGAACGAACCCCAACATAGGCGGTTGGAAACGCGGACATTCAAGCTACGGCTGTTTCTTCTTCCACAACACGACGATCACCGCAGGAACCAGCGGGAACGATGTCATCAACGATTCAGGAGACACCACCTATCCGTCTCAAAAGATGTTTCAACGCAATAACATTTTCATGGCAACCGGGAATATTTTCTGGAACGTCAAGAATAGCAGCAATGACTATGATTACGATTTGGCCATTAGCACGATTGGCGCGGATTACGCCGGCAACTATGATGGATCTTCCTACTCAACGCTGTCTGCCTTCCGTTCGGGGACCGGACAAGAAATGCATGGGCTGTCCACCGACCCGTTGTTGAAGACCGATCTTACGTTATCCTCGAGCAGCCCCGCCATCGACAAGGGAGTGGTGCTCCCCAATTTCAACGATGCGAATTCAGCCTGGGCTTATGGCGGGTCGGCTCCGGATATCGGTGCTTTTGAAACAGGGGCGCCAGTCACCCTGCCGCCTCCGCTGGCTCCGACTGGTTTGAGGATTGTTTCCGCTCCCTAATCAACTCTCGACCTGCTGCAGTGCCGCCCCGAGACGGGGCGGCACTGAACTGTTTTCATCCAGATTTTTTCCAGGCAATCTTGTTGGTGTTCTCTGTCGGGCGATCCGTTTTGGTATTGCTACTAGAAACAGGTTTTTGCAGGGAGTGCTCGATTTTGGCCAAATTCGAACGGGTTGGGTGTGGCGGGGCGGTGATCGAATGAAGGTCGGTCGCCAACTTCGCCACAGAGAGCCGCTTCGAGGATGCACCAATACACCAACTTCCGGAACTCGCTGAGGGCATCCCGATTTCCCCGGTAATTGAGCAAGTCTTGATGAACACTAAAAAAATCGTGTTCTGGTTCGGAGTATGGCTGTTGCTGTCGATGTTCTGCAACGACATGACCAACTACGGGAACTTGAGGCTGGGCATTAACATCCGATTGGATCGAATAGCGTTGTTCATATTGATCTGTACTTTTTTCAGGGAGTACTCGAAGCGGCCCAAGCGCGTCGCGCTCAATCGGGTGGAAGTGCAGATGTGGTTGTTCTTCTTGATTTCGTTCGCTTCCTGCGTGGCATTCGGCGGCATCTACGCCGCCCATCATCGCCATATTGCCAATTTGATCAACTTCGCGATAATACCCGCCTTTCTTTTTTACATAGCGCGAAGAATTACTTTTGATCTGGACGCTTTCCTGTATTTGATGCGGTTTTTTAAGGTTGTGGGCCTCTACCTTGGGATCACCGGCATTCTTGAACACTACAGTGTCGAAGCGCTGATCTTCCCGAGTTACATCATGGACCCGTACGTCGGCCTGCATTTTGGGAGGTCGAGAGGACCATTCGGCAATTCCGTGGTCATGGGAGGCGCTCTGTGCCTGATATTTTTCTGGGTGCTTTGGGAACAAATCCACGTGAAACGGAGCCCTCTGAATCTGGTGGTTCTGGCAGTAACTCTGATCTCGATTTACTTTACGGATACCCGATCAGCCTGGTTGATGTTTGCCACATCGGTCGCTGTACTGGCGATCATAACGAAGCAATTGAGAAAACCTTGCCTTGCAGTGGCCACGGTACTTCTGGTCGTTTATGTCTCTGGCGTCGCTTCAAAATTCTCAATTTACCAACCGACGCTGTTTTCGCGAAGGCAAGGCCCTGTCGATGATCGAAAGAACATCATCCATGCAAGCTACCTGATGTTCCAGGACCGGCCCATCCTGGGATTTGGCTATGGAAACTTCTTGAAGTACAGTCCTCCTTATTTCAAGGAGATGGAAGGGGTGGCCTTGCGCGGTGAGGGCGAAGGCCAGCACAACACATTGCTCGGATTATTGTCGGAGTTGGGTCTCGTCGGAACCATCCCTTTTTGCTGCATTTATTATTTCTTCCTCAAAGTGAGTTACCAGAAATGCCGGGGTTTTCTGAGGGCGAATCGAGTGGAAAAGGAGATCGCCGGAACGCAACTTGCCCTGCTGGTTGGGTTGCTGGTTTATATGCAGTGTTCGGATATCCGGTTTTTCAATATAGTCAACTGTATCGTGTTTTGGATGGCCGGCGCGGTTTGTTTCACCTCGAAACCTGTTAACAAGGAAACGAAACCGGCCGTCCCGAAGGAGGCCGAGCTAGCCGCGCCGGATTCCGCTTACTCCCTCAGACGCACACCGGAACGGATTGGCGGAAGCGCGTTTTTGCGGACCTAGACGCTCGCAGGTTGTCCCAAGGCGGGCAGATCAGCGCGCTCTCGATTATTGTATCATGCGAATTTTGAAACTCAACACAGGCAACGAAACGCGGCCGCTCGCGTTCGCGCGGATGCTCGTTCGATCGAGGCGCCGCAGTTTACCAAGCTTATGTGTGGAATAGCTGGCTTTTGGCAATCTCAGCCGGGGAACGCGGACAACCTGTCGGAAATCGCAGGCGCCATGGCGCAGGCCCTGGTACACCGCGGCCCGGATGACGGAGGGATATGGGTAGGCCCCGAAGCGGGCGTCGGTTTGGGGCACCGGCGACTGTCCATTTTGGACCTGTCCAGCGCCGGGCATCAACCGATGATTTCTTCGTGTGGCAGGCACGTGATTGTGTTCAACGGCGAGATTTATAATTTTCTTGAGATCAAACAGGAACTCATTGCGCTGGGGGCTGCCTTCCGCGGAACTTCCGATACAGAGATCCTCTTGGAGGGAATCGCACGCTGGGGCGTTTCAAAACTCGTCCCGCGGCTCAATGGAATATTTGCCTTTGCGGTCTGGGATCGGAAGGACAACAAGCTGACACTGGCGCGGGATCACATTGGCATCAAACCGTTGTACTACGGCTGGGCGGGCGACACCTTCGTTTTTGGTTCCGAACTGAAGGCGCTGTTGCCTCATCCGCATTTTCGACGAAGAGTGGATCGGAATGCCATCGGGTTGCTCCTCCGATACAACTATATTCCTGCTCCCTATTGTATCTGGGAGGACTGCTTCAAGCTGCCGCCCGGGCACATGCTCGTGCTGGAGCACCCGGCGGCGCGCCCGCAAGCTGAGGCGTACTGGTCGATCGAGAACGCCATTGTCGCGGAGCCCGACCAAGCCGGTGGAGACCCCGATCGCGCGGTCAGTGAGCTGGACGCTTTGTTGCGCGAAGCGGTGAAGCTCCAGATGGTGGCCGACGTTCCCTTGGGCGCCTTCCTGTCAGGCGGAGTGGATTCCTCCACTGTCGTCGCCCTGATGCAGACTCAATCAGCCAAACGGGTAAAGACCTTCACGATTGGATTCAAGGAGGGGGAATTTGATGAGGCCGGGTATGCTCGCGCGATTGCCGGCCACCTGCAGACCGACCATACGGAGTTGTTGGTCACGCCAAAAGACGCGCTCGGGATCGTTCCGCGGTTGTCCGCGATTTACGACGAGCCGTTTGCCGATTCGTCACAAATTCCGACGTTTCTGGTCTCGGAACTGACGCGCCGGCACGTGACGGTCTCGTTGTCCGGCGATGGCGGCGACGAGCTGTTCGCCGGTTACAGCCATTATCCACCGGCCAGGCGGCTCTGGTTGCTCACGAGGTCGATGCCGTCGTCGTTGCGTTCCCGAGTGGCCGGCCTGTTATGGAAGTTGGGCGAGCCGGTTTTGAACCATGATCGATCCTGCGATCCGGCGTCCGGAACCGTGTTCGATCGGACCCGGCGCTACAAGATCCAGAGGATTGCCGCGGCGCTGGCGGCGAACGACGCGGGCAGTTTCTACCAGAACAGAATCTCGAGGTGGTTGGTCCCGAGCGAGGCGGTGCGAGAGGCCAAGGATTGCCCGCTCCCATTCGCTGCTCCGCGGCGGCGGCCGGCGGGCTGGGGCGCGGTTGAATCCATGGCCTATTTCGATTGCTTGAACTACATGCCAGAAAATGTCTTGACCAAGGTAGACCGAGCTAGCATGGCGGTGTCGCTCGAAGCCAGAGTTCCGTTGCTGGACTACCGAGTGATGGAGTTTAGCGCGAGACTCCCGATGAACTTGAAGATACGCAACGGGCAGGGCAAATGGCTGTTGCGCCAGGTGCTCTACAAGTACGTGCCGAGGAAGCTGGTGGATCGTCCCAAGATGGGTTTCCGGTTGCCGCTGGCGAATTGGTTGCGAGGACCGCTCAAAGCATGGGCCGAGGATCTCCTGCAGCCCAAGCAATTGGAACAGGATGGATTTCTGGTCGGCGAGCCAATTATGGCCAAATGGAAGGAGCATTTGGCTAAACGGAATGATTGGTCGCGTCATTTGTGGAGTGTCATCATGTTTCAGTCCTGGAAACGGAACTGGACGTGACCAAGCTACACTCATGTTCTCGTAGTTCGGTGATGCTGTGTTGATCGAAAACTCTGCTGATGTCCAACGCCTCTTCTAAAATCGGTCGGAATGCCTTCTCGACGGTCGTGAGTTCCTCTTTCGGGATCGTGTCGAGCGTGCTTCTCGACGCCCTCATTATGGGGCTGTTTGGCATGGGGTGGCAGACGGACGCCTACTTTATTGCCATCACAATTCCCATGTTGCTGAATACGATCATCGCTCTGCAAGCAACGAGAGTGATCCAGCCTATTTTCATCAGCAAACGCGAAACTGTTGGGGACAGCGAAGCTTGGAATTTTGTCAATCTGATGATGACGAGCGGCACGGCGCTGGTGACAGTGGTTTCGGTGGCTGGTGCAGTCTGTTCTTCCCTTCTTATCCGGCCGCAGGCAATCGGGTCCGATGCCGCCTTGGTTGGCTTGTCCACGCAGCTCAGTGTTTTCATGTTTTTGATGCTCCCGTTGTCTCTGCCGATAATGGTCCTGCGCGCCGTATTACACAGCTTGGGATCGTTCGCGTTGCCCGGCGCAATGAAATTCATTGAAAATGTGTTTAAGATTGTGTTCGTCGTGCTGGTGGGCAAGCAGTTGGGCGTGATGTCCCTGGTGCTTGGATCTCTGGTTGGTTGCCTGTGCCAGTTGTGGAGTTTTTACGCCGCCGCGAGGAAGAAAGGTTACCGGTTCAAACTGGTGGGTAAATTTGATCAGCCGGAGATTCGTCGGGTGTATCATTTGATGGTTTTCCCGCTTGCCGGGCAGGCTTGCGCGGTGGTGGTGGAATTCATCAACAACGCGATCGGATCGATGATGGGCGCCGGAAACGTCAGCGCATTACGATTGGCCACCCGAATCACGGAATGTTTTGGGGGGTTATTGGCGGGCAGCATCGTCCTCGCGGCCATGCCGACGATTTCAAACAGCATCTCGAAGGGCGATCACGCGCGGGCCAAAGAAGACGTCCGACAGAGCCTCTTCCTTTTGCTCCTGGTGACAGTGCCGCTCTCGGTCTGGCTGGCGTTAATGCATAAGCCATTTATCGCGATTCTGTACGAGCGAATGAAGTTTTCATCGGCTGATACGGTGCTGGTGTCGAATGTGTTGCTGCTCATGATTCCTTATATTTTCCTGTGCCGGCTGCTGGGCCTCTTTGAGTTGCCGTTTTTTGCCCATCAAGACACGAAGACCCCTTTAATGGGCTCCATCGCTCAAGCCGTTCTCTATATCATCGTCAGTTTGCTTCTGGTCGGCAGTCTGGGGATTTATTCGTTGCCCATCGGGCGATCGGTTTCTTATCTTATTGCCTCGCTTTTCTTGATGCAGTTGTTGCGCCGCCGCACCGGCAACCTGGGTCTCGGCAAGCTTCGCAAGTCGATCGTTCAAATACTCTTTGCGTCCGCCGTCATGGGAGCGTTTATTCTCGCCGGTTCTTGGCTGACACCAATGATTCCTGCGAGCGGATTCATGGCGAAAGCGATTGATTTCGGCTTGCCTTCGTTTGCGGGAGGCGTCGGTTTGCTCGCCACCCTGTTGTTCGTTGGAATTCTGGACCTCTCCCGAGTGAAACGAGCGATGGTTCCGTTCACAGATTATTCCTCCCGGGTGCTGGCCTTCGTAAAGTGCCTGGGAAAATCCCCCTGAGAACGCGGCGCGGTTGGAAGAGAATTCGGCGCTTCGTCAGCCTGAGGAATTCGAAGCGTGCAAATGAGAGAGAATCCCGGTTGCTGGTCGAACTCAGCGAAAAGTGGCCCGACTATTTAACAACAAGAAATACTTATGAAATACACTCGTTCTGGTGAATACAAGCTGCCGAGTCCGTTTGACTGCCGCAAGGGCAATCTGCTGTTGCGAATGGCGAAATGGGCGCCGGCACCGCTGCGTGACAGGTTCGTTCGCAACAGGCCCCATTATCAGGTCTTCAGCGAATCGGAGTTCGGTGAGAACCATGAGGGCCTGAGCATAAAAAAATGGGAAGGAATGCAAATGCCCTCGAACCTGAAGGGAAAATCAGTCATCGACATTGGATGCTCCGAAGGCTTCTTCTGTCGGCAATGCGCCAAGATCGGCGCCGGGCCGGTGATGGGAGTTGATACGAGTCTGAGCCGGCTTTTGTGCGCCAGTTTCATCGCCCTGCGAGAGGGATTGAACATCCAGTACCGGATGGGGGTGTTTCCCAGGCAAAAACCTCCGGGCCAATATGATTACGTGCTGTGCCTGTCCGTGCTCCACCACTCACTCATCAAGAAGGACGTATGGAAGGTGCTCACTCGCGACGAGTTCGCCGATGATCTGCGCATTCTCAGGGACCAGTTTCGCATCCTCAGATCGTTGACCACTGAGAATGGCCGTTGCGTCATTGAAATGCCTTATGAGTATGATGATCCGGCGGAGAGAGAAGAAGTGGACTTTGAGCGTTTCAACGTCGAGTTGAAGCAAGCCGGGTTCGCGCGGGCGCAGCGACTTGGCAGTTGGGAGTACAATCCGAAGTTTCAGAAGCAAAAAGACCGGATCATCTATGTCGCGGAAGCCTGACGAGATGCGGATCATCACCTCGTGGACGAATGGTCGGAAGGCGACCGTTCATTTGGTGCAAAACGGCGGCTCGGAGCGGGTGATACTAAAAATCTATCGGCCGGGCTACCTGGGGTCGATGTTTCGCGAATACCTGGCCACTCGTTACGTGGCGAGCAGGCTACCGATTGTTCCCAGAGTTCTTAGGTTCCGGCCCTTGAAGAAGGAACTCGTTTTGACGTATCTGTCCGGCCAGCGCGTGCTGGAGTGGGTTCTGGACCGCTTCGGCGACGAAGGCGTGGTGCTTTCCGAATTTCAGAGTTTTCATGGCATGGAGACCAACGTTCAAATTGCCCGCGCGTTCGAACGATTTCGCCAGAGCGCGTCGGAAGAGGCGGCGAGGCTCAAACAAGCCATCCGCGAGAGTTATGCCTCGCTTCATCGGATTAGATTCCAGCACGGCGGCCCCGACCCGCGCAACGTCATTTACGATGGAGCCCGCGCTTTCATCATTGATTTCGACCATGCACGATTGGGTCTGGCGCCGGCGAAAACCGATTATCGATCGTTGACACGCTGGTATGGCATTCTCCCGTAGCGGTCTCCCGAAAAGGCGATCGGCGCCAGTGTGTTCGCGTCATTCTGTCTGAGAAAATTTTCCAGTGCTCAAGAAAGAGAACGTATGCCATCGAGGGTGAACCCACGTCTTTTAAAGTCCATTTTTTCTCTCAAAGGGAACTTTGCCGCCGGACTGAAACCGGCAGTGAGAGAGTTTGACGGCGTTGAGATGACTCCGTTCCGAAGTGGAGCGAAGGGCTCGGCGACCATCTCGGCCGACTTCGAGATCGCCTGGGCGTTCCGCGGGCGCAGCGTTGAAGAGAGAAACCTGCGGGCGGTGCGTTGTCGGAGGAATGTGCCTTACCTGGTACGCATCCTGGAAGAGACTGGGATCCCGATCACCTGGGCGACCGTTGGCCATCTTTTCCTTGAAAGCTGCGAAAGCGGCGACTGCGGATTGGCCCACAGCGACATGCCGCGGCCCCCGAAAAACGAGCGTTGGGAAGGAGACTGGTACAAACACGATCCCTGCACGAATATCAGGAAAAACCCTGACTGGTACGCCCCGGACTTGATTCAGGGCATCCTCGCCAGCAGGACGCGACACGAAATTGGATCTCATTCATTCAGTCATATCGATTTTTCTGCAGACACATCGAATCGGGAGCTCGTGCGCCGGGAGCTGGAGGAGTGTCAGCGTGTCATGGCCCCCCTGGGGTTGTCGTTGAGGTCCCTGGTCTATCCATTCAACAACATGGGCCATCACTATCTCGACCTCATCGCCGAGTTGGGACTCATCGCCGTGCGTCACCGCGATCCGCGGATTCGGTTGTCCTACCCGGAACGTTCGCCCGAGGGGGTTTACAAGCTCTGTGAAAGCATGAACATGCGCCGGACTGGCCCCTACGACTATGTTGACAAGGCGAAGATCTTCCTGCAGCAAGCCTTGAAGCGCAATGCCGCGTATCATCTGTGGTTTCATCCTTCTGACCCCAGCGAAATTTTTGAAGATGAGTTCCGGAGGATCATTCAATCCATGGCTGAGTTGAGGGATCAGGGCCAACTCTGGGTGACGACCATGGGGGATCTGGCGGCATATTGCGAAGCGCGCCAAACGATCAACCTGGCGGTTCAGCGGAGTTCAAGCTCCATCCGGATCCAGTTCGAAAGCAAATACGACATCAGTCGCTACGGTAAGACCGATGTGACCCTGCGGCTACCCCTTCCCCGTCAGCCAAAGAGTTGCTGCCTGCGGTCCGCCCACGAAGAACACTCCATTGAAGGCAAACCGGAGGCTCCTGTGTCGGCGGGAGACAAATTTTTCGTGTTCGACGTGCCAGTCACGACACGCGAGATGGAAATCATCCTTTGACGCGAGCACTGTGAGTATAATGACCACGCATTCGGACAAAACTCTGCGGGTGTTGCATTTCGTGGACAGCCTGAGAGTGGGAGGCAAGGAGCGGCAGGCTGTTGAGTTGCTCAAGGGTCTATGCCGCATAAAACATGTGCAGCTGATGGTGGTCACGATGGGTGAGGAGCAGTTCTACGTTCCGGACATTCAAAGGCTCGGCATTCCGCTGGTCTATTTGATTCGTAAGTTGCGTTGGGACCCCCTTATCTTCAGCCGGCTCTCCGGAATACTTAAGGGTTTTCAGCCGCACATCCTCCATACCAACAGCGACATGGCCACTTTCTACGCATTGCCGTTGGCGAAATTGCGCGGCATAAAGCTGGTGAATGGCACCATTCGCAACGCCTTTTCGCACCGTGGATTTCGGTGGGAGACCGAGAAACTCTTGCTCCGCCTTTCCGACGCGCGCGTTGCCAATTCCAATGCGGGACTTGAAAGTCGAGGCTTCCGCCAGGCCGACCGGGGCAATTATGTCGTTTATAACGGGTTCGACATGGGTAGGTTCGACTCCGCCAGGACTCGCGGAGGCAGCGAGTTGAATTGGGGCTTGGCGGGGAAAAAAGCCGTCGGAATGATCGCAGAATTCTCGGATTTCAAGGATTATCCGACTTACATTCAAGCTGCCAGGATGATACTGAAAAAACGGCAGGACGTCGTTTTCTTCGCGGTAGGGGGAGGGAAGAACCTTGAGGCGTGCAAACAGTTGGGTGCTTCCGCAGGGGACGGGATCCGATTCCTGGGTGAGCGGAAGGACATCGAGGCAATCGTGAGCGGTCTGGACCTTGGAGTGCTTTGCACCTACACGGAAGGGATCTCGAATGCGGTAATGGAATACATGGCGGCGGAGAAGCCGGTGGTGGTGACGGACGGCGGGGGCAGTCGCGAGATCGTCGTTGAGGGTGAAAATGGCTTCTTGATTCCGCAATCGAACCCGGAAGTTTTGGCGCAAAGGATTGAACTGCTCCTGGATGATCCGGCGCGGGCGCATCGAATGGGGCACGCAGGAAAGCTTCATTTGCAACGCCATTTTTCACTCGACCAACTCGTCGCCAACACGATGCAAATGTATCAGGAGGTTCTGGCCGGGCGGGGTAATCAAGCATCCTCCACGGGCACGAGCGGCTCGACGATCGGGCAATTCAATCCGGAAGTCCGGAGCAACTAAGACGGTATCCGATTCCCGGTCAACTCATGCACCTGAAAATTTTGTTCGTGACGGCGATGTATCCTCATGCGGGGAATGAAGGCTCCGGCGCGTTCGTGATGCAGCAGGCCGAACAGCTCCGGGCACTGCAGCACCAGGTCGATGTCCTGCATTTTCAAGGGTACCGTTCGAAACTGGAATACGTCAAAGCGGCGCTCGAGGTTCGAAAACGGACTCGCACCGGTAAGTACGACGTCGTCCACGCGCATTACGGCGTCACCGGGCTCGCCGGCATTTTCCGTTCCGGCACCCCGCTGATCGTCACGCTGCATGGCAGCGATGCATTGTTGGGCCGGCTCGAACCGACGATCAGTCGCCTGGTGTGCCGCTTTGCGGATGCCACCATTGCGGTCAGCAAAAAGATCGCGGCGAGAATTCCCGGAGAGATTATTCCCTGCGGAGTGGATTTGCGCGCCTTCGAACCGAAAGACCGCAGGAAGTCGCGAGAGCGACTGGGATTGTCCTCGGAGAAACGCTATGTCTTGTTCCCCTTCAACCCGACCCGGCTGGTCAAGCGTTTTGATGTGGCCAGCGCCGCCGTCCAGCGCCTGGCGGCTGAAGGTCTGAATGCCGAGTTGCTGACCGTATCGAAGGTTCCCAACTCGGAGATGCCCTGGTACTACAGCGCGGCGGATGCCATGATTCTCTGCTCGGATTCAGAAGGCTCGCCGACGGCAGTCAAGGAAGCCCTGGCTTGCAACCTGCCCGTGGTATCCACCGACGTCGGAGATGTCACTGAGATCGTGGACGGCATCTCCGGAGTCCAGCTCTGCGAGCAGACACCCGCTGCATTGGCTGAGGGTTTGAAGAAAGTTCTCCAGCCTCCGGCGGGATGGGTGTTCGACGGGCGTTCGGCGATGCGGCGTTACAGTCAGGAAAACATCATGCAGGCAGTCGTTCATGTGTACCGCCGAGTCATCGAGGAACGCGATGCGGCA
>Ga0207670_10000603_pt1 | contig 19541 bp, 19 predicted proteins | sample KBSS23HmetaG_FD_184339 | JGI IMG/M metagenome (GOLD analysis project Ga0207670, IMG submission 184339) | Switchgrass rhizosphere microbial communities from Kellogg Biological Station, Michigan, USA - KBS S2-3H metaG (SPAdes) (version 2) | ecosystem: Host-associated > Plants > Roots >... | reverse complement strand
GACGAGTACCGCGGGCGGATGCGCGGCGTCGGCGAGTGGCGCGACGTCCACATCCGCGTCGAAGGCCCGGCGGCGCGCGAGCTCCAGCGCGTCTTCTTCGAAGACTGGGCGTACGCGCGCGGCCGCGCGCCCGAGGCCGCGCCGTACTTCCCCCACGGCGGCGCCGCCGCCGCGGGCGACGCGACGATCGCCGTCGTCCCGAGCGGACCGGACACGGCGACCCAGGCGATCCACCGCGTCTTCTTCGGCGCGATCGTCGGAGCGAAGGAGCGAATCCGGATCAGCACGCCGTATTTCGTCCCCGACGAGGCGCTCACGACGGCACTCGAGCTCGCCGCGTACCGCGGGGTCCAGGTGCAGATCATCCTCCCCGCGCACTCGAACCACCAAGTGACCTTCCACGCGGGCCGGAGCTTCTACGACATGCTCATCGGCGCGGGCGTCGAGATCTACGAATATCTCCCCGGGATCGTGCACGCGAAGGTGCTGGTCGCGGACGGGACCGTGTGCCTCGTCGGCAGCGCGAACATGGACCTCCGGAGCTTCCGTCTGAACTTCGAGGTCCACACGCTGGTGCATGACGCGGGCACCGCCCGCGCGCTCGAGCAGGCGTTCGACGATCAGCTCGCGAGTTGCCGCCGCGTCGACCTCACCGCGTGGCGCCGCCGCGCCGCACGCCTCCGCCTCTACGAGGGCGCCGCGCGCCTCGTCTCTCCACTGCTGTGAAAAACCGACACACCCCAAGCCCCAGCCCCCAACCCTCTTCCCCGCACCCGCACCCGCCACCCGCACCCGCTCCTCGCACGCGAACGGCCACAGAGCGCGCACCCGCTCCTCGCGCCGACGCTCACGGTTTGCCGTGCGCGTGCGGGTGCGAGTGCGGGTGCGGGGTTGGGTTTAGGGGGTTGGGGTTAGGGGATGGCGGTCGAGGCGGTCAGCAGACGATCACTGCGCGGTGTCGTCGGCGGGGATCGCGTTCGACGAGAGCGCCGTGAGCTTCGAGCCGATCGGCGTGCCCCAGCCCGTCGGGCCGTCGAAGCCGGTCGCGGACTTGCAGAGGTACGGCGCCGACGCGCTGCACGTGCCGTTCTTCCCCTTCTTCACGTCGTTGAAGTCCTTCGTGTTCTTCCAGATCGTCTCGGCGGTCTTGTCGCCGTTCCCCGTCGCCGCGAAGATCGACGCGACGACCGGCGAGGCGACGCTCGTCCCGCCGAAGACGACCCAGCCGCTGCTGCCGAAGGTGTCGAAGACGGCCACGCCGGTGTTCGGATCGGCGATCGCGGAGACGTCGGACACCGTCTTGAACTTGCAGCCGGTGTCGTTCTGCCACGCGGGCTTCGGCTCGAACTTGCTGCAGCCGCTGCCGGCGCCGGTCCACGCGCTCTCCGCCCAGCCGCGCGAGCTCGACGACTTCGTGAGCTTCGTGCCGCCGACGCCGATGACGCCGGGCGACGACGCCGGGTACTCGACGCCGAAGCCGTCGTCGCCGCTGCTCGCGAAGATCGCGACGCCCGGGTGGTTGAAGAACTGCTTGTCGGCGTCGAGGTCCGTCTTGTCCTCGCCACCGCCGTAGCTGTTGCTGACGACGGTCGCGCCCATCTTCACCGCCTGGTTCACCGCGGCGCCGAGGTCCTCGGTCGACGGCTGGTCGGCCTCGACGAGGATGATCTTGCACGTCGGGCAGACCGCGCTGGCCATGTCGATGTCGAGCGCGATCTCGCCCGCCCAGCCCTTGTCCGACTTCGGGTAGTTCTTCTGCTCGCCGCGCTGATTGACCTTCTTGAAGCAGCCGTTCGCCGTGGTGCACGCCGGGAGGTTGAACTGCGCGCGGTACTTCGCGAGATCGGCCTCGGCGTTCGGGTCGTCCATCGCGTCGACGATGGCAATCGTCGCCGTCGAGCCGTGCGGGACCTTGTACGCGGACTGGAGGTCGGCCGGCTTGAGACCGCTCGGCGCGGCGAACGCCTGGACCGCGCCGTCCGGGGTCGCGCGGAGGTGCGCGTGGCAGCGGACCTGGCCCGGCGCGACGTTCTGCGCGCACAGGCTCGTCGTCGGGTACTCGGGGACGGCGTCGAGGGCAGCCTGGTCGAGCGCGTCGTCGGACGAGGACGTGTCGTCATCGTTACCGGCATTGCTCGCGCAGCCAATCGGGAGAAACGCGAGGAGCGGGAGGGCCAGCGCGGTGGTCCAGAGGTTCTTCGACAGGGTCATGGGAGGCTCCCGAGGGCAAGGAGTAGGGCTGCAGAGTGGATGGCGCCGCGTCGCGCACTTTATGCGACGGTCACTTATCTCGCCGCATCAGTGCGACAATGAGTGCTACGGCGTGCGTGTGGAAATTCCCCCGGTCTCAGCGACGTCTCATCAAAAATTTGTCTGCGATGTCATGGGACAGAATGCGACGCCAACGACGCACGTATCCAAATCGTGTCGCAACACGACGCCGACACGTGCCCCTCACCGCGCTCCCGTGAGCAGGCGACGTGCGCGCGCCGACCGCGCGCTCGACCCACGGGCGCGGACCACGACCGCCACACGCGGCCCGATGAAAAAAAAGGGTCCGGTCATCGCCTTCGATGCCGGACCCGGTCGGGGCGAGTGGATTCGAACCACCGACCCCCAGACCCCCAGTCTGGTGCGCTAACCAGGCTGCGCTACGCCCCGATCCGCGCCGCTCGAGAGCTGCGCGGGCCGGCAAACTACCCGTTCTCGCAAGGATCGCAAGCCCGTCGTTCGTGACCGCTCCGCCGGGTCCGGCACGCCGCCTAGGCTGCGCCGAAGATCGCCTCGTAGTCGTCGGGGCGGAAGCCGACGACGACGCGCGACCCGGCGACGAGGACCGGCCGCTTCACGAGCTTCCCGTCGGCGGCGAGCCAGCGCCGGAGATCGGCGTCGCTCGCCGCGTCGACCTTGTCCTTCCCGAGCGCGCGATAGCTCTGCCCGCTCGTGTTGAGCCACTTTCGGACGGGGACGCCGCTCTTCGGGATCCATGCGTCGAGCTCGGCGATCGTCGGCGGCTCGTCGACGATCGGGCGGGTCGCGAAGGCGACGCCGCGGTCGCGCAGCCACGCGAGCGCTTTCTTGCAGGTGGTGCAGCCCGCGTACGCGAGGACGACCGGCTCAGTGCGGCTTTTGGCCATGTCCGCCCCCGGTGTGCCCCCCGAGCCCGCCGCCCGCGCCGAGCCCGCCGAGCATCTGCGCGAGGTCGACGACCTGATACGTCGGCGGGACGACGAACTCCGTGTCCGCGACCGACTTCTTGTCCATCTTCGTCACTTCGACCCGCCCGTCCTCGACGCCCGCCTTGTCGAACGCGACGCCGCGCAGCGGGAAGTGCTTGCCGTCGACGAGCTCCGCGGCCCACGCGAACTGCGCCGGCGCACCGGTGAGCGGCACGTGGAACCACGAAGCCCCCTGCTCCGCGACGCAGATGACGATCTTCTCGTTCGTCTCGACGTCGAGGACCTCCCAGTTTTCGCACGTGTGGCCGGCGACGACGTCGGTCTTCCCGGTCTTCGTCACCTTCGGCGGGGGCTTCGTCGGGCCGGTGGAGTGGCCGCCCGTCGCGTGCGGCAGCCCCTGGGACGCTGCCTTGAGGTGGTCCGGCGCCTTGTTGAGATCGATGACGATGACCTGCTTCTGCGCGTCGTTGACGAAGTAGAGCTTCTTCTCGTCGCCGTTGAGGATCAAATACCCCTTCCCGCCCGCCTCGCGCGCGAGCGCGTCGGGGAGCTCGGCGCGCACCTTGTTCCCCTTCACGAAGAACGCGGCCGTGATCGGCCCGTCCCCGCCGCCGCTCTTCTTCCCCTTCGCCGACACGTCGATCTCCCCTTCGAACCCGCTGAGGAACGCGAGCGGCCCCGCCGCCGGCCCGGAGGCTGCGCTCTCGTCGGCGCCGCCGTCGCCGCGGCCGAGCGCGGACTTGAGCTTGCTGCACCCCATCGAACCGAGCGCGGCGAGGGCGGTGAGCGCGATGAGCGCGAGACAGAAGAGACGTGATCTCATGAACGCCGACCGTATCACGGCGGCCGAGACCCCCTCCGGCTCAACGATCGCTCCATGCGGGCGCGTCGGGGGCGTCATCCGAAGTCGCCTCCTGCGCCTCCTGCGCCTCCTGCGGCGCGGGCGCGGTCGGCGCGCGGGGCAACGGCACGTTCGGCCCCGCGCGGTCGCCGAGCCATAGAGCGCGCGCGGCGGCGCCGGGGACGACGCGGATCTGCGGCGTGACCTCGGTCTGCGCGGCGCACGCGGACATCGACCACGCCGCGGCTGCGCATGCAGCGTACGAAACGAACGACGCGAGACGTGAGCGACGGAGGCGGCGGCGGCGCGCGGTAGGGAGCGTCAAAACGTCGTTAGGAACCGCGCGAGGGCCTGCGCCTTGGGCACCAGCGTCGCGACCTCGATTTGCTCGTCCTTCGTGTGGAAGCCGCGACCGCGCGGACCCAGGCCGTCGATCGACGGGATCCCGAGGGCGCTCGTCGTGCTCGCGTCGGAGCCGCCGCCGATGAGCGGCGCCTCGTCGGCGCCCAGGCCGAACGCGCGCGCGCACTCGGCGTACGCCCCCATGAGCGCTGCGCTCGCGTCGGTCCGCTCGAGCGGGAGGCGCGCGATCCCTCCTTCGAGGCGCACCTCGGTGCCGGGCACGTCCGCCCCCGCCGCCGCCGCCGCCTCGCCGAGCTTGCTCACGAGGAGCTCGCCGTCGGCCGACGTGCAGTAGCGGAGATCGAGGAGCGCCTCGGCGGCGTCGGGGACCGTGTTCTTCCCTTGCCCGCCGGTGATCTTGCCGACGTTGACGGTGATGCCGCGATCGTAGTCGGTCACCTGCTGCGCGCGATCGACGAACCTCGCGAGCGCCCAGATCGCGTTCGCGCCGTCTTTGTGGTTGGCCCCGGCGTGCGCCGCGCGCCCGCTCGCCGACGCGGTCATCGCGCCGGTCCCCTTCCGGCGCGTGATGATCGCGTCGGTCGTGCGCCCCGCCTCGAAGACGAGCGCGCACGCCGAGCCGAGCACGTGCTCGCCGATCCACTTCGCCCCCTCGGGCGAGCCCACCTCTTCGTCGGCGACGACGGCGAGGCGGAGCGGACGGATCGCGTCGAGGCCGACGGTCTCCGCGACCGCGCGGATCGCGTACGCGATCACGACGAGCCCGCCTTTCATGTCGAGGACACCGGGACCGCGCGCGAGGCCGCCGTCACGCCGATAGCCCTCGAACGTCCCCGGCGGAAAGACGGTGTCGAGGTGGCCGACGAGCGCGATCGGCGCGCGGTCGCCCGCCGCATTCGACGCGAAGAGGACGTGATCGGCGAAGCGCGTGCTCTTCCGCACCGTCGACGCGATCCCCGGGATGGCGAACGTCTCGTCGCGGAGGACCTGGCCGACCGCGCGCCCACCCTCCACGTTGTCGGTGAACGAGTTGATCTCGACCAGGCGGCGGATCGCCTGCTCCATCTCGACCGTCTTCCCTTCGAGCCACGCGGCGGGGTCGTGCATGGGGAGGGCGTATCACTTGCTCAGGCGACGCGCATCCTGCCTTCGATCTGGGCTAACCTCCGACGCATGGCCAAGCGCTTCAAGGCCGCCGTCATCGGCGGCAGCGGTTACGGAGGGGCCGAGCTCATTCGCCGCCTCCTCGTCCACCCGGAGATCGAGCTCGTTCGCGTCGCGTCCGTCGACTACATCGGCGAGCCGCTCTCCGCGGCGCACCCGAACCTCGAAGGGATGACGTCGCTCACGTTCGAGGGGCTCTCGCCGGCCGAAGCGGCGAAGGGGATGGACGTCGTCCTCCTCGGCCTCCCGCACAAAGTGAGCGCGACGAAGATGCCCGAGCTGATGGCGAGCGGCGCGCGCGTCGTCGACCTCTCCGGCGATTTCCGCCTCCGCGACAAGGACGTCTACAAGCGGTACTACGGCGCCGAGCACCCGTGCCCGGACAAGCTCGACGGGACGTTCGTCTACGGCCTCCCCGAGCTCCATCGCGACGCGATCCGCAAAGCGAGATACGTCGCGTCGCCCGGCTGCTTCGCGACGACGATCGAGCTCGCGCTCCTCCCACTCGCGAAGGCGGGGCTCCTCGAGGGCGAGGTCGAGGTCGTCGGGATCACCGGGTCGAGCGGGAGCGGGATCGCGCCGAGCGCCGGGACGCACCACCCGGTGCGCGCGAACAACCTGAAGACGTACAAGCCGCTCGATCATCAGCACATCCCGGAGGTCCTGCAGACGCTCACCGACGCCGGGGCACGCGACCTCGCGCTCCGCTTCGTCCCGGTGAGCGCGCCGCTCTCGCGCGGGATCTTCGCGACGTCGTTCGCGCACGTGAGCGACGGTACGTCGGCGGATCAACTCCGTGCACTTTACAAAGAGACGTACGCGCGCGAGCCGTTCGTCCGCGTGCCGGCGAAGCGCCTCCCCGAGGTGGTCGCGGTGAGCGGGAGCAACCACGCCGAGGTCGGCGTGCAGCCGGGCGAGGCGCGGAACGGGAAGCGCGTCGTCGCGTGCTTCGCCGCGACCGACAACCTCATCAAGGGGGGCGCGGGGCAGGCGATCCAGTCGATGAACCTGATGCTCGGCCTCGACGAGCGGCTCACGCTCGAAGACCCGGGCGGCTGGCCGTGAGCGACGCGGTCCTCGTCAAGCTCGGCGGCGAGGTCGTCGCCGGGCCGCACCTCGCGGCGATCGCCGGCGACGTCGCGACGCTCGCGCGCGCCGGCACCGGCGTCGTCCTCGTGCACGGCGGCGGCCCGCAGGCGACGGCGCTCCAGAAGCGCCTCGGGATCGCGCCGAACATCGTCGCGGGGAGGCGGATCACCGACGACGAGACGCTCGAGGTCATGAAGATGACCGTCGCGGGCAAGGTGAACGTCGATCTGTGCGCGGCGCTCGTCGCCGCCGGCGCGAAGCCGGTCGGGCTCCACGGGGCGAGCGCGCTCGCGGTGCGCGCCGTGCGCCGCCCGCCGAAGGTCGTGAGCGGCGGCGGCCCGGATCCGATCGACTTCGGGCACGTCGGCGACGTCACCGGCGTGAACCGCGAGCTCGTCGAGCTCCTCGTCGGCTCCGGATACGTGCCGGTGATCGCGTGCCTCGGCGCGGACGACGCCGGGCGCGTCTACAACATCAACGCCGACACCGTCGCGAACCGCCTCGCGATCGCGCTCGACGCGCGATCGCTCATCCTCGTCACCGACGTCCCTGCGGTCCTCCGCGACGTCGCCGATCCGTCGTCGCGGATCGCGCGGATGACCGCGGCCGAAGGGGCGCGCGCGATCGAAGAAGGCGTCGTCACGAAGGGGATGATCCCGAAGCTCGAGGAGTCGTTCGCAGCGATCCGCGAGGGGGTGCGCGCGGTGCACATCGTCGGGCGCCTCGCGCCGGGCGACCTGGCGCGCGAAATCGGCGCGCCAGGGAGCGTCGGCACCGTCCTCGTCGCCTAGCGGCTGCGCAGCAGCCGCGTCCAGACCAAGTCGGGATTACGCGAGCGCGGCTTCGATCGCTTTCTTTACCTCATCGCTCGACGGCTCGACTTGGGGCTCGAATCGCCCGATGATCGAGCCGTCTTTACCGATGAGGAACTTGTTGAAGTTCCATCGAATGTCTCCGCCGAACGACGGGTTCGTCTCCTGGCTCGTCAAGAAGGCGAAGAGCGGGTGAATCCCGTCTCCCTTGACCTTCACCTTCGAGAACATGTCGAACGCGACGCCGTACTGCGTCCGGCAGAACGTCTGGATTTGCCCGTCGGTCCCGGGCTCCTGCGCGCCGAACTCGTTCGCCGGGAAGCCGAGCACCGCGAGCCCTTTCGCGGCGTATTTCTCGTGGAGCTCTTCGAGGCCTCGATATTGCGGCGTGAGGCCGCACTCCGACGCGACATTGACGATGAGGAGCGCCTTCCCACGGTAGTCGGCGAGGCTCCGCACCTTCCCATCGATCGTCTTCACTTCGAAGTCGTGGACGGTCTTGCTCATGACGCTCCTCCTCTAGGGACTCTTTGCAATCGGCGATCGGCTGGGGAGCTCGAGGGGAGCGGCCGCGCTCCCCTCGAAACCAGACTAGATACCGACAGGGTGCCAAATGGTCTTCGTCTCGAGGAAGCGCTCGATCCAGCCGATCCCCTGCCCCACGCGATCGTCGAGCCACGCCGCGGGCGCGAGCGGCGCATGCGTCTTCACGCGCTTCACGCTCTCGCTCCCATCGCGCTCGAGCGCGGCGCGGAGCGCATCGTCGGCCGTCCACGCGTCGATCCCGACGACCTCGCGGTGCCGGGCGAGCGGGGGCGCGATCTCGGCCGCCTGTCCGGTGAGGACGTTCACGACGCCGCCCGGGAGATCGCTCGTCGCCAGGCACTCGCAGAAGACGACCGCGGTCCGCGGGTCGCGCTCGCTCGCGATCGCCACCGCAACGTTGCCGCCCGCGATCACCGGGAGGACCGTCGACACGAGGCCGAGGAGCGCGGGCCGCGCCGGCGCGGCGATGGCGACGACCCCCATCGGCTCGGGGACGCTGAAGCCGAAATGGGGCCCCGCCACCGGGTTCGACGACGCGACGAGCGCGTGGAACTTGTCGCAGAAGCCGGCGTAGAAGACGGCGCGATCGATCGCCGCGTCCACTTCGACGGCCGCGTCGGCCGGCGACTCCCCTCCGCGCTCGAGCGACGCGGTGAGCTCCGGCCTCCGCGACTCCATCACCTCGGCGAGGCGATACAGGATCTGCCCGCGGTTGTACGCCGTCTTCCCCGCCCAGCCGCCCCACGCGTTCTTCGCCGCGAGGACCGCGTCGCGCGCGTCCTTCCGCGAGCCACGCGGGAGGTTCACGACGTCGGGATCGGCGCCGCCTTCGGCGCTCGTGACCTGGAAATACCTCCCGGACTCCGAGCGGACGAACGCGCCGCCCACGAACATCTTGTACGCCTTGTTCACGCGGAGGCGCGCGGGCTCCGCGCCGGCGAGCGCCGCGGAGAGGATCACGTCGTCGTCCTTCGTCTTCGTGCGCACGGTCATCCGTCGAGCTCCACGTACGCGGACAGCCCTTGCCGGCCGCCCTCCCGCCCGAAGCCGCTCTCCTTGTAACCGCCGAAGGGCGAGCTCGGATCGAATTTGTTGTAGGTATTCCCCCAGACGACGCCGGCCTTGAGCCGCTCCGCCATCCAGAAAATCTTCGCCCCCTTGTCCGTCCAGATCCCGGCGGAGAGGCCGTACATCGTGTTGTTCGCCTTCTCCAGCGCCTCGTCCGGCGTGCGGAACGTGAGCACCGTGAGCACCGGGCCGAAGATCTCTTCGCGCGCGATCCGGCTCGATTGGCTCGCGCCCGTGAAGAACGTCGGCGGGAACCAGTACCCCTTCTCCGGCAGCGCGCACGGCGCCGAGTACCGCTCCGCGCCCTCGGCCGCGCCGGCGTCGACGAGCTGCTTGATCTTGTCGAGCTGCATCTTCGAGTTGATCGCGCCGACGTCGGTGTTCTTGTCGAGCGGATCGCCGACGCGCAGCGTCGCCACGCGGTCTTTGAGCTTCCGCACGATCACGTCGTGGACGCTCTCTTCGACGAGGAGGCGCGACCCGGCGCAGCACACGTGACCTTGATTGAAGTAGATCCCGCCGACGATCCCCTCGACCGCCTGATCAATCGGCGCGTCGGCGAAGACGATGTTCGCGGCCTTCCCGCCGAGCTCCAGCGTGAGCCGCTTCTTCGTCCCCGCGAGCGCCTTCTGGATCCGTTTGCCGATCTCGGTGGAGCCGGTGAACGCGACCTTGTCCACGCCCGGGTGCGCGGCGAGCGCGGCGCCCGTCTCGCCCGCGCCGGTGACGATGTTGACGACGCCGGGCGGGAGCTCCGCCTCCTCGATGATCCGCGCGAGGAGGAGCGCCGAGAGCGGCGTCGTCTCGGCGGGCTTGAGCACCACGGTGTTTCCGCACGCGAGCGCCGGGGCGATCTTCCACGCCGCCATGAGGAGCGGGAAGTTCCAGGGAATGATCTGCCCCGCGACGCCGAGCGGCCGCGCCGTCCGCCCGTGGAACGCGTAGTCGAGCTTGTCCGCCCAACCCGCGTGATAGAAGAAGTGCGCCGCGGCGAGCGGGACGTCGACGTCGCGCGACTCCTTGATCGGCTTTCCGCCGTCCATCGACTCGACGATCGCGAGCTCGCGCGCCTTCTCCTGAATCGCGCGCGCGATGCGGAATATGTACTTCGCCCGCTCGCTCGCCTTCATCTTCGACCACGTCGACTCGTACGCCGCGCGCGCGGCGCGCACCGCGTCGTCGACGTCGGCCGCGTTCGCCTCGGCGACCTCGGACAGCTTCGACTCGGTGGCCGGATTGATCGTGTCGAAGTACTTGCCCGACCGCGGCGCGCGCCACGCGCCGCCGATGAAGAGGTCGTAGCGCGGGGCGATGGTGACGTGATCGGCCGCCTCGGGCGCCGGCGCGTAGTCCCACGCCCGGCCGAACACGAGGCGCGGCTCCGCGCCGTCCGCTGCGGCCCGCTCGGGCGCCCCGCCGCGCGCGGCGGCGCTCGGCTGCGCCGCCTTCGTCATCTCTCGGCTCATGATCGTCCCACCTCAGTCCTTCGAGAAGTCTTCCGCCGCTTGGTAGTTGCCCGTCCGCTCCTTCTCGAGCTGCATGAGCACGTCGTTCAAGAGCGCGCTCGCGCCGAAGCGGAAGAGATCGGGCGTGAGCCACGCGTCGCCGAGCGTCTCCTTCACGAGAACGAGGTAATGGAGCGACTGCTTCGCGGTGCGGACGCCGCCCGCCGGCTTCATCCCGATCTTGCGACCGGTCGCGTAGTAGTGATCGCGAATCGCCTCCAGCATCACCAGCGTGACCGCGGGAGTCGCCGCCGGCTGGACCTTCCCGGTCGACGTCTTGATGAAATCGCCGCCCGCGGCGATCCCGATCTCGCTCGCCTTTCGAACGACGTCGTACGAGCCGAGCTCTCCCGTCTCCAGAATCACCTTCAGGTGAGCGGCGCCGCACGCCTCCTTCGTCTTCGCGATCTCGTCGAAGACCTTCCCGTAGTCGCCCGCCAGCATCGCGCCGCGATCGATCACCATGTCGATCTCGTCGGCGCCGAAGTCGACGGCGCGGCGCACGTCGTCGAGCTTCACGGCGAGCGGCGACTGGCCGCTCGGGAACGCGGTCGCGACGCTCGCCACCTTGACGCCCGATCCTTCGAGCGCGCGGCGCGCCGTGGAGACGTGATTCGGATAGACGCAGATCGCCGCGCACGGGCCGATGGACGGATCGCCTTCGAGCGGGCGGAGGGCCTTGTTGCAGAGCGCGCGGACCTTCCCGGGGGTGTCCTTCCCCTCGAGCGTCGTCAGGTCCATCATCGCGACGGCGAGGCGGAGGCCGGCCACCTTCGCCTGCTTCTTGATCGACCGCTTCGCCAGCGCGGCCACGCGCTCCTCCACCGCGACGGCGTCGACCGGCGGGGGCGGCGTGAGGAAGAGAGGGAGGAAGCTCGCGCGAGGCGGCGCCGCTGCGGCACCTCCCGCGCGCGCCAAATCGTTGGGCGAATGCGGAGCGACGGTCACGGCGGCGAATGCTAGCAGCTCACCTAAACCACTTCACGCATTGTCTCGCCATCACACACGAATCGTCGCGGCGCCCTCACGTGAATCACCAGCGCGCGCTCACTCGTCCCGACGATCCGGTGCGACGCGCGCACTCGCACGCGTCGCCACCTTTTCGGGTCGTCACTTCCACGTCGAGGGAGCAGCGCTCGTGTGACGCGCTCTCCCCTTCCGTGTCCTGCTTTCCGAACGCGGACGGCTTCGCCGCCGCTGGGCCGGCGTCTCAGCTCTTCGGCGGGGCTGCGTCCATCTTCGCGCGCTTCCGACGCCGGCGGGCCGCTTCGGCTTGCTTCTTCCGGCGCTTGACGCTCGGCTTCATGTAGTGCCGCCGCATCTTGAGCTCGCGGAGAACCCCCTCCGAGGCGAGCTTTCGCTTCAGCATCTTGATCGCGCGCTCGATCCCGCGGTCGCTGACGACGACCTCGAGGGGTTTGCACTGAATCGCATCAGTCGGCATGAACGTTCTCTCCACGGACTCCAATGGGTCGAAGGACTACGAGGCTGGGGCGTTTAGCACGCCGGCGGAGCGGAAAGCAACCGAAGGAGCGTCATTACCCCCACATCGGGTGATGTCTCCTGGTGCACCCCGCGGACCGCGGCCCCACGCAGCTTTCGTAGCCTTATCCGCAACTTCAACGCTCGCCGCCGTCCTTCGCCGTTCTTCATGAGCCGGCGGTGAGCGCGTCCCCTCCCTGGTTCTCTGAGCCTGGTTCTCGGAACCTGCTCTTGGTCCTGACGCGGACGCCTTGGGCGCCGCGATCAGCTCGTGGCCTGCGCGCCGTTCGTCGACGCCGGGGCCTGCTGTCCCTTCTCCGCCCTCCGACCCCGGCCACCAGCGCGACGCTTGGCGCGCTTTCCGCTGGTGCGCTTGGCGCCGGCGGCCTTGGCTCGTGGACCCGCGCGTTTCGCGCCGCGCGCCGGGGCACGCCCGCCGCCGCCGCCGCTCGCCGCACCCCCGCCACGAGCCCCACGGCCGCCCGCGCCGCGCGCGAAGTACGTGGTCGCCCGCTTCTGGCCCTCCTTCGAGATGCGCCGCGAAGAGAGCGCCTCGGTGAGCGGCCGGGGGAGCTCCTTGGCCTCGAGGCCGAGCTCCTGGCGAATCTGCTCCGCGCGGAGCCCCTCGGGGTGCGCCTCGAGCAGACGGACGATCTGCTCGACCAGCGCCGCGATATCTTTGGCCGATCGCCGCCCGAGGCGACCGCCGCGACGCGGGCGCGCGGGCGCCGGAGCGCCGCCCTCGGCCGCGCGGGGTGGGGCCGCCGGACGTCCCCGGCGCGCCGGGGTACCGCCCGTCTCCGCCAGGATTTGCTCCAGCGACGCGCCACGAATCGCCTCCAGGACACCCGCTGCGAACTCGTTGGCCAATTGCGAAATCGTGCTGCGCAGAGTGGTCATCACCGCCTCCTGTTGAATATGTCAGTTGGATACGTCCGGAATACGACCAGTAATCCGACGCGGTTTCCAATTTTTGGTTGTAGACGCCATGAGCCGAATGGGTCAAGCACCTTTTCGGACTTCAGAGCAGCTCGCTCGCGACTTGAGGCAACTTTGGATATCGAGCCCTCCTTGTACCTCCTCGACGCGGACGCCTTCGGCGCCGCTTGCACCTTGACCGTCCACCGTGGCCGACGTCGGTGGGGCGCTGTCACCGGGATCCTCCGCCGCGCGGGCGGAAGCGGTCGCCGGTCGCGTGCGCCCGCGGCGCGAGCGCTCACGACGTGCTCGCTCCCGTTGCCATTCGCCCCACTCGAGCGATTTCGCCCCGGGGTTCGAGACTGGTAACTCGCGGACCCGCATGCTCGGTATCGACCCCGCGGCCGGTATCGTCGCTGTCGAGAATCGGTGTCTCGTGACGCAACGCGGTCGACGGCGGCGTATCGCGGTACCCCTCGGCGGCGTCAGGAGGGCGTGTGCGCCGTTTTCCAGTCGTTGCGGCTTGGCCAGAGGTACGGACTCCCCGCGAGCGGCGTCGGGCCGGATTCGGCTGGGAGCTCGAGGGGACGTCGGTCCCGTCGAACACGACACACGGCCCCCGCCTCCCACGCGCGATTTGCTCGGTTTTTCCGCGGCCTCGCCGCGTCGCGCACCGGCCGCGCCGCCCGTCCGGGGCGACCTCGGCGGTCATATCGGGTGCCGAAGGAGGGACTCGAACCCTCACGCCCTTTCGGACGGCGGATTTTGAATCCGCTGCGTCTGCCATTCCGCCACTTCGGCTCTTGCGGACTGAACTCCTAGCACGCCGGACGTCCGCGCCACTCCTCAAAGTGCGCGAGGCGCACCAAAAGAGAGCCCGCCCGCCATCCTCAACAGTCGCCCTACTCTGGTCTGGACGCGGGCGCCTGTCGGCGCCGCTATGGGGGTCGAGACGGAAGCGCACGCTCGATTGGAGTCCACGGGGCGTGGACGCGGCAGCGGTGTTCGGAGTCGGGCCCCGTGCAGGTAGCACGGGGCCACGTCCGGTCTATCGTCCTCCAGGGCGCCGTTCAGCAGCGCGAAAGGACGACAGCAGCCAGCGCAACCAGGACGGCGACGCACGCCGCCGTCACCACCATCGCGGACGTCGACATCGACATCGGGATCGAGATCGCGCGCGACGCGGTGGCGGGCCGCTCCGCCGGGTCCTTCGCGGCGGGAGGCGTCGTCGGCGAAGGCGCGGCGTCGGGCGCGCTGTCGTCGTAAGAGGCGCTCGACGGCGCGAACATCCCGGGCGGAGGATCGACGAGCGACGCCATCGATCGATACGACGACGGCGCGTGATGCAGCAGGTCGGCCGGGGCGGCGCGATCCACGGCGCTCGCTTCGGCGAGCCACGCGAGCTGCCGCCGCTGCTCGAAATCGAAAAGAGAGCCCATCACTTGAGCCAGCGTCGCCGCTCCGATGTGCCGGCCTTCGAGGCTCGCGCACTCGTCGAGCCGCTCGGCGAGCTCGCGCGCCGTCGCGAAGCGCTTCGCCGGATCGCGCGCCAGCGCGCGCCCCAGCACCGCCCACAGCTCCGGCGGATAGCCGGCGACGAGACGCGTCGGATCGGGGATGTGAGCGCGATTGACCGCGGTGAGCGTCGCGACGTCGTCCTTCCCTTTGAAGAGGCGCCGATCGACGGTGATCTCCCAAAGCGTCGTCCCGAGAGCGAACACGTCGGTCCGGCGATCGAGCGGTTTTCCGACCGTCTGCTCTGGAGACATGTACGCGAGCTTCCCTTTCACGACGCCGGCAGCGGTGCGCGAGATGCGGCCCACCGCCTTGGCCAGGCCGAAATCGATGATTTTCACCTGGCCGTCGTACGTGAGGAAGATATTGCTCGCGTTGACGTCTCGATGGACGACGTGTTGGGGCGCGCCCGCCGCGTCCTTGAGCTCGTGCGCGTGATGCAGCCCTTCGGCGACCCGCGCGCCGATCCACGCCGCGACGTCGTAGCGGAGACGCACGCGCCGTTCGCGGCACGCGTGCCACACCGCCCAGAGCGATTGCCCGAGGAGCAGCTCCATCGCGATGAACGGTCGAGCACCTTCGGTCCCGAGCTCGTAGAGCTGGACGACGTTCGGGTGCGAGAGTTTCCGGACGATTTCCGCTTCGTCCAGGAACATGTCCAAAAACTCCCGATTCAGCGCGAACTCGTCCTTGATGACTTTGAGCGCCACCGGCCCGTCCGGACCGCCGCTCTTCCCATCCGCGTCATCCGCGCGGCGGCCCAGATAAATCGTGGCCATTCCACCCTCGGCCACTTTGGCCCGCACCTCATAACGGCCGAGACGTTTCGGCATGAGGTCTTTCCACGGCGCCGCCATTTCGGAGTCGCGACGGTAGCAAAAAATTGAGTGTGCGCCGCCGCGGGTATCCGCGCAGGCACAACCCTCGGGAGGCGGGCTTCGCCGCGCGATGGACATATCGTGCGGCACAGCTCCCGTGGTGGCCGCGGCCGCATGATGCGCATATCGCGCGGCACAGGTCCCGGTCCCTGGGAGCCCGTCGGGCATGGCCGACGGAACGAAATATCGCGCGGCACAGCCTCCCGAAGGTCGCCTACTCTGTCTTCGGATGGAACCATCGAACGGGGATCGATCGTGTCGCGCGGCGGGTGTCCGGGATCGAGCGTCGCTCGGACCGGCGGTGTTCGCCGTCGCGCTCGCCGGCGCGGCGGGCCTCGGGTGCGAGGATCGCGGGAAGGCGAGCGCGCAGAAGGCCACGTCCGACATCGCGTTCCTGTCGGCGCTCGTCGACTCCGACGTCGCCGAAGTGGAGCGCGGGATGCCGGACGGGGCGAAGCGACTCGCGCCCCTCTTCGCGAAGAGCGACCCGCACGACGACGTGCCCGCGGTGCGCGCGGCGCTCATCAAGACGCGCCGCGACGTCCCCGACCTCAACATCGCGAAGTCGACGTTCTTCGCGCTCGCCGACGCGAAGGGGATCGCGATTCGGAACAACCTGGAGCAGGACGTGATGGCGGGGCAGAGCCTGCTCGCGCCGTTCCCGGAGCTCGCGAAGGCGCAGGGCGGCGCGTACGTCACGACCACCGGTGCGTTCCCCGGCACGTCGACGCCGGCCGGCCCCGATCGCGACTGGATCGCGTCGGCGCCGGTCAAGGCCGACGATGGCCGCGTCGTCGGCCTCTTCGTGACGGGGTGGACGTACCGACGCTTCGCCCACCACCTCCAGGAGTCGTTGAAGCACGATTTGGCGGAGCGCCTCCGCAAAGAGCACGACACCGGCAAGCTCCCCATCGTCTACGTGGCGGTCTTCGACCGGACCGGGGTGTACTCGGCGCCGCAGACCCCCCCCGTCAACGAGAAGGCGCTGGCCGACGCGGGGCTCGTCGACAAGACGGCGAGCGGCGTCGCGCAGGCCGCGATCACGATCACCGATCGCGACTTCGGCTACGCGGCGGCGCGCGCGCCCAAGCTCGGGCCGGAGATCGGGATCGTCGTCCTCCGCTCCGAGCTCTAGGTGGGTGTGCTGCACAGCACACCCACACAGCCTCGCTCGCGACTCGGCTAGCCGCCTGCGCGGCCGTACGAGTGGATCCCAAAGGCGGCGATGGCCCAGCCCGCGACGAGGATGAAGCCGCCCGTCGCGGGCGATACGGTGCCGCTCACCGCGATCCCGACCGCAGTGACGAGCGCACCCCACGTCAGGACCCTTCGCGCGCGCTCTTCGTCCGACTTCACACGGCGACCGTAGCACGCGGCGGCGCCGCCGACTCGGCGCGACCGCACCCACCCCGTCACGACAGGTTGCGTGATGAAGTTCACGCGGCACAGTCTCCCGAAGGTCGACTAGGCTACGGGCATGCCTCGCTTCGCCGCGATCGACGTCGGGTCGAACGCGCTTCGCCTCCGTATCGTGGAGGCCGACGGATCGTCGCGCGCGCCGAGCGCGCAGCTCGCGCTCCTCCACGAGCCGCTCTCGCCGTGGCGCGACATCGTGAGCCTGCGCGCCCCCGTGCGCCTCGGCGGCGAGGTGTTCCAGACCGGGAGGCTCACGCCGGCGTCGATCGGGCAGGCGTGCGCGGCGCTGAAAGACTTCCGGCGCCAGATGGACGACGCGAAGGTGACGTCGTACCGGGCCACGGCGACGAGCGCCGTTCGCGAGGCGCAGAACGGAGCGACGCTGGTCGAGCGCGCGCGCCGCGAAGCGGGGATCGATCTCGACGTCATCGAAGGCGTCGAGGAGGCGCGCCTGATCCAGCTCGCGGTCGGGCGGCGCATCCCGATCGACGATCAGCGCGTCCTCCTCATCGACGTCGGCGGGGGCTCGACGGAGCTCACGGCGCTCGACCACGGCGAGTCCACGTTCTCGATATCCCTCCCCGTCGGCGCGGTGCGTTTGATCGAGGCGTACCTCCGCGAGGCGAGCACGATCGATCGCGAGCACACCGGGTTGATCCGCGAGGCGATCGACCGCGCGCTGGTCGAGGCGCGGCCGCACCTCGCGAGCGCGACGTTCGACGCGCTCATCGGCACCGGCGGGAACGTGGAGACGCTCGCCGAGCTGTGCCCGCTGCGCGGCGCGCCGATCCCGACGGTCGACGTCGCCGCGGCGAAGCACCTCTTCGTGAAGATGTCGGCGATGCCGGCGGCCGAGCGCGCGCGCGCGTTCGGCCTCCGCATGGACCGCGCCGACACCCTCGTCCCCGCCACCGCGATCTTCCTCCGCCTCGCCGAGCTCTTCGGCGTCTCGTCGATCCTCTCTCCGGGCGTGGGACTCAAGGACGGGATCCTCGAGGAGCTGGTCGATCGCTATTTCAAGGTCTGGGACGCGGCGCGCGAGGCCGAAGGGGTGCTCACGGCGTGCGCGCGGGTCGGCGCGCGGTACGACTTCGACGCGCGCCACGGCGAGCTCGTGATGCACCTCGCGGCGCGCCTCTTCGACGATCTCCGCCACGAGCACGGGCTCGGCGAGCGCGATCGCCTCCTCCTCCGCGCGGCCGCGCTCCTGCACGACATCGGCGATTTCGTCCGTTACGACGGCCACCACAAACACAGCCACTACCTGATCCTCCACGCCGACATCATGGGACTCACCCCCGACGAGCGCGCCATCGTGGCAAACGTCGCGCGGTATCACCGGAAGAGCGTCCCCGACGCGTCGCACCCGAACTTCCGCGATCTCGACAAAGACGCGCGCGCCAAGGTGCGCGCGCTCGCGGCGATCTTGCGCATCGCCGACGCGCTCGATCGCGAGCACCTCGGGAAGGTGAAGGACGTACGCGGCGAGGTGGACGTGACGCGCGGGCGGCTCCTCCTCACCGTCGCGGGCGACGAGGAGCGCGAGCTCGAAGAGTGGACCGTCCGCGCGAAGAGCGGCCTTTTGAAAGACGTATTCGGACTCGAGGTCGAGCTCATTCCGAGACCCGCGGCGCGGCCGGTGGCATAGGCCGCCGACGAACGAAGCGGCGGCGCAGCCGACCGCGTCCAGGAAAGACGAATCGCGCTCCGCTCTCGGAAGTGGCCAGTCGCTCTTCGGTCGAGGCTTGGATCGAATCTTCGCGTCGATTCCGTCCGGACGTCCGGCGGAATCGACTACGCTGCCGCGCGATGCGCTGCGCGCGTGCCCCGCTCTTGCTTCTCCTGGCGACCGCCGGGTGCGCATCGCGGAGCGTCCCGGATCCGAAGGAGGCGGCGGACGCGTACGCCGCCGCCGTGGAGCGCGGCGACAGCGGCGCGATTTACGGGATGATGTCGGCCGCGGCGCGGAAGGCGAGATCGCGCGACGACGTCGGGCGCCTGGTGCGCGACGAGCGCGCCGAGCTCGCCGAGCGCGCGCGCGCGGTCGCCGCGAAGGACGCGCGCGTCGAAGCGACGGCGCGCCTCCGCTTCGAGGACGGCGAGGAGACGGCGCTCGAGCTGAAAGACGGCCGCTTCTGGGTCACGAGCGCCGGGGCGGTGCCGGGCGGCGCGCGGACCCCCGAGGAGGCGCTCGACCAGCTCCGCCGCGTCATCGCGCGCCGGAGCTACGCCGGACTGATGCGCGTCCTCTCGCCAGCGACCCGCGCGGCCGTGGAGCAGGACCTGCGATCGCTCGTGACCGGCCTCGAGCACGCCGACACACTCCCCGTGCAGGTGTCGGGCGACTCCGCCACCGTGACCGTCCCCGGCGGCCACCAGGTCCGATTGAAACGCGAAGGCGGGATCTGGCGCGTCGACGATTTCAACTGACGCTGCGGCGCGCCTCGAAATCGCATCGCGAGTGAGCGCGTGAGCGCCTGAGGAGCGCCTGAGGAGGCGCGTGAGGAGATTGATGCCCCCACTCGCGGGTGCTCGCCGCCTACGGCGGCTCCGCGCCCGCGGTCTCCCCCAAATCGCGTGCTCGGCGGCTGCGCCGCCTGCGCGCGCGATGGGGGAGACTTGGACCAGCGGTCGGACGTGCGGTCGGGCTGTCGCGCGGGGACGCGCGCAGCCCGGCACGGGAGCTTCGACGGCGCGCGATGCACCCGCTAGATTGTGCGCCGTGCGACGAACGGGCTGGATTCTCGCGATCTCCGCGTGGGGGC
>Ga0207670_10000602_pt1 | contig 19602 bp, 12 predicted proteins | sample KBSS23HmetaG_FD_184339 | JGI IMG/M metagenome (GOLD analysis project Ga0207670, IMG submission 184339) | Switchgrass rhizosphere microbial communities from Kellogg Biological Station, Michigan, USA - KBS S2-3H metaG (SPAdes) (version 2) | ecosystem: Host-associated > Plants > Roots >... | reverse complement strand
CCCAATCCCGCTTTGGTTAACGAGTCTGTCCTTTTGAAGTTCTCAGGATCCGAGTTCACTTACCTCACAGGCCTAGTATTACTTGCAACCTGGCGAAAAGCTTTATCAGCAGGAATTGACGTTCGTCTTGATGATAGTCTGTGCATTGAGTCCACTCAGCGATTCTTAACGAATACGGGGTTCAGAGAAATAATAGAGACCGGCCATGAAACTCCAGCAACTCAGTATAGGATTGGCAAGATTCCCTTAAGACCTATTACGAATCAGTTCGCTAGGGAAGCAACCGTTAATGAGATAATTTCTATCTTCGATGAATATGCTGGCCAAGTAACAAACATGGAGCCATTCCGCGTCTTAATCAGTGAGCTTTGCGAAAACGTTCTGGCGCACTCAGAATTCGTCTCGCCCGGCTATGTCTGCGCTCGCGTTATAGGAACAAAGGCCGAAATTGCAATTGCGGACAGTGGCATAGGAATAGAGCAAAGCTACATGTCAGGCACCAATGAGCAAATTAAGGAACGTATTCAAAACGGGACGAGTGCTTTGGAGTTGGCGATTGATGGATTGAATTCATCAAAACCGAAGCCGTTACCCGGTACGCTGCGATCTTATTACGGTTTTGGTCTTCTAATCGCTCGACGTCTCGTGGAAGAAAATCGCGGGCAAATGTATCTTCTCAGTGGGCCGGAAACTCTGCAAATTGACCGTTATGGGCGCCGTCAAACTCAACTTCCAAAGCCGTGGCTCGGCACCTTTATTGGCTTGATTTTAGATTTAGCAAATCCTCTTCCTCTCGAACGCATTTACGAAGAAGCTGTCGAAGAATACATTGGACCTGAACAAGTCACTAAAACTACCGCTCAAATTGTTGCGGTGACTGTCGATAAACTTCAACAAGAAGTGCGAGTAGCTTCGGTTTCTGAGTTCGAGGCGCCCAAAGGTAGTATTCAACAGATCGAAGCTGCTTCGGCACCGGTGAAATCACTGGAGCTTCGTCATTATGGTACCGAGTTGCTTACCAGGGATGCGGGTACCGCGATTCGGGCTGATCTCGCTGGTTATCTTGCAGCTGGATATCGAGTGCGTGTTGTCCTAGATGGAGTGTCAGATATGACACCATCTGTAGCTGACGAAGCGTTTGCAAAACTGGCAGACGTACTTGGCCACAACTCGTTCGAAGGAAAAGTGGAATTCGTCGGCGGATCGTCAATCGCTCAACGACTAATTAAATTTGTTATACAGACCCGCCGCGGTCGACGCGGCTAGGCATTGTGATAGTAGCGATACTTGCAGATTAGCCGGACGGTATTTGCATCAACAGACTACACTTGCCGACGGCGTCGTACTACTCATTCCGCAGCGCCGTAGTCGGATCTAATCCCGCGGCTCGAAGCGCTGGAAGCCACGAGGCCAGAAACGCGATAACCAGGAACAGCACCGCAACTGAAATGAACGTAACCGGATCCGTGGGTTTGACCTCGACGAGCATGCTTGTAAGAAACTGCGTAGACAAAAACGACGTGAGCAGACCGAGTGCGACACCAAGAACGCTACCGATCGCGATACCAATAGCGCTCAGGATAAGTCCCTTCCCGATCATCAATCGGAAGATGCGTGACGGCTCCGCGCCTAAAGCCATGCGCACCCCAATCTCCGCGGTTCGCTGGCGGACGGAAGTTGCCAGGACACCATACAAACCCACGCCCGCAAGGATCGCTGCAATCGTCGAGAAAACTCCGATCAGCAAGAGCGAGAAGCGTGTCTGTGCCTGAGCGTCGGTAACCAGCGAGTCCATGGGTCTCATCTGGTTGATGAACGTCTCCTTGCCCATTTTGCGGACCACTTCGCGCACCGAGCCTGCCAGCGCGGACGGATCTCCGTCGGTTCGCAGCGCCCACCACGATGCGGCTCCGTGGTTCACGTAGCCGTCAGTGACGTAGAGTTGTTCGCGGCCCGGCTCGATCAGAGACGTGTTGCGCTGATGGGCCACCACTCCGATTATCTCACCCCATTGAGCTTCAGGCGTGCGAACGCGAAACAGGATTCGCTTACCCACCGCAGACTCGTTTGGAAACGCCTTCGCCGCAAGTGCCTGATCGACGATGATCAGGGTCCGGTCAGGCGAGCTGTCGTCCTGCGTGAAGGTTCGTCCGGCCAGCAGTGTCATGCCCATCGCTTCGAAATATCCAGGCAGAACGATCTGAAGATCCGCAGCTTGAAATTTGCTCGGATCACTTTGAGCTTCAACTCCACCCCAACGCACAGGATTAAACCCGCCGGCGAGCGGCAACGGAAACGACGCTGTCACATTGTTAACGCCTGGAAGCGCATCGAGTTGCTCGCGTAACTGGCGCTTGAAAGTATCCCTTTCCTGAGGTGTTGCGCCGACGTTGCCGAGAAGTTGAAACGTTAACAATCCGCGCGGATCAAAACCCATATTCACATGTTGAATATTAACGAAGGTGCGGAACATCAACCCCGAGCCAATCAGGAGTACAAACGCAAGCGCGACTTCCACCACCACGACAGCATTACGCAGATCGGCAGCGCCGAGCGCACCGCTTCGGCCGGCAGCGCGCAATGTATCCATGAGATTCGGTTTCGCGGTGCGAAGCGCCGGGATCAATCCAAAGAGCACAGCAGACAACAGCCCCGCCAAAACGGAAAATGCCAACACCTGCCAATCAATCCCGATCGCATTCAAGCGAGGCAGATTCGCCGGCGCGATCAGGAGCAGTTGCCGAATACCCAAATACGCGAGCCCAACTCCGATAGCTGTTCCGACAGCGGCTAATACGAGCGCTTCAGCGACTGTTTGTCGAACTAACTGCCACCAACCCGCGCCAAGTGCCGCGCGAACAGCCAGCTCTCGTTCGCGTGACGAAGCTCTCACGAGCATCAGGTTCGCCACATTCGCGCACGCGATCAGTAGCAGGAAAATCACCGCGCCCATAAGCGCGATAATTGTGGGTCGAACTTCGTTCACAAGGTGCTGCTTCATCGGGACCAGCCGAAAATACTGACCGGCGGTGCGCGCAATCGTGTCTTCGTCGCGAATTTTTTGAGCGATGGTTTCCGCTTCGGCCTGTGCCTGCTCGAGCGAGATACCGGGTTTGAGCCGCGCAATAGCACGCCACTGTACGTTGTTGCGGTTGGCTACGTCGTAAGGAATGCGTGCCGCAAGCCAGACACTCGGAAACTGCTCCACATTCACTTGCGGTGGAAACAGCAGTTCAAAACCCGGGGCGAGTACGCCCACGATGATTGGTGGTGGTCCAAACGCTGCGGCCACTGGAAGAGGTTTGCCAATCATCGAACGGTCGCCGCCAAAGCGCTGTTGGAAATATTCGTTGCTCAGAATTGCCATTGTTGGCAACGGTGGTGGTGCGTTCGCTGCAGGGGCATTGCCGCCGGGCGGAGCCGGTTGAGGCGCGCCATCGGATTCCTGAAAGTCTCGGCCCGCGATGATCGACGCTCCCATCATTTGAAAGAAGTTAGTCGATACTCCAGCGATGCGAACACGCTCAGGAGTACCGTCCAAACCGGGAAGCGTAACGCGACCAGTATTTACCGCGGCGAAGTCCTCGAAATTGTTTTTGGCTCCGTTGCGCAGGTCAAGGAAGTCGACATTAGACATCGGAAAGTCTTTGACATTCCGTTTCTGCATGTCGTTGGCCGCGAGGACCAGTCGCTCCGGATCCTTGTAAGGAAGTTTTCGCAGCAGCACGCCATTAGTGACGCTGAAGATGGCGGTGCTGGCGCCGATCGCGAGGGCGATGGTGACGACGACTGTGATTGTGAATATGGGACTCTTGCGCAGCGTGCGAAACGCGTAGGAGAAGTCGTTTAACATGGCGGCAGTTTAGTCGCTCTTAGGAATTTCAGCCAAGCGAAAGTTTGAAAAATTTACGCCGAAGGCGTTGGCTAATTGCAGCCCAGGGTTGGAGCGGGGCAGCGACAACCCTGGGCTCGCCGCCAAACCAATGAATCAAAACCCTGAAAGGGTTCGCCAACTGCCTAACCCTTTCAGGGTTGAACGTTTGTTTTTTGTATTTGCTCCCAGGGTTGTCGCTGCTGCTCCAACCCTGGGCTGCAATTAGCCAACGCCTTCGGCGTAACAGCAAATCTTGACTGAAAGTGGATCGCGCCCTAATCTGGCGGCCTGTGCGTCTGCTTCTTCTCATACTCTTCCTGTCTGCATCCGTAGCCGCGCAGCCATCCGTATCGAAAGTTTGGGTTGCCGATAATGGTGATGGCACTTATCGAAATCCGATTCTGCACGCCGACTATTCAGACCCCGATGTCATCAGAGTTGGCGACGACTTCTACCTCGTCGCGTCCAGCTTCAATGCGGCGCCGGGTTTGCCCATTCTTCATTCGCGTGATCTGGTGAACTGGACCATCATCGGCCACGCACTCCCGCGCCAGCCGCCCTTCGATGTGTTCAGCAAGCCACAACACGGAAACGGCGTTTGGGCGCCGGCTATTCGCTATCACAACGAAACCTTCTACATCTTCTATCCAGATCCTGACTACGGGATCTACATGGTAAAGGCGAAAGATCCGGCCGGCCCATGGTCTGAACCGCTCCTGATAAAAGCGGCGAAAGGCTGGATCGATCCGTGTCCATTTTGGGATGACGATGGCAAAGCGTATTTGGTGAGTGCGTTCGCGCGGAGTCGCTCGGGAATCAAAAGCATCCTCATCGTGAGCCGCATGAACGATGAAGGTACGAAGCTGCTCGACGATGGTGTACTGGTGTTCGACGGTCACGAACAAGACCCGACAGTCGAAGGTCCGAAACTTTACAAACGTAACGGCTACTATTACATCTTCGCTCCGGCGGGAGGCGTCGAATCCGGTTGGCAGTTAGCGCTGCGCTCGAAAAATATCTATGGTCCATACGAACGTAGAGTGGTCCTTGCGCAGGGTAAGTCCAGCATCAACGGACCGCATCAAGGCGCATGGGTGGAGACGCAATCCGGCGAATCATGGTTCATTCATTTTCAAGACAAAGGTGTCTATGGCCGCGTGGTCCACTTGCAGCCGATGAAGTGGGTGAATGATTGGCCCGTCATGGGAGCTGATGGCGAGCCCGTTCTGACACATCGGAAGCCGAGTGCCGGCAAGACATATCCGATAACTACTCCCGCGGAATCAGATGAATTCAGCGATGGACGGTTCAACTCTCAATGGCAATGGGCAGCAAATCCGGAGTCGAATTGGGCCTTCCCTGCCGCAGCCTATAGCTCTTTGAGATTACTCAACGTGCCGTCGCCGAACGACGCTAAAAACTTTTGGGACGTCCCGAATCTCTTGTTGCAGAAGTTCCCTGCTCCATCATTCACGGCCACCGCGAAAGTTACATTCACACCGATGAACAATGGCGAACGTACCGGGCTCATCGTAATGGGTCTTGATTACGCCTATATTTCCGTCGAGAAGAAACAAGACGGACTTTACATCTCGCAAACAGTTTGTCAGAACGCGGACAAAGGTTCAGTCGAAAGACAGACAGCCGCGACAAAGCTCGACAACAACACCTTCTGGCTCCGTGTAAGAGTTCAGGAAAATGCGGTTTGCAGTTTTAGCTATAGCCTTAACGGGAGAAACTATGTTTCGGTGGGACAGGAATTTCACGCCCGTCAGGGCAAATGGATTGGAGCGAAGGTTGGCATCTTCGCGGCCGGAAAAGGGGCTGCGTCGGAGATGGGATACGCTGATTATGACTGGTTCAGAATTGAATAATTCCATGAGATGCCACGGGCTTGTCCCGTGGAGTCTCACGATCTCAGCTAACAAAAGAAAAAAACTGAAATCGCTAGATGCCACGGGCTTGCCCCGTGGAGTCTCACGTTTGGCGCTATATAGCTGCGAACGTGAACCTCCACGGGACAAGCCCGTGGCATCCAAGCGTGATCTTTTTAGCTGGCGTGTAGCGGATATCGTGAGACTCCACGGGGCAAGCCCGTGGCATCTTCACGGGGCAAGCCCGTGGCATCTTCACGGGGCGAGGACGTGGCATCTTCACGGGGCGAGGACGTGGCATCTTTTTGTGCTCGTTTTCTGGCTCGCGATGTTGTGTTTGGGCGGGAGTGTGATGGCGCAGTCTAGCCATAGCCTGCGCTCGCCGGATCAGAAGATAGAAGTGCGGATTCGCGCTGCGGAACGTGTCAGCTACGACGTGCTTCTCAACGGCGCACCGCTCCTTCAGAACAGTGCGCTCTCGATGAACATCAATCGCACTGATCTTGGTGCGCAGCCAAAGGTGAGAGATACAAAACAACGGAGCGAGAACAGGGAAATTGTTTCTCCAGTGCCGCAGAAATCCGCGCGCATTCGTGAGCATTACAACGAGCTGAGACTGGAAATTGAAGGCGACTATTCGATCGTCTTTCGAGCTTTCAACGAAGGCGTCGCCTATCGTTTCGAGACTTCATTAGCCGCAAACGAAGCGAAAGTTTATGCCGAAGAAGCTCGCTTGAATTTCGCAGGCGATTACAACGTCTACTATCCGAAGGAAGACAGTTTTTTCTCTCACAACGAGCGAGAGTTTCTGAATCTCCCACTAAAGCAGATTGCGCCAACAACTCTGGCGAGTCTTCCAGCCGTAGTCGTGGCTGGTAACGGCGTGAAGATCGCGATCGCCGAGTCGGATGTTGAAGACTATCCCGGCCTCTGGTTGCGAGGCGCGAGCAATAACTCACTCGAGGCAGTCTTTCCGCCGTATCCCTTGAAAGAAGAGTTACGCAAGAACAGCGATCGCGATTTTCAGGTCACGGAAAAGGCCGACTATATCGCGTCGACAAAGAGCGCGCGTACGTTCCCGTGGCGCATTATCGGCATTGCTGAAAAGGATGCAGATCTCATTACCAATCACCTGGTCTATCTACTGGCCAAGCCTTCACAAGTCCAGGACACTTCATGGATCAAACCCGGCAAAGTCGCGTGGGATTGGTACAACGCCAATAACATCTATGGTGTGGATTTCAAATCCGGCATCAATACGCAGACCTACAAATACTACATTGACTTCGCGTCGCGTTACGGTATCGAGTACGTGATTCTCGATGAAGGCTGGTACAAGCTTGGAGACCTGCTCACCGTCTCACCCGAAATCAACATCGAAGAGTTAGTGGCCTACGGCAAAAAGAAAAATGTGGGCATCATCCTGTGGATGGTTTGGAAGACGCTTGACGATCAGTTCGAAGCGGCCTTCAACCAGGCTGAGAAGTGGGGCGTCAAAGGTTTGAAAATTGATTTCATGCAACGCGACGATCAGCCGGTAATGAACTTCTATCACAAAATTTGTCGGGAGGCAGCCCGCCGCCGGCTGCTGGTTGATTTTCATGGCGCGATTCGACCGGCAACGATGACCCGTACATGGCCCAACCTCGTGAACGTGGAAGGCGTGCGAGGACTGGAGCAAAACAAGTGGAGCAAATACGCGAATCCCGAGCACAACGTGACGCTGCCGTTCACGCGCATGTTACTGGGGCCGATGGATTACACACCCGGCGCGATGGTGAACAGCGGTCAGGAAAGAAACTTCGTACCAATCTTCGAACGACCGATGAGCATGGGCACGCGAGTTCATCAACTTGCTATGTACGTCGTCTACGAAGCGCCGCTCCAGATGCTCGCCGACTCTCCATCACACTATCTTCGCGAACCGGAAGTGATGGAATTTCTAAAACCCGTTCCAACCGTGTGGGGCGAAACGCGAGTACTCGCGGCGCAGATGGGCGACTACGTCGTTATCGCTCGTCGCAGCGGTCAGGATTGGTATATCGGAGCGATGACAGATTGGACCAGCAGAACGCTGGACATCGATTTCGGGTTCCTGCCGGCGGGACGCTTCCAGATGCTCGCGTATGAGGATGGCCCAAACGCGGCCAGGATGGGTCACGACTACAAAGCAGTCCGCAAAGATATCGACCGCACCACAAAGCTAACGATCAACCTGGCGTCAGGCGGCGGGTGGGCCGCTCGTATCTACCCGAGGACTAAGTAAGACGATCGACGAGCGACTTGGACCATAGACTGAGCGGCTTGCGCGACTTGCGATTGTATTTCTCCGCAGCGCGGTTGTAGGTCGACAGGAGTTTTCGCTGATCACAAAAGCTCTCGATCAGCGCTGCCCTGCCGTAAGTCTTCTCGATCAGTACGGACATTTGCTAGCCCACGGTGTACCAGGGTCCCTGAGTACTACCGAAAAATGAGAATCCCGCTTTTTGAACTTCCTCACCTGTTAGCCGCCCGTCGAGTATGTCGAGTAAGAACTTTTCGACTTTCTTCAAGTCGTCATTGAAGTTTGCGACGTCCTTGTCCCAGCGGGCGTGCTCCTCGCTGTCGCTGACGGCATGTGGATGAATGTCAGGGCCGCCCGCGGCTGCGAGCATGGCAAAGCCCTCACCAAAAGCTGAGGTCCAGGTAAGCGCTGTTTTCACGTTTGGCGGCAATTCCCTGAGCTGGTCTGCAATCTGTTTCGATGGGCAACTGGTGCCATACCCGATGTGATGCATTTCGTGGGCGAGCGTGTTTTCAAACTTCTGTGGACTCACCGCCGGATCGAGATAACTGAAGATCGCCGGGTCGTTTTTCACATCAAAAACGAAACTATTCTCGCGTGGCTTGATGACAGGATAGATCTTTGCACTGATACGCGCGTCTTTTGGCAGGTAGTTCAACGCGAGACGCGCAGCGTGCGTGACATCAGCGCGCTTCCATTTGTCGAGAGCTTCTCGCAGAGCCGGTGCACGCGCGGCGAGTTGATCAGAGAGTACAAACGTCTTGAAGTCAGCATCCTCGAACGAACGCTGCATGGATGTTTCGCGTTGCTTGAGTCGAACGTAACCTTCGGCAGCGAAGAGTTGCTGCCAATCAGCTTCAGCTATCGGTTCATTCGCTTTTTTCTTCGCGAGAATCTTCAGTATAGCCTCGGCTTCATCGGTAACAAGCCGCACGTTCACCTGCTCTTGCGTCACTCTAGCGAAAGCTACAAGAGGCATGGCCAGAAACAGTAACTGTGCAAAAAGTAAATATCTCACACGAAAACTCCGATCAAAGTCAGAACTAATCCGCGCGAAAGACAGTATTAACACCTGAGATTCAACTGTGAAAGTCTTCATTGTAACTGCGATTCGCGTCGTTGCAGTGACCATTCTTTACTTCAGCACCTTTGCTGTCGTATCAGGGGCACTGCTCTCGAATGCCTCTGGACAAAATGCGTCCGCGGAAGCAGGAGCAACGCTAGTCGCGCTACTCGCCGTTAGTTTGATCAACGCAGCAGTTTGGACTTACGTCATACTTCGTTCTCACTGGACCGGCTGGAAACTCATACTGACAGTCTTCTTTGTGTTCTACGGCGTGAATACTCTGATGCCTCAGATCGAGTCTGCGTATTTCATTACGCGTCTGCCGCCGGGACTGTTACCGCGACTCTTCCTGGCAGGACTGATCATCGCCGCAGTCTTTGCTCCGCTGGCCGTGTTGATTCTTGGCAAAGCCAGATCCAAAGCAAACGAAACTTCTCGACTGGAGATGCCGGTAAGCGCATGGATCGTGAAATCATGCGCGATCGTCGTTGTGTACCTCTTCTTGTATTTCACCTTCGGATATTTTATTGCGTGGAAAAATCCGGCGGTGCGAGCGTATTACGGTGGCAGCGACCCCGAAAGCTTCGTAGCCCATATAGTGAGTCTGCTACGTGATGAGCCACTGCTTTTTCTTCTTCAGGCAGTGCGTGCTTTGTTGTGGCTCGCCATCGCAGTGCCGGTAATAAAAATGATGAAAGGCGAGTGGTGGGAGTCTGGATTGGCAGTGGCACTGTTGTTCGCGGTGATGACCTCACAACTCTTGTTACCAAATCCGCTGATGCCGGACGAGGTGCGGATGGCACACTTGGTAGAAACAGCAACTTCGAATTTTCTGTTTGGCTGGTTAGTGGTCCTGATCCTGCAGCAGAAAACCGTTAAAACGGTTTCCCAAACAAATGTGAGGGCCTTTCCACCGGGCTGAAGCCCGGTGTGAATGAGAAAAAGACTTTGAGCGTAAGTCCCCTGAGCAATCCAAAGCTACGTTCTTACTACACTGGACGGTTGCACCGAACACTAAATCAGTCCGTCGACGTGGAAAAACACGGTGCAAATGATCGAGAAAGTGAAGAGTAAGCCTTGTCTACACGTGGGCCTATCAGCGCGAGCGAGCTCGGCTCGCGCATGATGGCCTCCGGAAATGAGCAGCGATTACTGCTTGATTGTAATCACGCCGTCGCCCTTAAGAATAGGGGCAAACTCGTAAACTTGAATCGGATAAACTTTACAGCTCTTCAAGGTGCCCGGAATCAGATTGGGTGACGGTATGCCGACGTCGTCCTTTCGTTCCGCGTCGGTGGCCCACCAACTCAAGAATGCCCCACGATCATTTGGATCTTCCGCGTCCTGAGGAATCCATCCGCCCGGCTCCGGTGTGCAGAAAGTCCAGACGAACTTGTCAGGCACATCGATGCCATCGTTGTCTTCGATCATCAACTGCACCCACTTACCAATATAACTACGATAACTGGAGTCACTGATAACTCCGTTAATGATTGCCCGATTTTTGTCGATCGTCATCGCGTCAAAGCTGGCCTTCATGAAAAACGGGACGGGATCCTCCTTCGGAATGTCTCCAGTACCGTCAACGTCCTGGAACTCGACCTTGGCTTCGTCATTGAACTGCATGAAGCCCGTGGCTCCGCCTCGCTCGTCCGAGTGGGCATCGAACTCGAAAGACTTAGTTAGTCCATCTTCCATGATGAACTTAAAGTTGCCGTTGGCAGCTCCGGTTTGAGCGGAGGCATGTAAAGGTGTGGCGAGAAAAACGAGGGAAAGTACGAAAACAAAGGTACCTACTTTTGTAAGCATGAAATAACTCCTCAAAGATTTTCACTCCGCAAGTGGGCGTAGTTCGGGATCATTCAACCGTGGGGGAGGTCGCAAAAACGAGGGCGGCATTTATACCACAAAGGTTGTTTAGTTGTACATGAAACGTACAGCAATGACCTGGAACATTTCATTTCCGAATCAAGATATGGGTACGCAAACAGACAAACTGCTCGGTATCCAGATTGCATTTTCTTCTGACGTGAAAACAACACTGATCACATTGCTCCTAAGTGTCGGGCTGGTGGCAACAGCTCAAACACAAACGACGGCCACGTTATCTCCAGCTGATAAGCAGACTGCGGATGCGTTTGAGAAACGCGTTAAGGACTACGCGAAGCTTCGTGAGAGCGTGGAAGAACAGATGCCGAAGCTTTCAAAAGATGCGAAGCCTGAGGAAATCGAGACACACAAAAAGCAATTCCAGGAAAGAGTGAGAGCGGCACGTGCCGGAGCAAAGCACGGCGAGATCTTTACACCGGATGCACAAGCTTTGATTCGCAGGATCATAAAGGACGAGTTCAAGGGACGAGAGAGGACGGAGTTTCGTGACACCGTGTTGAAGGAAGCCGAGACGAAAGCCGTGCCGCTGAAAGTTAACTATCCGTACCCCGAAGCAGGAGAGTTGTTGGAGATGCCGGCCACTCTCTTATTGCGACTGCCACAACTACCCAAACAAGTGCGCTACCGTTTTGTCGGCCACAACTTTCTGCTGGTGGATCGCGAGAATGGTCTAATCGTCGACTACATGACGAATGCGTTGCCGTAGAAAACTGCTGGAGGTTCATCTCATGAAGCGAGCATTTGTTTCTTTCATACTGGCAATCGTTTTTACTTTCAGCACCGCTTACGGGCAGAGTGTCAAGCTCACTCTCCCCAATAAAGACAACAGCGTCAGATTCCTGGTCATCGGTGATACGGGAACCGGGTCCGAGCAGCAACAAGAGCTCGCCAACATAATGCTTCGTTACCGGCAGGTCTTCCCGTTTGAGTTTGTACTCATGATGGGCGACAACCTGTACGGCAGCGAAAAAGCCGTCGACTACAAGAAGAAATTTGAGAACGTCTACAAGCCCCTGTTGGATCAGAAGATCAAGTTTTATGCGTCACTCGGTAATCACGATGAGTCGAACGAGCGCTTCTACGAATTCTTCAATATGGAGGGCCAGGAGTATTACCACTTCAAGAAGGGCGACGTTAGCTTTTATGCGTTGAATAGTAATTACATGGATAAGAAGCAGGTTGACTGGCTGAACGACAAGCTTGCAACGGACACCGCTCCCTGGAAGATCGCATTCTTTCACCACCCGCCATATTCGTCAGGCTCCGCGCACGGCTCAGACACGAAGCTGCGGGAAATCATTGAGCCGATATTTTTGAAGTATGGCGTGAACGTCGTCTTTACAGGTCACGAGCACTTTTACGAACGCATCAAGCCGCAAAAAGGCATTTACTACTTCATCTCGGGAGCGAGTGGTAAGTTGAGAGAAGGCAACGTGAAACAAGGCTCTCCACTGACGGCAAAAGCGTTCGACCGCGACATGTCGTTCATGCTCCTGGAAATCAACGGCGACCAGATGTATTTCCAGGTTGTCTCGCGCACGAACGAAACCGTCGATTCCGGCGTCGTGGTCCACCATGAGCCACCAAAAAGCACAAAAAGCACAAAATGAATTCTAGATCTTAATTTGTGCTTTTTGCGCCTTTTTGTGGCCACTATTCATATTGACATTTACACGGGGCCAGAACTATCGTCACTGCGTTCTCACTTCCCAGAAAGGACAAACGCAATGCGATTCAAATCCCCCAACTCCTCCGCATTTCAGATCTTTGCCGTCACCGGCATCAACACAATCTCTTTTGGAATTAAGGCAGGTAAGAAGGCCCGTGAAGGTCTGCTGGGATTCGCCGTCGAAAGACTCGATCCCGCAGCCGACGAACGCTACACGATGCCCGGGTTCAAAGTCTTCAAGTCAAGAATTCCAAACCCCAACGAGGACACTCATGTCACTACCTGGGACCACCCGGTCCAAAGCCTCGTTTGGGACGACTTTACCGCCAAGGCAGATCACGAATACGAATACATCTTCCATCCTCTCAAAGGAAAACCTAAGAACCTCGACCGGAGTGAAAAGCCGATCTGCATTCGCGTTAAGACCGAGCCGCTCTTCAGCAAAGGAACTCACGACGTCTTCTTCAATCGAGGCGTCGCAAGCAGCCAAGCATATCGCCGTCAATTTGGTAATACGCCGCCAGATAAGTTGAAGCCCAAGGAAAAATCCGAGAAAGCGCTTCAATGGCTGACACGCGATCTTGATGAAGCGATCTTCAAGTTCATACGCAACGCGAAAAAAGGTGACACACTGCTCGGATGTTTCTACGAATTCCGCTACGAACCTGTGGCAAAGGAGCTCAAAGAGGCGATCAAGCGCAAGGTGAATGTCCATCTGATCGTCGACGGCAAGGTCAACGAACACACCGTTACTGATAAAAAGACCGGCAAGAAGACGAAGGTTAAGAGTTTTCCACGAACGGAGAACCTGAAGATGCTGGAGGATGCCGGTATCGGTAAAGCAAACTTCACTCTCCGGCAGGCCAAGCCGAGAAATATCCAGCACAACAAGTTTATGGTGCTCCTGAAGGGCGCGAAGAAAAAACCGACCGAAGTGTGGACCGGCTCAACTAATATTTCCGCGGGCGGTTTCAGTGGGCAGACCAACGTCGGACACTGGGTGCGCAATCCCGACATAGCGAAACAGTATTTAACTTACTGGGAGTTAATGAAAACGGATCCGGGTGCAAGAAAAGGCTTCGACACAAGCAAGTCCAGAAAAGCGAATAAGGCTCTGCACGATGCAGTCGCAAAGCTTCACGACGTGCCAACGGTGATAGAAAAGATCAATAGTGGCTGTGTCTCCGTCTTCAGCCCGCGATCCGGACTCGACGTGTTGGATCTCTACGTGCGGCTGGTCGACTCAGGTAAATCCTGTTCATGTGTGACCCTTGCATTTGGCGTCAACGACAGGTTCAGAAAGGAACTGCTTGACAACACTGCGCTGAGCCACATCGTATTCATGCTCCTCGAAAAGCAGGACGCGCCGAATCCACGGAGCACGAAGGAGTTCGTGGCCCTTACTACGAAAAATAACGTTTACGAGGCGTTTGGTTCCTTCCTTTCCGATCCCGTTTATCAATGGGCGCGCGAAACAAACACGCGACAACTCCAGCTGAACCAACACGTCGCCTACATCCACTCGAAGTTTCTGTTGATGGATCCTTTGGGCGCGGATCCGATCGTGGTAACCGGATCGGCGAACTTCAGCGAAGCATCGACGAACGACAACGATGAGAACATGCTCATCATTCGCGGCGACCAGCGTGTCGCGGATATTTACTTCACGGAGTTCAATCGCCTGTTCAACCACTATTACTTCCGCTCAGTAGTAGAGACGATAAAGAAACGGAATGGACACAGTTCGGACGGCAGTCTGTTTCTGGCGGAGGATGATCGTTGGCTGGAGAAGTACGAGCCCGGAAAGCTGCGCACGAAACGTTTGAACCTGTATACGGGGATGGAAGGAGCCGAGACGTTAAAGTGTGGTTGAGCAAATAGGTCGTATAAGTCCGATAGGACCTATACGACCTATATTTTTGATTACTCCGCTTTCAGAGCTGACTCAATCGCGGACTTCAGACTTGCATAGGAATTGTCGGAGATGCGCTTGCCGTTGATGTAGAGCGTTGGCGTGCCGTTGACACCAAGCTTATGCCCGTCCATCAGGTCGCGCTGAACCTTCTCAGCAAACTTCCCGCTATCAAGCGACGCGTCAAACCGAGCACGATCAAGACCAACCTCAGTCGCATACTGTCTGAGCTTGTCAATACCGAGCGCAGACTGGTTACGGAAAAGTACCGTCGCATACTCCCAGTACTTACCCTGCTCGCGCGCGGCCTCGGCAGCTTCGGCAGCCTTGCGCGCGTTCGCGTGCTGTGAAAGCGGGAAGTCGCGCACAACCAGTCGCACCCGATCGCCAAACTCATTCACAATCTGATCGAGCACCGGATGCTGTCGCGCACAGCTCGGACATTCGAAATCGGTAAACGCGACGATGGTGACTAACGCTTTCGCAGTTCCCTTCACCGGCTGATCGTCGGTTGCGATGTCGAATGCGGGCGACTCAGGAGCAGTAAGATTTGTCTCAACCTTCGACGCGCGTCGCAACTGTCCGGCGAGTGCAAGCGTCGCTTCCTGCTCTTTGCTCTCCTGCATGTACTGAATGATCTGAGCTTTGGTCTGTGCGAAGTCGCCGCTGATCCGCTCTTTGTTTTCGTTATAAAACGCCTGTGCTTCGGCGTCCGTCACGCGCGGGACTTTCGCGCTGACTTCTGTGTCGAGCAGCGCGCGTGTGGTGACGCCTTTCTTCTGTGCTTCCTGTGTGAGCAGCGTGTCGTTGATCTTCAGCTCGAGATCCTGCTTGCGCAGCGCATAGACCTGTTCCTGAAGATTGAAAATCAACGGGCGCAAGCTGTTCTCTATGTCGCCCATCGTGATCTGCTTGTCGTTGACAGTTGCCAACACGCGTGCGCGATCCGCGGCTGTGGCGGCCGGCGCCGTTGCCTTCGCAAGAACCTTCACCTGGGCCGCGGCCCGCAACCGCTCGGCAAGCTTTTGCGCCTGCTCCTGCTGACGCTGGTAGCGGAGATACTCGACGATGTTGTTCTTCTCGTTTTTGAACTCCCCTTGAATCTTCGACTTGTTCTGATCGTAAAACGCCTGCGCCTCAGCGTCGGTCGGCGTTTGGACCTTGGCAATCACATCGTCTTTAATGACTTGTGACGGGCTAACTCCGCGCTTCTTCGCTTCGCTTTCCAGCAGTATCGAATCGATCTGCAGATCGAGCTCGCGTTCACGGGCTTCGACGACCTGTTTCTGCAACTCTTCCACGCGCGCTTGTGTTTCCGGGCTCAGATCCTGTTTGGTGATCTTCACTCCGTTTACCACACCGAGTATTTCCGGAAGTGGCTTGTCTTCGCACCCACAGTCGACAGTCTGTGCAAAAAGGGGTGCGCTCATCGCAAACATAATTACAAGGGCGAATAAATGTTTCTTCATAAGTTCCATTTCATCTATTAGAGGTTTAGTTGTTGTTACTGATCCAGCCGCTGGAGACGAATTCTCTTTTGGCAGGGTCAATCGCAAGAACGTAAGCACCCATTGCGCCTACGCGACGGTTTGGTCCAAAGGTAATGCTTGGGGTCACGCCGGTGTCGTACTCGTAGAGTCCCTCAAGCGCGGTGATTAGCTTTTCGCGGCTCAAATCTCTTCCCGCGCGCTTCAAGCCTTCCGTGAAGATCTTCGCAGCGGCGAAAGCGTTCAACTTTGCGGATGTGTGTCCCGGCGCAAACTTGTACTTCTCTTCCAGCGCGCGCAACTCCGCCAGCCCTTCGGGCGCGACGTCAGTTGGCACAGTCGGAAACGCGAGGAATACGTGATCCTTAAAACTCAAAGGCAAAGTGTTAATTAAATCTCTGCCTGTGAGTGCGCCGAGAAGAAAAATATGCGGAGTCCAACTCGCGGCTTCCGCCGACTTGATGAACTCCGCCTCCTCGCTTCCCCCAGCGAGAAAGAACACGGCGTCAGCGCCTTCTGCTTTTAGCGCTGTGACTGTCGCCGTCGAATCTTTTGAAAAAGATTTCCTGGCAATGGAAGTCCAGCCGAGCTTGCGGGCTTGATCCTCTACCGCAGCCGCAGCCGTGAGGGACAGCTCGTTCTCGGAGTGGACGATTGCGAGCCGTGACTTTTTCAACTCGGGCTTTTTGGCTGCGAAGTTGACGAGCGCGCGCGCTTGTTGGCCCGCGCCGGGCAACAGGTAAAACAGATTGCGATTTTCCTGTGCACTGGTTTGCGTCAACAGCGTGACTGGTCCCATGAAAGGTATTTCATCGTCTCGCACCACTGCCGCAAGCTCTTTATCGGCGCCGGCGCTCAGGCCGCTGACGATCGCGAATACTTCGCCGTTTTCGATGTGCTTTCTGGCATTCGCTGCGGTCGTCGCTGCGTCAGTGCCTGCGTCGATCGTTTGCAGCTCGATGCGACGGTTGTAGATTCCGCCTTTGTCGTTGACGTTGGCGAAGTAGGCAGCCAGTACATCCTTCATTGCCGCGCCCATCTCGGCGAGCGCGCCGTCTTTCGGCAGGATCGTGGCGACGGTGATAGTTGTTTCTGTTAGACCGGGATCACGATCGGTTTCGATGCGTTTGAGATAAGCGATGAGATCGGCGATGTCTTCGGGAGACATGTTGTAGCGCGGCATCGCCTTGGCTAATTGGTTTCCCGCGGGATCGATCCCGTCCATGAGTGCGCGAGTAAAAAGCTTTTCGTCAAACGCCCCGTGCTTTCGCCCTGATGGATGTGTATGGCCGTAAGCCTTGATCATGTTGGACCACGTCAGATTCCCCGCAGTTACGCCGCCCTCGGTTTTGCCTTCCCCGCGAAGGCCGTGACAGCCGGCGCAGTTCAGAGTCGACGCCGGCACGTCAAAATCACCGAGCATCGCCGTGATCTCTTTTCCGGAGGGGCTCTCACCGCGCATGTACAGAGCCTTACCGCGTCTCTCCTGCGGCGTCAGGCCGGGTTGTTTCGGCGCTGGCGTTTGTTGGGCCACCGTCGCCAAAAGACCACCCGACAGGGTGAGCACAAAGGCCGCCAACAACATACCCACGAAGCGAGACTCTGCCTTCACTTCTCTGCCGCCCGATTTGAGGCGGAACTCTGCCCTTCCGGCTACGGCTCTGCCGCCTGATGTGAGGCGGGGTTCCGCCTTCACTTCTCTGCCGCCCGATTTAAGACGGAACTCTGCCCCTCCGGCTACGGCTTTGCCGCCTGATGTGAGGCGGGGCTCCGCCTTCACTTCTCTGCCGCCCGATTTAAGACGGAACTCTGCCCCTCCGGCTACGGCTCTGCCGCCTGATGTGAGGCGGGGCTCCGCCCCGCCGTCCCGCCTATTAAAGATACCTGGGGCTATGCCCCTGGTTCGGGGCTTTGCCCCAAAAGCGCTTGGGCGGAGCCCGAACCAGGGGCGCAGCCCAAACCAAATACTTAAATTCGACGGCGGGGCAGAGCCCCGCCTCACATCAGGCGGCGGAGCCGTAGCGAGAGAGCCAAAATCTTGAGGCGGAGCCGTGGCGCGAGCGCCAAACAACCCTTCACGCAGAGCCGCGAAGAACTTTGATTTCTGGTTCATGCTACTTGGTGCCTTTGTCGCCTTTATCGTTGACGACGCTCTCAACAACTTGCACAAGCTCAGCGACGTTGGCCATGCCGAATGCTTTCTTCCACAGTCCGGTTGGTTCGTTGCCGATGATGAAAATCGTCGTGTGATCGTCTTTCTTCTCGACGTACTGGCCCAGCTTGTAGAGCGCCCAATCAAGATTCTCTTTCTTGCCCGTTAGAAAAACCCAGCCCGGACCGGCGTTAAACTTCTTCGCGTACTCTTTCATCCGCGCCGGCGTATCAACCTCCGGGTCGACTGTGATCGAAACGAGGAATACATCCCGCCCGACGCGATCACCGAGTGCTTCCTGAATCTTCTCCATGTTGCGGTTCATCGGCGGACATACCGAAGTGCAGGTGGTGAAGAAGGCGTTGACTACGACCGTCTTGCCTTTGAGCACGTCCGAGTAGAAACGCACTTTCTTGCCGTCCTGATTAATCAGCTCAACGTCAGTGAAGTAGCTCGCGGCCGCCGAAGCCTTTTCCGAAGTCATGTGCGAATGATCGTGGGGGGCGGGCGGCACCGCAGGTTTAGTAACCTGGCCCGGCGCCGGCCCCCCAACCTGCGCCTGGGCCAAGCAGTCGTCTGTCTTCACGAAGACAGCAACTACTAATATGAATAGTATGAGAACTTGTCTTGTCATTTACTTTGATCCTTCCGCGGTGGCAGTAACACTCTTGCCTTCCATTGCTTCGTTGATGATTTGCACTAACTGACTTGTATTCGCCAAACCGTAAGTACGCGTCCAGGTTCCGTGTGCGTCATTGCCAATAAGTATGGTGGGCGAATGATCTTCTCGACGCGCTGACGACGCGCCGAGAGCACGCAGCAGTTCGTCAACCTCCGGTTTGTTCCCTGTAACAAACGTCCAACCTTCACCGGCATGGAATTTCGCGCCCCACGCTTTAAGCCGTTCGGGCGTGTCGGTCGCTGGATCGACGCTGATGGAAATGAAGCGAACGTCGCGACCGACTTTGTCGCCCAGTTCTTTTTGCACGCGCGCGAAAGTTGCGCCGAGCGGCGGACAGATTGTCGTGCAGGTAGTAAAGATGAAATTGATAACGACTGTCTGGCCTTTGACCAGGTCAGTATAGAAATGAATCTTCTTTCCGTTCTGATCGAGCAGCTCGGTATCGGGGATATTCATTTTGGTGGCGCCCACATCGTGGGATACAGGTGTCGCTTCGATCGTCGCCTCCTCATGCTTGTCGAGGCGCAGATTCATGCCACACTTCGGACACTTGCCCTTCGACTTCGCCTTCACATCCGGGTGCATAGGACACGAATAGGTCTTCTGCGCTTTCTTCGTCGCTGTTTTAGTGCTGTGGTGCGGCGTCTCCTTCTGCGCCTGCACGGGAATAAATGCGAGCGCGCAAATAAGCAGGCCAAGGGTTAGACAATTA
>Ga0207670_10000598_pt1 | contig 19718 bp, 9 predicted proteins | sample KBSS23HmetaG_FD_184339 | JGI IMG/M metagenome (GOLD analysis project Ga0207670, IMG submission 184339) | Switchgrass rhizosphere microbial communities from Kellogg Biological Station, Michigan, USA - KBS S2-3H metaG (SPAdes) (version 2) | ecosystem: Host-associated > Plants > Roots > Rhizosphere... | reverse complement strand
CCACGGGACCGCCCCGAAGCTGTGCGACATTGTCGGCGAGGCCCGCGACCGTAGGCGTCTCAAATAAATTCCGGAGGGGCAGACTAACTTGAAAGGTTTCCCGCAATTGCGAGATAAGGCGAGTGGCGAGCAGCGAGTGACCACCCGATTCGAAGAAGTTGTCGTGCACCCCAACCCGCGGTAGCTTCAGCAGGCTGCACCAGATCTCCGAAATCGCTGCTTCAGTGGGCGTACGCGGGGCTACGTAACCACGTTGCGGCTTCAGCCGCGCGTCATTCCACGAAGGCAAGGCGCCGTAGTTGAGCTTGCCGTTCAACGTGAGCGGTAGTTTCCGCAAGTGCACGTACACGGTGGGGAGCGTCTCTTCCAGGATCTGCTCTTTCAGTTGCGCGCGTATCTCACTGACCTCGAGCTCCTGCCGTGAGACGTAATACGCAACCAGCACCTCCGTTTCATCTTTATCTTTCACCAGCCGCACGATGCCGTCGCGGATCTGTGGGTGACGTTTCAACGCATTCCTGATCTCATCCAGCTCGATGCGATAACCGTGATATTTGATCTGCTGATCGTGACGGCCAAGGAACTCGATCTGGCCGCTGTGCAAGTAACGGCCCACGTCGCCAGTGCGGTATAAGCGGGCGCCAGCTTTTTCACTAAACGGATCCGGAATGAATTTTTCCGCCGTCGCCGCCGGCAGCTCGTGGTAGCCACGCGTCACCCCTTCGCCGCCGATGTAGAGCTCCCCTTTCACGCCTACCGGCACCGGCTCGAGGGTCGCGTCCAGAACGTAGACTTGCGTGTTCGCAATCGGAGTTCCCAAAGGCACGCTCGTCGCCGTAAGCGCATCGTCTGTGCTGAGCTCATTAGTGAGCACCCCGACGGTAGTTTCCGTGGGACCATAATGATTAAAGATGCGGCATCCAGGCGCAAGCTTCTGTAGCGTCTCGATCCAACCGGGCGCACTCGCCTCTCCGCCCAATACCAGGCGTCGACGCGGCAGCACACGCTCGGGACGCGCGCTCATCAGCAACGTCGCCAGATGCGACGGAACGATCTTCAGACAGTCGATTTCGTGCTCCTGGAAATAATCCGCGATACCTTCGGGATCCGTCGCCAGCTCGCGTGAAATAAGATGAAGGGTGCCGCCGCGGCAAAGTGACGGGAAGAGCATCGTATGGCCCAAATCGGCGGCGTGCGTGGAAACCAGCGCGTAGCTGGCCGGAAACGGAAGCTCCAGCTTGTCGCAAACGCTGTCGACGTAGTTCTGTAATTGCCGCTGCTCGACGGCTACTCCTTTTGGTCTACCAGTCGAGCCGGAGGTGAAGATTATGTAGGCGAGGTTTGCATCACTGGCTCGATTGACCGGGTTCTCAGAAGACTCACCCGAGATGCGCTCCCAATCAGTATCGAGACAAATCACGCTCGCCTCGGTGGCAGGCAAACCGCTAACCACCTCCGAGTTTGTGAGCAGCACCCGCGCTTGTGTATCCGCGAGCATGAAAGACAATCTCTCTGCCGGGGTCGCCGGATCCAACGGCAGATATGCGCCCCCGGCTTTCAAGATGCCAAGCAAACCGATTACAAATTCCGCCGATCGTTCACAGCAAAGGCCTACTATGACGTCCGGTCCCACACCCAGACGCTGCAGGTAGTGGGCCAGCTTGTTTGCCCGCCGGTTCAACTCTGCGAACGTGAGCCTGTCTTTTTCAAACACCACTGCCAGTCTTTCAGGTGTGCGGGCTGCTTGTTCCGCGATGACTTCATGAATGCAGTTGCGTGAAGCATGTTCCCGTCGCAGTTCATTGCCAAACAATAGGTGTCGGCGTTCCGCGGGTCCGAGCAGCGGCAGCGAATGCACCGGACGATCCTGATCGGTGACAACGCTTTCGAGCAAGGTCTGAAAGCTTTGCAGCATCTGCCCGATCGTCTCCGCGCGAAAGAGCGCCGCGTTGTACTCCACGCGTGCGCGCAAACCATCGTCCGTATCGATCATTATGCAGGTGAGATCAAACTTGGCTGTACCGCTGTCGAAATCCAGTGGGATGAGTCTGATGCTTGCGGCTTTGGTTGACGGCTGCGGCTGGTTTTGTAGGGCAAACATCACCTGGAAGAACGGCGTGTGGCCGAGCGAGCGTTCGGGTTGCAGCTCTTCGACCAGTTTCTCAAACGGCAAATCCTGGTGCGCGTAGGCTTCCATTGATACACGCTTGACACGCTTCACCAACTGACGAAATGTGGGCTGGTCGCCGAACTCAGTGCGCAGCACCAGCGTGTCCACAAAAAACCCGATCAATCCTTCGAGCTCCGTCCTGGTGCGGTTCGCAATGCTCGACCCAACCACGATGTCTTGCTGTCCCGAGTAGCGCGAGAGCAGCAGCTTGAAGGCTGCCAGCAACGTCATAAAAAGCGTGACATCTTCCTGGCGACTCAACTGCTTGAGTGAACTAGAGAGCGGCAGCGGCAGCGTGCTCACCTGCGTAGCGCTGCGCACCGGTTGATTCGCGGCGGGCGAAAAATCTCGCGGCAGTTCGAGGCGCGGCGGGGCGTCGTGCAGTTGTCGTTTCCAATAGGAAACCTGCTGCTGTAACAGCTCGCCCTGCAGTTGCTCGCGTTGCCAGAGCGTGTAGTCTGCATACTGAATCGGTAACTCCGGCAAGGGCGCCGGCCGGCCGTTGGAGTAAGCTTCGTACAAGGTCTTCAGCTCCTCCGTGAAAACAACGATTGACCAGCCGTCACAAACGATGTGATGGAACGTTGGCAGTAGCAGATGTTCACGCTCCCCGGTGCGCAGCAGCAGCAGTCGCAAAAGGGGGCCGGTAGCGAGGTCAAAAGGCTTTTGCGCTTCGACGCTCGCCAGCTCTCGAATTTCATGGTGGCGTTCTGCTTCGGGCAGATCACGCAGATCGATCGCGAACAGGCGCAACTTCAACTCCGGAGCAATTACCTGCACCGGCTCGCCCGCTATCGTCACAAACGTGGCTCGCAACACCTCATGCCGGCGGATAATTTCATTCACGCTCGCTTCCAGCGCCGCCAGGTCCAACAGACACTCAAGCTTCAACACACATGAAAGGTTGTAATACGACTTGCCGGGTTCAAGTTGATCGAGAAACCACAGACGCTGTTGTGCAAACGAGAGTGGTGAGCTTTCCTGCGCAGCACGCCGGGGGATGCGACTCGCTTCTGGCCGGTCCGCAGTCTCGTCGCGCAGCTTTTTCACCAGCAGAGCGCGCTGCGTGGGCGACAAAGTCTTCAACCGATCTTCGTGAGAAAGTGTCGACATGAGGTTGCTATCTCCTTCCACTCGAGATTTGTCTGCGCTCCTCAACGGTCAGCATGGGGATGGCTCTCACTCGCTGCTCCGGCGCCGCGCAGACTCCTTTCATCAACCCTGGCAAGTCGGCCACCATGCGCCTCATGGTTTGCTTCGCAAACAGATCGGTGTTGTATTCCATCCGGCCCCAAATGCCGTCATCGGAATCCACCAGCATGAGGGAGATATCAAACCTTGAATAACAGCTGTCAAGCTCCATCCGGTCCAACTTCAGACCGGGCACCTCAAAGGGATGCAGGCGGACGTTCTGCGACGCAAAGGCAGCCTGGTATAACGGTGGGTGGCTGAGATTTCGTTCCGGCGCCAGTTCTTCCACCACTCTCTCAAACGGGACATCATGATGAGAAAACGCCGCCAGCGTCGCTTCACGTATTTGCTTGAGATAGTCGCAGAACCGCGGATTGCCTGATAGATCCGTGCGTATCGCTACGGTGTTTACGAAAAACCCCATCACGTTCTCGACATCGCCTTTGCGATTAATGGCCGGTGATCCCACCACGATATCTGTCTGGTGGCTGTAGAGATGCAGCAGCACTTTGTAAATCGCGAGCAAAGTCATGAACAACGTCACGCCCTGGCGGCGAGCCAACTCGATCAACGCGTCAGTCAATTCCCTGCCCAGTTGCAAAGACAATCTCGTGCCCGCAAAGGTCTGTACGGGCGGTCGAACACGAACCGCAGGCAGCTGCAGCACCGGCGCACCGGAGAGGTTCTCTTTCCAGTAGGCGAGCTGCCGTTCGGCCACTTCGCCCTGCAACCATTCTCTTTGCCGGACCGCGTAGTCGGCATATTGGATCGGCAACTCCGGCAGCGGTGCAGGCTGCCCGGCCGCGAAAGCCTTATAGTTATCCTGAATCTCTTTCACTAACACGACGAATGACCACGCATCGAACACGGTTTGGTGCGTGATAAAAAACAGGACGTGATCCGTTTCTGACAGTCGCAGCAACTGCGCACGCCACAGCGGCGCACGCCATAAATCGAACGGTTGCTCTGCATCCTGATTGCCGAGCCGCCGTGCTTCCCGCTCCCGTTCATCCGCCGCCAGATGACTGAGATCAATCACCGGCAGCTCAAAGTGAGCCGCGGGCTCGACAATTTGCACTGGTCCTTCAGTTCCGGCCGCGAAACGGGTGCGCAGCGATTCGTGGCGCCGTACGATCTCGTTCAGCACCCGCTCCAGAACCACCACGTCCAGCTGGCCGAGAAAACGCATCGGCGACGGTAGGTTGAAAGCAGGGTTTCCTGGTTGTAGTTTGTCGAGATTCCACAACCACTGTTGTGCAATCGACTGTGGATTGACATTGCTGTGCAGCCGTCGCGGCGCGATCTTTCCGTCGGCAGTCTCGGGCGCTGCGTCCTTGCGCTGCAGGCGCTGTCGCAGTGCTTCGAGCTGTGCTGGAGAAAGCTGCGCGATGCGTTGTGAGAGGTCACTCATGGATTATTCGTCGTGCGTGAAAGTGAGGAACTCCGTCGAATTATGCTAATTGCCGCTCGAGTTCGTCGGTGAAATCCGACAGGAGCTGAGGAGCAGCTTCCACAAAAAAGAAGTGGTTTCCAGGATACAGTCGCGTACTTACGGTCGCAGTCGTGTGCCGGCGCCATTCATCCAGATGGTCTAATGCCACATCGGGATCGTCCTCGCCCGCCACCGCTGTAATGCCGTAGGTAACCAGTGGCCCGGGATCGTAGTGATAGTTCTGAGTTATCCGGCAATCGGCCCGTGCCATTGGCAGCATATATGGCCGCATCAGCGGATCGTTTAGTAAGCCGAGCGGCGCTCCGTATATGTTTACAAAATGTTCGATAAACTCCTCATCGTTCATCTCATTGACGTTTGCTATAGGAAGTCCCAGATGCGGTGCGCGGGCGCCGGAGCTGAAGAAATGAAGTGGTTGCGGGGCGCCACGGCTTTGCAGTATTCGCGTTGCTTCGTAAGCCAGCGCGGCCCCGGTGCAGTGTCCGAAGAGGGCATACGGCCGATCCATCAGAGACATCAGAGCGTCGGCGATATAGATTGCGGCTTCCATTTGATCCTCGATCGCTTTGCTTTCGCAGAGCCGGCGGCCATGAGCCGGCATTTCAAAACCGCTGACCTCGATCCACTCGGGCACATAATCGCCCCAGCGCAGGAACAATTGGGCACTGGAGGCGGCATACGGGAAGCAGATAAGACGTACTTCCGCGTAGGGTCGTTCCTCGTTACGGACTAGTATTTGATCACTGGTTGCAATAGCGCTCATGTCGAACTTTGCTCCTTTGTAGCTGCATCGATGTGCCGGGCAATACCGGCGACAGTTGGGTCCTTAAAGAAGTCCGGCGGCTCGAGTTGTATTTGAAGCGTTTGTGAGATCTGGGCCAGCATCTGCGTGACCAGCAACGAATGACCGCCGAGGTTGAAGAAGTGGCTGGTCGCGGTTATGTTTGTTGCACCCAGAAGCTTTGCATATAACTCCGCAATTGCCTGCTCTGTCGCAGTCAGTTCGCTGTTAGAGCCGTTACCAGAAGAGACATGAACCGGGACCGGCAGTGCACGGCGATCGATCTTGCCATTCGGGCTCAACGGCATCTCTTCCAGAAGCAGGAACTCGTTGGGAATCATGTATTGGGGAATCCTGGTGGCAAGCGTCGAACGCAGCTCATCGATGAATCCACCAGCAGAACTTAGATACTCTTTTCGACTTGGCACGACATAAGCGATCAGGCGTTGATCGCCTGGTGCGTAGAGCGCGTCAACTACTACCACTTCCTTCACTTCAGCATGCTGGCGCAGGGCGGTTTCGATTTCCCCGAGTTCGATTCGTTGCCCGCGCACCTTCACCTGATGGTCGATGCGACCATTGAATTCAAGGTTTCCATCGGGCAGGTAACGCCCGAGATCTCCGGTCCGGTAGAAATACTCTTCGGGTGTTTTCCCAAACGGGTTCTCAATGAATTTTTCCGCCGTCAAAAAAGCATCCGTCAGATACCCTTTACCGACGCCATCGCCGGCGAGGCAGATCTCGCCGGTGACTCCGATTGGCACTTGTTCCAGGTTCTGATCGACCAAATACACCTGAGTGTTGTAGATCGGTTTACCGATAGGAACGGACGTCTCGACATAACGATCGTAGTCATGCAAACGATAGAAACTCGAGACGTCTGAGCACTCGGCCGCGCCATAAACGTTGGCAACTTCGGCGTTGCACTCCGCCGAAGCGGCCCATGGTTTCACTCTCGAAGCGGAAATCGCTTCACCACCGAAGATCAGCCGTCTCAGTGGGCGCAGACTCTGGTAACTCGTGGCGGGTGTAGTCTCAACCAGCGGATAAAAAGTACTCGGCGCACAGTGCATGACGGTGATCTGCTCGGTGGCGATTGTTTTCAAAATCAATTCCGGCTCATAAAAATCCGAGGCTACGAGGTGCAATTCGCCGCCGCTGATCATCGGGATAGCCATGGCCCGCTGGGTAATATCAAAACTGATCGAGCTGGTGATGAGTGTCTTGTCTGTGGGACCAATTCCAAACTCAGTAACGAACCAGTGCAACAGGTTCATCCAGCCGCGATGATAGACCGCCGTCGCCTTCGGACGACCGGTCGAACCGGAAGTGAATATCACATAGCAAAGATGCGATGGCCCCGCGACGCGCGTAGGATTCTCCCGGCTCTCGGCATCGATCAAACTGGCGTCGCGATCCAGGCAGATGACTCGTGTACGAAGCTGCGGCAGACGTTCGACAAGTTGTTCACTCGTCAGGACGGCCTTCACCTTCAAATCTTCAAACATCGCGCTCAGGCGTTCCTTTGGATACGTCGGATCGTACGGGACATAAGCACCGCCCGCTTTCAGAATGCCCAGCACGCTGATCACTTGTTCGAGAGAACGATTCTGGAAGATGCCAACCGGAGTGTTGGGAATGATGTGCAAACGCCTGAGGTAATGTGCGATCTGATTAGCGCGTTCATTCAGCTCTCGATAAGTCATTCGCCGGTCGCCAAACACGAGCGCGATCTGGTCAGGCGAATTGACCACGTGTTCTTCGAACAACTCGTGAACGCACTTGTCCTTTGGATATTCAGCAGCGGTGTCGTTCCAGGCGGAGAGCTGGTGACGTTCTTCGTCAGTCAGGATCTCCAGCTCACACACGGCAGTATTCGTGTTCTGCAAACCCGAGTCCAGGATGCGCAGTACGTGTTGGCAAAAACGCCGCACGGTCACTTCGTCGTACAAGCCTGGACTATAAGTGGCATGCAAAGCAGGCAGTCCAAACTGGGCGTCGAACCTGAGCGCCAGATCGTGGGGGCCGTCAGGCATCGATTGATGCAGGCCCGGAACTTCGAGACTCACAGCAAATAGCGAGCGACGATCCGGCGCAGCTTCCGCGTACGCATCCAGGATCGCCTGCCGGACATCGAGCAACAACAGGCGAAAGATAAGCTGATCATCAGCACTGACAGTGATTGAAACTACGCCGCCTGATGCGCCATTTCCGGTGAGCATCATGGGACAGCCGATAACATTCCGGGGAACCCCAGTGTAGCGGTACAGGCAAACGTGTACGGCCGCCATCACCGCAACATACTGAAGTAGCAACTCTCCTTTGCTAACAGCGTGAAGTCTTTCAGCCAAATGACCAGCCACTTCAACACTAAGACTCGCAGTCTTCGCAGCGTATGCGCCCGGCCTGGCGTGATACATCGGGAGTCCCGCAATATGCGTGCTGTCCAGAATTTCCTGTGCAGGTGACTTCAGCTCCGGAGTCAGCACTTGAGTTTGTGTAGACATTCCACTCCTCTCCGGCTTTGCCTAACGGAACACAAATTAAAAAGCGAACTGTGGCGCATGTTCTGACGAAAGCGCCGCCTGGGCTGAACGATTGCTCGCCCCAAGTTGATAAATTCCGATCTCGGGATCGTCAGTTGCGGCTTTCAAAATGTCCTCCAGCGCCGCACATAATTTCTCGACTGTATTGGGTCCGCGCGCGCTCAATGAGTAAAGGAAGCGCAACGTTAGATCATCACGGTTGGGATAGGCAGCCAGAATCAGGTCCAGCCCTCCATATACCGGCGATGGGTACCGCAAGCGTTCTTCCGGTCCAGCGATCGTATCGCTCTCGAGGTATGCTGCTTTGAAGATCGGATGTGACACGCGCGAAGCCGGCATCCCGCGCATGCTCAGCATTACTGGTAACGCAAACAAACTATGTATCTGCGCCGCATCGATCGTTTTTTGGCAAAGCTGGGCAAGCTCGTGAAATGTTGCTGACGGATGCACGGCAAGACGCACCGGGTAGATCTCAGAATCTTCCAGCGCCAGCACGACCGTGCTGTCTTTGCGGTTTTCGGCAAGCCACAGCGTTGCCATGTAAACGGCAATCAAACTCGCCGGGCGACCAGCGTTGCATTCAGTCATCAGTTGCTGCACGAGACTGTTGCTCACGTTCAGCGAGTCGCTGACTCTCCAGTCGTCACGGGTGAGGATCTGTTTGTCTTCGTCGATCTGTTCGGCAAATGATCTGCTTCCGAGCTCATTGCAGTAGAAAGCCTCCGCAGCCCTGTAACCTTCTGCAGCGAAGACCGGCACACTCGGAATATCATTTCCTGTTACGCGATCAAACTGACAAGCCCGCTTGAGGTTCTCGATCAAACCTGACGACGTTTCGGTGCGATTCGGTTGCGCAATCTTTTCTCTTATGACGGCATTGAAGCACCTCAGAAACGTCTTGATTTGATCGAACGTCATACCGCGATTCTGAAGCATATAGAGCGACACATAGTTAAAACCGGGATCAGGCACCCAGACCGGCGTGTCAATACTCATGAAGCAACGCTCGATGAGGTGGCAGGCTGTAGCCACGTCCATCGTGTTGTGGGACCATGAGAAGTGATAGCCCTTGATGCCGTACTTATCTTTCTCTCGCCAGATTGGAGTTACGGGATCGCAATACCAGATTAAGCCTCGATAGAAATCAGGTTCGGTTTCAAGCAGGAAGTCGATGGTTTCCTGTGCAGTGTCATAGGTCTCGCCGGGAAAACCGAAAAAGATAGATGCAAAGACCTGGATGCCTGCCTTTTTGAAGAGTGGTATGGAACTGAGATAGTGCTCCTTGCGCGGAGTCTTATTCATATTTGCGAGTATGTGGTCGTTTGCTGACTCCAGGCCTATGAAAACTCCCTGACAACCGGACTCTGCCATCAGTTCGACAACTTCTTCATCACAGAAATCAGCACGAAAGTAACAGTGCCATTTGAAGCCGTAGTTTCTACGGATCATCATGCGCAACATTTCCTTGAAGGTGGGCAGCGGGACATTGACGGTATCATCAACGATACACATTCCAGTTACGGTCCCGACCTCGCGAATCGCATCCAGCTCGTGCTCGATGTAGTTCAGCCGTGAGACATCGTACTTCTCAGTCCGCAACGGAAATGAACAGAAAGCACAGGCGAAAGGGCAGCCTTTAGTGAAGCGAACGTTGACGTAGTTTCCAATATGCTCTTTGGGGAACCTGTTGTACTCGATGAGGTTTTCGTAGAGCGGATTCAGCTCCGGCTGGGAGGGCGTCAGGATGAAGCCGTTGCCATTCTTGAACGCGATATTCGGAATCGCCGCAAAGTTACGGCCGTTCTTGAGGGCACGAAGGATGTTGACGAGAGCTTGTTCTCCCTCACGGCTGCGCACATAAAAGTCGCTGCCGATGTAAGTGAACATCGCCTGCAAATCGGCCGCCTCCATTGTCTCCGACCGTTTCGCGATGTATGGTCCGCCAACAATTATTTTAGTCTTCGGATTGTGCTCTCTGACAAATTTGACTGCTTCGATTATCGGTGTATCGAAGTTGTAGATGGTCGTTGTGATTACTGTCGTCAGGTATTCATTATGGCGGAGTTTTTCCTCGAGTTCGTCCTTCTGTAACTGGAACAGATTGATGTAGTCGAAAGTGAATCCGCGCTTGCTGAGATAGGTCCCGAGGTACATTATGACCATCCAGAGAACGTCCGCGTTGTGCCATGTTTTATCGCTGCTGGTTGGAGACCTGCCTTCGTAATAAAAGCGGTTGAAGATATCCATTGCCCGGTAGGGCCGGCCTTCATACTCAATTATGTTGAGGCTGAGATCTCTGTAGTTCGGATGGTCCACTCCCATCGCGCGCAGACTACGGATCTCATCTTCAAGACAGCCGTCGTTATAACCGATGATGAGACAATCGGTAACCATGGTGCGACCTCCTCACTAAACAGTAGCTATAATTTGAAACGAGTCAGTAGGATTTACGCATTCGCCCGGAGTGGTAATCCGCCGGCAAGTGAAACTGGCATAGTCGGCAAACAACCTGCGCAGTTCATTCTCATCGACGAGCATGTGCCGGGTGTGATAAGCGGCGAACGCCTGAAAGCGCGCGCTCATTGCGGCCTGGTCACCGTTCAAGTTTGGGAACAGCCCATTCGCTTCTTCCAGCAACCGGCACGCTCGTTGGTGGTAACCCTGGCGCAGCTCCGGAGTAGTAACTCCGCCCATCATGGCCACCGTCACTAGCGCTCCCCCCGGTCTGAGCAGTTCCTTCCAACGCCTGGCGATGAGTGGTTTGCACTCCGAGTTTATTACCGTCAGGAACTCGTCTGTGACGATCAGGTCGAAGGGCGCTTCCGGGACCGCTCCGGTAATCAGATTTCCCAGACAAGTCTTGATTTCAAACCCGTTGCGGTCGGCATACCACTGACACGACTTCAGCGGCGTTTCGCAGATGTCGTAGACCACTATCTTCGGCCTGGCCCCGGCAGCTTCGATCGCCAAATGCAGCGTCGCCAGCATGCCGAAATCTGCGGCGGCGGAAATCAAAACGTCAGCCGTGGGTTGCTTCCTCAGCAAGCCGCTTAACGCTTCCAGATAAAAAGCGCTATGCCAACCTGGCACCGCCACCATGTCCAGCAGGCGCAGATATTGCCAGGTGCCGTGATACCAACTGCAATTGTCTGCGGCATGAACCTTTTGGTCCTTGGCCCACTGCTCCATGCCGCCTTCGGACTTGGTCTGGCAGGTCACCTGTGACCAGTTTTCCATGAGAACCGCAGACTCTAGTAAGGTTGAGGTTTGTGGGTCCATAAGCTTCTCCTTATTGCTCGAGAAAGTCATCAATTGTCCAACTTAAGCCATGCGAATCGAGAAACCGTTGAGTTGGCCGTGCTTTAGTCCCACAAGGGCAGGTCTTGTGGCTGGCGCAGAGCTTTATGCTTGAAGACCGGAATACCGAGCCGTTCGGCTAACGCGCGGAAGGGCGCTTTGTACCGTCCCTTCAAATCGTCGTGTAGCACAATCGCGTGGATCCCGCCGGCGATGGAGCTCACGCACGACTCCACCTTCGCTACGGCCGATACGCTGTCGTACTTCCCGCTCTCGAGCCAAAGGCTCGGAAGAATATGCGACACCGCCACCGGACGATCTTCGCTGCTGTGCGTCACTGCCGCTGTAAACGACGATTCGAGGTGAGCTCCACCTGCACACAACAGCGTCCTGAGCCGGCCGTTCAACTCTGCGCCACTGAAGACCTGTGGCAACGACAGCGCAACGGTGCGTGCCGCATGTGGATTGGACCAACTGCTCGGCGCACTCCCGATTTCAACATCAACAAGCGGCACGCCGTAGAGCGGAATGAGATCCGGTTGCCCACCGTAAGGAATCCCGGACCAGTGCGTTGCTTCCGTGATAGCGCGAAAAGTCTCGAGCCCCGCAGCCTTTCTGTTTGCGTCCAAAGCGAGCAATAGATTGCGCATGTACACGGGATGCGCAGGACCGTAGTTACCGGTGCTGACGTCGCCGGTTGAATGAACGGTCAAGATCTCATCAGGCGCATTCCTTCCGCCGTGCCAGTTGACCAGCCCGGCAAAGTCAAAATCGCCGAAATGCTCATTCAGCACCGGCAGGTAGCGCTTGAAGTCGTGGCTCATGACGACTTCAGTGCGAACGTAAAAGAAGCTATCGCCATCTGCGCCTTCCGCAACCAAAACCGGATCGCCGTCGACAGTGAAACCCGCTTCGCGTGGCGCAAAGAGCTCCAGGGTCGCAGCGAATACATGGGACGCAACGGGATCTTCGTCTAAGTCCCGGCAGAAGAAGTAAACTGCCTTTCGGGTGGCCATTGGCAATCTCCGTTGGTCAGACGATTTCTAAAGCGACGAATCCAGAGAATGAGATCGTGATGAGGTTTGCGATCGGCGGTTTTGTAGAGACGGCCTCTTACCGTCTGCGGTAAACGCGGCAGCGATTGGCCCTGCTGCCAACCTTCTAATAAATCGGCGAGACGATGAATCGCCAGCTTCTCGGCGCGACAGTAAAGGGTCTCGGCGTTGTCCTCACGATAAATCGGAGGGACCACCACTTCAATTATGTCGCCGGTGTCGATACCTGCGTCGACGAAGTGTATCGTCGATCCAATCCGATCGAACGCGCGATGATACAGAGCAAAGAAGAAACAGTGATTGCCGCGATAGTGCGGCAGGTAACCGCCATGCACGTTGACTATCAAGTTACCCGCCGACTCCAACACCTCTTTCTTTAGAATTGAAGTGCAAATGATGACGGTGAGCTCCGGCCTAACACTTCTCAGCAACTCGCTGACGGCCTGATCATTGATCCAATCAACATTCAGCACCTTGCTGGCTCCATTAACGGAGGTTTGGACCAGATCGGCAAAGTAACGCCGGCGATAACGATTCAAGCCCAGCACGGTCCGGCGAAAGTGGTGGTAAACGGCATACGAGTAGTCGCGATAACGACCGGCGCTCCGCAGCCTGCGTCGCTGGCTCGCACCCGGCTCAACAACAACTGCCGCCACGTTGAAGCGTGAGCGCAACAGTGCGACCAGATACTTGTGATGAGCGTCGTCCGAGCAAAGAATGGCGATCTTTTTTCTCATCTTTCCAGAAACTTCCCTACCCCTGAATCTTTCGCTGCCCGGTAGACTTCGCCCGCAAGCGCGACATCCTCGATTGCCAGACCGAAGGGGTTGAACAGAATGATTTCGTCGTCGCTCATGCGACCCGTCCTGGTTCCCGCCACGATTTCTCCAAGCTGCGCATCGATCCGTCTGGCGCCGTTCGACGAAGATGAATCTGGACCAATCACGCTGCCTTCGCGGTACATTCTTCCTATGAGCCGACGCGTGTCGGTCTTGACGAGGTTCCAGTCGTCGACGATTACCTTCTGTGCCTTCAGAACAACCTCCGGACGAGGATCGTCCAGCGAGACGTTGCTCAAGAGAGCACCGGGTTGCAGCCAGTCAAACTGGATGTAACCGGAGGTCACGGTAGTGACGGGTACGATCAACTGGGCCTGACGAATTGCGACCTCGGCGGTATCAGTTACCGTGATGTCCACTTCAGGCAGTTCGCGAGAGAGTTCTTCAGCCCTCGCACACTCGACGTCGAACAAGAGGATTTGGCGCAATAAGGGAAGACGCTGCACAAGAAGCTTGAGATGAGCGCGCGCCAGAACACCGGCCCCAATAATGGCAACAGTTTCTATGACCTTCACTCCCAGCAACTCAACCGCTAAACACGTGACACTCGCGGTGCGCAAACTGGACAGGTGCGCCGCTTCCATGATGCAAATGACTCGGGTGGAGAAGCTGTCGTAGAGCACGGTCAAGCCGCTGGCGCGCGGTAGTCCACGAAGTACATTAAATGGATTACTGTTGATGATCTTCGTGCCCGCCACACCGCCGCTGCCGAACACATAACCCGGCATGTTGAGACTTCTGACTTCTTCGCCGTTTGCGTTGGTCCAGGCGAGATACGCCTCGTCAGGCAGAATCGTCTTTCCCGCGCCGTGCAGCATGAACAAGTCGCGCATCACAGACACGGTATCGATTTGACGACAGATCGCTTCGACCTCTTTCTGGCAGAGGTAAAGGATGCCTTGATCGGAAACTGTAAGACTCATCAACTTTTGTTCTTTGACTAGACGCTGAGTGCTTTGCCGAGGATGGGAACTTGCAGTGAGATGTCCCGGAGACCTTCGAATCGATCATAAGAAACGTTTAAGCCCTGACCCTTTAACCAGTCGTCGTTGAAGATGGTCGAAGAGTAGTTTTCGCCGCGGTCAGCACAAAGGCAGGCAACTCGCTCCAGTTGCGGATGGCGGCGCAAATACTGCATGCAAGCAGCGAGCACAGCGCCTGCCGAGCCGCCCACGCTGATGCCGGTCGTGGCGAAGAGAGCACGGCAGCACGCGAACGCCTCTGCATCACCGACTAAAACGTGTTCGTCGTAAACCTCGCTGGTGATGAAGACTGACTGTTGGGCCGAGCCAATGCCGGTCAGACGGCGTGAGCCAGGAACGCCGCCGAATACAACTGAGCCTTTCGCATCAACGCCAATGATTCGGGTCGATGGACTCTTTTCCCGGAAGAAGCGTCCGATGCCTGCGAGCGTGCCACCGGTTGAGACAGCGATGAAAAGAGCGTCGATTCTTCCATTCATCTGGCGGTAAAGCTCCGGGGCGGTAAACGAATAATGGATCCGCGGATTGGCCATATTCGAATACTGATCGGTCCAGATGTAATTCTCTGAACTGCGACATAACTGCTGCACGCGCTCGAGCCGGGCAAGCAGGTATCCGCCACTCGCGTCAGCCTCGCAAACCTGTTCGATATCAGCGCCAAGCGCGCGCATCCGCGCCACGTTTTCGCGAGACGCTTTTGGATCTACGACACTGAGAAACTGGTAACCGCGGGCCCGGCAGATCAGCGCCAGCGCTACACCAAGATTGCCCGAGGTTGATTCAATAATTATCGAGTCTCTTTTGATTCGCTCTTGTGCTTCGAGCTGTTTGATCAGGGCGATTGCCGTTCTGTCTTTAACTGATCCGGCCGGGTTTTCGCCTTCGAGTTTCAGATGCACTTGGCGCATGACGCCGTCGACGTTCAGGTGGATCGACTTGAGCGACGTATTGCCGATCAAGTTGATGGTCTTCGCGAGAGCGGTCGGCGTCATGGTCAAGATGGCTTCCATCTCCATCATGAGAGAATCCTTTTCGGCAACTTGACTGCGGTTATGCTTAAGGGGACAGGACAGTGTTAAAAGTTGGAGAAGTAAGGCTATGCCTCGCCGCCAGATGCCGGCCTGAGCTACTGACTGGCTGCTGCCTGTTCCAATTCCAATAATATTTCGGAGAGCGCGCCCTGGTCTGTTGACTCGGCAAGTTGTTGCACGACCAACAGAGCAAGACTCGAGATTGTGGGGGTTTCAAAAAAGTGGGCTAGTGGAGGTTCGACGTTAAATGTCTCGCGTAACCGGCTCATCAATTGAAGCGCTATGAGCGAATCACCGCCAAGCTCGAGAAAGTCGTCGAATACGCCGATCTTCTCGATGCCCAGCACGCGCTGCCAGATTTCGGCAATCGTCTCTTCCATCTCATTGCGGGGCGCTTCGTAAGCGTTAGCCAGCGCCGGACGCGCGTGTGTCGAAGTAACAGCACTGGCTTCAATGGCTTTTACCGCAGTCGTGGCTTTAAGGGCTTCATAGTGACGGCAGAGCGCCGGGAAATCACGCGTCGAAACTACGATCTGCGGCAGCGTGCTCGACGCCAGGACACGTTCCAGCACTTCGATTCCTTCCGTCGAGCGCAGCCCGTAGTCGGCCTTTTGCTCGTTCTCGATCACGCGCCGCATCGTAAACTGCTCCACCTCGAGCAACTCGTTGCCATCCTGATCCGTGATCAGCACCTCAAAGGCGAGCTGTCTCTTTTGCGGATCGTCGTTGGGCTTCAGCTTCGCATAGCTGCACAATCTTCTCTGTAGCGGCGCCTTGATCCTGAGCTGGTGATAGTTGAACGGCCGATAGGTTCCCTGACCGAGGTACTGCATCGAGAGAAAACCCATGGCAAAATCGAGCAGGGCCGGATGCAGGATCAGCAAACGCAGGTCATCCGCGTATTCTTCCGGCAGCTCGAAAATGCCCAGGCCTTCGTCTTTACCAAAATAGATTTGTTTCACGGTTTGCCAACGAGGCCCGTAGTCTCGCTGCGCCGACGAGTTCCGCAGCAGCTCGATGTCCTTTTCGATGCACCGATCTTTGATGGCCTGAAGATCGATCGACCTGCGGGCACCATCGCTGCCGTAATTCATCGTGCCACCAACATGCCGCACCCACTGCGAATCTGTTCCGTTCTGAGAGACTGGTTTACTGTTGATGGCAAAGTCGAACGCCTCGCCGCTCTGCGTGACTTTCACCTGAACTGTTCTCGCATCGTCGTCATCGACAGCGAAAGGAGCAGCGAAGGTGATTTCACGAATTTCGATGGGCCGGCTTTCTTCTGCATGGAACTGTTCTAAGGCGGCCCGCGCCATCTCAAGGTAGGCGGTTCCAGGAATGACACCTTTACCTCGAATTCGATGTTCCCGCAGCAGCCAACTGGTTCTGGCACTGAAAACAGCTTCAAAAGTTTGCTCGGTGGCAGTCCGGTGCGTGCATGTTCCGATTAGCGGGTGTCCGCTTTGTTGCTGATCGATCGCTGTTACGTCCTGAGTGAACTGGCGCGACGGCCGCGTGTTTACGGCCATCCCCGTCTCCAGCCACTTCTCCCAATTGATCGAAAACACTCTGGCGCCTGCGCCTCGATACTGTGCATAAGCATCGAGGAAACTGTTCGCGGCGCAATAATCAGCCCCACCGACTCCGCCCAGGATCGCATTGAGCGATGAGCAGAGCACCATAAAGTCAAGCGGCTGGTCCTTGAACACACGATCGAGCACCAGCGTTCCCACCGTTTTAGGCGCAAGCACGCTCTCCATCATCTCCCGCGTCCGTCGTTGAATTAAGCCACCGCCAGCAAGCCCGGCCGCATGTATCACGCCGTTTATCGCTCCGAACCGCTGGTTGGCCAGGGCAACAACGCGCCGCATCTGCGCTTCGTCGGCTGCGTCTGCCTGGCAATACAAGACCTCGGCGCCCGCCTTTTCCAGCCGCGCTATTGCTTCGCGCTCGGAAAGAGGTGAACGGCCGGTCAGCACCAACCGGGCCTGCACCGATCTGCCCAGATGTTCTGCTATGGTCAAACCGATGCCGCCGAGTCCGCCAGTGATGAGGTAAACACCTTTAGGCTGGAAAGGTACGGGAGCAGGTTTGAGTTCCACCGGTTCGAACGATTGCACCCAGCGATGCTCGCGACGGTAGGCGATTAACGCTTCAGTCGCTTCACCAGCAAACTCCGCCAGCAGTTGCTCGACAAGTTCGTCGGAAGGACTTTCCCCGGGCAGAAACCGGACATCAATACTGCGGCAGCTCAGTCGCTGAAACTCCTGCGAGATCACTTTGCACGCCCCCAGCAGAGTCGCCTTCTCTGGTCTGCTCTGCTCTTCTCCGGTGACCACGTGCAGATCGGTTGAGACTACTTCGATCCTTAGCTCATCATTTCGCTGGTGCAGATCCAGGGCCTGGGCCAGGTACAACAAACTGAAAAAGCCCAGCCGTTGATAATGCTCGAGCGACTCGAATCCGAGGCATAGACCATCCTCGCTAACAGTCCATAAATGCACTACCTTCTGTGGCTGTTGATTTGTCGCTTGCAACGCCCGCAGCAGCTTCTCGTAATCGTTCTTTTCACGTGGATCGATTACGTAGATACCGGTCTCCGTCTCGGTGAATTCCGCTCCGGCAACCACACTGACGACTCTCTGTCCGGCTTTCTTCAGCCTGGTGACGAGGTGCGAGCCCAGCCCACTCTGGTCGACGAAGATCAACCACGTGAGTTGTTCTTTCAGTGACTCCGCTAACCGCAGCGGCATCGAGCGTTTCCACGACGGTATGTAGAACCAGTCTGCGAGTTGGGACTTATTTTCCGGCAACGCCGTTGCCGCTTCGTGCTCACGATCGTTCCTGGCGGGCGGTTCGAGCCAGAAGCGTTCGCGCTGGAAAGGATAGCTCGGCAACCAAACACGGCGTGGTTTCCGCGGGGCTACTGCTGCTTGCCTGCTGCTCCACTCATGCAACGCTTCCCAATTAGGCGTGACGCCATAGGCCCACAGTTGGGCCACGCTTTGCAGCACTCGCGCCAATTCATCGCCTTCACCATCACTAAGTGTGGTTAACACATTATCCGTTGCGCACGAAGCCTGCCCGTTCTGACTTTCACCTGCCAGAAACTTTAATTGCTGCCGCACCAATCCACTTAGCACCTTGCCTGGTCCCACTTCAAGCCATAGCCAATCTTCTTCACGCGCGATCTCCGTCACTCCCGCTCTAAATTTCACCGGCTCGCGCAGGTGTCGCACCCAGTAGTCGGCCTGCTGCACTTCGGCCGCCGCCGCCCAGCGCCCGCTCGTGTTTGAGACGTAGCGCACCTGCAGCTGCGGAGCTCTCACCGTTCGCTCTACCACCGCTCGATACCCTTCCAATACCGGCTCTACCAAACCAGTGTGGAAAGCGTGCGATGTTTGTAACCGCTGCGTGCGCACCTGTTTGTCATTCAGGTACTGCTCCAACTTCTCAATCGCCTCCACACTGCCACCAACCACGTTTCGTTGCGGTCCATTGAGCGATGTAATCCAGAGCCGTTCCTTTGCTCCGTTGGCAACCGCTGCCAGCGTCTCTCTTAACTCCGGCTCACCAAGCGGTACAGCCAGCATCACGCCAGTGGGCATCTGTTGCATCAAGCGGCCGCGTTCGGCGACCAGCTTGATCGCTTCTTCCAGGCGGAATACTCCGCTCACGCAAGCCGCCACATATTCACCCAGGCTGTGGCCCAGCAGCGCCGCCGGACGCACTCCCCAAGCGCGCAGTTGTTCCGTCAATGCATACTCCACGGCAAACAGCGCCACTTGCGTTACGGCTGTCTCACGCAGTTGCTGCTGCGCTTTCTCCTCGTTGCCGGGCAGCGGATAGAGCACCGCTCGCAGGTCGTGGCCCAGAATGGAAAAGGCTGCTTCCGCACACTCGTCCACCACGTGCCGAAATTCACCTTTCGCTTCGTAAAGACTGCGGCCCATGTTCACGTGTTGCGCGCCCTGGCCGGGAAATAGAAACACTACTCCTTTACTCGCAGGCAGTTCCTCCCCACTGCTGAGATGGCGCGCAGCGTTGTCACCTCGTAAAGCCGTGATCGCTTCACTTGCATTGCGACAAACCACTGCGGCGCGGCGCGCAAAAGCGCGGCGTCCGACCTGCAACGTGTAAGCTACGTCAGCCAGGTTCTGCTCCGGATGTTGCTCGAGATGATCCGCCAGCCGGACCTGTACCGCCTTTAACGACTCCTCGTTACGGGCACTCAGCACCAGCCACTGCCATTGCGTGTTGTCGTTCTCTCCTGCTGAGTCGTTACTTGTTGCCGGCGCCTCTTCCAGCACCACGTGCGCATTGGTTCCGCCGATACCAAACGAGCTGACTCCGGCGCGCCGCGGCTGCCCGG